>Ga0126372_10000568_pt1 | contig 13129 bp, 12 predicted proteins | sample PanSoiMetaPlot_6_FD_92762 | JGI IMG/M metagenome (GOLD analysis project Ga0126372, IMG submission 92762) | Tropical forest soil microbial communities from Panama - MetaG Plot_6 | ecosystem: Environmental > Terrestrial > Soil > Tropical forest > Bulk soil | place: Panama | collected 2016-02-17
AAAGCTGGCACATCAGTATGTAGATTCCGCTGCCATGCTTCTGGTGTTAAAGCCGGCCGAGTTCGACGTCATCCTCACGGAAAATATGTTTGGTGACATCCTCTCCGATCTGGCCGGCGGGGTGGTGGGCGGGCTGGGCATGTTGGCGTCGGCCAGTGTCGGCGGGCCGGTCGGACTGTACGAACCGGTTCACGGCTCCGCTCCAGACATCGCGGGCAAGGGAATCGCGAATCCGTTGGGTGCAATTTTGTCCGCGGCGATGCTGTTACGCCATTCCTTCCACCTGGAAAGGGAAGCTGTGTGCATTGAATCGGCGGTGCAGGCCACCTTAGCCGCGGGTCATCGCACGAAGGATCTTGCTCGGCCGGGACACACCCCGCTGACCACGGCCGAGATGGGTACCAAGGTCGCGGAAGCTGCACAAATGGCCATCAGCCGCAAGGACAGCCCACAGGAGAAATCCGCCTAGACCCTTGCCTCAACCCAGCGGTTTGGAGCTCAAACCACCAAGTATTCAACGAGCCGATTTCTCAAGAAGTTGTTCGAGGTATTCCTTCCACGCCGCAGCCGATGTGTGAGTGCCATGGCCGTGCGTTTTTTCGCTAATCGGCAACAGAATAAAAGTTCCATTTGTTAGACGTTTGCTCTCGCGCTCAGCAATCCCCAGTTCGGGCGGATTGATGAAGTCGTCCGCGGAATTGACCCACATCACCGGTGCGGAAATCTTCTCCAGATTCGGCGACGGATTGTAGTTACGCGAAGCGTTTACCTGGTAGAGGAGATCGTTGGCATCCAACTCAGCAATTCGCTTGTCCACGGAGTCGCCGACATACTTGTCTACCGCAGCTTGAGTGGGCAAAGTTTTTTGCATTACGAGAGGAGCACTGCCTGCGATCGTGAGCAGATCCGTTGCCGTGCGCAACGCCTGCTTGGGTTGTTCGTTGTAGTCCCCACCTTTCCAATCCGGATCGCTTCGGATTGCATCCATCACCATCTTTCGCCAAAGGCGATTGCGTCCGGCAATCTGCACGGGCAGGCACGCCATGGGCATGAGGGCGTCCATGAAATCCGGATAGGTTTCGCCCCAAACAAAGGAGTGCATGCATCCCATGGACGTCCCGAAGATCAGCCGGAGGTGCTGCACGCCCAGACCCTGTGTCAGCAGCAGGTGGTGGGCGGCGACCATGTCGTCATAGTCGTATTGCGGAAAATGGGCATGCATGCCGTCGCTGGGCTTCGACGACTTTCCGTGACCGATCCCATCGGGGAAGATGATGAAGTAGCGCTTGATATCGAGAAGCTGCCCTGCGCCGTACAATTCATCCGCAAATTGAGGCGCCAAGAATTGTTCGCCTGACCCGCCTGTTCCATGAAGAATGAGAACCGCATTGGTTGCGACACCCTGAGAGTTGCGTTTGAGCTGACCCAAGGTGCGATAGTGAAGGCGCATCTCCGTCATCTGCTCGCCAGATCGAAACTTGAAGCCATGCGTGACAAGGTCACCTTCGGTGGCCGGATACTTCGTTCCTTGTCCGAAAACTTTCGGGGCAAAAAGAAGCGCAAACGCAACCAATGTGGTGCGGATGGAGATGTTCATTCCTGAGTTCCCGAGTCTAAGGTTCAAAGCTCTTGATGCGAGCGACGGTCGCGGCATCGAGTTTCTGCACCAGTGCAAGCATCAGCTCGACAGTGCGATCGAAGTCGGCGCGGTCGATTATGCTGTTATGCGTGTGCGTGGAGCGGGCCGGAACCAGGACCGTCGTCACCGGCACTCCGATGTTGTGCAGCTTGATGGCGCCGGCATCGTCCCCGAATCCCTGGACAAAATCGAATTGCAATGGGATATGCTGCTGGGCGGCGACCTCCTTCACGAAGGAGACCAGTTTTCGATTAGGAAGCTCGCTGAAGGTGTAGAGCATCATGCCCGGTCCGCCGCCGAGAATTTCCTGAGATGCCTCTGGGCGAATACCCGGAACATCGTTGGCAATTCCCACTTCCAGCGCGATGCCCAAGTCCGGGTTAATCACACGCGCAGAAGTTTGGGCGCCGCGCATCTCGATGCTGCCTTCTTCCTGCACCGTGGCAGCATAGTACAGCTGATTCGGGTGTGGCGCGTGTGCTAGCCGTCGCATCATTTCGAGCATGACAACACAACCCACGCGATCATCCCAGGCCTTCGCCAAGTAACGGTTGTTGGCAAGCACTTCAAAAGTTGAGGCCGGTACCACCGGATCGCCGGAGGAGATGCCCAGAGCTTCAACCTCGGAAGGATTGCGAGCACCGACATCCAGATAAAGATCGTCGGCAGCAATCGGACGTGTATGCACATCGCGAGGCGCGATGTGCGCGTCCCAAAGGTCCGTCACCGCGAGAACCGGCCCCCTCGAGCCGATTACAAACCATCGCTGGTCCGGCAGAGCGGCTTCAAGCCAATAACCCAGCATCTCCATGGAGAGAAATCCGTCGGGACGCACGCGGCGGATCATGCCGCCCAGTTCGTCCATGTGCGCGTCAATCATGATGCGCGGTCCGGAGTTGCCTTGCTGCGCAATGACAGAGCCGAGGCCATCGTAGGAGACCTTGTCGGCGTAAGGCCTCATGTGCTCGACCATGACTTTGCGTACAGGATCTTCGAAGCCGGGGGGACCGGGAGCCTCAGTGATTTGCTTCATCAGCGGGATCAGCCGATCTTGTGCGCGGGTAGTGGCGAGCAACATCAGGAAAATGAGGATGGCTCTTCGCATGGGCGAGATTCTATCGCGACGGTGAAAGTCACAACCGGAACTTTGAATCCCCCAGCCACGTGCAGGTAGCTCTCGGGACTGCCCAAGCCCCAACCATGTGAAAGTGTGTCGTCACACACCGGCAGAGTTTTTCATTCAGAATTCATCTTCTATTTACATTCCCGTAAAAGAGGGCCGTCTAGAGTTGCCGAGTGGATGACTTCGACGGCTCAAAAGCCGCGCCAAATCTGGAGAAAGAGGCTGATGACGATGCACAGGGATCAAATCAATTGGGTCGCAAAACTTCGACGAACAACGGCTTTGCCGCTCATTACGGCGATTTTAGCAGTAATGGCAATCACCACTCTGGCGCTCGCAAGCGACGATGATCGCAGGGCCTATGCGATTGGGCTTTGGGGAGATCTTCCCTATAACTCAGCGCAGGCAGCCATTGGCGTGCCGAATCTTATCGCCGACATGAACAGTCAGAATCTGGCCTTCACCGCGCATGACGGAGACCTGAAAAGCGGGTCGAGTGAGTGCACCGACGCGGTGTATCAGCAGGCGCTGGGATATTTCAGCTCCCTTAAGGCTCCGGCCGCCTTCACGCCGGGCGACAATGACTGGACCGACTGCGACCGGACTGCGGGATATTCGTCGCTCGCTCAACTCGACAAAGAGCGAGCTCTGTTCTTCAGTACACCGTTCACACTAGGACAACACAAACTACGCCAACAGGTTCAGTCAGCGGCGCTCTGCCTGGGCGTCAGTGGAAACGTGCCTTGCGTCGAGAACCGGCGATGGACAGTAGGCGGAGTCACCTATGCGACTCTCAATATCCAGGGCTCGTGTAACAACCTGTGCGACACGGCGCCGGACCCGGCGGAATATGCTGCACGAAACCAAGCGGACATCGTGTGGATGCAGCAGACCTTCGCTGAGGCGACGGCCCGGCACTCGGCGGCCATTATGTTCATCTCGCAGGCCGACCCGGGATTCGATGCGACCGATGCAACTCGTGCACCCGTTCGCGATCCGAACACACTGGCCGAGACCGATGGTCAGCCTGATGGTTACCAGGAATTCCTGCTTGCCCTGCGCGACCAGGTCATCGCTTTTGCAAAACCGGTTGCTTACGTGCACGGCGATTCGCATTACTTTCGGGTTGATAAGCCGTTTCTGAATGCGGCGGGGGCAAGGCTCGAGAATTTCACGCGCGTCGAGACCTTCGGGGACCATCAAGAGAATGGCATCAATGATGTGCACTGGCTCAAGGTGATGGTGGACGCACGAAGCCGTGAGGTTTTCTCTTATCAGCCGCAGATCGTACCGGCGAACCGCACCGCAGTACCAGCACCCTAGTCGGCAAGTGGTGTCTGCAGCGCCGACATCTCGTCGGTCGTCTCGAGCACATATATGCGTGCATCAACGACCACGCGAATGTTGGCGCTGCTCACTGTGAACGACAAAGTTGGGGACCTTTCGCGTAAGTTTTTCCACAGCTCCTTCTCTTTTTGCGGGTGTAAACTGATTTAAATCCGCTCACAACTCATTTTCCCAAAGCCAGGAGGCTGCGATGATTTCGAAGTGCGCGAATCCTGCCTGCTCCACCCGTTTTCTCTACCTGCACGAAGGCAAGTTGTTTCGCTTCGAGCGAGAGGCGAAAGAAGACACTGAGTTGCTGCTGGGCTTCGATCCCAATCTGCGGAAACACTCTCGGTGTGTGGAATTTTACTGGCTGTGCAAAACGTGCGCGACCCGGATGACTCTTATCCGTCGAAAGGATGGTGGAGTCAGGCCACAGCTGCTGTCCGCCATGTGGAAGGCTGCCTCATAGAGTAGCGACGGCCGAGGGTGAGCCGGCGTCATACTTTCCGCTGATGGAGTACCAGCGAATTCTCAGGAGTTCAACGAACATCCGCAAGCCATCCCGTAAGGGACTGATGCGAGTGCCTTCGCGGTGCGCCCAGCGCACCGGGACTTCCTCAATCTTGAAACCAAATCTGCGTGCAAGGAAGAGAATCTCCGGATCGAACCCCCAGCGTTCGATCTGCTGCAAAGGAAAGATCGACTGAGCTGCCTGACGTGTGAATGCCTTGAACCCGCACTGCGTGTCACGATAGTGCAAGCCCAGAATGATCCGCAGAGCCAGATTGAATATCCGGCCGAACAGCTGGCGATAAAGTGGTTGGCGCTGCGTCTGCAGCTCCACACGCAGCCAGCGAGAACCCATCGCGACATCGGCACCAGCCTGGATGGCGGAAAACAGCTTGTCCGCCTCCTCGATGGGAGACGAAAGGTCTGCATCGCTAAATAGAATGACTTCCCCATTTGCATGCAGCATTCCGTTGCGCACACTGTATCCTTTCCCGCGATTGCCCGGATTCTCGACCAGATGTAGCGCCGGATTCTCCGATGCATAGTTTTGAACAATTTGCGCGGTATCGTCCATGGAGCCATCGTTTACAACGAGGATTTCGGCGCTCCAGCAATTCCGCTGCATGTGCGCGAGAATCTTCTCGATGGTAGAGCGAATCCTCGCACTCTCGTTGTAGGCCGGGATGACGATGCTGTATTTAGGGGGCAAAGCTATTCTCACTTACAGATCTTCGTAAACCCCATATGCGAGCCGAAGTTGCAGAGTGCGTGAGGTGTTCAAGGGAACGATTGGCAGAGTACTACGCCACTTGACGTTTGGCGAGCATAGAGAAGAATGCAGCCACCAGTTCTTCGTCCCAAAGCCCGTTTTGGGCCTCTACTCGCATGGTTAAGGCTGCCTGGTCGTGGCTCAGGGCTGGCTTGTAGGGACGCGCCGTGCGTAAAGCGTCATAGACATCCACAACCTGCAGGATTCGAGGCAACAGCGGAATCTGGTCCTTGTGCAAGCCCTCGGGATAGCCGGTGCCGTCGGAGTGTTCGTGATGAAAGCGGATGATCGGCAGCACAAGGCGGAGGGACTTCAAAGGCTTGCAGATGTTCTCGCCGGTAATGGGATGGCGCTTCATGACTTGCCATTCTTCCGGCGTAAGGTTGGAGCCCTTCTTCAGGATTTCATCGGGGACAGCAATTTTGCCGAGATCGTGCAGGTACCCCCCGCGCCGGAGAGCTATGATGGAGTCTTGGTCCAGCCCGAGATGGTGACCCAGAGCCGCGGCGCGCTGCGAAAGCCGCTCACAGTGTCCTTCCGTATATGGATCCCGGGCCTCGACGCTCAGGCCTAGTGTGCACAGAACCGACTCGGCGGTTTCGAGTTCGTCGGTAAACTCCTTCAGCTTCAAAAGAGATTTGACGCGAGCGAAAAGCTCGGCGGGGAAAATCGGTTTATTCAGGAAATCATCGGCACCAGCCTCGATGCCCTTGACCTTGTCCTCGCGATCGCTGAGACCCGTAATGAGCAGGAATGGGATCAGGCGAGTAGCAGGATCTTCCTTCATCTGATGGCAGAGTTCGTAGCCCGAGCGGCCGGGCATAACGACATCGGAAAGAATCAGGTCCGGGGGATGCCGTCGAACTTCGGCCTCGGCACGCGTAGCATCAGGCACCGTGATGACTTCATAGCCGTGACTGACAAGCAGTTCCCGCATCAGTTCGATCATGTCGGGATTGTCGTCCACGACAAGGATGCGAGGAATGCGGCGATGGATCAATAACTCGCCCATACTTCAATAGAATGCGGTTCCAACGGAATAGTTGCAAGAAGAGGACCAGGAAGTACCCCTCTCCGTGGCGAAACTCGGGCTATTGTAACGGACTTGACTTATTCCGAACTCCATTTCTTAAAGAAAAATCGTTTATTTCCGGGCTCTCCAGGCTTTCCCCGAGTGAATAAGGAAATGCACGAGTGTGCGGGGTGACCGTGCTGCTTTTCCGGTACCTTCCCTAGGCTTGAGGATATGCGCCGAAAACTGCCTTTATTAGCCACCTTTTTTGTTCCATGTCGGTCCTTTGCCGCTGCAACTCCGCCCAAGTCCCATGCCACAGGCTTCGGTAAATGGACATCCGTCAAGTTAGACGTTGCCGGAGAAGAATCCAGCTCTCGTCCGACGACGGCAAAAAACTCTGAAGAAAATGGTGGGAGACACTCCCGCGGAAATTTCGATTTCTCGATATTCCCCGCCAGGATGGCAGAGGCAACCTATACGCGTAACATTTGAACTCACAAATGGACAAAAGATGAGCTTCGCGCTTCGGGGGCGTTCGATCGATTGAGTTGACGACGAAGAGGAAGATGAGGAGGGTTCGAGGTGAGGAACCATCCTCGTCAATCGCTAGTCACCTGCTGTCTCGACCGTCGGCATTTCTTCGGCGATGCTTTTTGCAGTAACCTTGGCGCTGGTTACAAGAATCACCGACGCGATAACTACTGCGCTTCCGATCAGAATGTACCGGTCCAAAGTCTCGTGCAACACGAGCCATCCCAAAAAGACGGCGACGACAGGATTCACGTAGGCGTACGTAGAGACCTTGGAGCTGGGCACGTGGCGCAACAACCATATATAGGACGTGTAGCCGATCCAGGAGCCGCCCACGACCAGGTAGAGGATCGCGCCGATTCCCCGCGGGGTCCAGACGGCGCGATGAAAATCTCGGTTGAAAATGGCGAAAACCAAGTTGGCGAGGCCCGCGAAGATGACCTGCCAAGCCGTCGCACTGAACGGGTCTTCTCCTGACTGCCAGACCTTCGACAGCACGGAACCGAGTGCCCAACTGAAGGAACCGCCAAGCAGGCTGAGCGAGAACCAGAGTTCGCGATGCCCGATGGAACTGGCTGCCGACAGCTTCGGCCACAATAAAACCACCATTCCCACGATGCCCAAGGCGAGGCCTGCCAGTCCGCGCCGGGAAATGTGATGGTCGCCAACGAGCCAAGCATCCAGCACCAGGAACCAGAGCGGTGTCACAGCGATCAGCAACGCTGAAAGGCCCGAAGGCACGACACGCTCAGCATAGGAGAGCGTCAGATTGCCGCCCATGAGCAGTAGCGTGCCGACGACTGCCATGTGCCAGAGTTGACGGAAACTAAAAAAAATGCGGCGGCCACGAAGTCCGCAGTACGCCAGCATCACGATGCCGGCGATCAGGAAGCGTGTGGCACACATCAAGGCTGGCGGAAGATGCTCCACGGCGATCGCGATGCCGAGATAAGTCGATCCCCAGAACAGGTAGACCAGCCCGAAAGCAAGGATCACGGTCCAGCGGTGTTGGGAGATTTCAGGCATGTGCAGGAAAGCTAGAACATATCAGACGAAGCCGGGAAGGCTTTCGATTCAGAAAGGGGACAACGCTCGGAGGTCCTCGCGGATTAGCTCATCCCATTGCGTCAATTCAATAAACGCCCAAATTTTGAGGGTGTTGCGATTCAGAATTTACCGCTATAATACCGATGCAAGTACTGTGCTTTCATGACCCTGCAGAACCCCAATTCGCACCTGCCCGCATGCTGGCTGCACCAGCTTTGTTGCCCCCGGCGTCACTTGGCAGTACTGCCTTCACAGGTTCGTCCGAACCTGTTCGGAAGCGACTAGCTTCGATCCTCCCTGTGGAAACTTTCTTCGGGACGTAGTCTGCTTCGTGCCATGAACACGACACGGCCAGCGGCACGGATCCGAAACTCAACGACCAACGACTAACGACTGTTCTTCGGAGGATCCCATGCCGAGCAAAACCCTAACCGTAGGCCCCAAGATCAAGACCGCCCTGCCCGGGCCCAATGCGAAGCGCATCCTGGCGGGGGATGACAAGTACATTTCGCCGTCCTATACGCGCTCCTATCCTCTGGTGGCCAAGAGCGGACGCGGCATCGTCGTGACCGACGTTGACGGGAACGAATTTTTCGATTTCTCGGCAGGCATCGCCGTGACCTCGACCGGCCATTGCCATCCCAAGGTGGTCGCCGCCATTCAGAAGCAGGCCGGTGAACTCATCCACATGTCCGGCACCGACTTCTACTATGAGAGCCTGGTGGAACTGGCGGAGCGCATTTCAAAGATCGCGCCTATGCCCGGTCCGCATCGAATTTACTACGGCAATTCGGGCGCAGAAGCCGTCGAGGCGGCGCTGAAACTTGCGCGCTATCACACCAAACGGCAGAACATGATCGCGTTCTTCGGCGCGTTCCATGGACGCACCATGGGTGCTCTGTCGCTGACCGCATCCAAGCCGCAGCAAAAACGTCGCTTCGCTCCACTGGTGCCCGGCGTTACGCACGTGCGCTATCCCGATGTCTATCGCGGCTGCTCGGGCGGCGCGCAGGATGCCGAGGAGTTCGCTCTGGGCTGCGCCCGGTTCATTGAGGAGAAGCTCTTCAAGACTACGCTTCCGCCCGAGGAAGTGGCCGCCATCTTCGTCGAGCCCGTCCAGGGCGAAGGTGGATATGTGATCGCGCCTACTCCCTTCATGCAGGAACTGCGCCGGATCTGCGACCGGCATGGGATTTTGCTGGTCGTCGACGAAGTGCAGAGCGGTGTGGGCCGCACCGGCAAGTGGTGGGCCGTCGAGCATACAGGGGTGCATCCCGATATTGTCTGCAGCGCGAAGGGCATCGCTTCCGGCATGCCGCTCGGGGTCACCATCACCCGGGCTGACATCATGGACTGGGTCCCGGGCTCACACGCTTCCACTTTCGGTGGCAACCCGGTTTGTATCGCGGCCGCACTGGCCACGCTCGACGTCATCGAGAACGAAAACCTTCTCGCCAACGCGACGGAAGCAGGCCATCATATGCTGAAGCGCATGTCCGATTGGCCATCGAAACACCGTCTGGTCGGCGACGTACGCGGCCGCGGTTTGATGATCGGCGTCGAGATCGTCAAGGACAAGACGACCAAGGAATACGCGCCCCAGGAACGTGACCGCATTGTTGAACTAGCGTTCGAGCGAGGTATGCTCTTCCTGGGCTGCGGCCCAAGCACTGTGCGCATTTCGCCGGCGCTGGTGGTGAACAAGGACGAAGCCGATGCGGCTATCGATGCGCTTGAGGAGTGCATTGATACTGTTGGGAAGGCCTGATTCAAGTTACGACTTGCAAAGAATTAGCCGCAATGGGGCCGCAAAAGAGACGGCGCAAAGAGCGCCAAGGACGCTTGGCGTTCTTTGCGTTCACTTTATGATCTTTGCGGTTATAGATTTTGCGGAACGGAACTTTCCAAACGCCAGCTGGATTTTTCGTCGCAGTGTTCCAACAGGAGCGTTCCTATGTGGAGCGGCAAGGTGGTGTCCATCCACATCGCGCCAGCGGCCAAGGCGCCGATGCAATCGATCGAGCAGGTGGAAGCCATCCCTGGAGTCGGGCTGGAAGGCGACCGCTACGCGCGGAAGACCGGAACCTTCTACAAGCCGCAGCCTGAGTTCGAATTGACGCTGATTGAGGCGGAAGCGATCGAAGCGATACTACGCGAGTACAAAATCTCGATGGCGGTGGGCGAGGGGCGGCGGAACATCGTGACCCGAGACGTTCCGCTCAATCATCTGGTTGACCGCGAATTCACCATCGGTACGGTGAAAATTCGTGGCATTCGTTTGTGTGAACCTTGCAGCCATCTTGAGGCGGTCACGAGTCTGCCATTGATCAAGGGGCTGCGCCATCGCGGAGGGTTGCGGGCACAAATTCTCACGCGCGGCGTGATTCGGATTGGAGACGCGGTTCGCGAGCCGTGAAACAGTCGGCGGGTCTAAAGCAACAGTATCTTTCCGGTCGCTTCACTCCTCAGCATGACAAGAGCATTGTTCACCCCGAACCGGTCCGTGTGAGGGTTGACACATTGCATGCGGGCTAGCCGTCTTACGATCGTTAGGGGTTCCCTGCGATGCTGGCCCGCTTAACTCATGGGACGATTCGCCTGCTCGATCGTGTGTTGCGGCACACCGCTGCCTGGAACGAAATTCCTGCGCATCAGCGCACCGGGCGATGGGGTGAAGAGGAAGCCTACTTCTGTCTCAAAAAACTCGGCTATGTGCTCGTGGCCCGAAACTACGGTTCCGCGCGACGCCGTGGGAAATTGACTTGATTGGCTGGGAGAACGATGTCTTGTGTTTCATTGAGGTGAAGACCCGCACCACTGGCGACCTCAAACCTGTCGGGGCCGCGGTGGATCACGACAAGCAGTATGAACTTCGTGGTGTGGCGCGCGAGTCGTTGCGGCATTTACGCCGGGCCCCCACCTGGAGATTTGACGTCGTCAGCATCTACGGTGAACATCCATCCGGCAAGGCTGACATGGAATTGTTAAAAAATGCCTTCCCGGTGTCGTAAAATGACGCATCCGACCGCCCATTGAAAGGATTTAGTAATTGCCCGAACTCAGGAAGGATCCCATTGTTGGACGCTGGGTGATCATTTCCACTGATCGCGCCAAGCGCCCTACAGATTTTGTTCGTGAAGGTGTGAAGATCAAGGGTGGTTTCTGCCCTTTTTGTCCAGGGAACGAAAGCAAAACGCCTCCTGAGATCCAGGCTTATCGCCCAAATCCCAATGGGGGACCGCCATCGCAGCGCGATTCTCCCGGCTGGACGGTGCGCGTCGTTCCTAACAAGTTTCCAGCCCTCGGCATCGAAGGCAACCTTAACCGCCAAGCCGAGGGCATGTTCGACAAAATGAATGGCATCGGGGCCCACGAAGTCATCATCGAGACCCCAGACCATGCTTCGACGCTGGCGACCATGGCTCCCAAGCGCATAGAAGACATGCTATGGACCTTCCGCGATCGGATTCTTGATCTGAAGAAAGACCGTCGCTTCAAATACATCCTGATCTTCAAGAATCACGGCGAGCCCGCGGGGGCCTCGCTCGAGCATGGACACTGCCAGCTGATCGCGCTACCGATCCTTCCGATCTATGTTGCCGAGGAGATCGACGGCGCCAAGCAGTACTACATCTTCAAAGAACGCTGCGTGTTTTGCGACGTGATACGTCAGGAAAGCGAAAACGGCACTCGCGTAGTCGCCGAAAACGAGGACTTCATTACCCTCGCCCCCTACGCACCGCGCTTTCCATTTGAAACCTGGATCCTGCCCAAGGAACACGAATCGGCTTTTGAGAATTCGTCGTCGCACATGTTCGAAAATTTGGCGAAGGCGTTAAAGACTCTGCTAATCAAGGCGGATCGTGTCCTGGACAACCCGCCGTACAATCTCGTCATTCACAGCTCGCCTGTGCAGGATCCAACCAACGATCACTACCACTGGCACATTGAATTCATGCCCAAGCTAACAAAGACGGCAGGCTTTGAATGGGGAACGGGCTTCTACATCAACCCCACGCCGCCGGAAGAAGCAGCGCGTTTCTTGCGCGAGGCCAGCGTGGAGGAATTGGTCTCGGCAACGGTAGGCTAACGGTGGACGGCCCGAAAAATTGGGAAGAAAACAGGGCACGCTCCCCCAAGGGCGTGCCCTTTCAGTTTTGTGAGAGAGACCAACTCGAAACGGAGCGCCCGGCTGGGAGGCCCTCCCAAAACGAAGCGCGCGTCCTTGCCGTCTTGTAACTGCTCTGGCGGCAATCGCCGTTCAAGTTTTGCGACAGTCTAGGGCACGTGTTCGGTAAAGTTGTCATCGGTTTGTAAAGAGTGAGCCAAATGGCGCGCCCATCAAGGAGTTCAGCGAAGTGCCCGGCGGCCAGGTCGATTCTGCGCCCGTGCTTCGCTTTCCTTTTTCTTTTCAGCTATTTAGCATCCGCAGTGCCATTGCCGCGTTCTTCGCCGCTCATCGGAAATATCCCGGGAAGAAAGACCTTGAGCCTGAATGGGGTCTGGCACGCGATCATCGATCCCTATGAGACTGGCCTGCGCGCCCGCTTCTATGAAAACGCCACTTCTGAGACTGGCGGGCCAATCGAGTACAACTTTGAGCGCTCCGAGACGTTGAACGTGCCGGGTGACTGGAACACTCAGAAAGAAAGGCTCCTGTTCTACGAAGGGCCAGTCTGGTACCGGCGAACGTTTTCATACAAACGAAGTGAACACACGCGTACCTTCATTTATTTCGGGGCAGCAAACTATTTCGCTCGCGTTTATCTCAATGGCAAGCCACTGGGCGAGCACGAGGGAGGCTTCACACCATTCAACTTTGAAGCAAGCAGCACGTTAGTTGACGGTGACAACTCGCTCGTCGTCGAGGTCAACAACACTCGGCGTGCAGAGGGTGTGCCTTCTCTGAATACCGACTGGTGGAACTACGGCGGGCTTACGAGAGATGTTGTGTTCATCGATGTGCCCGAAACCTATATCCGCGACCACTCGGTGCAACTCGCCAAAGGATCATCGACCGAAATAGCCGGATGGATACAGCTGGACGGAAGCTCGACTACGCAGCCGGTAACGATCGAAATCCCCGAGGCAGACGTGCGCAAGACTTTCACTCCGGATGCAACCGGACGAGTTGAGTTCCGTTTTCCCGCCAAGCTTGACTTGTGG
>Ga0126372_10000569_pt1 | contig 13126 bp, 10 predicted proteins | sample PanSoiMetaPlot_6_FD_92762 | JGI IMG/M metagenome (GOLD analysis project Ga0126372, IMG submission 92762) | Tropical forest soil microbial communities from Panama - MetaG Plot_6 | ecosystem: Environmental > Terrestrial > Soil > Tropical forest > Bulk soil | place: Panama | collected 2016-02-17
TGAACGCCGGTGTTCGCGCAAACGTCATTCCTGCTGAGGCGCGCGCGACGCTAAATATCCGCTTGCTGCCGGGGGACACAATCAGCTCTCTCTTATCAGAACTAAATAAACTGGTGAACGATCCCCAGGTAAAATTTGAAGTTCAGCAGAACGCGGGGCTCGCGGCGCCGACTTCTTCGCTGGAAACCGATTTCTACAACGCCATTGTAAAAGCAGCGGCCCAGGAATTCGGCGGCGCGCCGGTGCTGCCGTATCAGTCCACTTGGGGAACAGATTCCGCGCAATTGCGGTTGCACAACGTTCAGGCGTACGGGCTGGTGCCATTTCCGCTTTCCGAAGAAGACTTGAAACGCATGCACGGGGACGACGAACGCATTCCCGTGGCTGCGTTTACCAAGGGCGTGGACCTGATGGTCCGGATTGTGAACGAATTCGCCGTCTCAAGGTAGGTTGATTTGCCGTGTTCCCCGCGTCAAATTGCACACAGATGAGTTAGGCTGTAGTGTTTCCTCAAACCTCCGAAACGGGACGAGACGTGAGCTCTTTTCGCCACTCCAAGATTGTCTGCACCATCGGTCCGGCTAGCAGCTCACCGCGCATCATCAAGAAATTGATTGAGGCGGGGATGGACGTCGCTCGGCTAAATTTCTCCCACGGCACACATGAAGAACACGCGCGGAATATTTCTCTGTTGCGCAGCGCTGCCTCAGCGATGAAAAAAACGGTCGCGATTTTGGTGGATTTGCAGGGACCCAAGATTCGCACAGGCGTGCTGGCCGGCGGCGGGCCAGTTCTGCTGCGGACCGGCCAGGAATTTACGATCACGACTTCGAAAATTCTGGGTGATTCTACCCGCGTGAATACGGTGTTTGAGGCGCTGCCTGCGGAAGTGAAAGCGGGCGACCGGATTCTCCTTTCCGATGGATTAATCGAATTGCGTGTTCGACAGGTGAACAAAAACAACGTGATTTGCGAAGTGTTGAACGGCGGCGCGCTCGGAGAAAACAAGGGCATCAATTTGCCGGGAATCAAATTGCGCGTTCCTGCGTTGACGGCGAAAGATAAAGCCGATCTGCGTTTCGCCCTGAAGCGCGGCGCGGATTACATCGCCGTGAGTTTTGTTAGGCGGGGGGAAGATATAGCGCTCGCAAAACAATTAATCAGGCGGGCGAAAAAGGAAACGCCCGTGATTGCGAAGCTCGAAAAGCCGGAAGCAATCGAAAATCTGGACGCCATCCTTCAGATTGCGGACGGCGTAATGGTTGCACGCGGTGACCTCGGCGTGGAAATGAGTCCGGAGAAGGTTCCGGTCGTGCAAAAGCATATCATTCAGCGCGCACGGGAATTTCGCCGGCCCGTCATTACTGCGACGCAAATGCTGGAGTCCATGACGGAGAATCCGCGCCCGACCCGCGCGGAAGCATCCGACGTGGCTAACGCGATCTTCGATGGATCGGATGCCGTAATGCTTTCTGCGGAAACGGCGAGCGGCAAATATCCCGTGGAGGCGGTAAGCATGATGGCCCGCATTATCGAAGCAGCGGAAGGAAGCATCCAGGAGTTTTCCCGTCCCGTGCCGCAGGAAAAATTAAAGGTCGCGGAGACGGTAGCGGAACTTGTGTGTCACGCGTCGCGCGAATTGCACATGAAATTGATCGTTGTGTTCACGCACAGCGGATTCACCGCTCGGCTTATTTCGCGCTACCGCCCGCAAGTGCCGATTATCGCGCTGACTCCGGAAGTGGAGACGCTTCGACGCATGGCGCTGATATGGGGCGTTCTGCCGCTCGAGTCGCGCGACCAACAGCGCATTGACACGCTAGCGGGGATGACCGAGAAGAAGCTGCTACAAGAACGGCTGGTGCGAAAAGGCGATGTGATAGGAATCGTAGCCGGTACGCCGATGGGTGTGCGGGGCACGACGAATTTCATGAAGTTTCACGTGATCGGCGTGCAGCGTTAATTCACCCAGCGGTCAGGACGCGAGGGCGGATCGCCCTTGTGTTTGTTCATGTAAACTTCGAACCGCTTGCGGTTGCGCTCGTTCTTCCAGTCGGAAACTTCATTGCGCAAACGATAGAGATAGGAATCGCGGCGGAGATAAAGGTAGCCGATCAACATGCCGCCAAGATGGCAGATATGGCTCACTTTGCTGCCACCGATACCGAACGTGCCAAGAAACGTGACAACCGTCATGGCTGCCACAATCCATTTCATCTTGATGGCAACAGGAATTGGAAATAGATACGCCTTGCGGTCAGGGAACAAAACGGCACAAGCAATCAGAATTCCGAAGATCGCACCCGACGCACCGATAGTTGAAGTAAAGGAATAATCACGGCCCCAGAGGTGCGGAAAATTGTTGACGACGACGTTGATTAAACCCGCGCCGACACCAGTGAGAAAGTAATAGTGGAAAAAACGATTTCTGCCCCAAACGATTTCCAATTCGCGTCCAAACATCCACAGCGTAAGCATGTTCAAAAGGATGTGCAAAATATCTGTGACGTCATGCAGGAAGAGATACGTAAATGGTTGCCAGATGCGCAGGCCGGGAAAAACGCCCGCTGGCACTAAGCCGAACCATTTTAGAATCCAATCGTAACCGGTGCCGCCGTGACCTGCGTAACGATAAACAAAGGCCTCGACAATAAAGACCGCAAAATTGGCGATTAGCAGAAGTTTCACACCCGGAGTGACGTAGAAATCGAAACTGACTCGGTAGCTTTTGACGCCGGCACGAGAAGCCATACAATGTTCAGTGTAAGGTGAGGGGAGCCGGACTGTAAAGGAGCGTCGATTGCACCGGATTGACGCGGCTTTACTGCTCTGCTAGCATGCCCGCCATGGCAAAGGCTGGAAAGTCGTCTGCTCGTGTAAGGTCTTCGAGTAAGTCATCTAAAATGAAGAAAAGAAAAGGTTTATCTGCTCCTCCCCCAGTCCAGCGTGGCGGCGTTGAGCTTGTGGACCCTCGCGTTCAGGCACAACTCAAGGTCTACGACGAAGCGCTTGTCTTGTTTCATCAGCAGAAATACAGTAAGGCCAAACAAGAGCTTGAGAAAGTTCTGGAAGGCCCGAGCAAAGAGCTCGCCGACAGAGCGCGCATGCACATCAAGATTGCTGACCAGCGCATGAAGCCGGCCACGGAGCAGAATCCGCGCAACGCGGAAGAGCATTACCAGCGCGGCGTGGCCATGATGAATCTTGGCCGCTGGGACGAAGCTCGAGAAAGCCTGGACAAAGCCCGCAAGCTCGCGCCGAAGGCGGATCATATCGTGTACGCCGTCGCCGCGCTCGATTGTTTGACCGGTGAAGCGGATGCCGCGCTCGCCAACTTGAAGATTGCCATCGAACTGCGCTCCGCAAACCGATATCACGCCCGGAATGACGAAGATTTTGCCTTTCTTCAGGAAGATCCGCGTTTCACGGAACTTCTTTATCCAGAAAAAGACGGAATGTGACAGTAGAACTCCCGCGGCCCTCGCGAAACCCCTCATCTTCTTTTGGTTTTGCTAAAGTCTAAGTAGCTCTTCAGCCCGCAGGAAACTGTGTGACGATTCATTCGAACGAAAATGCACGCCATCGCGGTCTTCGCGTTGTTGCTCTCGGGGGTGGCACGGGACTTTCCTCGCTGTTGCGTGGGCTCAAACATCACGTCGTGCGGCGGCAAGATCCTGCACCAACGGCGAAGCGGCCGATCAGCGATCTTGCCGCCATTGTGACTGTCACAGACGATGGCGGAAGTTCGGGCCGATTGCGGCGCGAAAACCGAGTCTTGCCGCCGGGAGATATTCGTAACTGTATGGTCGCGCTCGCGAGCGACGAAGCACTGCTGAGCCACCTGTTTCAATTTCGTTTTCACGCTGGGCGCGGACTTGCGGGGCACAATTTTGGAAATCTGTTTCTCGCGGCGCTGACGCATGTCACAGGCGATTTTACGGAAGCCGTACGTGTTTCGAGTAAAGTGCTGGCGATTCGCGGGCGAATTTTTCCTTCCACTGTTGCCAATGTGACGCTCGAAGCTATTTTGGAAAACGGGAAGCGCGTTCATGGAGAAACCACAATTTCTCGCAGCAGAGTGCCGATTCGCAGATTGCACTTGAATCCTCGCCGCGTGCGAGCAGTTCCTGAAGCGGTGGAAGCGATTCGCTGTGCGGATTTGATCCTGATTGGCCCTGGTTCACTTTACACGAGCATTTTGCCGAACCTTCTGCTTCCGGAGATCGCGCATGCGATACAGCGTTCGAAAGCGCCGCGCGTATACATCGCGAATTTGATGACGCAGCCCGGCGAGACCACGGGTTACTCCTTGTCGAAACATTTGGATGCAATCCAGCGCCATGTGTCGGGGCGCATCGTTGATTTCGTGGTTGCCAATCGCAAGAGCGTTTCCCCGGAGGTGGCGCAGCGTTATCAGAAAGAAGGCGCCGAGCGCGTCACTGTGGATTTGCCACTTCTGCAGAAGCAACGCGTGCGGGTAGTCCTGGATTCCCTGCTCGAAGAGCACGGGGTCATTCGGCACGATTCTCAACGGCTGGCACGGCTGCTACTAGAAGAGTTTCTCGTTCTTCGCTAAGAGTGCTTGGGTTCCAAGGAATCGACGGCATCCGCTGGAAGAAGCAAGGGCGCGGTGCGTTGCAGGTTTCGACGCATCCAGCCAATCTGGCAACACCCCGATTTATTGTCTGTGCTATAAACGCAGAAGGGAACCTTCGCGAGAGGGTTTGTTTCGCGCCGCCGCCCAGGAACGTTTTAGCGAGGTGTATCCGTGACCCAGGAACGCCGCCGAACTCCCCGTTATCCGTTTGTCGCGGCTGGGGAGCTAGTCAACGAAAAAGAGAAGACAAAGATGGAAGTGCGGGTGACGGAGCTGAGCCTGAACGGCTGCTACTTCGACATGGTGAATCCGCTTCCGGATGGAACCCCCATCCACCTGAAGATTTACTTTGAGAACGAGTTTTTTGAAGCGAGGGGAAGAGTGATTTACGCGCAACCGCACTTGGGAATGGGCTGCACGTTCGACGAAATGCCCACGTACGCTGTGCCTGTCTTGAAGAAGTGGCTGTTACGCGCGATGGTCAGCGCAAAGCCCAGTGGAAGTAGTTAGCCTCCCGACTAGGCAAATTACTCGATCCCTGACAGCATGGAGCTGCTGGCCCTCGAGTTTCGTTCCTGCTAAGTTCAAAGAGTAGTGCAACTGCGCAGCCATAAGCCTGCCAGGAGAAGACAATGTCCATTTTTGGATTGATCGAGTACAAGGATGCGAGTCCGGAAGTTCGTGCGATTTATGACGACATCATGGCCACGCGGAAGACGGACTGGATCAACAACTTCTGGAAAGCGATTGCGCACGATTCGGCGACGCTGAGGCGCACTTGGGAAAGCATCAAGCAGATTATGGGGCCGGGCGCGCTGGACCCGCTGACAAAGGAGATGATTTACGTGACGGTGAGCGTGACGAACAATTGCCACTACTGCATTGCGTCGCACACGGCATCCGCGTTCAAAAAGGGAATGACGCCGGAAATGTTCAAGGAGTTGCAGGCGGTCATTGGCATGGCAAATGAAACGAACAAAATGGTGACGGGATATCAGGTGGAAATTGATGAGCAGTTCAAGCCGCCAGTGAAATAGGTTTTCGCGAATAACCAGATTTTAACTCCACGAAAAAATGCACCTGTCCATACGGACAGGTTTACCGGTAGTACGCGTGTACTATCGCCCGTTCGTTCAAACAGGAATGAATATATAGATGTTGGCGCGAAGCCGTTCGCGTGAGGCTCGCGTTGAAAAATGTCCCAGCGAGCGAATATTCATGGCCCCTATTGTTAAAGAACCCGACCAGCAAAATTCCTCCGCACCCGTTTCTCAGCCGAGCTCGGCGCAGCCGAAAGTGCAGCCTGTAGCGCTGGAAATCTCCGTGACCGTAAACGGTGCGCGCACGGTGGAAGGCAGCAACAAGCGCGAGCCATTTTCCGAAACGACGCAGACGGTGCTGGTATTCGGAAACGGTGCGGTGATTCGCCTGACCTCAGGTGTGACGCCGGGCCAGCTACTCTTCCTCACAAACGAGAAAACGAAAAAAGAAGTGGTTTGCCAGGTCGTGAAGTCGAAAAACTATCGCAGCCTGAGTGGATACGTGGAGTTGGAATTCACCGAACCGGCGGTTGGATTTTGGGGAATGAGGTTTCCTTCGGACCGCGTTGTGCCGGCTCCAGCTGCAACGGGAAACGCGGCCGCTCCCGCAAAACCTGCTCACGTCGAACCAAAACCGGTTGCTCCCGCAGCGCAGACTAAGCCGGCTGCGCCGCCAGTGCCAGTTACAACGCCGCCGTCTCCGGCCCCCGTCGTCGCAGCAGCGTTGAGTTCTCCCGCCGCTGAAATAAAGCCTGACGGACCGACGGCAGTCGCCTCCGAAGCTGCGTCTATCGTTACTCCCACAGCGGACAATTCAACGGAAGATCTGAAAAAGCAAACAGCGCGGCTGCAAGAGCAACTCTCCTCGATGCTTTTTGACGAAACGTCGACGCCCGCGCCGCCACCAACTCCGGACAAACCGATTCTGCAACTGGACGCGATCGCCATGTCCGAAGCGACAGCAAAAATCTTCGAAATGGCGACGCCCGAAGCCCCGTCCGCACAAGTGAAAGCGGAGCCGGCGATTGTGCCCCCGGTGAAATTCCCCGGGCAAGTGAGTCCAGCTCCAGTAACGCGCAATGACAAACCAGCAAGCTTTTTACATGAAACAGAAGTGAAAGTGCCAGCGTGGCTCGAACCTTTGGCGCGCAACACGCCAACGTCATCAACGCCAGTTACTTCCACACCTGGTATGCCGCCTCCCGCACCGCACTCGATCGCAACGCCTATAGCGGCCCCGGTTACTCCGTCTTCAACAACACCTCCACTCGCAGCGATTGTGGCTGAGCCGGCATCATCTGAGGCTTTGGACGCAACCGAGTTAGCAGACGCGCAAGTCGCGGTTACGAGCGAATCGTACAACTTCGACAGCAAGGCGGAAACTGAACCTATTTCCATAAAACAACCAGGAGCTCCGAATTTCGCAGCAAGTTTGTTTGAATCGAACGAAGACTTTCCAGTTGAACCTGAACCCGGCGGAAGCAAGAAGGGACTCTGGATCGGCGCAATCGCTGCAACCTTGCTACTCGCAGCGGGCGGCGGTTGGTGGTACATGCTGTGGCAAGGGCACACGGCAGCGAGCGCTGCCGAGGCAATTTCGCATCCTAGCCAGGAATTCGGCACTCAGCCGCAACGGCAAGTACAGCAGCAAGTACAACAGAATTCCGTTCAGCCTTCGGCTCCGGCAAACGACAAAGATTTTGTAACTCCAAGTCAGTTGAGCGCGCAGCCCTTGAGCAAATCAACCGCCGTGGCTACTCCGGCTACAGACGTGCAGAAAATCGCGAGTGGACGCGACTCCTCGAAGCCTGCGCCCAACTCCGCAGCTTCGCGAGCGGGGGAACCGGTTTCCCAGCCGACCCAAGAAACAAGAAATCCTGCGTTTAACAAAATGCGCCTGGCAACGCCAACTGTGAAGTCTGGCGGCGCGCATGCAGTTTCGAACGAAGCTGAGCCGGGAATCGCCATTGAAAGTGACACAAACGCTGGTGCTGGAGCTCTAGGCTCCGGACTGGTTGGCTCAAAGAGCAATCAACCCGTGGCTCCCGTGCCGATCGGTGGAAACGTAACAAACGTGCAGTTGATTTCTTCCGTTCCGCCGGTCTATCCACAGATTGCGCGATCGCAGCGAGTCTCAGGTGATGTGAAAATTGACGCCCTGATCGACGAGAGCGGGCGCGTCACTGGCATGAAGGTCGTATCGGGCCCAATCATGCTTCATCAGGCCGCAATGGATGCACTCCGGCAATGGAAATACAAACCCGCAACGCTAAACGGCAAGCCGGTGTCCATGCACTTGGTGGTTACGATTCAATTCCGGCTGCAATAATTACCGCCGTCAAACCGAACACAATTTACATCTCCAAGACAACGCGGAATTGCGCATGGCCGCTGTTCATGCGTTCGTAGGCTTCCCCTGCTTTTTCCAAAGGGAATTTCTCGATCATCGGGCGCACCCCCGTGAGGGCCGCGAAGCGCAAGGTGTCCTGCGAGTCCCAGGCAGTACCCGCAGCCCAGCCTTGCACGCGCCGCTTTCCCAGGAGCAAAGGAAACGGAGAGATCTCAAGGTTTCCCGCGCCGGCGCCGACGACGACCATGGATCCATTGCGGCTCAAGCCGGTGAATAGATCGGACATGGACTTGGAATTTGGAGCGGTCGCGAGAATTACTTTTGCCCCGTCGAGCTTCTGCAATTCCGCGACAGCGTCACCGTTTTGGCTGTCGATGTAAACCTGCGCGCCGAGCTTTTTTGCGAGAGCGCCGTTTTCCGGCCCCCGGCCAATGGCAACCACGTGATAACCGAATTTGCTGGCGAACTGCACTCCTAGATGCCCGAGCCCCCCGATGCCTTGGATGGCAACAACATCTCCGGGCCCGGCGCCGCTATGGCGCAGCGCGTTGAACGTAGTAACGCCGGCACACATCAAAGGGCCCGCTTCGGCGGGATCCAGCCCGTCAGGGATTGTCGCGAGCCCTTCGGCGGGAGCGAGCATGTACTCCTGATAGCCGCCATCAAAGTGGATCCCCGTAATTTTCTCGTTGTAGCACGTAACGAAATCGCCTTGGCGACAGGAAGGGCAGGTGAAGTCGTGACTGCCGTGCCAGCCGATGCCGACGCGCTGCCCTTTTTTCCATGACGTGACGCCGGGACCAAGGTCGTCCACAACTCCCGCGACTTCGTGACCGGGGACGCGAGGATATTGGATGCCCGGAAAAATGCCGTCTTTTGTGAGGTGGTCGCTGTAACAGATGCCACAAGCTTGCACCTTGATTCGCACTTGCCCCGGTCCTGGCTGCGGAATTTCTCGCTCCACAATTTCAAAATCGCCACCAGCTTTGGGAACTTGGACCACTTTCATCTTTGCCATGGGCGGATCTACCTTTCGAAGGAAGAATGGAGTGCTATTTGGATGCGCACTCATCGTAGTCAGGTGCATTTCCTTTTGGGTATGACAGTCGGCACTCGAAAAATATTCCGAAAGCCCGTCTGTCAAAGAGTTTCCAATAGGTAATGGCGACAACTTGCGGTGAGACGGAAGAGCTTCGTATACTGGCGGCCCGGCCAAATGGCAGGTGCGACGGGAAGGGTAGCCCGCCGAAATCCTCTGTTTGTGCCCCGCAATCAAAGAATTCAGGATCCGGCCGCAGCAGGATCGCGCCGGAGTGTGAAGTCGTCAAGGAGAGTTACGCATGTCGCAGGCCCCGGCACCGGAAGAGATGAATGTCTACCAAAACGCCGAAGCGCGTTTTGAGGTAGCGGCGCAGAAGCTGGGTTTAGAGCAGGGAATTTATCACTATCTGAAATACCCGAGCAAAGAGATTACGCTTTACATTCCTGTGGGAATGGACAACGGAACGCTGCAAGTGTTCACCGGTTATCGCGTGCTTCATTCTACGGTCCGCGGGCCTGGCAAAGGCGGAATCCGCTTCGCGCCGGACGTTTCCATTGACGAAGTACGCGCGCTAGCTACGTGGATGACTTGGAAGTGCGCAGTTGTGGACATTCCTTTTGGCGGAGCAAAGGGCGGCATCATTTGCGATCCTCGCAAAATGTCGCGCGGTGAGCTAGAACGCCTGACGCGGCGTTATACCGCGGAGTTGACCGACTGGCTCGGGCCTGAGCGCGACATTCCCGCGCCGGATGTGGGCACGGGCGAACAAACAATGGCGTGGGTCATGGACACATACTCCATGCATCATCGCCAGGCGACGACAGCCGTCGTCACTGGCAAGCCGATTGAACTCGGCGGTTCGCGCGGACGCCGCGAAGCAACCGGCCGCGGGGTAATGATCTGCTGCGACAAGGCGCTCGCGAAACTCGGGATGAAGAAAGATGGCTGCCGCGTTGTGATTCAAGGATTCGGCAACGTCGGTTCGATGGCTGCGGACCTGATGCAGAAGGCCGGCTACAAGATCATCGGCCTCGCCGACATCGGCGGCGGACTCTACAACGAAAACGGTTTCGAAATCCCCAAAGTCATCGATTGGGTTTACGGACAAAAGAAACCTCTGCAAGAATTTCCCGGCGGCGGAACGAAGATGAGTGCGCGAGACATTCTTTTCCAGAAATGCGAGGTTCTTATTCCGGCGGCAATCGAAAACCAGATCACTGAGAAGAATGCTGCTCAAGTCCAGACCAAAGTCATGTGCGAAGGTGCGAACGGCCCCACGACTTGGCAAGCCGACGCAATCATCGAGTCCAAGGGTGTCTTCACTGTGCCAGACATTCTCGGCAACGCCGGCGGCGTTACTGTCAGCTACTTCGAGTGGGTGCAGGACCGGCAAGGATTTTTCTGGCGCGAGAGCGAAGTAAACGAACGCTTGCTCGACGTTATGGAAAGCGCGTTTGACGCGGTCGTGAAATACGCTGAATTGCATAAAGTGAACAACCGCATCGCCGCATATATGGTGGCTATTGACCGCGTAGCAAATGCATTGAAAATGAGAGGGATTTACGCTTAACTGAGAGGCGCCCAAACAGGTCCGCACGTGCTGCTGCCCCGCCGTGCGAAGGGTGAAAAAAAACTTGCAAACCGTCTTGCGCGGTGGATAATTCCCCCGCGCGAGTAAGGAGTGCGCCCCGTGAATCCGGACACGGTGTTGGCTGGCCACACAAAAACCGAAGAGCGGCATCGGCGCGAAATCTGTACGGCTGGGCGCTGGATGTCTGACCGCGAATACATCGTGGCTTGTGAAGGGAATGTCTCCGTGCGTTTGACTGACGGGCGCATTCTCGCAACGCCGACCTGCATGAACAAAGGCTGCCTCTCCCCTGAAGATCTCGTCATTAGCGATCTCGATGGACGCAAGTGCGTGGGCGATCGCAAAATGTCCTCCGAAATCTTGATGCATCTGCTGTTTTACCGAATGCGTCCCGACGTGAACGCGGTTTGCCACGCACATCCGGTAACAGCTACAGGATTTGCCAGCGCGGGCCGCGCGCTTGATCAGGCCTTGCTGCCCGAAGTGATCATTGGATTAGGCCAGGTGCCCCTCGTTCGTTACGCAACTCCAGGAACGCCGGATCTGAGTCAGGCGCTTGAGCCCTATGTCGAAAGTTACGATGCACTGCTCCTCGCCAATCATGGCGTCGTAACATGCGGGCCGGATTTGCTCACTGCGTTCTACCGCATGGAAACCGTGGAGCATTTTGCAAAGATCTTGCTCGCCGCGGAAAATGCGGGAACGCCGAAGCTTCTATCCAGCCGTGAGGTCGCAAAGCTGCTGGCAGCACGGTCGCGCTATTCGGTGGTGCCTCCTCCAGGTGCTACGGAATTGCCTGTTACCAGTGACAGCGAAGACGGAGTCGGAGACGAAATCACGCTGAAGAGAGAGGAACTCGATCACCTGATTGAGGAAGCGCTCCGCCAGGATCGCGCCCGGCGCTGAACGATCTCATGCTCCGCTGACGCGGGAACCATCGAGAACTTCTCTCACTTTTCGTGCCAGAGCGACAGGTGCGAACGGTTTCTGCAAGAAAGCCACTTCTTTTTCCTGGATGCCTTGGCGAACGACCGCGTCGCCAATGTATCCCGACATGAACAACACTTTCAGGTGCGGATTTTTTGCACACAGCCTTTTCGAGAGTTCCGCGCCGCTGATTTCCGGCATGACTACGTCGGAAAGCAGCAAGTCGAATTGTCCAGCATGCTGCTCGAAAATTTGTTCCGCGTCTTGCGGACGAGCAGGACAAATAACCGTATAACCGTGTGAACTGAGCACGGCCCGAATTAGATTGCAGACGGCAGCATCATCCTCGACCAGCAACACTCTTTCCCGTCCGTCGAAACCCGCGTCCGTTTCTGCGGATCCAGCGGAAGCCGTTTGTATGGAATCAGTGCGAGGCAAATAAACCCGAAACGTCGTTCCGTGCCCCGGCTGACTGGTGAACGTAATGTTTCCGTTCGATTGTTTGAGAATTCCGTAAACTGTGGAAAGCCCGAGACCAGTACCTTTTCCGGCGGGCTTGGTTGTGAAGAACGGCTCAAACAATCTCGTTTGCACATTCATGTCCATGCCCACGCCGGTATCTTTCACGACGAACTCGACGTAGCGCCCGGGCTTCATACTGTTTGCGCTGGCAACCTCATCCCCCATTTCCGTATTTCTTGTTTCGAAGGTGAGCTGTCCGCCTTCGGGCATTGCATCACGAGCGTTGACCGCCAGATTCAGAATTACCTGCTCCATCTGGCCCGCATCGGCAAGCACGGTACCCAGATCGGGCGCAAGCTCCGTTGAAATCAATACGTCCTCTCCAATCAGGCGATGCAGAAGTTTCTCCATTCCTGTGATGACCTGATTCAATTTTATTGTGCTTGGCTGAATGGTTTGCTTCCTGCTGAACGCGAGAAGTTGGCGTGTAAGAGACATTGCCCGCTCTGTGGCTTTCTGAATCTGGTCCACTTGGCCGCGCAGCTTTCCTTCGGTGGCAAGCGAATCAGAAAGCAAAGAACTATATCCGTTAATCACCATTAACAGGTTATTGAAATCGTGCGCTACCCCGCCTGCCAAAGTTCCAATTGCTTCCATTTTTTGAGACTGTCGCAAGTGTTCTTCCATTTGGCGGTGTTCGGTAATGTCTCTCAACACTGAAATCAAACCTGCGATTTTTCCTGTAGGGTCGTGCCAGGGAGCTTTCGTCACGAGCAGAGCTCGATTCTGGCCGTTCACCATGGCCGAAGATTCAAGCATCTGGCCCCTGCCCGATTCAAGGACCGTCCGGTCTTGCTCGATTACCCTCTTTGCGTCGTCCAGACTCAGGAGCTCGCTCGCCGTCCTCCCGATGATCTGCTGTGGCGCAAGATTCACCATTCTTGCAAAAGTTTGATTCACAAGAATGTAGCGCCCCTCCAAATCCTTGATGTACAGCGCATCGCCCGTCCCCTCGAAGACGGACTTGAGCAGTGCGTTGCTCGCTTCCAACGCCTTGGCGGCCTGAAGTTGCTGGTGATCGGAAATGAGCAGGCGCCCGACGGAACAAGCAAAGGAA
>Ga0126372_10000573_pt1 | contig 13115 bp, 13 predicted proteins | sample PanSoiMetaPlot_6_FD_92762 | JGI IMG/M metagenome (GOLD analysis project Ga0126372, IMG submission 92762) | Tropical forest soil microbial communities from Panama - MetaG Plot_6 | ecosystem: Environmental > Terrestrial > Soil > Tropical forest > Bulk soil | place: Panama | collected 2016-02-17
CCGAGCTCGTCATCCTGGACGAGCCGCTGGCCGGACTCACCGACCAGGAGAAGGCGGAGACCCTCAGCGTGCTCAGACGACTCCGAGACGGCAACGTCACGGTCCTCCTGGTCGAGCACGACATGAAAGCCGTCATGGGTGTCTGTGACACGGTGACCGTGCTCGACCACGGCGTGCGCATCGCGGAGGGGACGCCGCGCGAGATCCAGACCAACGCGGCCGTGATCGAAGCGTATCTGGGCGCGGAGGAGCCGGATGCTTGAGCTGACCGATCTCTCCGTGCGTTACGGCAACGTCACCGCGGTCGACGGCGTGTCGGTCACGGTGCACGAAGGCGAGATCGTCGCGATCATCGGGCCGAACGGCGCGGGCAAGACGTCGACGTTGCGCGCGCTCTCGGGGCTCGTCCGGCCGAGCGGCGGACGGATCGTCTTCCGCGGCGTCGACATCTCGCGGTGGCGCGCGCATCGTATCGTCACCCTGGGGCTCTCGCACGCGCCCGAGGGGCGACGCCTCTTTCCGCAGATGACCGTGTTCGAGAATCTCCGGATGGGCGCGTACCGCCGTCGCGACGGGCAGGCCGTCGAGCGCACGCTCGGCGAGGTGCTCGAGCGCTTCCCGCGCCTGGGCGAGCGGCGGCGGCAGCTCGCCGGCACGCTGAGCGGGGGTGAGCAGCAAATGCTCACGATCGGCCGCGCGCTCATGTCGGGCCCGACGATGCTCGTGCTCGACGAGCCGTCGTTCGGACTGGCCCCGCTGGTCGTGCGCGAGATCCGGACCATCGTGGAGTCGATCAACCGCGACCGGAACGTCGCGGTGCTGCTGGTGGAGCAGAACGCGAGAATGGCGCTGGCCGTCGCCGCCCGCGCGTACGTCATGGAGACCGGGAAAATCGTGCTGAGCGGGCCCGCCGCCGCGCTGCGCGAGAGCCCGCACGTCAAGGCCGCCTACCTGGGCGGATGACGGGTAAGCTGGAGGAGGCCATGAAGTTCGAGACCAGGCTCACCGACGACCTCGTGGCGCGCTACGAAAAATCCGGGCACTGGGGCTCCGAGACCTTCGCGACCATCCTCGCCGCGCGCGCCGCCGCGCACCCGGACCGGGTCGCGATCGTCGACCGGGGACGCCGGATCAGCTACGCCGAGCTCCGGACGCGCGTCGACCGCGTGTCCGCGGGATTCGGCGCGCTCGGCATCGGCCGCGGCGACGTGGTCACGATCCAGCTCCCGAACTGGGCGGAGTTCGCGTACGTCTTCTTCGCGCTCGAGCGGCTCGGCGCGATCGCGAATCAGATCGGGCCCGACTTCCGCAGCCGCGAGGTCGACTACATCCTGCGATTCTCCGAGAGCCGGGCCTTCGTCTGCCCGGCGAGCTTCAAGGGCTTCGACTACGTGAAGATGATCGGCGAGCTGCGTCCCGGCCTGCCCGACCTCAAGGCCGTCTGCGTCCTCGGCGGCGGCCCCGCCGGCGCGGCAGGCCTCTTGTCGCTCGACGCGCTCCTCGAGAACGCCGGCGCCGCGCCACCGCCGAGCGCCGGCCAGCGGTCGAACGACGTCATGCGGATGGCGTTCACCTCGGGCACGACGGGCAACCCGAAGGGCGTGATCCACAGCCACAACACCACGCTCTCGACCTGCCGCACCCTGAACGCCGACATGCGTGTCACACCGGACGAGGTGTTTCTCGTCTATCTGCCGCTCGGTCTCAACTGGGGCTACCTGACGCTCGTGCAGTCGGTGATGGCCGGCGCGCGGGCCGTGCTCCTCGACCAGTTCAGCGCGCGGGCGGCCCTCGAGCTGATCCAGCGAGAGCGCGTCACCTACATCCCCACCGCACCCGCGTCGATCATCGCGATGCTGAACGAGCCCGATCTGGCCCGGTTCGATCTCCGGTCGCTGCGTGTGATCATCACGGGCGGCGCCTCGTGCCCGATCGAGACTATCCGTGAGTTCCGCGCGCGGATGCACGGCCACCTGATCGAGCTCTACGGGATGCTCGAGACGGGCTTTCACACCTACACGCGTCTCGACGACGACCCGGAGGCCGTGACCGGGACCGTCGGCACGGTCTCCGCCGGCCTCGGGCTCAGACTGATCGACGAATCGGGCCGCGACGTGCCGGCGGGGGCCGAGGGCGAGATCGCGGCGCTAGGGCCCTCGGTCCATCTGGGCTACCACAAGAATCCGGCTGCCAACGCCGAGCTCTTCACCGCCGATGGATGGTTTCGCACCGGCGACCTCGGACAGTTCGATCACGCGGGCAACGTGAAAATCGTCGGCCGGCTCAAGGAGATGATCAATCGCGGTGGCAAGAAGTTCTTTCCGCGGGAGATCGAGGAGATTCTCTACACCCACCCGAAGATCCTGCACGCCGCCATCGTCGGCATCCCCGACCCGCGGCTCGGCGAGCGCAACTGTCTCTGCGTGATTCCCCGCCCCGGCCAGACGCTAACGCTCGACGAGGTGGTCGGCTATCTCAAAGACGGCGTGGCGACCTACAAGCTACCGGAGACGATCGAGCTGTTCGACGAGCTGCCGTTCACGCCGACCGGCAAGATCCAGCGTCACGTGCTCGCCCGGCGCGTGCTCGAGCGCCGGGGTGCGGCCTAGTCTTTTCCGAACCGGATGATCGTGTAGCCCAGGGCGGAGACTTCGCCCTGGCGGATCCGCCGGTCGAGGCCGCGATGCTCCTCGGCGACCACCTGCTCTTCCTCGGTCCGGTTGCCGCGGCGCCGATCGAGCATCACCTTGACGCCGCTGACGCCGGCCAGCTCGCGCTGAAGGTGCTCGTAGAGGGCGGTTTCCTTCGCGCTGACCACGAGCAGGAGGCGGATTCCTGGGAACGAGCGCGACGGCATCCGGCTGAGGAGATCGAGGGTGTGGCGCCGGCAGATCCCGTGGGTCTCTGCCGGGTTGTCGTGGGGTGCCCGCTCCCCGAGCGTCGCCGGCCGTCCCTCGTGCTGGCACCAGGCGCAGGCGACTTTCATACCGTGCCACTCGCTCGCGCGATCGTGCCTCGCTGTACCATGACGCGTCTTTCCAGGGGTGAGAAGCACAGCGAGTGCCACGCGATTCCGGATTCCGCCGAGCCGCGCATTCGCAAGATGTCGATAACTTGCCGAGCGGGCGCGGAAAGTTCCCAAGCCTGATTGGCAAAGCCTGACATTTTTGGACGAGCGCGCGTCACGGAGCGTTCGTGGGGCGGCTACGCGGCAGCACTGTGGCGCGCCGGCTGCGTCCCACGGTGGCTCTCAGAAACTCGGCGACGAGGCCGGGCAACGTGCCGGGCTCGAACGGCTTCGGGATGAACCCGATGCATCCGGCCCTCACGAGCCGGTTCGCCTCCACGGCGCTCGCCGACGTGAAGGCGACCACGGGGATGGCGCGCGTGGCGCCGTCGGCCTTCAGCGCACCGACCACCGCCAGCCCGTCCATCTCGGGCATGTGGTGGTCCACGAGGATCAAGTCGGGACGCTCGGCTCGTGCGATCTCGATCCCGGCGCGCCCCGTCGCAGCCTCGAGGGCCCGGTGGCCGTGAGCGCGGAGAAGCTCCGTGAGCGTGCTCAGGATGAGCGTATCGTCGTCGATCACCAGGACGGTGAACTGCCTGAGCCCGTGCGGTGAACGCGCCGCCGGACTCACTGCCGCGTCCTCCCGTGCGTATTCGTCGGCCGTGCCGAGCGCGGATGCGCTCGCTTCTTGCGCGGGCGCGGCGGCGCCATCGAGGGCGCGACGGTGGCATCGGCGGCGAGCAGTTCCTTGATCTGGCGACAGAGCGCGGTGAGGCTTTGTCGCTTGATGAGGAACGCGTCGGCGCCGCACGTCATCGCCAGCTGCTGCGCCTCGAGATCGTCGAATCCGGTCATCGCCACAATCCGCGTCGCCTTGGTCGCGGGCGACTCCTTGATTCGCCGGCACACTTCGAAGCCATCGAGCCCGGGCATGCGCAGATCGAGCAGGAGCAGGTCGGGCTGGAACGAGCCGATGGTCAGCAGGGCCTCGTACCCGCCGCACGCGCCCTCGACTCGCGCGGCGGGTACGAGGTCCCGGATCGCGTCGATGGCGAGATCGACGAAGTCCTGCTGGTCGTCCACCACCAGGATCTTCGGACTCTCAGCGCTCTCCCCGCCGAAGCCGAACGCCGCCTGAAACCGCTGGAGCTCGCTCGTGCGGATCCGGAAGTGCCGGCCGGGAGTCCGGAACGCTTCGAGCTGTCCGGCCTCGATCCAGTTCTTCACGGTGCCCACCGACACCTGGCACCGGCGCGCGACCTCACCCGTCGTCAGATACCGCAATGGCGACCTCAAAATGGCTGCAATACCGCAAAAATTGGCTAATTCCAGTTGTAGCAGACCCGATTTTTTAACCGAATTGATCTTTTTGGCAGATTTGGGGCTTGAAAAAGAAAGGGGGACGAGGCGTCTCGTCCCCCTTGAATTTCAGGAGGTTGCCGGCCGAACGGCGGGCCTCAGGCGGTGAAGCTCTTGCCCTCGCTGGCAAGCCGGTCGAGGAGCGGCGCCGGCGTCCAGAACGCATCGCCGCTCTGCTTCTTGAATTCCAGCAGGCGGTCTCGCACGGCCTTGAGCCCGAGCGAGTCGGCCCAGAACATCGGGCCTCCGCGGTAGACCGGCCAGCCGTAGCCGTAGACCCAGATCACGTCGATGTCGCTGGCGCGGATGGCGATCTTCTCCTCGAGGATCTTCGCGCCCTCGTTGACCATCGGGTACAGAAGCCGCTGGAGAATCTCGTCGTCACCAATGGGCCGTCGCGTGATCCCCATCGACGTCGCCACGTCGACGATGATCTTCTCCACCTCGGGATCCGGGATCGGCGTGCGATCGCCCTTCTCGTACTTGAAGTAGCCGGCTCCAGTCTTCTGGCCGAACCGGCCGAGCTCGCAGATGCGGTCGGCGACCGGCGCCTTCGCGCCGCGACCCTTGCGGATACGCCAGCCCACGTCGAGACCGGCCAGATCGCCCATCGCGAACGGTCCCATGGGGAAGCCGAAGTCGGTGAGCACCCGATCCACCTGGTGCGGCGCGGCGCCTTCGAGGATCAGCTTCTCGGCCTGAAGGCCGCGCTGGTGGAGCATGCGGTTGCCGACGAAGCCGTAGCAGACGCCGACGAGGACCGGCACCTTGCCGATGCGACGGCCGACGCTCATCGCGGTCGCGATGGTGGTCTTCGACGACTTCTTGCCGCGCACGTTTTCGAGGAGCCGCATCACGTTGGCGGGGCTGAAGAAGTGGGTGCCGATCACGCTTTCGGGTCGCTTCGTCGCCGAGGCGATCTCGTCGACGTCGAGCGTCGAGGTGTTCGTCGCCAGCACCGCGTCGGGCTTGCAGATGCCGTCGAGCTTGGCGAAGACCTCCTTCTTGATGGGCATCTCCTCGAACACCGCCTCGACGACGATGTCCGCATCCGCCGCTGCCTTGAAGTCGGTGGTGCCGGTGATGAGCCCCATGCGTTTCTCGACGTCGGCCTGGGTCAGCCGACCGCGCGACGCGGTCGCCTCGTAGTTCTTCCGCACGATGCCGACGCCGCGGTCGAGCGCCTCCTGCGCGACCTCGATCACGGTGACGGGAATGCCCGCGTTGGCGAAGTTCATCGCGATGCCGCCGCCCATCGTGCCGGCGCCGATCACCGCGGCCTTCTTGATGTCCTTGGCCGGCGTGTCGGCCGGCACGTCCGGGATCTTGGCCGCCTCGCGCTCGGCGAAGAAGAAGTAGCGCTGGGCCTTCGACTCCGGTGAGCTCATGAGCTCGCGGAACAGCTCGCGCTCGCGCTTGAGGCCCTCGGCGAACGGCAGATTCACCGCGGCCTCCACTGCCTTGATGCAGTTCTCTGGCGCGCGGAAGCCGCGCGTCTGGCGCGCCACGCTCTTCCTGAACTCGGCAAAGATCTCGGGCTTACCGCGCGCCGGCGCGATCTTGTCGTCGAGGTCGCGGATCTTCTTCAGCGGCCGCTTGTCGTTCAACGCCTTCTCGGCGAACGCCACGCCGGCCGCCGTGAGGTCGCCGTCCACGATCTCGTCGATCAGGCCCACCCGGAGCGCCTCGTCCGCGCCGATCGGATCACCGCTCACGATCATCTGGAGCGCTTTCTGCGGGCCGACCACGCGCGGCAGCCGCTGGGTGCCGCCGGCGCCCGGAAGCAAGCCGAGCTTTACCTCCGGCAGACCGAAGCGCGCGCTCTTCACGCCCACCCGGTAGTGGCAGGCCAGGGTGACCTCGAGCCCGCCGCCGAGTGCCGTGCCATGGATCGCCGCCACGACAGGCTTCGGCGAGCCCTCGATCAGGTCGAGTACCGTGTGCAGACCGGGCTCCTGTGGCGGCTTGCCGAACTCCGTGATGTCGGCGCCCGCGATGAAGGTGCGGCCGGCACAGACGATGACGATCGCCTGCACCGCGTTGTCGCCGATCGCCTGCTTGATACCGTCGTGCAGGCCCTTGCGCACGTGCTGGCTGAGGGCATTGACGGGCGGGTTATCGACAGTGAGCACGGCCACGCGGCCGCGAGCGCCGAGGTCTACGGACTGGGTGATCTTCGCCATGTGCGGCTCCTCTGAAGGCTCAGCGGAATCGAAAGTGGCGCCTATGATACTCCGGGCGGCTGAATGCGGCTCAGCCGCCGAGCCGCGCTGCGAGATCCACGAAGTCGCTCGCGACGACATCCCACTCGCGCGCGGGCTTCACGTCCTTCGTCTGCCCCGGCCCGTGCTCCTTCGGCCGCGGCACGAACGCCGTGCGCAGACCGACGGCGCTCGCCGCTGCGAGGTCGCCGTTGTGGGCGGCGACCATCATGCATTCGCCCGGCGTCAATCCCAGGAGCGCGGCCGTCGTCAGGTATGCCTCGGGCTGCGGCTTGTAGTGGCGGGCGACCTCGGCGCCGAGGACGGTATCCCACGGCAAGTTGCCGTGCCTGGCCATGTTCACCATCAGCGCGACGTTGCCGTTGGAGAGCGTCGCCAGGACGAACTTCTTCTTGAGGCGCGTGAGCCCGGGCACCGCGTCGGGCCACGGATCGAGACGATGCCAGGCGCGGTTGAAGTGATCGATCTCCGCCTCCGAGAGGCCCTTGATGCCGAACTGGACCAGCAGCTTGTCGAGGCTCTCGCGATGGAGGTCGTCGAGCTTCGTCCACGGGCGCCGGCCGCTGCGTACCTCGTCCATCGCCGGCTGGTAGAGCCCCCGCCAGGCATCGGCGAACTTGGCCCAGTCGACGGCGAGCCCCTTCGTCTTGCCGAGGGCCTCGCCCTCGCGGATCAGGCTCGAGCGCCAGTCCACCACGGTGCCGAAGACATCGAATGTGAGCGCTTTGACGTTCTCGATGGCCATGATGACTCCTCGGCTCAGATGATCGTGCGGCGTTCGTGGATCGCGCGACCCGCCACGTGGCGGTGATGTCCGGTCTCGTAGTGGGCGCGGAGCAGGTCGGCGCCGAAGTCGTTGCGCGGGTCGTGCCAGACCGAGTGGACGTGGTTGGCGTTGTTCTGCGAGTTGTCGTACTCGATGAGGAGCGTGGGGCCGTGCAGGCGATAGTAGTGCGGCCGGCGCGGGTCGATGGGACCGGCCCACGCAAAGCGCACGGCGTCGGCGCCGGCGTCGCGCATCCGGCGCAGCTCCTCGTCGGCGACGTCGCTCCGCATGTTGCGCGCGTACGTCTCCACCAGGCGGAGCGCCAGGCTGCGCGGCTCGGCGCCGAGCCCGCCGAGTGCGATGCCCGCCGGCGTCTTCAGGCTGTCGGCGCGGCCGGGGCCCGTGACGATATCGCCCGGCGAGTCGGCGGCGATGACGAGGCGGGCCCGCACGCTGGGATCGACCGCGCGCACGAGCGCGAACGCGAGCTCCTGCTCGTCGGCGAGCGCGCGCTGACCGCGCTGCGGACCCGACGGCACCTCGGCTGGATTCGCGCCGAAGAACGCGGGCGTGACGGACACGGCGCGACCGGGAACCAGGGTGAAGTTGAGCGACAGATGATGTCCCTCGAGCCGCCAGCCCCACGGTGCGGCCGCGTCCGGCGTCCCGAACACGCTCACGTAGTACTTCTCGGGATCGCGCAGCAGGCCGCCGAACGTCTCGAGCTGACGCAGGACTTCCTCGAGCCGCATCACGTTGACGGCCTTGGTGTAGCCCGCGTCGGAGAGCGAGACCTTGATGAGCTCGTGCGCGGCGGCGCGCGCGCCGGCCGACATCTCCTTGAATGGGACGCCGGAGCGCGAGCGCGGGACATAGTGCCAGTTCTTGCGCTCGTCTCCCGCGAACGGGAAAACGGCTGCGCGGGCCTGACCCGCCCCGAGCGCCGCGAGGAACGCAGCGGCGGCCTTCGCCATCGCCCCGCGCGGCGCATCCGCAACCTGCGCGGCCACGGGCCCCGCGGCGGCCAGCACAGCCGTGGCCAGCGTTCCATGGAGCAGCTGTCGGCGGTCGATCATGACGGTGGCGTTCCCAATGCTACACTCCACGGCACGCCGAGTCTCGTGATGCGATCGTGCCTTCTGCTGTTGTCGCTGGTGCTCGCCTGTCCCTCGCTCGCGGCCGCCGACGAGGCGCTGTGGGAGCTGCTGCGCGGCGGCGGGCAGGTCGTCTTCATGCGTCACGCGATCACCACGCCGGGCGTCGGGGATCCAGCGGGCTTCCGGCTCGAGGATTGCGCGACGCAGCGCAACCTCACCGACGCGGGCCGCGAGGACGCCCGGCGGGTCGGAGCCACGTTCCCGTCGCGCAGCATTCCCGTCGGCCGGGTGCTGTCGAGCCCGTGGTGTCGCTGCCTCGAGACCGCGCGGCTCGCCTTCGGCGGCACGGAGACGTGGACGCCACTGAGCAATCTCTTCGACAACCGCGACCGCGAGGCCGAGCAGCTGCGCGCGCTCCGGGACATCGCCGGACGTCGGCCTTCCGGCGGCAATCTCGTGCTCGTCACGCACGGCTCCGTCGTCTTCCCACTCACGGGAATCCTGCCCGCGCCGGCCGAGCTGGTGGTGCTCACGCCCGACGACTCGGGCGACTTCCGCGTCGCCGGACGGCTGACCCCTTGACGAGGACGACGCGCCGGTCCCCGAGACGAAGTGCTACACTTCGCGCCACGAACCCGGGCCGCTATCGACAAGGAGGTCGCCATGGTGGAGCGTCGCCGCGAGCTCTCTGAAGGCAAGCGCAAGGTCAGCCGGCGGGCGTTTCTCAAAGCCGGCGGTGTCGCGGGACTTGCCTCCGCCACCGGAGCGCTCCACGTCAACATCGCTCGCGCTCAATCGCGAACCCTGAAGATCGGCTTCATCGGCGCCCAGTCCGGCGTTCGCGCGAACTTCGGCGAGACGACTCCGTGGATGATCGAGCGCATCCGGACGGCGGTGAAGGATGGGCTGAAGGTCGGCGGCAAGTCGTACCCGGTCGAGATCCTCGTCAAGGACAACCAGTCCGATCCCAACCGCTCCAGCGTGGTCGGCAGCGAGCTGGTCCTGCGCGAAAAGTGCGATCTCGTCGTGGCCTTCGACTCCGACGCGGCCCTCGCGGTCGGCGAGCTGTCCGACGCGCGCAGCATGCCGACGATCTCGACGATGGTGCCGTGGACGGGCTGGAAATTCTCCCGCGGGGCCACTCCCGACGATCTCATCGAAAAGAGCTTCCCCTATACGTTCCACTTCTTCTGGGGCGCGGGCGAGGTCGTCAAAAATTTTCTCGCCATGTGGAACAGCGTCAAGACCAACAAGCAGGTCGGCACGTTCTACAGCGACACGCCGACCGGCCGCGCGTTCGGCAACGCCAAGACCGGGCTGCCGAGCGGGATGTCCCAGTACGGCTACAAGGAAGTGCCGGGCGGCTTCTACAAGATGGCGACCGACGATTTCACCAATCAGGTGACCGCCTTCAAGAACGGCAACGCGGAGATCGTCTCCGGCCTCGTGTTGCCGAGCCACTGGGCCACCTTCTGGAACCAGGCGGCACAGTCGGGCTACAAGCCGCAGGTCTGCACCGTGGCGGCCGCGTTCCTGTTCGCCAGCACCGTCACCGCGCTCGGGCCGCGCGGCGACGGGATGTCGACCGAAGTCTGGTGGACGCCGAAGTTCCCGTACAAATCGTCGATCACCGGCCAGACCGCGCGCGAGATCGCGACCGACTGGGAGAACTCGACGGGCAAGCAGTGGACGCAGCCGATCGGCTACTCGCACGCGATCTGGGAAGTGGCGTTCGCCGCACTCGGCAGCGCCGCCGACCCGAAGGACAAGGAGGCGGTCAAGCACGCGATCGCGAACCTGTCGGTCGACACGATCGTCGGCCCCGTGCGCTTCAAGGACACGCCGATCAAGAACGTCGCGGTCACGAGCATGGCCGGCGGCCAGTGGCGCAAGACGAAGAACGGCCGCTTCCCATTCGAGCTCCTGATCGTCTACAACGCCACAGCGCCGCAGATTCCGATCGAATCGGAGCTGAAGCTCCTCTCGCAGCTCGGCTGAGCCGACCGCACCGCCCCCGCGGCAGGGCCCGGGGGGCAAGCAGATATGGCGGCACTCCTCGAGGTGGCCAAGCTACAGAAGCGATTCGGTGCGATCGTCGTCGCCGACGACGTGACCTTCTCGCTCGAGTCAGGACACTGTCTGGGCATGATCGGGCCCAACGGCGCGGGAAAGAGCTCAGTCTTCAACCTGATCGCCGGCACGATCGCGCCGGACGGCGGAACAGTTCGCTTCGAGGGCCGGGACCTCGGCCGCGTCCCCGCGCATCTGCGGGCGCGGCGCGGGATCGTGCGGGCGTTCCAGATCCCCCAGCCGTTCCCGCACCTCACGGTCTACGAGAACGTGCTCGCGGCAGCGGCGTTCGGCGCGGGACGGTCGGGGTCGGCGGCCGGCGCGGCGGCGCTCGAGGTGCTGGCCGCGATGGGGCTCACCGCGAAGGCCCGGGTGCTGGCCGGCCAGCTGCCGCTCCTCGATCGAAAGCGCCTCGAGCTCGGCAAGGCCGTCGCGTCGTGCGCGAAGGTCTTGCTGCTCGACGAGATCGCCGCCGGTCTCACCGAGCCCGAGGTCGAGGAGCTGGTCGCGCTCGTGCGACGCATGAAGAGCGACCACGCGATCATCTGGATCGAGCACATTCCCCACGCGCTACGCGCCGTGGCCGATCGGATCATGGTGCTGCACTTTGGCAAGAACGTGCTCGAGGGGCCGCCGGCCGAAGTGATGTCGAGCCGCCTCGTCCGCGAGATCTACATGGGATTCCGCGCCGATGACGTTGCTTGAGGTCGAGGCACTCGACACGTTCTACGGCGATTTCCAGGCGCTCTTCGGCGTCTCGGTTCGCGTCGAGGCGGGCGAGACGGTCGCGCTGATCGGCGCGAACGGCGCCGGCAAGACGACATTCCTCAAGAGCCTCGTCGGACTGATCGACCGCCGCCGTGGCGAGATCCGCTTCGCCGGCGAGTCGATCACCGGGGAACCGGCCGAGCGCATCTCACAGCTCGGGCTGTCCCTGGTTCCGGAGGGTCGTCTGCTCTTCCCGTCGCTGAACGTCGAGGAGAATCTCTTGATGGGGGCGCTCAACCGGCGTCCGGGGACGTGGAACCTCGCCCGGGTCTACGAGCTCTTCCCGGTGCTGCGCGAGCGCCGACGCCAATCGCCCAACGCGCTTTCGGGCGGCCAGCAACACATGGTCGCGATCGGGCGCGCCCTCATGTCCAATCCCAAGCTCCTCTTGTGCGACGAGATCTCGCTCGGCCTGGCGCCGCTCGTCGTCGATCAGATCTACGAGTCGCTCGGCCATATCCGCGCCGAGGGCGCGTCGATCGTCCTGGTCGAGCAGGACGTCAAGCGCGCCGCCGGCGCGGCCGATCGCGTCTATTGCCTGCTCAAAGGACGCATCACCTTGCACGGACAGGCGCGCGGGATGGGCCTCGAGCAGCTCTCACGCGCGTACTTCGGGACCTGAGCGCTCGCGCATGGAGAATCGCGCGCCATGATGTGGGTCGAGACGATCATCAACGGCATCCTCTACGGAGGGCTCTACGGGCTGCTCGGCGTCGGGCTCGCACTGATCGTCGGCGTGATGCGCGTCGTCAATCTCTCGCACGGCGAGTTCATCGTGCTGAGCGCGTTCATCGGCGTGTCGCTCGTGGGCGTCTTCCCGGGGGTTCATCCCCTGGTCCTTTTGCTGCCCGTCGCGGCCATCGCGTTCGGCCTGGGGTTCGTGCTCCAGGCGGCCCTGATCAACCGGGTGGTCACGCGGCCCGATCCGTTCGCCGCGATCTTGCTGACGTTCGGCGTCGCGGTGGTCATGCGCAATCTGATGGTCGAGATCTACGGCGCCGACCTTCGCCATCTTCAGGCCGGCCAGCTGGCCCAGGCCAGTACCGGCATCGGCGGTCTGCACGTCGGCGTCCTGCCGCTCCTCATCCTGGCGCTCTCGGTCGCGCTGTTCACGGGTCTGCAGCTTCTACTGACACGGACACGGTTCGGCCGGATCGTCAGGGCCACCGCCGACCATCGCGACGTCGTGCGGCTCATGGGCGTGAACCCCGGACGTGTCTACAACCTCGTGATGGGCCTCTCGCTCGCGCTGGCGAGCGTGGCCGGGATGCTGCTCGCGATCCGCGCGTCCTTCAGTCCGTACTCGGGCGTCGAGCGTCTTCTGGTGGCGTTCGAGGTCGTCGTGCTCGGCGGACTCGGGACGTTCTGGGGCGCGATGCTCGGGGGCATCACGCTCGGCGTCGCCGAGCTGGTCGGGCTCCGGCTCGATCCCAACGCGGGACCGCTCTACGCCCACCTCCTGTTTCTGGTCGGTGTGCTGCTGAGGCCCAGCGGCCTCTTCCGAGTGCGCACGTGACGGGCGCCGGGCGGACTGCGCCGCTCGCCAGCACGGGAGCTTTGGGGCCGGGGCGCGCCTACCGAGCGTGGGCGATCGTCGCGCTCGGCCTGATCGCGGTCGCCGCGGCGCCGTGGGTGATCGGCGAGGGCGCCCAGCGCTTCCTGTCCGAGGCCCTGTTGATGCTGGCGATGGCGCAGATGTGGAATCTGCTGGCCGGCTACGCGGGCCTCGTGTCGATGGGTCAGCAGGTGTTCGTCGGCCTCGGCGCCTACTGTTTGTTCTTCGCGTCGATCTGGCTCAAGGTGGCGCCCTTCTGGGTACTGCC
>Ga0126372_10000574_pt1 | contig 13099 bp, 5 predicted proteins | sample PanSoiMetaPlot_6_FD_92762 | JGI IMG/M metagenome (GOLD analysis project Ga0126372, IMG submission 92762) | Tropical forest soil microbial communities from Panama - MetaG Plot_6 | ecosystem: Environmental > Terrestrial > Soil > Tropical forest > Bulk soil | place: Panama | collected 2016-02-17
CACTTTACTGCCCGGTACTGCCCGCAGCCGAAGGTCTCGGCTGATCATCGCGATGACGAATACCGCCTCCATCATTCCCAGATTGCTGCCGACACAGAACCGAGGCCCGGCGCCGAACGGAATGTAGGCGTAGCGCGGACGGTCACCGACGTTCTCCGGCGCGAACCGTTCTGGAAGAAACCTTTCCGGCTCCTCCCAGAACCGCGGGTGCCGGTGCAGGGTGTAAGGGCAGACGACGACATCGGCTCCGGCCGGGACCCGGTAGCCCCCGATAGTGTCGGCCTCGTGTGCCTTGCGAGTCAGGATCCACACCGGCGGGAACAGCCGCATGACCTCTTCCACGACCATTGTGGTGAAGGTCAGATGGTGCAGGTCCTCGTACACCGGCAGCCGGTCGCCGAGTACGTCCACCGCCTCGGCATGCAGCCGGTCGAAGACGTCGGGATGCCGGTCCACGAGGTGCAACGTCCACCCCAGGGTGCTGGCCGTCGTCTCGTGCCCGGCGAGCAGCAAGGTGACCAGCTCGTCGCGCATGCGCCGCCGGCCGACGGCAGGGTCCGGCTCCGCCCAGGTGGAGTCGATGAGACGGGAAAGCACGTCGTCGCCGCTGGGGCAGCCTTCCCGCTCCGCGACCAGACGATCCACGATGTGGTCGAGGTCCTTGCGGGCACGTCGAAACCGCAGCTGGTTGGGCAGCGGGAGCCAGGTCGGCACTATGCTCAGCGTGACCATTTCGAACATCGCCTGGTCCTGCACGGCCTCGAACGCCCCGCCGATCGAGTCGAACTCGCCGAGATCGGTGTCGAGCAGCGCGTGGCCGAGCACACCGAGGGTGAGTCCCGTCATCTCCGCCACGATGTCGACAGGGCCACCCGCGTCGCGTGCCCGGAGCCGGTCTACGAGGTTCGCCGCCTCCCGCGCCACGACGCCTGCCTGCGCGGCGATGCGCTTGTGCTGGAACACCGGCTGAATGGTCCTCCGCTGCTTGCGCCACAGTGCGCCCTCACTGGTCAGCAAGCCGTCACCGAGGGCCCGCTTCGCGTGTACCAGCCCGAGTCCCTTACTATAGTTGCCGCTATTGTCTGCCAGCACATGCTTTGCGTAGTCCGGATGGTTGAAGAAGTAGAGCGTCTTTGGCCCGATGGGGATCCTGGCCGCGTCGCCGTAGATGTCAGCCGCCGACTTCATCAGGGCGAGCCGGTCACCGATGAGTTTCCTGAACAGGCCCAGCGTGTGCGTGCGTGGCGGTCCAGGGGGCGCGGAGATCTCCGCTGCCGTGGTAGACACAGTCATGTCCGCACGACCTCTTTGTCCTCGCCCACATTCTCCAAGGTGGCGGTCGCCGGGGCGGGTGGCAGGGTGGCCGCGGGCCTGCCGCCGTTCTTCTCCGCCGCTGCGCGTTGTTTCGCCTCGACCTCCTCGCGGGCCTTGTTCGAGAAGTGCAGACCCCACAGGAACAATCCCCGTGTGAGGCAGACGATCGCAGTGGCGAAGAAGATTCCGTACACGATGTGCGCGATAATCAGGATGCTGTAGATGATCGCGACTCCGCCGCCGAATGCCATCTGCGAAGCCGGCTTGCTAGGACTCGTGCCGGGGTCGGTGACCATGTAGTTGGTAAACAGGATGAACGCGGTACCTGTCATCATGGCCAGTGCGGCGGGAATCGACGTGTCGAAGATGATGCCGCGAATGATGGCCTGCAGCGCGAAGGTGATCAGCCATGCGCCGATCAGCCACATCCGGCCGGTCAGCTTTCCGTTGAGCATCGTGCCGCCCAGAATGATGATCGCCGGGATGAGCCAGTCGACCGCTCCACTGACATTCTCGGTAAAGTGGTACGGCGGCGCGATGTTCACCCACGGGAACAGAATGAGCAGCATCGAGATCCCGAAGTTCGACGGGTTCATGTAGTGCCGCAGCCGGCCGCGTATGGGTGCGCGGAGCACCCATTTCGTGCCAACCGCGACAACCACCCCGAAGATCATTACCCAGATCCGGTCGTTGACGTAGATCAGCATGTTTAAGGCGAGGCTGGTGATGTGAGCGGGGTAGAGGAACTCCATCATTCCCCGGAACCCTTGGCCGGCGTAGCGCGGATTGCGGTGCTCGAGGCGGGCGGCGAGGGCCTCGAGCCCGATCTCGACCGTATAGCCGGTGAGCAGCGCGACGAACGGCCAGACCCACGGCTGCTCGAAGCCGAGCAGCGCATATCCGAAGATGTTGAACACCGTGATCGAGATTGCGAAGCGGCGCAGCGCGATAGTGACTTTCGGATCGTGGCGCGGCGGACTTACCGTGCCGGTTGTGCTGTCTGCCATGTCGTCACTTCTCCTCGGCTTTGGCACCGAGCTGGACCGAATGCCAGCCAGGCGTCAACGTCAGGTTCTGTTCGTGGATCTGGCCCGATCGGTCACGCCACTTCAGGTGCACCTGAACGGGGCCGGTGACATCCTTGCCAAGCCCGATGTGCACCTCGTTGCTGCGCTTGCCCGAATGGCCGCTGCCACCATCGACTCGAGCCACATGTATGTGCCCGTCCGGAGTGGTCACCGTCACCTGGGTGCCGACCGCCGGTAAACCCGGTGCCGGTCGCGTCCCCTCGACGGCTGGAATTTCATCAGTCAGGCGCAGCCCCAGAAAAGCACCGGCCGACCCGCTCTCGTTGTGGTAGAACGCCGGCTGGTCCCACTGCCGGGCCACGGCGAAGTCGAGCTTTCCGTCGCCGTCGGCATCTCCGGTGGCGATGCCGCGCGTGGGCACCGGCACGTCCAGGCCGAGCGCGGCGGACAGGTTGGTGTACCGTCCGTCAGGGCCCTTGACGTAGAAGGTCAGCCGTTGGTTGCCCGCGATGTCGTCACCATGGTTGACTCTTGGCCAGAAGTACGGGTCGGTTACCAGGCTGTCATTGGCGGTTGCCAGTTCCTGCAATTGTGGCCATCGGTTTGTCTGGCCCTTGACGAACCCGGTCGCCTGGGCGATTTCCAGGTCACCGTTGTTGTCGAAGTCGCCCATCTTCACGTCCCAGCTCCAGCCGGACCATGCCGTGCCCGACGGGGCGCTGGCGTCGACGAACGGGGGTTCGCCGCCGGCGAGCTTGGCGCGCACCTCGGCCTGGTTCTCGGCGGTGTTCATGTACTGGAAGTTGCTCTCCTCGAGGCCCCATGATGAGGTGATGTTGCTGACGAACATGTCGTACAGGCCGTCGCCGTCGAGATCGCCGAAGTCCACGCCCATGCCCTTGAACGAGTCAATGCCGACTCGCTTCGACTTCGGGGTCAACGGTCCACGTATGTCTTGCACGAGCGAGAATTTGAGGCTGCCCGGGGTGGATCGGTTGTACAGCAATCGGTCCGGACCGAAGTCGTTGGCCAAGTACAACTCCGGCAGGCCGTCACCGTCCAGGTCGTTGGCTGCCGCGGCGAGCTCCCAGCCCTTGGAGACGCCGACCGGAAGGGCATCATCGATTCGCCGGTAGCTCACTGACGGGGTGTCACCCGTGGTTGCGGACGACCACAGGAAGAAGTAATCCTCGCCGCCGTTCAGTGCCCTGGACATCGAGTGGTTCATATAGACTCCCCCGCTCACCGTGTCGTCGATGATCGGGCCGTTCGGGAAGTAGTTGGTGATGAGGATGTCGTCGTGCCCGTCGCCGTCGAAGTCGTCGAACGCGACGGCGTTGGTGTTCCACTGCGGACCGTTGTACTTCGGGCCGCTCTGGCCGGGGACCAGCTCGGTCGGGACGAACGCGGAAACGTCGAAGGCCGAGGCGTCCGACTTCGCAAGAAAGACAATCGGGGTGCGGCCCCAGTAGTAGACGAGGAGGTCGATCCTGCCGTCCTCGTTGAAGTCACCGGGAAGGCACCCCATTGGGGCGATGTGATCGTTCATCGGTAATTGGCCGGGTGACAGCACGAACGGCTCGTAACGCTTTGCCGCTTTCCCGGGAACCGGGGTGACCACCACCTGGTCGATCCGTGGATCCGTGATGCACAGGTCGTTGGGCAAGCCGTCGCCGTCGACGTCGTTCATCGAGACCCCGGCACCGACCGAGGAGATCCAGGCGTCGAAGTGCTTGTAGTCCTTGTTCACCTTGCGGATCTCCTTTTGCGGGAATCCGCTCGGCATGGCGACGGACAAGGGTGTGAACGCGAAGTTACCGGCGAGACTCGCTGACTCGGCGGCGGAAGGAGCCGGCAGTCGCGCGACCATGAACATTGTCATCATCAACACGAGCGCGACCACTCCCGGTAGCTGCCGGCGCAACCAGCCAGCTGCAAGCTTCACTGACTAACACCTCCAAGTGAGACGAACTCGCCGGCAATGCGCCGCCGCCACATCTCGTAGGCCGGCAGCTCGCCGTCGACGGCATGGACGGGGCGGACCTCCTGGGTGATCCGGGCCGCCTCCTCGGCAGACAGTCCGCACAGCACACGGGTGGCCTGTTCCGTGTGGGGCACGAGCAGCCCTGCCCGAACTCGTGCCTCGGCCGCGAAGGCGCTGCCCTGGGCCACGAGCGCGCGGTAGGGGCCGGCGCGGTGGGACAAGGTGCGCAACTCGTCCTCGTCAGCGCCGCCCGCGTAGGTCGCGGCGAGGCCGGCGCCACTGTACAAGTCGGACCTACGCTCCTCGGGGAACCTGTCGATCATGGAGGCGACCATCTCGACGTCGGTGCCGCCGACGAACCACATCGCGCGTCCGATGCCCTGGTCTATGGCGTTGTTGGCGTATCCGGCGGGGTCGGGTTTCGGCCAGGGGAAGGCGGACTCCTGGTATTGCCCGTGCACGTATCTCTTGGTGTGGAAGTAGGCTTGATGGAACCCGTATCCGTCGAGCACGAGCCACCGAAGCAGTGCGTCGGCCACACCGCTGTCCGGCCAGCGGAATCTCGGCAGCCTGGCCATCGCCCAGCCGATTCCCACGTAGGCCATATAGCGATGGGGGCCACCCGGTCCTGCGAGAAAGTCGGCGATGAGGCGGCCGCTGCCGAACGGCATGCGGTCACGTATGGTGAAGGCCATGGCGGCACCCTCGTAGGCAAACCCACGGAATCTGGTCGGTATGGCCTCGAGGTTGTCCGCGGCTTCCGCCGTAGATCGAGCCTCCGCGGCATAGCCGTAGCCGGCGAGAAACGTCTTGCCGACGGTCTCGAGTAGTTGCCGGGTGGCCGGACTCTTCTGGTGGAATCCGCGGACATCCAGCGATACAGCCGACACACTCGGCGTCAAGATGCGGCGCCGCAGCGCGCGCCAGCCAGTCCCCAAAGCCATCGCCTCCGTCTGTGGGATGCAGATTTACGCCACTTGGAGCTTCGCGGGTTCGCCGGTTCAGTGGCGGCTTCGAATATGCTTGGTTTGGTCGGTCATTTCGTACTGAGCGAGTCAAAATGTGCGCGGATCTTCTGCCGCCACTGTTCATAGGGCAGCTCGGCCGAGGAACCAGGATCGTAAACGGCGGTGCCGTCGGCGAGCCGAACCGCCGCGTCGATGGTGAGATCGCCCAGCGCCTTGGCCGCATGTTCGGTGTGCTCCGGCATGAAGCCGGCATACGCTCGGGCCTTGGCGGCGAACGTCATTCCCAATGCCAGTTCGGCCCGGTGATCGCTAGCGGCGCGGCGCAGCGCCGCCAGCCCGTCCGGCGGGCATCCGCCTGCGAACGTCGCGGCAAGCCCGACACCACTCCAGAGGTCCGCATGGCGTGACTCGGCGAACCGCCGCACGGCCGAGGCCACTGCGTCCGGCTGGGCCCCGTGGATGAACCACAGTGCGCGTCCGATGCCCTGGTCGACTGCGCGCGGGAAGTAGCCGGGGCTGCCCTGCCATGGGTACGGCTCGGGGACCTGCTGCCGGTCCACCCAGCGCGCGGTATCGAAGTAGGCTCGGTCGAAGCCGTATCCATCGACTGCGAGCCAGCTCATGGTCGGGTGGTACAGCGAGCCGCCGAGATCCGGGACGACCTTGCGCCACAGCTTCCTCGGCAGCCGTGCCATGGCGAAGCCGATGCCGATGTAGGCGAGGAAGATGTGCCGCTGTCCCGGGCCGTTCAGTAGTTCCCTGGTCCGGTTGCCTCGTCCGCCCCACAGCGCGTCGAGGACGGTGAATGCCATCGTCGCGCCCTCGTAGGCGTAGCCGCGCTGCGCCGGCTCGATCAGGCAGAGCCGGCGCTCGAGCTCCCACTGGTCACGGGTGTCGATGCCCCACTCGAATCCGCAGATCACCGCCTGCGGTATCGCCTCGAGCCCCGGTGTTGCCGCGGCGGCGACTGCCGGGAAGCCACGTGCGGCGAACGTCACGTCGCGCAGCGATGGGGTCAGGATCAGCCTGCGCACCGAGCCAAGAGCGGTCGGCATGTTTTTCCTCCCAACCCTAATCCCCCAGGACACACCCTCGTTCTCATCGAGGGAGGGGTGAGTTGGAGGTCAACGTAACAGAACATGCTTGCTCCGAGGGTGCCCAGGCCGCCAGGACGGCACGTTTCGAGAGATTCGCCGAATTGATGCTCACGGCGGGCGTTGCGGCCGTGTCCGTACACGTCCATCGCGCTGCCCAGTGTTCCTGCGTTTGGAGTACAGGCTCGAGCATGATGCCCAGCTCCCGAATTTCATAACATCACTATGGAATTGCCGAGTCCGGTGATCATGATTACACTGTTATGCAATTTGGGGGCCAGTGACGGCACGTCCGGAGATGGACAGGACGTACGCCGTCAGGCACGCTTGGGGTGCCAGTCATAAATTTACCCGCTTGAGGCGAAGCAGCAGTTAATTCGTCGAAACCCCTGTCGCCGCCCCGGAGGTCCGAGGAATGAGCAGCACTCGAATCGCAGTCGTCGGCATTGGCTTGCGTTATCCGGACTCCAACTCGCCTAGAGAACTGTGGGACAACGTTCTCGCTGGTCGACGGGCGTTTCGCCGGCTTCCGGACGAACGAATAAACCACGCCGACTACTGGTCGGCCGATCCAGCCGCGCCGGACCGTTTCTATACAAGCAGGGCGGCGGTGCTGCGTGATTTCGAGTTCGACCGGGTGAAGTACCGGGTGGCGGGCAGCACCTACCGCGCCACTGACCTGACCCACTGGCTCGCCCTCGACGTGGCCGCGCAGGCACTTGCCGATGCCGGTTTCCCCGAAGGGCGGGGTCTGCCGAAGCGGTCAACGGGTGTCGTGATCGGCAACAGCCTGACCGGTGAATTCTCCAGAGCGAACATGCTGAGGCTGCGTTGGCCCTACGTCCGGCGGACGGTCGCCGCGGCGCTGGCCAGCAAGGGATGGGACGACAGCGAGGTCGGCGACTTCCTGCGGGACCTGGAGGTGCGGTACAAGGCGCCGTTTCCGCCGATCGGGGAGGACACCCTGGCCGGCGGGCTCGCGAACACCATTGCCGGCCGAATCTGCAACTACTTCGACCTGAACGGCGGTGGCTACACCGTCGACGGTGCCTGCTCATCGTCGCTGCTTTCCGTCACCTCCGCGGCGAAATCTCTGGCCGAGGGCGATTTCGATGTCGCGCTCGCGGGTGGTGTCGACCTGTCCATCGACCCATTCGAAGTGATTGGCTTCGCCAAGACCGGCGCGCTGGCCACCGGGGAGATGAAGGTCTACGACCGCGATTCGAACGGGTTCTGGCCGGGTGAGGGCTCCGGCCTCGTGGTGCTCATGCGCGACGAGGACGCCATCGCCGGCGACAAGCGGATCTATGCGTCGATTACCGGCTGGGGGCTGTCCTCCGACGGCAAGGGCGGGATCACCCGGCCGGAGGCCAGTGGTCACCGTCTCGCGATCGAGCGAGCGTACCGGCGTGCCGGGTACGGCGTCGAGACCGTCTCCTACTTCGAGGGGCACGGCACCGGAACCGCGCTTGGCGACGCGACCGAGATCGACGCGCTGTCCTCGGCTCGCCGGGACGCGGACCCAGCTGCGCCACCGGCGGCGCTCAGCTCGATCAAGGGAAACTTCGGGCACACGAAGGCCGCGGCCGGGGTCGCCGGGCTGATCAAAGCGGTGCTCTCGGTGCACAACCAGGTCATCCCGCCGGGCACCGGGCAGGTGGATCCGCACCCGCTGCTGCTCGACGACGCTGCTGTGATGTACGTGCCGCGGGAGGCCAGGCTCTGGCCGGAACAGGCGCCCATCCGGGCCGGCGTGTCAGCCATGGGATTCGGCGGGATCAACACCCACATCGCGATCGAGCAGGCGCCGGACACGGTGCGCAGGACCGGGCTGACTCAGCGCACCAGCGCGTTGGTCACCGGGCGCCAGGATGCCGAGCTGCTGCTGTTCGACGCACCTGACATCGCGGAGCTACGCGACCGGGTCGCCCGATTGACACCGCTGGTGGACAGGCTCGCGTTCGCCGAGCTGTCCGACCTCGCCCACACCTTGGCCACCGGGCTGTCCGGGCAACCGCGCCGCGCCGCGGTAGTCGCGACCAGCCCCGAGGACGCGGGGCGCAAGCTGGCCACGCTGCTGGACCTCCTCGACTCCGGCCAGCGGACGATCTTCGCGGCCGCCGATGGGATCTTCGTCAACTATCGGACCGCGCCGCCCAGGATCGCGTTCCTGTTTCCCGGCCAGGGATCCGGTCGCGGTGCCATCGGCGCAATCTCGCGCAGGTTCCCCATAGCCGAGAGCGTCTACCGGGCCGCGGGCGTCCCGGCAACCGGCGACCAGATCGCCACCGAGGTGGCGCAGCCGCGCATTGTCGCGGGCTCACTGGCAGCCATGCGGGTTCTGCACAGCCTGGGCATCGACGCCGACACCGCGGTCGGGCATAGCCTGGGCGAGCTGACCGCGCTGGCCTGGGGCGGCGCCATGAGCGGGACCCAACTGCTCACGCTTGCCGCCATGCGCGGTCAGATCATGGCGAGGGCGAGCCGTGGCGGCGGCACGATGGCGAGCCTCGGCACGGATCCGGACAATGCGAGACGGCTTGCCAACGGTCTCGGCGTCACCATCGCCGGGTACAACGGACCAGCTCAAACGGTCATCTCCGGGGCGACCGAAGCCGTCGAGCTGGTGTGCAAGAAAGCGCTGGCCGACGGGATCTCGGCGACTCGGATCAACGTCTCCCACGCGTTCCACTCCCCACACGTCACACCCGCCGCGCATGCCATGACCGAGCGGCTTGCCGGGATTGACTTCGCCCGGCTGACCGGGTCGGTGGTGTCGACGGTGACCGGTGACGTGCTCGCCGCGGACACCGATCTGCGGGCGTTGCTGCGCGACCAGGTGCTCAGTCCGGTCCGGTTCCACGAGGCGGCCGCGAAGGCCGTCGCCGGAGTCGACCTCGCGCTCGAAGTCGGTCCCGGCCGGGTGCTGGCCGGCCTGCTCCGCGAGATCTCCCCGGACACACCGGTGCTGCCGGTGGATACCGATAACACGTCGCTCACCGCGCTGCTCGGCGTGGTCGGCGCCGCACACGCGGCAGGTGTCTCGGTCGACACCGGCGTGCTGTTCGCCGGTCGCGGCGTCAAGCCGTTGCCGCTCGACACCGAGTTCACCTTCCTGTCGAGCCCGTGCGAAACGGCGCCGGACATCAGCGCGGAAATCGTGGCGGCGGCTGACGCGGGCGGCGGGCAGATCTCGACTGTGTCTGTGGCGGACGCGGCGGACGCGGCGGACGTCGATGACCGGCAGACCTCCACGCTGGAGCTGCTCCGCACGCTCGCGGCCGAACGCGTCGAGCTACCGCTGGATGCGGTGGGGCCGGACACGCACCCGCTGGACGACCTGCACCTCAGCTCGATCACGGTCGGCCAGATCGTCAACGAGGTCACGCGGCAGCTTGGCCGGCCCGCGCTGACCGCCACGCCGAACTTCGCGGCCGTGCGGATCGGCGAACTCGCCACAATCATCGACCAGCTGGCGGAAACGGCGCGGGACGAGGATCTGCCCTCCATTGAGGCGCCCGGCGTCGCGGCCTGGGTACGGCCGTTCTCGGTCGACTTCGTCGAGCGGGAGTTGCGTGTGGCCGCGATGGGCTCTGGCACAGCGAAATCCACCTGGACGGTATTCGCGCCGGCCGGTCATCCCCTGGCGGAACCGTTGCGAGACTCGCTCGCCGCGGCGGGCGGCGGCGACGGGGTGCTGCTGTGCCTGCCCGCGAGCGGCGAGGCCCATATCGACCTGTCCCTGCGCGCGGCGAAGGCTGCCCACGCCTCGCGTGGTGCCCGGTTCGTCGTCGTGCAAGTCCGGCTCGGCGCGTCCGGGCTGGCGCGCACGGTGCGCCTTGAGACGCCGTCAGTACCGGTCACGGTGGTCAACCTCGCCGGCTTGGCACCCACCGATCCCGAGGCCATCCAGACGGCGGTGCGCCGGGTGGTGGCCGAGGTAGCCGCCACCACCGACTTCACCGAGGTTCGCTACGACGCCGGCGGCACCCGGACCGTGCCGGTGCTGCGTGCGCTCGTGCCGCCTGCCGAGTCGCCGGGGCGCTCGCCCCTCGACAGCTCGGACGTGCTGCTGGTCACCGGCGGCGGCAAGGGCATTACGGCCGAGTGCGCGCTGGCCATGGCGCAGGACTCCGGGGCAAAGCTCGCGCTGCTCGGCAGGGCCGACCCGGCCACCGATCCCGAACTCGCCGCGAATCTGTCCAGAATGGACGCGGCGGGTGTGCGGGTGCGTTACGAGCGCGCCGACGTGACCTCGGCCGACCAGGTGCGCGCCGCTGTCGGCAAGCTGGCCGCAGAGCTCGGACCGGTCACCGCGGTACTGCACGGCGCCGGCCGCAACGAGCCGACCTCGCTTGCGAACCTCACCGAGGACCAGGTCCACACGACGTTGGCGCCGAAGATCGACGGCCTGCGGGCGGTGCTGGCCGCGGTCGACGAGGACCGGATCAAGCTGCTGGTCACATTCGGCAGCATCATCGGCCGGGCTGGGCTGCGCGGGGAGGCGCACTACGCCACCGCCAACGACTGGATGACCGAGCTGACCGTGAAGTTCCAGCGTGAGCACCCGAACGCGCGGGCGCTGGCGCTGGAGTGGTCGGTGTGGTCCGGCGCGGGAATGGGCGAGCGGCTGGGCGTGGTCGAGGCGTTGACGCGGGAGGGGATCACGCCGATCTCCATCGACGACGGCATCGCGGTGCTGCGCAGGGTGCTGGCCGACCCGTCGGCCGGCCCGGTGCTCATGGTCAGCGGCCGCAGCGGTGGCCTGCCGACGCTGACGCTCGAGCCGTCGGAACTGCCGCTGCGGCGGTTCGTAGACCGCATCATGGCGCACTACCCCGGTGTCGAGCTGGTGACCGAGGCGGACCTGTCCGCAGGCAGCGACCCGTACCTGTCCGATCACGAGATCGACGGGGACCTGCTTTTCCCCGCGGTACTTGGCATGGAGGCGATGACCCAGGTCGCCGCCGCGGTCAGCGGCGAGGACGGCAGGCCACTGATGGAGAACGTGGAGTTCCTGCGACCTATCGTCGTGCGGCCGAACGGCTCGACAACGGTGCGGATCGCCGCACTCATTACCAGAAAGGGCACGGTCGACGTGGTCATCCGCAGCGAGGAGACCGGTTTCGGCGTGGACCATTTCCGGGCGACGTTGCGCTGGCCCCGCCCGGACGTTCCCGCCGCGCCCGCCAGCCCTGACGTGGCGCTGCCCGCGGTGCCGGTGGATCCGGCCGCGGAGCTGTACGGCGGGCTAATGTTCCAGGGCAAACGGTTTCAGCGACTGATCGCATACCGGCGGGCGAGCGCGAGACACGCGGTGGCCGAGATCGACGCACGACCCCAGGCCGGCTGGTTCGCCACCTTCGCGCCGCAGGCGATGCTGCTCGCCGACCCCGGCACCCGCGACACCGCGATGCACGCGCTGCAGTGCTGTGTCCCGAATGCCACCCTGCTCCCGGAACGCATCGAACGGCTCTACCTGACTCCGGCCGGCGGTGAGGACCCCGAGTACGTGGTATTGGATGCTCGGGAACGCGTGCAGGATGGTGACAGCTACACCTACGATCTCGACCTGCTCGCCCCGTCCGGTGAACCGATAGAGCGCTGGGAGGGCCTGACCCTACGCGCCGTGCGCAAGAACGAAGGTGCCGGCCCGTGGGTTCCCTCAATGCTGGGGTCGTACCTCGAACGCTCACTGGAACGTGTTCTGGGGGGCAGCCGCGCGGTTGTCGTCGAGCCCGACACGCCCGGCGGTGACGTGGGCGGGATCGCCGAGCGGCGGGCACGGACCGAGCTCGCGGTCAGCAGGGCGCTCGGCAGGCGGGCCAGACTGCGCTACCGGCCGGACGGAAAGCCCGAAACGGATGGGGCAGAGGTATCCGCCTCTCATGGTGGCGGGGTCACCATGGTCGTCGCCGGCCAACGCAGGCTCAGCTGCGACGTCGAGACAGCGATCGAACGCGACGACGAGGACTGGGCGCGGCTCCTGGGCGGGCTACCGCTGCCAGCCAGGGAACTGCTGCTGGACATCGATTCGAACGCGGTGGCGAGCACCAGGATCTGGGCCGTGCTGGAGTGCCTGCGCAAGGCCGGCGCTACGGCACAGGCGCTCACCGTGGAGAAGATCCACGCGGACCGCTGGGTGCTGCTGTCCGCAGGCGACGCTGCCATCGCAACGTGGGTCACCCGGGTCAACGACCGGCCTGATCCGCTGGTATTCGCCGTGCTCGTCGGGAAGGAGGGACGATGACGGACAGCTACTACGAGATCCGCCACACGGTCGGATTCGAGGAGACCAACCTCGTCGGCAACGTCTACTACGTGAACTATCTGCGCTGGCAGGGCCGGTGCCGGGAGATGTTCCTTCGGGAGCATGCCCCGGGGGTACTCGCCGAGCTGCGGCAGGACCTGAAACTGTTCACCCTCAAGGTGGAGTGCGAGTTCTTCGCCGAGATCACCGCGTTCGACGAGCTGGCCGTGCGAATGCGGCTGGCGGAGCTGACCCAGACCCAGATCCAATTCAGGTTCGACTACGTGCACATAAAGGAGGGCATCGAGTTTCTCGTCGCCAAAGGATGGCAGCGGGTCGCCTGCATGCGCGGCAAGGGCGGGGAGGTCACGCCCACTCGGGTGCCCGAGTGGCTGCGTACGGCGCTTAAGGCGTACGCGATCAAGCGGCCTGCGCCGGTCAGCCGCGCAGAAGGCTCGGCA
>Ga0126372_10000575_pt1 | contig 13094 bp, 11 predicted proteins | sample PanSoiMetaPlot_6_FD_92762 | JGI IMG/M metagenome (GOLD analysis project Ga0126372, IMG submission 92762) | Tropical forest soil microbial communities from Panama - MetaG Plot_6 | ecosystem: Environmental > Terrestrial > Soil > Tropical forest > Bulk soil | place: Panama | collected 2016-02-17
GAACTCGACCCAGGAGCGGTCGCGTACAACGCCCTTCGCATAGATGATGTCGATGAGACGGTAGGAGGAGTTGGCGGCAATCAATGCGAGCAATGCCACCGCCAGTATTTCACCCACGAGACGGTGGCGAAGGTCGGTGGCCCAGACAGCGGACGCAATCCCCATCACGACTGCCGCCAGCAATATTGCGTTGGGCGATCCCAGGAAGTTCAGGAGAGGAACCGTCACCAGGCAAGCTGCGGCTCCCCCGGTCAGATCGGCTCCATAAAGCCTGGAGATTCGCCCCGGATTTCGCGCGAAGACTATAGAAAACAGCAAACCGGTCAGGAAAAACGGTACTCCGGCGGAAATGTACAGTATGGTCAAGCCACGAAAACTGCTTCCGCTAAGGTGGAGCTTGACCGGCGAATGCAGGATGATCTCGAGCACAACCAGAACGGCAGCAGAGCCGATTGCGGAGAGGGCGCTACTCAATTGCCTCGTGTTCCAGCGCAATAACCACTTTCGTCGAAGATAGGCAAACACTCCGCCGGCACCCAGACCAAGCAGCGTCACGGAAATGGCCAGGAATGCGTAGTGGTAAAACAGCACAACAGAAAACAGCCGTGTCAACCCGAGTTCTAGCAGAAGCGCCGCGAAACTATTCAGAGCGATTGCGGCTGCAAGCGTCGATTCCCGTGTTTCAACATGCATTGCCTTGTCTAAGGAGATAACCGCCTGGCTCATTTCGATCAGTTCTCCAGGATGACTTGCGCAAGAGCCTCAGCTTTTGTGTGCGTCAATGACAGCGCGGCATGAGCGACACCCAATTTCGCGGCAAACTCGGCTGCCTTCCCGTGGAAGGCTACCGTGGGACGTCCTCCGGGCTGACGAAGCACTTCCAGGTCGCGCCAGCGCACGCCGTGGCTCCAACCTGTGCCTAATGCCTTCATGGCCGCTTCCTTAGCAGCAAAGCGGGCGGCATAGCGTTCGACTCGATTTGCTTTCGAATCACAATAGCGGATTTCGCCATCTGTGAATACCCGGCGCAGAAAGCGTTCTCCAAATCTTTCGAGCGCAGCCGCGACCCGCGGCACCTCGATCACATCGATCCCAGTCCCCACGATCATCGTGTCAAGGTAACACACGGCATGAACCATGGCCGAGTCCGAGGCGACCGAAAAAGGCTATGAGAATTTCAAAAGAGAAGATGACCACCATAAATCATCTCTCCGTTGACCAAATTTGCCTCAGCAGTAAGTTGGTGAGGTTGTGCGGGACCGTCGCCGTAGATGTGGAGAACCTGGTGGCCGTGAGTCGTCAAGTAGTCGGATACCAGTCTGCGGTGGCATTGGAAGTAACTTCGTTCCGCACACATGTACGCGGTGCGGCACTGTTCAGCAACCTTCTGAAGATTGGCAATGCCTTCCTTGAAATTGCCCGTCAGCATGTGGTCTGCATAATTGCGGAAACTTTGGTTTCGCAGGCCTACGTTTGGCGAATCATCCCGGATTTTCTTACGATAACCACCGAGCGTTTTCAGCCATTGATACCGAATGTCCGCGTTCGGTAGAGATCTCTCCAGATTTTCGCGGTTGAAATGTGGCAGGCGGCGCGACTGCGGGAAACAACGAATGTCGACCAAGGTTTGAATGGAATGCGCCTTCAAAACGGCGATCAACTCATCCAGGCTGCGAGTGGAATGTCCGATTGTGTAAAAGGTAGCCAAGCGAAGGGTTCAAGAGCTCTCTAATAGACGGCGCTGGCCCTGTAGCCAGTTGTCGCGAGCCCTTGGTTCAAGCCGACTCAATGCTCCTGCGTTCTGGTCAGCAACAGCAGCGAAGCAGCCACACCGTCATCTTGTTCTGGGAACACCGTCCGGAAGTCCAAGAGGACTCTTCCTTCGTCGACCCTAGCAATCACTGGCGGGTCTGACTGACGCAATTGAGTCAACACTTCATCTGCGCTCATGCCTTCGCAAGTGACTGCCAATAGCCGAGTCGGCAGGGTGGCGGAGGGCGCGGCGCCTCCACCGATTACCGATTCGCCATCTATGATCTCGATCGCGAGCCGGAGAGAGATGACCCGTTCGGCTGCTCTCTCAGCCCGGCGGTTTATTTCACTCGTTGGCAAACGCATCATGCGAAGCGCGGGGATTGAATCGTGGTCCTTCTTTACGTACGCGAGCAGGGTTGCCTCGAGTGCTGCATAGATCAACTTATCTACGCGCAACGCGCGAAAAAGCGGGTTCGCACGGATGCGTGCGATGAGCGTGCGCTTTCCGCTAAGTATTCCGGCTTGTGGGCCACCCAACAGCTTATCCCCGCTGTAAGTGACGACGTCGACCCCGGCGCGCAAACTGTCGGAGACGCCGGCTTCCCCTTCCACCCCAAGCAGGCGCAAATCGAGCAGGGCGCCGCTGCCCAGGTCTTCCATCAGGGGAATTTTGCGCTCGCGGGCAAGGGAACTTAGTTCCTGCAAGGAAGGCTGTTCTGTAAACCCGGTAATCTGAAAGTTGGAGCGGTGCACGCGCAGAATCAGCCGGGTGCGTTCGTTTATGGCTCGCTCGTAGTCGGCAACGCGAGTTCGATTGGTCGTCCCGACCTCGCGCAAGATGGCGTTCGATTTCGCCATCACGTCGGGAATACGGAACGAGCCGCCGATCTCCACTAATTCTCCCCGCGATACGATGACCTCACCGCCCTCGGCGAGTGTGTTCAACGCAATCAGCACAGCGGCCGCGTTGTTATTGACGACGATGGTCGAGAGGTTCGTTTCCGGCTCTTCAATCGTATTTTTAGCAAACAACTTTTGAAACAACCGGTCTACGTGCACGTCGCGATTGCCGCGAGTTCCCGCTGCGATCTGAAATTCGAGGTTGGAATAACCAAGGGCGGTGTCACGAATATGGTTGACCGCCGCAGTTGCGAGTGGTGCCCGCCCCAGATTCGTGTGAAGTATGACCCCGGTTGCGTTGATAACAGTCCGGAGCGACTCGCGGAGAGCCAAGTGAAGTTGACGATCGATCGCGTCGGCAATACCTGCAACCGCCAGATCAACGCCTCCTTCATGCAGATTTTTCGCCGCAATCTCGTCACGCAGTTTCTGCAGAACCACTCGCGCAGCATCGGAAACTGCGGCATGACCATCACGCTTCAGGAGATAAGCCAGGCTCTCACTGCGCAAGAGCTCATCCAGCGAGGGCAGTTTGCGATAAAGGTCCGAACTGGCTTTCATCACTAAAAGATTATGGCACGGAGCTGCTGCTGTAAGCGCGTCCTGCTACCAAGTTCAACCAACTTCCGCCAAGCCATAGCTGTGCTGCCAGCGATTTCGCATGTGACGTAGGGCGCGGTCAACCTCTGTCCGGGTAATTTGCTCGTTCGGGCCGTCCAGAACTGCCGCGGCCTCACGCTTGGCAGCTTCGAGCAATTGACGATCACGGATAATGTTAGCGACTCGAAAATTAGGAATTCCAGCCTGGCGTGTACCAAAAAACTCACCCGGCCCTCTCAGTTCGAGATCGAGTTCGGCAATCTGGAAGCCGTCATTGGTGCGAACCATGGCGTCTAGACGCCGTTCGCCTTCCTCCGAAATTTTGCCGCCGGTCATCAGAATGCAGTAAGACCGGGCCGCACCGCGACCGATGCGGCCACGCAATTGGTGGAGTTGAGCCAGCCCGAAACGTTCAGCATGCTCGATAACCATGACCGTGGCATTGGGCACATCGACGCCGACCTCGATGACGGTTGTCGAGACGAGTATCTGGAGCTGGCCCTGGTGGAACATGCGCATCACTTGATCTTTCACATCGGCGTCGAGACGGCCGTGGAGCAATCCAACCTTCACATCCGGAAAAATTCGATTGCTAAGTTCTTTGTACATCTTAAGAGCGGCTTTCAACTCGGTTTCTTCCCGCTCTTCAATGACGGGGTAAACGACATAGGCCTGGTGGCCGGCAGCGATGTGCTTGCGTAGAAAATCCCAGACTTCGGAGGAACGCTCGTCGGATATACGTCGCGTGACGATTGGTGTGCGTCCCGGGGGCATCTCATCCAGCACCGAGATATCGAGATCGCCGTAGAGAGTCAGGGCGAGGGTGCGGGGAATCGGAGTGGCAGTCATCACCAGGACGTCGGGCTCGGGAACATTTGCCGACTGAGAGGGCAGAGACGAACCTTCGGCCTCGCCGCTCTTTTTCATCAGTTTCAAGCGCTGAATGACGCCGAAGCGGTGCTGTTCATCGACAATAACCAACCCCGGTTTCTCGAACTCGACTTTCTCCTCGAGCAAAGCATGAGTCCCAATCACAAAGTGGGCATTGCCCTGCGCAACATGGCGGCGAATTTCGCGTTTGCGATTCTCTTCCAGAGATCCGGTGAGCAGGACTACCCGATAGCCCACGTTCTCCAGAATGCGGCGGGCCGACAGATAGTGCTGGGTGGCGAGAATCTCCGTTGGCGCCATCAGCGCGACTTGGTAGCCGTTTTCGATGGCGATGATGGCAGCCTGGAAGGCAACAATTGTCTTTCCCGAACCCACATCGCCTTGCAGGAGACGACGCATCGGAAAAGGATTCTCCATATCGAAGGCGATTTCCTTTAACACCCGCTTCTGAGCCGCGGTGGGATGAAATGGAAGGATTTTCTTGATTGCCTCACGCACACGTTCGTCCAACTTGAAGGCGATACCGGTCTGAGCCTTTATCTGCCGCCGCCTGAGTTCCAGACCAAGCTCGACAAAAAAAAGTTCTTCAAAAATCAGACGGACATGTGCTGGACTCCTCGACGATTGCAAATCCGAAAGACTCTCTCCAGGCTCCGGCCAGTGCACTTTCCACAAAGCTTCGCGGAGCGGGACAAGACTCATGCGGGCACGCACCGACTCAGGAATGGGCTCAGACAGGTCTGGTGTTAGGTTCTCCAGCGCGCCGTGAACAATCCGGCGGAACCACCTTGGGGTGAGACGTCCTTGGCCGGCCGATTCGTAAATGGGCACAATGCGGCCGACTTCCAGAGAACGTACCACTTTTTCCTCGGCTGCGTCGGCTCCACCATCCTGCCCCGGCTCACCCAGAATCTCGTACTGAGGCTGCACGATCTGCATTTCGCCGCCGCGTCCAATGTCGACCTTGCCGTAGAGTGCTACTATTTGACCGGGCTTGAAACGATCCTTGAGATAGGAACCGTTGAACCAGATGCACTTCAGTCGAGCCCTTCCCTGGCCAGCCGTCATCTGAAAAATGGGCATGCGGCTCGTTCGGAACAATCCCGACGTACGTACTTCGGCGATTACGGTTGCCATTTCCCCGGGGCGCAACTCCGCAATCCCACGTGGGTTCAGTCGGTCTTCGTAGCGAAATGGAAGATAATGGAGGAGATCTTCGACGCTGCGTACACTCTTGGCAGCCAGAATCTCAGCCCCGCGAGGGCCGATTCCTTTGACATACTGCACTGGCGTCTGCAGATCCAACATTGCAAGCGATGTTAGCAGGAATGAGGCCCGCCTCCGATTTCGTCCGTTATCAGTTTGGGCGAGAGCAGGCGACCTCGAGGACTCTTTCGGTGTCTAAGCAAAAGTGATTTTCTACCTGATTCAGTCCTTCGCGGCCATTGTGCTGGGAAACGCGCTGTACTACTTCCTGAGTCCGTCGCTGCCGCCGGCGGCGCGCCACAGCCCCTTCAAGCTGGATCTTGGACTGCTCGTCGACTTCTGGTTTTGCCTGGTCGCCTTCGGCGTGATTCAGACCGCACGCTGGTACCGACGACGCAGGTAAATGTAGCTTCTAGCGATCTCGTCGAGAAGAACATTGCCCCTCCCGCGTGCCTGGATTCGCAACCTACCCGACCCCCTAACCTAAGCTGAGTGCCCATCGCTAACGACGGCAGGTTACTTTCGGAATCTCGGTAACCACGAGAGGGCACAGTAGAATCTCTTGACGGAAACATGCAGCAGATTGCCATCCTTTACGACGCCAGTCAGGCAGTATTGTCGACATTCGATCTGGACGAAGTTCTCAGAACGATTCTGCTAATTGCGCGGGATTACTTTCACCTGCAAAATGTCGCCATCCTACTGTTAGATAAGGAAAAACAAGAACTCACCGTAAAGAACCAGATTGGCGGTCTGGATGGTGCCAAGGTGAAGGTCGGAACAGGACTGACCGGCTCAGCCGCCGAGCAGAAGCGGCCGCTTTACGCCCCCGACGTGAGCAAGGATTCTCGTTACATTCCGTCGTCGAAGAACACGCGTTCAGAACTGGCGGTGCCTCTCATGGTGGGGGATGAGGTTCTTGGAGTGCTGGATTGCCAGAGTGACAATCTCGATCATTTCACTTCCCAGACAATCGATCTCCTGACTCTTTTTTCTACTCAGGCATCCATGGCGCTGCAGAACGCGCGCCTGTATTCGCTCGAGCGCAGCCGGGCCCAGCAACTGGAGGCGATCAACACCATCGCGCGACAAATGACCGTGGTCCTCGAGCTCAAAGATCTCCTGGCTAAGTTCTGCGCGCTTATTGGGAAGTCATTCGGGCTGGATCATGTCTCAGTGTTGCTCAAGGAAGAAGATGATCTTGTTCTCAGAGCGCATGAGGGAAAGCTGAACCCACGACTCTCCGCGGGGGGACGCTTGCCGGTTGGCGGCGGACTGTGGGGCAAGGCTTTGCTAACCGGAAAAACCATTGTTCAAACCAACGTGGACCAGGCTTCCGACTATGACGTTTTCTTTGAAGACGCGGGCTCGCGCATGTGTATTCCTCTGATCTCGTTTGGACAGACGCTCGGCGTGTTGGTGTTGGACAGCATGTCTCCCGATGCCTTCGCCGCACTCGACCGCCAGACCCTGGAATCAGTGGCGGATATCTGCGCGACCGCAATTCAGAATGCCCAACATGTAGAGCGCGTGCGACAACTGGCTTACATTGATGGACTGACCGGTATTTTCAATCGCCGGTATTTCGAGCACCGTATCGCAGAAGAGATGGAGCGAGCGCGCCGGTTTGATGCCGGAATGGCTGTCATCATGGTTGACATCGACCAGTTCAAGAGTCTAAACGATGAATTCGGGCATCTGCTGGGAGACGAGGTTCTGCGACAGGTCTCATCGATTTTTTCACAGCAGTTGCGGAAAATGGACGTCGTATGCCGATACGGCGGAGAAGAATTCGCGATTCTGATTTCCCAGACCAATGCCGAACAGGCATTGCGGGTTGCGGAGAAGCTAAGACGTGTAGTCGAGACCTGGCAGTTCCCGGGAGTTCCCCGCGCGGTAACCATCAGCGTCGGAGCCGCGATGTTTCCCGAACATGGCGATTCGAGGGACGCTCTTGTACGCGCGGCAGACGCCGGTCTGTACGCTGCGAAGCAGGCAGGACGAAACCGCATCTGCCTGGCGCCAGTCCCCCAGAAAATAGCGGTCGGAAAGTAGACGGGCCGAACTCTTTGTCCTCGTAGCGTCAGCCTATCCGCTAAATCTCGCTTGAGCCTCTTTGAAGAATCTGCAATTCGCGCTGAAGCTCGCGCTGTTCTTCCCGCATTCCATTCCGAAGTTCGAGCCTCTGTTCGCGCAGTTGCTTCTGGGCTTCGTGCTGCTGTCTCTTCATCTCTTTCTGCTGCTCGCAAAGTTGCCGCTTGACCTGTTCCGATGCGCGTGCCGCTTGGCGCGCAGCCAGCGCCAGCTGAGGCTTGAGGTTAGCCATAGCAGCATTGACGCCTTCGAGTTCCGCCTCGATCTCGATATCTGGAAATTCAAAACTTCCCTCGTCGAAAAGATCTCCTGACTGCCTCCGCTCGGGAAGAGTTAGAGTGATCGTCTGTTCCCTTTTTTCACGAATAATGCCCACTGAAACGGATCCGCCGCTATGGGACCGCAGAGCGTGCGTAAAGTCGCTGCTGTCATGAACGGGATCTTTTTCCACTCGGACGATCACGTCGCCTGCTCGGAAACCGGCCTTTTCGGCACGGCTGCCTTTCTCTACGGAACGCACCAAAACCCCGTGTCCCTCCTTGGCGCCGAAGAATTCCCCGAGTTGCGGGGTCAGGTTCTCGACCAGAAGCCCACTCCGCAACGAGGAGTGGACGACCACGACAGAAACCGGGACATCGAATTCGGGCATCGCCGGTATTGCGGGCATAGCGGGCATTGGAGGTATGGCCATGGGCGGGATCTGCACTTTGAATGTTTTGGAAACGCCGCCTCTTTTTGCCAGGTACTTGTTGCGGTCGGCAAGCTGCACCTTGAGATCAAGGGGTTGGCCGTCCCGACTGAGACCGAGACTGATGATCCGGCCGGGGGGAACTTCGCGAATCATCCGCCTAAGCTGCTCTACGCTTTCCACTTTGTTGCCATTGAGAGTGAGAATAACGTCGTGCTCCTTGATTCCTGCCTTTCCGGCAGGCGCATCCTGATCGACGAGTGTGACTTCAACTCCGTTTTCGTCTTTAAGCTTCAGCGCGCTGATGCGATCCTGCGTAATATCGCGAGTATCGACGCCCAAATAGGAGCTGCCGCCCTGCTCATCGCTCGAAAAACCATACGACTCGGTAGATGGATCAAAGCTGGGGGTCTGTTCAGGAGTAGCGCCTGCTTTCATGAGCGGCAAGAGAACCAAGGCAACAGCCAGGTGCTTGAACATTTCTGTTTCTCCTTCCTGCCCTCGCTCTAATTTATTGAGGTGGAGTTCCGGCCATCGCCGAAGCGTCCAGACTCAAAGCCCTGCGGCAGTTAGCGGCTTGCACGCAAAATCTTGATATCGCCGGTGCTGGTGCGCAGTTTCAGTACCGGACCTCCGCCATTGAGCTTGCCTTCGGCGGTCGCGGTGCCGGTAGCCGGCCACTCTCCACTCGTGGTTACCCTAACGTCCGGGAACTCCGATTGAATCTTGTGGCCGTTCGCCATGTCAATACTGGCACGGATAGAAATCGCGACGTTTGGCGATATGTAGACGGTAATGTCGCCGGCAGAGGTCTCGAGCACTGAATCTGTATGGTCGCCGCTCGACGAGACGAATTTCGCGATGATGCCGCCCGCGCCCGTCTCCGCCCGCACGGAGGAAACTCCGTTGAGCTCAATTCTGCCGGCTCCAGTTTCGGCACGCACTGGCCCCTTGGCTGACGCCAGGCGGATACTGCCACCGCCGGTCTCAATTTCGACGGCCCCACCGATATCGCCCAGGTCGATATTGCCACCGCCGGTAGAGACCTTCAGCCGGCCTCCGATCTGTTTGACCTGGATGTTTCCGCCGCCGGCCTCCAGAACCGCTCCCTGCATGCCGGAGAGAATTATCATGTCGCCGCCACCGGTGCTGGCGTTGATCTTGCCCTTCACGGCGCCGATGGTGATGCGGCCTCCCCCTGTTTGCAGGCTGGCGTCACCGCCAACATTCCCTACCTCGATCCAATCACCGCCCGTTTCAGCGTTAACCGATCCACCCACGTCATCGAGCTTGATGCTGCCACCGCCGGTTTCGACATCGGCCCGGCCAGCCACGTTGTTGACATTGACGCTGCCGCCATCTGTCTCGATACGGACCGACTCCATCTCTCGCGGGACATTCACCACAAATTCGCCTGAACACTTGTTGGGGCGTCGACCCTCCACTTCGGCCACAATGTAGGCTGTCTCTCCGCGAACGTAGGTGCTGACTTTATAGGAATCGAACTGCCGGCGGGCTTTGTCTTCTGAGGAGGTATAAGCAAGATTTCGGAAGGTGTAATTGATGCCCTGCTGAGAACCACCCTGGACTCGGATCGAGCCAAACTCTACCTTGACGCGAAGATTCTTGGCGGCGCTCAGAGAGCCACTCATCTCCTGCCCCCAATTGCCGCCTTCCCGATATACACGGTTCTGCTGCGCCAGACCCGCGTCAGCCAGGGACAAGATCATTACGGCAGCCCCGGCGAATTTACAAAATGGCTTCAACATGCACTTTTTCGCTTTCTCCTCACACCGCGTTTGTTCCAACCATTGCACGGTTCATTTCCGGTAAACCCTTGGCATTGCCATTAATCAATCTCGGGCAATTGAGCTAACACTGTTCGCGCCTGCGAGCGGATGTACTGATTCTTATCGGTCTCAGACAGGTGCTCCAGGACGTTGCGCACGCTGCTGTCGGCCCTTACGGGTCCCAGCAGGTTCAAGGCTTGTGTCCGAACACCGGAGTTCGAGTCGTTCACCAGCGCCTCAAGCACCGCATCACGTACGCGCATATCGTTCTTCACATAAGCGCCAAGCCCAGCCAGAGCCTTCAATCTCACGCCCGGATTCGAGTCGTAACGCAAGGCGTAAATCAGAGCTTCGCGGACATTCACGTCATCCGGCTTCTGGGTGAGCAAGTCCACCGAGTCCATGCGAACGCCCGAGTTGTAGTTGTTGCGGGCCGCAAAGAGGAGGAGCTTCTGGATTTCCTGATCGTTTAACGATCCTTCGGTCTGCCGGGTAGTAACCGTGTCGTAGCGAATGCTGACCTTGTCTGAGCCTGGCTCCTGGACAACGGAACGAATGCCACTGATGTTGGATTCGTTTACGTTTGGCGAACTCAATGTAATGCCCGGACCAGAAATAACCTGGCCCTTGCTCATGATGGAGTATGTGGTTCCAATCCCGCCGGCGAAGCCGACAATCAGGAGAGCAGCGGTGAGTGCGGGAGAAAAACGCATCTGCCGCAACCATGCCCAGGGGTCGAAGATCACGCGCTGCCAGAACCCGCCTTGCTCGGTCGTCTCCAGCGCTTCCTGTAATCGCATTCGCGAAGCAGCCAGCAAGTTTGGTGTCGGCTCATCAACCGGCAACGAGGAGAGCGTCACGTGAAACTTGCGCGTTGCTTTCAGCTCCGCGGCGCAATCGGCGCAGCGGGCAACATGCTGCTCGAGTTCGTAGCGAGCATCATCCGCAAGCTCGTTATAAGCGTAGAGGAGAACGTTCTCCTTAACCCATTCACATTTCATAAGTGCACCCCGCAAGGGGGATAATCCTTCCCAACTTCGTCATGGTGATCGCTCTCATCGCATGTCCGCCAGCGAGCCGCGCAGCTTCTGAGTGGCCCGGAACAGCGTATTTTTAGCCGTTTCCTCGGTCGTATTCAAGATTTCTCCAACCGTCCGCAGTTTCATGCCGTGGTAGTGTTTTAATTCGAATACCATTCGCTCGCGCGGAGTCAGCCGCTCCAGGGCACGGTGAATGCGGCTGCCCAATTCCCGGCGCATGAGGTCCCGCTCCGGGTTCGCTGCGGCTCGCGCATCGGCAACCTGTCCGAGAACGTCGAATTCCTCGCCGCGTGAGTCGGTAGCCACCGGTGCATCTTCCTTCCGCACTTGCTTCTTGCGCAGATGGTCAAGGCAGAGATTGGTTACGATGCGATAAATCCAGGTATAGAAAGAGCATTCGAAGCGAAAGTTCCCGATGCTCTTGTAAGCCTTTAGGAAGGCGTCCTGGTAAACATCCTGGGCGTCGTGTTCTGAGCCCGTGAGGTGCAGGGCTAGGCGAAGCACAGCCTGATCGTAATGACGAACAAGTTCCTCGAACGCGGCGCGATTTCCGCGCTGCGCCTCGCGAACCAGCATCGTGTCGTCAATGCGGCCTGCTGTTTGCCCAGTCATGTAGCCCCGTTTGGTGGGGTCCTGGGGTCCGCTGCCTCCAGCCGGTCGGTCGCTAATCGCGCCCGCTGTCGCACACTCGCCAATCGGTAATGCCCAAGCATCCGCCGGCATGGTCTCTATTGAACCTGTCCTCGGCAAACCTGGTGCCAAAGCTTTTCGTGCCGGTTTGCATTGGTTTGGACGTAATAAACCCGGAACCGTGAGCAGAATTATAGGGGTTTGCCAGCGATTTTGCTGACAGTAAGTGATTGTTGAGCTTCGACTTAGAGAGGTCAGCGCGGGTTCCATTCCGGAACTGCATACTGAGAGGTGCAAACGGCGACGGCTGATCCTCGGACGAAGCAACCCTCAGAAAACAAAAGAGGATGACTTTACCACCCGTCCTCCTCTCCGAATATCGGCCACCTGGTAAAGCCACAGACAATTAATCGGTGGCTTCTTTCTCCACCAGAACCTTCAGGTGGGTGGTCACATCCTTGTGCAGCCTGATGGGAACTGTGAATTCGCCAAGCGTTTTCAATGGCTCGTGGATAGTGATCTTGCGGCGATCAATATTGAACCCCTGTTTCGCCAACGCTTCGGCGATGTCCGACGGTGTAACTGACCCGAAAAGCTGGTCGTGCTCTCCCGACCGCCGGTGGAATGTCACCGAGACGCCTTCAAATTGCTTGGCAAGTGCCTCAGCACCCTCCTTTTCCTTGGCCGAGCGACGCAAAGCAGCCATCTTCATTTGCTCAATGACAGCCTTGTTGTTCTTGCTGGCTTCGATAGCGAGTTTTTTGGGCAGGAGGAAGTTACGACCATATCCCTCCGCGACTTTGACCACGTCGCCGCGCGAGCCAAGCTTGGGAACATCTTCTTTAAGAATGACTTCCATTGTGTATGACTCCGTTTCTTAATCGCCTATTTGCCGAGCCTTAGAGGGACCCGAAGAGATCCCCCTGTTGTTCCCATCCCGCACTTTATCTGGGACGTCGAACCCATGATTACGGGCGGCCGGCGTAAGGCAAAAGAGCTATGTTGCGAGCCTGCTTGATCGCGGACGATAGACGGCGTTGATGGGGAGTACAGACTCCGGTCAAACGCCGCGGCACAATTTTGCCGCTCTCCGCCACGAACTGCGCCAGAAGGCGAACATCCTTGTAGTTGATCGCCTCAATCTTCTCCACGCAGAACTTGCATACTTTCTTGCGGCGGAAGTATTTCCGGCTCTCCCGAGGGCCGCCGGCGCCTGGCCCTCCGGGACGGGGTCCGCGTGAAGCGAAACGTCCTTCCGGCCGCCCTTCTCCACGAGGCGTTTCCGCGCGAGGAGTCTCGCTGCTTGGTGCTTCTTGCGTTGATGCTTTGGTCTCGTCAGCCATAATGCTCCTTACAATCTGCAGCACTTCCATATCCCCTTGAGGGAAACCGGATAGCGACTGCGCAATGATTCTCAGACGGTAGCAGGCGCGGCATCCGCACCGGGTTCAGGCGCAGCCGCCGAAGGCGCGGATGATGCCTTTCGCCGTGATTCCCGAA
>Ga0126372_10000576_pt1 | contig 13076 bp, 12 predicted proteins | sample PanSoiMetaPlot_6_FD_92762 | JGI IMG/M metagenome (GOLD analysis project Ga0126372, IMG submission 92762) | Tropical forest soil microbial communities from Panama - MetaG Plot_6 | ecosystem: Environmental > Terrestrial > Soil > Tropical forest > Bulk soil | place: Panama | collected 2016-02-17
CTGTAGTGAACAGGTACAGCATGACTCCCGTCACACCGAAACCCACTAACATGGCTATGGACATCATCGAAGCGATGTCGCCGACATCTTCGGAATTGCGCAACAGCCAATCGACAGTGTCCCTTTTGAAGTCCTCCGAAGAGCGCGCTTTCAAGCCGGTCTGGGCCTCGATATGTGAGGCCAATTCCTCCGGCGAGATGCCTGGCGCGGCCTGAGCGACCACAAAGGTCAGCAAATGCCGCTTCGGAGGGAGCATGTGAGCGGCGTTCGAGAAGGTTGTGTACATTAGAGGCTTCGGCGGATATCGAGGCAGAGCCTCTGCGCGGCCGCCGACGATGACTCGATGATCGTTGACCAACAACTGGTCCCCAACAGCCAGTTCGCGCGTGGGCACGTCAAGACGCGGCTGCCCGTAGGGCCACTGGTCAGCCGCCAAACTCGGCGTTTGTAGTTTGCCATCAGTCCCGCCTGAAGCGACCACCACGGCGTCGGGAGTGCGCATCACCGCAGGCGAGATGCCGTTCTGTAGCGGCAGTAGACCAAACAACGTGGCATTGTCCACAGCAATGAGTTCAAACGACTGAAATCGCCCATTGGGAAAGCGTGCGTCCACCGTTGCAATCGCGAGCGGCATCGCGGACAAAACGCCGTCTACACTGCGAACCCGAGACAAGGCTGAATCGGGCAGGTTAGTTGTCAATTGAGTGGACCCAACCGCGGGGTCCATTACCCATACGTCCACAGCCGGGTTCTCAGCCACCAGAGCAAACCCACGCGTCATAAAGCCGCACAGGTACGAGCCAGCGTATGTGACGAGGAACGAGGTAAAGGTAATGCCAAAGAGCAAGCCGATGTACTTGGCGCGGTCTCCTAACAGCATTTTCACGGCAATCCGCAGCATTTACGGTTTCCTTTCCGCGCGGTCGGGAGTACTTGGCGGGCTACCCGCGTCTTGTTCGCTGGGACGTGGCGGCTCTTGCCCTTGGTCAACCGTGCTCGTGAGGGATGGCGCTTGAATGAAGACGTCCATCAACTGCCCGACGTAGGTAGGTAGCGCTGAGCGTTTGAAGCTGTAAACCACCTGCAAGACACGTGTGTCAGTGCGCTGAGTGGCGTCACCGGTCAGCAGGGCTTGCGGCACTACGTCAGGGTCTGTCCGCACGTACTGCAAAGTCGTCTTCAAATTTGAGTTGCCTCGCACGTAGGCCACCGCCCGTGCATTGGGCTGAAATCTCCAGGCGTCACTCTGGTCGATGTCAACACGCACATGCAAAAGCGTATCGTTCCCTAGCACCATCAGCGGCGTAGCAAGCACGCCACTCTGGGCATACTCTCCGGGTCGTATTTTCATTTGCAGGATGGCGCCGGGAACCGGCGCGCGAACCGTACGGATCTTTATTTGGTCCTTGATCTGTTGCACTTGGGCTTTGGCCGATGCAATCTGAGTGTTGATTTGCTGGAGCTGTGCTTCGGCCGCATTAAGCGCCGCCTTGTCAATCGCCACGTCTAACCGCCTGTTGGCTAGGTCCTCGGCGCTGATGGATACTCCCGGCACCAAGCCCTCGCCAATGCGCAGGTGATTTTCGGCCTTTGCCAGCGTTTCTTTTGCTTGGTTGATGTTCGCCGTGGGCGACGATAACTGTGCTTCGACCTCGTTCACCTTGGCATTTGCCGGAACGAGTTGAGCTTCGAGATCGCGAGTATCAATTTTGAAAAGTGGTGCGCCCTTTTTCACTTGCTCGCCCCACGTCACATAAATGGTCGCGACGATGCCAGATACTGGAGTCCCGATTGCAATGTTTTCCGTGCTCGCCTCGACGATGCCGGGACCAAAAATGTATGAAGAGAACGGAGCCTCGGCTGGCCGAAAGAGTGGTTTCGCCCTGGGAGTGCGGTTGCCTTCGTCGAGCATAACGACTGCAGCCGCGACGCCGAGCAGCGCAAGGGCAGGAAGCAGGTACTTGCGAATCATTGGAGGCGCTCCTTATTTTTGGCTTCGACGACCTCGACAATTTTTCCGTCATCCATTCGTGCAATGCGGTCGGCAAATTCGAAAATGCGCGGATCGTGAGTTACTACGATGAGTGCCCTGTCCGGGCCTTTGGCAATGCCGCGCAGGAGTTCCATCACGCTGTGGCCAACCGCGTGGTCAAGGTTGCTGGTCGGCTCATCACAAATGATCAGCTTTGGGTTATGTGCCAACGCCCGTGCGATTGCCACCCGCTGCTGTTCGCCACCACTGAGGTTGGCCGGGAGGGCATCAAGACGATGGCCGAGGTTTACCGCGTGGAGTGCATCTTTCGCCCGCGCCTCAGCTTCGGCTCGAGACGCTCCGTTAATCAGCAAAGGTACGGAGACATTTTCGACTGCGGTAAGTGCAGGCAGCAGATTGAACATCTGAAAGACGAAGCCGATGGACTGGCCTCGAAAGCGTGTTTTCTCGCTCCGGCCCATTGCCTTCAATTCGTGGCCGAGTACCTCGCACTCGCCCGAATCCTGATCCAGAATTCCGGCGATCACGGAGACGAGAGTCGTTTTTCCGCACCCAGAAGGTCCCACAACCATGAGAAGTTCTTCGGCATGCACATCGAGGTCAACTCCGCGGAGTGCCATAACCGTTGCTTCACCCGCCCCATAGCTCTTGGTTACGCCTTGGCAGTGGACAGCAACAGAGTTGCTCGCATCAGTCCAGCTTCGCATCCTTGATCTCTCTAAGCCTTGCTGCCTCTGATCTCTCTCATTGAATCGTCTGCGGCTCTTTCGCGTTCAGCGTCGCTGAACAATAAGAACCGGCGACTAGGTTCGCGATGCTCCATTCGGGAAGAGGCAAGTTGGAAGACGCTGATTGCACTCTTGCGATGAAATCGCGAAGGGCACGGATCAGCGAGCGACCGGGATTCGAGCACGGCTGCAGTTCGCGCTGGAGACACCGGTGCGTGCCGGTAGCTCGGCAGTTCACAATACGTCAAAGTGAATAGGGCGCAGAATGTAATGAAAGTCTTGAATGACCGCATGATTCTCCACCGTCCACAGGAAACACGACGAGGCTTAACCGCTCTCAGCGGTTCTGGGCACAGCAGAGACGATTAAATGCGAAGGGGTAATAGAGACGGAGGAGAGGGGCCAGCCGCGGCTACTTCCGGAAACACTATCGGAAGAAAGGAAAATGACGGTTGAACGGGCGAGTCGTCCTGTTTGGGCGAACACCGGAAGAGACCAATCAAGCCCTTGGCAGCCGCGAACACGATACCAGCGCAGGCTGCGACGATTACGACAGCGTAGTCGATATCTCGGCCGGTCTGCAGAGTGTTATCCCAGCGGTCAAACAACTCGGTGACGTGACCGCCCAACATCGCCACCAAGGTGATCAGCACCGCGGAATGTAGCAAGGTCCTGCGCATTACGATTAAAGTCTAGAACCCAAGGAACTGCTCGTCAAATTCGTGACTGGAACAGTGCCGCTCAGACAAACGTCGCCGGTTTGGAATTTGAAAGACCCGTTCTGCGACCGCTAGTATCCAGGTCGTCCTATGGCTGGCCGTTCGCCTGTTTGGGAACGTGCGAGGTGAAGCGCTTTAGAACGAATTCGCGGATCAGATTGCCCGCAGCTTCCGCGCCTATGCCCGCCAAACCGTTGAATAAAACTAGCGACCCTCCGCGATCGGAAGAGGGATAGTACAAGTTCGAAATGGCTGCGGCCGAAAAGTGGCCGAGCACCCGCGAGTAATTCGGCATCCGTCGCCCGTCATCACCCCTGGCGATCACTGCGGCGGAAGCCGCGTACAATGCGCGCGAGCCGATGCTGCCCTTGCCCTTATAGAAATACCGTGGGTCTTGATGAAAGATCGACGGATAAACCGCCCTGCCCAGCAGAGTGCCAGAAACATGATTCGCAAGCGCAGCTCCGTATCGCTTTCCATATCCTTCTATTCCGCCACCATAAGCCGGAAAGACATTCAGATATTGCTCCACACCCGCCACTCCTGCCACGCTCAAGAACGCAACCGGATCGATGATTGAACGAACACTCAGTTGGAATTTCTGTTTCGCCAGCATTGGTGGCGCGTTCCAATCATAAGAGCTGTAAAAGTTCGGGATGACACCACCAATGCGCTGCTGCACGGCAATGTGTACCTGCTCCTCAGACAATTGCTCCTGGTTTCCAGTCACAGTGATGCTGATGCCCACAGCGGCAAGAGAAAGGATTACCGGTGGCAGAATGTGGAACTCGCCTGCATGCAACGGAATCTGGGGCGAAGTGAATGTGGTCATCCCCGGCGCGCTCACAGTCAGCTTATAAACGTCTGGCGTTAATTCTGTGAATGCGAACTGTCCGTCGTTGCCCGATTCGACACTCCGATTCGCAAAAGTCGATGGACCCGTCAATGTTACCCGCGCACCCTGTAGTACGTCTCGATTTTTGTCGAGTACTGTCCCAGAGACGCTTCCGCTGCCCTGCTGTGAGCCAGTTGTTCCCGATTGAGTAGCAGCCTGTGCCGGCTGCGGTATATCGGGGAGAATGGTATCGTGGGAAGGCAAGCCGAGACTCTCTTGCGCGAAGAGGGGAGACTGCGTGAAGCCGGGAAAGATGGACAATACCGAACCAGCCAGCAGGAACACCTTCAGCCATCGCACGACACCAGAGAAACAGCCGGATATACCGCTGCATTTGCCGGGATGACTTGCAGCAGGTCGCCTAATCGCCAGCAAAGCCGCTCTCGCCTTTAGCCGCGGGAATACCGTTGAATCTTGATCTGTGGGTTTCGTCAGAGGAATTCCTCTGGCTTGGAGCCGCGACGAGTTTTTTCCTCATGGAACGTACCTTTAGGAATGATTTCGCCTCTTTGTAAATGCGCTTGCGCTCACGTCCGTCAAATACCGCTCTTTTCAGGATCCGGAAAATTGCCTTAGGACGAAAATAGTATTCGTCGTAAAACCGATGTAATGCTGACAGCATCTCGTCGGCCAGCAAACCCGGATACGTGATGTGGGCAAGCTGGTGACCGCTCTCATCAACCATATCTCGATTGCGCACGAGAAAACCGCTTTTTGCTACATAATCGTACACCTCTGTACCTGGGTAGGCATGGGCAACCGAAACCTGAATCGTGTGAACGTCCAGTTCCTTTGCAAAGGCGATTGTCCTGTTGATGGTCTCGTGAGTCTCTCCGGGCAATCCAATGATGAAATCGCCATGGATAACCAGACCTAACCGGTAGCAATCCCTGGTAAACTGGCGAGCACGATCGACAGTGGCGCCTTTCTTCATGTTCTTCAGAATCTGAGGATCGCCAGATTCATAACCCACGATCAAGAGCCGACAGCCCGCCTCCTTCATGGCCTTGAGCGTCTCATATTCGGTGGTCACTCGCGAGGTGCAGGACCAGGTTAGCTTGAGCGGCTTGAGTTTGTTGCATAGTTCAATCGTGCGGGCTTTCTGAATGTTGAACGTGTCGTCGTCGAAGAAGAATTCTCGCACTTCCGGCCAGTATTCCTTGGCTTTAGCCAATTCGCGAACCACATCGTCGATCGAACGCTTGCGCCACGCGTGCCCGCTTAAAGTCTGCGGCCACAGACAAAACGTGCACTGCGCGGGACAGCCCCGTGTGGTGTAAAGCGAAACATAGGGATACTTCAAGAAGGGAATGTCATATCGCTTGATATCCAGATCACGCTTGTAGACGTCGGTCACGTGTGGAAGGGTATCCAGATTTTCGATGGGCCGACGGTCTGCGTTGTGCACCACGGTTCCGTTCTTGCGATACGAAATGCCCAAGACCTGTTCTGGCGGTATTGCTTGAGCCAGCTCGACAACCGAGTAGTCGAATTCCTTTCGACACACAAAATCAATTGCCGAGCAATCGCGCAGGGACTTCTCGGGAAGCACGGTCACATGAGGGCCGACAAAAGCAATCTTAATTTTCGGATTTAGATCCTTGACGACATTCGCCAGACGCACGTCACTGGCGAAACCAGGCGTGCTTGTGAACAACACAAGGAATTCGTAATTTCTCGCGATTTTAACGGTTTCTTCGGGGGAGACACCCTGGGGAGGGGCGTCCAGCAGGCGCGCGCCCTCGAGCATACCTGCAGGATAGGCCAGCCACACGGGATACCAGTAGGACTCCACCTCACGTGTGGCCGGCCAGCGTGATGCGGCTCCTCCGTCAAAACCCTCGAACGACGGGGGATTCACGAACAGAGTTCGGAACGGCACGATCTAAGTCTTAACCCATTAAGAGTTGCTAGTCAAGTGCGCTTGGTGCAGACTCATTGGGAGACGGCACTAGCCTACTTTTCTCTGCTGCTATGCTTGATGATTTGGTATGAATATGTGCTTTCAATGGGGTAGCGGCTCAGTGCTCCTTTTCATGCTCATGATCTCCAATCTGAGAAGCCGCTATGCCAATTCCAACCTGGAGTGCCCGGAGGGCTACTGAGCCGATCTTCGACGCTCGCCTCCTCGGTGTTCGGGGTAGGGACTCATCCCACACGGGAGATGGAGAGTATTTGCCAGAGTCGCTATTGGAACTGGAAACAAAATAATCGGTACCGTCATAGGAGCGCTGGTCTGTCTCTTCCGGAGAGAATTTGGGCAGGACTACGGGGAAGTTGAGATCCGGTAGCGGGGACTTCTGGCTAAGAATTATTGAGGGCACGGATGTGGTTGGCTTTCTAGGCCGATGCGCTCGTGCAGGTGAGGGCCGGCTGTGGGGTGGGGGTAAGACTTGGGCGTCAGCCAGGGCAGGGTGATGGGACAAGATCACCGTCTTGGGAACAAAGAACGCGACGAGGATCAAGCAACAGGCGGCAAACACCGTCAGTGCGATTTTCCTTTGCGGACTATAGATTGAAGGTTTAGCCAGTAAAGCACGCACCCTTGCCGCCAGCAAAGAGGAATGCGGCGACAGAAAATCCACGGGGCCCGCGGGATTTTCGTGAAGAAACCACCAAGCGGCTAAAGTCGTAAGGCAGCTTGCGTATTCCAGTCGGACTTCGACGGAGCTCGGAACTGCACTGTCATCGCATACCAACTCGCGCTCCCATCGCAAAGTGCGTTGTGCCAGCCATGCTGCGGGATGAAAGAAAATCAGATAACAGCCAATCGTAGACAAACGGTCCCACAGATAGTCCCATCTTCGAACGTGCGTGAATTCATGCTGAAAGATATGCACGATCTGATGGCCCTGCAGCCTAGGCAAGAGATCGCTTGGTAGCAGGACCTTTGGATGTCGCCAACCAGCGGTCGCCGGAGAACGGAGACCATCCACCAACCGCAATTCGCAGCGGGGAGATCTGGTCCCCGAACGGACTAATTCGAACACAAAAGAGAGAGCATCTGGCGCGGACCGTGAAGCGCGGAGGAAATTAGCAAGTCGCCAGTGATGCCCCCAGGATCGTGCCAGAAGAAGCATGACGATGGCCACATAGGACCAAAACGCAAGCGATAAGCCTCTAGCCAGATGTGGCAGCGTGGCGGAGTTTACGAACCACGCCAGCAGATGTTTCGGGGGCAAAGCCTCAGGAGTGGTGCCCGCTTGGAGAGAGAGACCGGGTAAAGTGAACGACAAAAGCACACACAACCAAACTGTCACAGCTGCGCCCAGGAAGAGCCCGTGCAGCCAAAAGCGGACGTGAGAGCTCCTAATAAACCGAGACAGCAGTGACAAAAGCAGATACACCGCGGATGTTCTGAGCAAGTACGTTAGCAGCAGACTTGCATGCGCCAATAGGGATTCGCTGCTCATAAGCTGGTCAGATGCCGGGCGTTATTTCAGAGTTTGCGGATTGCGGATTTTTTAGCCCTGAAGGTGTTCCTTGCGGCGCTCGCGGATCAGGTTTTCGAGTTCGCGCAATTCCCTTGCCGGTATGCGCTCATCGCGCAATAGTTCCACGAGCAGTTCCGTCCGTGATCCGGTGAAGTACTTCTTCATCACGTCCCGAATTGATAGGCGGTGAACGTCATTTCGCCCAATCAGCGGCCGGAATACAAAAGCCCGGCCTTTCTGGGAATGATCCACCTGCCCTTTACGTTCCATAATCCGCAACAAGGTCTGCACCGTCTTATAGTTGGGCACCGGGCTCTCGTCGGCCGCCTTCAGAATGTCTTCAATCGAACCTTCTCCAATCCGCCACAAAATCCGCAACAAGCGAAGCTCACCCGGCGTAGGCAGTACCGCATCCTGACTCCGCTTTGCTTTCTTCATTACGAGAGAATTTTGCGACTCCAGAACGTCAAGGGTCAACTGTGTTTTGGAGCAAAAGGGCCTACAATCTGGTGCACCAACTCGTATTGCGACCTAGCCAGCAATGCACCGCTCGGATGTGGTTGGAATTAAAAGAGGATACCCCAAGCAGCACTCCGGCCCGCTTGACGCATCAACTCTTAATCAGTTAAGACTACCTGAGCGAACGCCAGACCTCGAAAGTATTCGAGCGTGTAGTGTTATGGAGTGAAACCGTGAGTTCAATAGCGTCGCAAAGACCACAGGTCGCTTTCAGAGATCTACTTTCTGGTTGGAGAACGATTCTGGCGGGCAGGCCCCCAATGCTCTCGATCGAGATTACGCGAGATTGTCCACTGAGCTGCCCGGGTTGCTATGCCTATGGCGAGAACCATCTAGGTGGTGCAATCACGTTGTCGCAATTGAGAGATTTTCGTGGAGATGTTCTCGTAGAAGGCGTTCTGGGGCTGGTTCGAAAATATCAGCCGATCCACGTTTCCCTGGTTGGCGGGGAGCCGATGATTCGGCATCGGGAATTGAGCCGGATCTTGCCGGTGCTCGGCCGAATGTGTGTTCACACGTTATTGGTGACCAGCGCCGTTATTCGGATTCCCAAAGAATGGATGAGCATCCCGCGTCTTCGCGTGGCCGTTTCCGTCGATGGTCTCCCCGAACATCACGACGTACGCCGGAAGCCGGCAACCTATGAGCGCATACTGACGAATATTCAAAGCTGTAACGTGAACATTCATTGGGTCATTACGCGTCCGATGCTGGAGCGCCGCGGATACCTCGAAGAATATCTTGCCTTCTGGAGTGCTCGCCCTGAGGTTCACCGTATCTGGGCGAGCACGTACAGCCCGCAAATTGGCGAGCATAGTGCCGAGATGCTGACTGTAGAAAATCGGCAGCAGCTATCGAGACAGCTTCCTGGCCTCGGCCGTCACTATCCGAAGTTCTTCGTAAATCAACGGATCGTTGGCGCCTTTCAGGCGCCACCTCGCAATCCAGGGGAGTGCCTTTTTTCGAGGATGTCGACGAACTACTCGGCGGATCTCGAAACGCGTGTCCAACCCTGCGTTCTCGGCGGTACGCCCGATTGTAGCCAGTGCGGCTGCATTGCAAGCGTCGGCCTGCACTCTGTGGATTCCGTCAAGGTTGCTGGCCCGCTGAAGGTCTATCACCTTGTTCGCGCTTCAATGGCGGTCGGCAAATGGATAGCTGCCTTTCAATCTGAATCGAATACTCCGGAACGATGGCGTCCCCAACATATGCAACCAAAGAGCGGACTGGGTTGGTCCAAATCGCGGCCTTCAAAGATTGAGCCCCTTTTAGTCGACTTCATTCGCAAAGCCGTTCGAAAGCCATCACTATGCATAAGGAACGTCGAAAAACCGAGGACGCTCGATTGACTACTTGCCGAACCATTATCCGACTGTTCCTGATCCTTATCGTGTTAGCATTCTCACCACTCAGCGGCTTCGCCCAGACAGAGAATTCTACCGACGTCACGGCAGCAGCCGCCCAGAGCCACAGCAGTACAGTTCCGGAGCACGACGAACCGCAGGGCGCCGGTTCAGAACTCATCTCAGGCCCCGATATGTGGAATCACTCATGTCGGACAATGTCTCAAAGATCTCGGTCACGATCAGGCTGGTATTTGGACGAGCCCTTTGCAGATATCACCCCAAGACGCGGTCTGGCTGGTACCATTTGCCGCGGCTACGCGTGTTGCGCTTCATTATGATGCACAAGTGCAGCAGGATCTTGGAATCGTTAAAACTAGAATAGACACTAGCAGTACGATCTCCGAGGTTGGCCTTTACGGATCGATTGCCAGTTCCGGCGGGCTCTACCTGCTTGGATCGGCAACTCACAATGATCACCTTGCCGAGAGAGGGCGTTTGGGAGAGGAAGCGATCATCAATGCTCTGCTGATAGTGCAAGGGTTGAAGCTCGCCAGCAATCGAGAGCGTCCCAACGAGGGCAACGGGCGCGGAGGATTCTGGCCCAACGGCACGCGTCAATACGAAACTGATGGTGCCTTCCCATCCGGCCACGCCGCAGCCAGCTGGGCCTTTGCTCAGGTGATTGCATCCAGTATCCGAGCAAACCAGTTCAGATCGGTGCATACGCTTTTGCCTTGGCCATCAGCGCAAGCCGGGTGACCGCGCGCGAGCACTTTCCTTCGGATGTGCTTGTCGGAGGCACTTTCGGCTACATGATCGGAAGATACGTTGTCGATCATTATGCCAACGGCTACCGAGCTTCGGCCTTTTCTGTTAGCCCGTTGTTGCAGCCGTCGACAAGAACGTTTGGCTTTCAACTCGACGTAATGCCGGACAAAGTCAAACTTAACCAGAGTAGGAAGGCTCCTGGGACGAGTGCAGGGTGCAAGATAGTTCATGGCGGTTTTTGGCGCTACAGTTTTACTCTCGAATCAGTTGATGGGACACCGGTGCACGCGATCCCTACTTCGGTGTCTCGTGGTCGGTGTACTTGCGACTTCCGCGCAAGCGACGGAGGTGAAAGCGAATACTGCGGCCGCATTCGACCGCTACATTCGCGCCACGGAAACTCAACGTGCCGATGATTTGCACAATGGTCGTTTCCTTGTCCTCGACAGTCTTCCCGATCCTGCCCGGCAAGAATCATACGCGAAGCTACGGCAGGGCCAGCTCTACATTGAACAACTCCATTTAAAAGAAAACGGCCACTCCATTCCAATTCCGGGCGGTCTCGTCCATCACTGGGTTGGTGTGATGTTCGTGCCTGGCGCTACTCTCTCCCGAGTGATCTCTGTGCTTCAGGACTGCGACAACCACAAGAACGTGTATAAGCCGGACGTTCGGCGCTCGAAGCTGCTGGAACACAATGGGAACGAGTTCAAGATCTTTCTACAGTTCTATCGGAAGTCGATCGTAACAGTGGTGATCAACGCGAACTTCGATGTGCACTATACGATGCTCGGTTCTACGCGAGCGCTGAGTCAATCGTATTCCACCCGGATTGCCGAGGTCGACAATCCTGACAAGTCGAATGAACACGAACTTCCCGTAGGAAATGACCACGGGTACCTGTGGCGTCTGGACAATTACTGGCGCATTGAAGAGAAGGATGGCGGCGCATATGTCCAGGTTGAATCCGTTGCTCTTAGTCGCAGCATTCCCAATCTCTTCGCCTGGCTCATCAATCCCCTGGTCAGAAGTATTCCCCGTTCTGTGCTTTCGCGCTTGCTGACTGCTACTCGACAGGCTGTCGCTGACAGGGAGCATGTTCCGACTGGGCACCTCTTGGTGAACCCGAAAATTCGTGATGGGGTATGATTTACCCGTCCCTCACGGTCATGCCGTGGGGTACGCGAGTTGCTTCCGTGCGGGCTGCCTTGAATGGAGGGAACTCGTGAAACTGTTTCGAAAACGCAAGTCAAAGTTCTACTGGTATGACTTCACCGTGCGCGGCCGACGCTACCGCGGGTCAACCCAAGAAACTAAAGCTGAAAGGGCATCGAAGGTAGCGGGTCCGAGACTTGCTCAAGTTATGGAATGGACGGATCCACTTCCAAAGAAGCCCAGTACGTTGGCTGAGTTTTCCGAACGATTCCTCAACTGGATCACAGATGCTAGGCTGGAATCGCAAACCAAAAGGTATTACCGCAACGGCTGGCGGATGCTGAAGGCCACAGTTGTCGTGAACATGAGGTTGGACGAGATCACGAACGACTACATCGAGGGGCTCAAATTCCGCGGGTCGTCGGCGAACACAAACTGTGCATTGCGTACCCTGACGCAAATGCTGCACAAGGCAGAGGAGTGGAGTCTGATCGGCCGTGCTCCGAAAGTGAAGCTAATGAAGGAGCATGGACGATCACTCAGATTGGATGACGAGGCAGAAAGGAAATTGCTCGCCGGAGCTAACGGCTGCAAGTGGCGAAAGCGGACTAGGAACCTTTTTCGTGAGATCGTCATCTTGATGCGCGACACGGGGATGAGAAATCAACGCGAACTCTACCGGATACGCATTGAAAATCTGGACTGGGAGAGCCGGTTGATCTTTGTCCCCGATAGCAAAACCCCCGAAGGACGAAGGCTCGTTCCCATGAGCAGGCGAGTCGTCGAAATTCTGCGTGAACGATGCAGCACAAGACCGGAAGGCTGGGTATTCCCATCGAAGCGCTCGGCGAGCGGGCACATTCGCTCGATAGACCGCGTGTTTCGCCAGGCACGGACGAAGGCTGGCCTACCGAAGGAACTAGTCTTGTACTGTGCGCGGCACGACTACGGCACTCGGATCCTCATGCGCACTGGGAATCTCGCGGCCGTAATGAAAACAATGGGACACAGGGATGTGAAGACGGCTATGCACTAACAGCATCCCGTACTGGAGATCGTGCGCGCCGCGCTCGACTCCGCTCCGGTAAGTGAAACGAGAGTGTAGTGAAAAGACGGTCACGGCACCTTTCGCGGCACAGCGAAAAACGTCAACCTTGGCAAGTTGTTGCTGCTCTCATGATTACGGAAGCCGACTCACCTTTAGCGAGCTGATCGGCCGTCACTCGTCCATTCTCGTTGATCCTTTTTCAGAATTGCACCACCAGTGGACGGCTCTGACGTTACTTGGGGAATCGTCGCGCCATGCGCCTCCCATTCCCTTGGGATCTTCATGATCGGCCACTACGTCGGTGTAGTCCTTAAATTCAAAATGGCAAATCGCACAAATCCTGTCCTGCTCGACGATTTTGCGATTTAGTAGTTTTCGCATTTCCACCGGCGAGTGGAGCCTCGCGATATCCCCGCGGGTGATGTGGGTCTTCAATGCGGCGGACGCCAACCTGCACAATCTTTTCGTTTC
>Ga0126372_10000577_pt1 | contig 13072 bp, 11 predicted proteins | sample PanSoiMetaPlot_6_FD_92762 | JGI IMG/M metagenome (GOLD analysis project Ga0126372, IMG submission 92762) | Tropical forest soil microbial communities from Panama - MetaG Plot_6 | ecosystem: Environmental > Terrestrial > Soil > Tropical forest > Bulk soil | place: Panama | collected 2016-02-17
ACCGTGGCTCCGGTCTCCGGCGCCTATGAGGCCGCCCTGATCGTTAACCGGCATACCTCGGGCCTCGCCGCCAGCATCATCGCCGAGGACGGCGACGCGGTGGACAAGTTTCTGGCCACCTGCAATGCGACCGGTCTGTTCGTCAACGCGACACCCCGGCTGCTGGACGGCTACAAGCTCCTCGGACTTCCGGAAACCGGAATCAACGTCGACCACGTCCCCGGCCCGCGCGGACCGGTGACCTTCAGAGACCTCTGCCTACGCCAATTTGTGGTAGCACCGGCGGCAAATGCGGTGACCAAATCGGGCTGACCGCGGGTCGGATGGCACGCACCGGACACCTGGCCGTGGTCGTGGCCCGATATGCAGATTATAATCCACGCATGGTGACTATAATCTGCGGCCAGTGCTGACTATAGTCAACGGGTTATGCTTCGGTGCTTATGCGGAGCGAATCAAAGGAATCCGAGGAGCTGCTCCGTGCCGTGGGCGCCTTGGTGCGTGATTCCAGGCGCCACAGGGGCCTCACCCAGAAGCAGCTCGCCAAGCTGGCGGACGTTGATCGCAGCTTCATCATCGGCATTGAGAAGGGCAAACGCAACGTGTCAATGGACGTCATTGACCGCTTGGCCCGCAGCTGCGGGTTCAAGGTGGAGATTACCTTCCTGCCGGCCTTCCCGCCCGACGCTGACGACTCCCAGCCGGACTGACTCCGTTACAACGGTACTCCCAATCCGGCCAGCGACACCCTGGCTGCCGAAACAATTCGAAACGGGCGGCCGCGACCTTGCGTGCGACCCGCGTCACGCTCGGTCGCCCCGGCCGGCCGGCCGAGACACCGCCGCGACACGGCCGTGGCCCAGGTCGGGCCGGCGCCCACCGGCTGGCGCATGCGCTCCACCAAGCGAAGGTGCTCCTCCGTCAAGCGAGGGGCTCCGCCAAGCCGAGGGGGTCGGGTGTATTTCCGGCCACCGAGCGAGCTCCGAGGGCCAACCACAACGGAGCAAGGAGGAACCTCATGGCTCGCTCGATACGAATCCTGTACCGAGGCGTTCAGGGCAGGGTGCGCAGGAACTTCAACTGGCCGCCCATCAACCTGGACTCACCAGTGATCATCACGGCGGCGGAGTTCCGACCGGAGTTCGGCGGGCTCGGCGGCGGGCTGAAGACCCTGGGTCGGCCCCACCTGGGCGAGGCGAGCGTGTACGTCACCAACGTCGGCCCACACGGAAACGGCGTCGAGGCGGGCGGGGTGGAGTTCCACCTGCACGCCGACTTCGACAGCCCGCTGGACGTGGTCGTCACGATCACGGTCGTCGACGACATCGAGGAGTTCGTGCAGGCATAGCAATTCACCGCTCGGCCGGCTCACACAACCGAACCCGATGAAGGATCGGCCCCTGACCGAATGCCCACCGGTCGGGGGCCGACCTACGCAATGGCGGGTGCCCTCGGCCGCGTGCCCTGGCTTGACCGCCGACTTCACGAAACCTTAAACGGCATGCGTCCAACACGGTGCCGCCGGCCCGGCAGGTGGCGACCCGGCAGGAGATCCGGAAACTTTCAATCCGGTTTCATAACGCAAGACCATTGGGGTTTGTGCCCGCCCGGCGGATGCGCGACAATGAGCGCATGATCGACGTCGACTATCACGACCAGACCGCCGTCGTGAGACTCCGCCACGGCAAGGTCAACGCGCTCGACCTGGAGCTGTTGCAAGCCATTTCGGACACGTTCCGGGGCTTAGACGCGGATGCCGTGGTGTTGACCGGAGTCGGCAAGGCATTCAGCGCCGGAGTCGACCTGAAAAGAATCGTCGAAGGCGGCACCAAGTACACCCAGGCGTTCCTTCCCGCCCTGTCCGACGCGTTACTGGCGGTGTTCGACCATCCACGCCCGGTGGTCGCGGCGATCAACGGGCACGCCATCGCGGGAGGCTGCGTCCTGGCCGCGGCATGCGACGTCCGGCTGATGTCGGCCGGCACGATCGGCCTGACCGAGCTGCGAGTCGGCGTGCCGTTCCCGACAGCCGCACTGGAGATCGTTGTATCGGCGATCGGCCCGGCCGCGCAAACGCTCGCCCTGACCGGTCAGGTGATTGATATCGACGCGGCGTTGTCGATCGGCCTGGTGCACCGGCATGTCAATCCAGAATCCCTCGTCAATGAGGCCATCGAGTGCGCCGCCGACCTCGGCACCATCAACCCCGAGGTGTACGCCTTCACGAAGCAACAGCTACATCGGCTCGTGCGGAAACGGATCGACATACGGTCCCCGGTCGACGACGCCGAGATACTGCGCCGATGGTCGCAGATGGGCGCGGACCGGCGAATCGTCACCTACCTGACCGCACTCGCCAATCGAAGGCGAACGTAACGCGACATCCTCAAGGAGTGCTCGATCATGACCGAAACAGATTTCGACGTAATCGTCATCGGTGGTGGCGCGCCCGGCGAGCACTGCGCCGCCGCGATCGCCGCGGGCGGCCTGCGGGTCGCCATCGTGGAACGTGAGCTGCTCGGCGGCGAGTGCTCCTACTGGGCCTGCATCCCGTCCAAGACGCTGCTTCGCCCCGGTGAGGCGATCGCCGCCGCCCGTGACGTGCCGGGTGCACGCGAGGCGGTCACCGGTCCGGTTGACGCGTCCGCCGCGCTGGCCTGGCGCAACTTCATGGTCTCGACCTACGACGACGCGGGTCAGCGGACGTGGGCGCGAAACGCCGGCATCGAGGTGCTGCACGGCGAAGGGCGTCTCGCCGGCCCGCGCACCGTCGCGGTGGGCGAGCGGACCTACACGGCCGATCATGTTGTGCTCGCCACCGGCGCGGACCCGGTCATCCCACCGGTCCCCGGCCTGCGCGAGCTCGCGGGCGTGTGGACCAACCGCGAGGCCACCGGCGTCACCGAGATCCCGCCACGGCTGCTCATCCTCGGCGGCGGACCGACCGGCGTCGAGCTGGCCCAGGCGTTCACGCACCTCGGCGCCACGGTCACCCTCGTGGACGGTGCCCAGCGGGTGCTCCACCGTGAGCCACCCGCACTCGGCGAGGCGGTCGGCGAGGCCCTGACCGCCGACGGCATCGAACTGCGCCTCGGACAGCACGCGAGCGCGGCCAGCCTCGACGGCGACGAGTACGTGCTCGACTTCCCCGACGGCTCGCGGCTGCGCGGCGACCGCCTGCTCGTCGCCACCGGCCGGCGCCCACGGGTCGACGGGATCGGGCTCGAGACCGTCGGCATCGCGGCGAACCCGCGTGGCATCCCGGTCGACGACCGCATGGCCGCCGGCGCGGGCCTGTGGGCCATCGGCGACGTCACCGGGCAGTGGAACCTCACCCATGTCGGCGAGTACCACGGCCGGGTGGTGGCCGCGAACATCCTCGGCCGCCCCCGAACGATCAACTACGACGCCGTCCCGCGCGTGATCTTCTGCACCCCGCAGGCGGCCGCCGTCGGCAACGCCGACGGGCCCTTCACCGCGACCGTGGCGCTGGCCGGCGTCCCGCGCACGGCCACCTACACCCGCGCCTACGAAACCCGACCCGGCTTCCTCACCCTCGTCTGCGACGGCGAACGGCTCACCGGCGCCTACGCCGTCGGCCCCGAGGCCGGCGAATGGCTCCAGCAGGCCACCGTCGCGATCCGCGCCCGCGTGCCGCTGCCCGTCCTGCTCGACGTCATCCAGCCGTTCCCGACCTTCTCGGAGGCCTTCCTGCACGGCCTGCGCGACCTCGACACCCAAATCCGGGCCGGCGCCCAGCCACGGCGCCATGCCGCCTCGGCGCCATTTTGAACTAACTTTAGTGACCATGCAGGACACATCCGCCACAGTCTCGGTCGTGCGGTCATACCCGTTCGGTCCGATCGTCGGGCTCGAAATCGATCCGATGTACTTCTGGCTGCAGGAGCACGAACCGCTGTCCCGCGTGCAGCTGCCCTACGGCGACGAGGGATGGCTGCTGACGCGCCACGAAGACGTGCGCACGGTGCTCAACGACCCGCGGTTCAGCCTGGCGGAGGCGGTGGTACGGAACGTACCCCGGATGAATCCGCAGCGGGTCGGCGCCATCCTGACCGATCAGGACCCGCCGGAGCACACCAGGCTGCGGCGGCTGGTCGCCAAGGCATTCACGGCGCGGCGGGTCGAGCGGTTGCGGGCTCGTGCCGAGCAACTCGCCGGTGAGCTGCTGGACGAGATGGTCAAGGAGGGCCCGCCGGCGGACCTGGTGCGCGGTTTGGCGGTACCGCTGCCCGGCCTGATGATCTGCGAACTGCTCGGGGTGCCCTACACCGACCGCGACGAGTTCCAGGAGTGGGTGGGGGCGTTCATGGCCGTCTCGGCGCTGACCGTCGAGCAGCGCGGTGCCAAGCTTGGCCAGCTCGCGGGCTACCTGACCAAGCTGGCGGCGCAGCGCCGCGAAACGCCAAGCGACGACCTGCTCGGCGCGCTGGTGGTCGCCAGCGAGGAGGGGGACCGCCTCACCGAGGACGAGCTGATCCAGCTGACCCTGATGATGCTCGCCGCCGGCTACGAATCCACCGCAAGCCAGATCACCAACTTCACCTACGCCCTGCTGACCCATCCCGACCAGCTCGCCCTGCTGCGCGAGCGGCCCGAACTGATCCCGAACGCCGTGGAAGAGCTGATGCGCTGGGTTCCGCTGCTGGCCACGGCCGACACGCTGCCCCGCTACGCCCTGCGAGACGTCCGGCTCAGCGGCGGCACCGTCCCCGCGGGCGATGCGGTCCTGCTCGCCAAGCACGCCGCCAACCGGGACCCGCGCGCCTACGAGAATCCGAACCGCCTCGAGGTCACCCGCGAACTCCAAAAGGGCCACCTGGGCTTCGGGCACGGCGCCCACCACTGCCTCGGCGCCCCACTGGCCCACCTGGACATCCAGATAGCCCTGACCGCGATGATCGATCGCCTACCCGACCCGCGACTCGCCGTTGCCGAAGACCAGCTGGAGTGGAAGACCGGCATGGCCGTCCGTGGCCCGATCGCCCTTCCCATCGCCTGGTGAACCCGGTCCCCATTCATTCGTTTGGCCTAGTATCGTGTAATGGAAGTATCTCACGCCCTACCAACGTGTCTCCGCAGGTCAACGCGCTGGTCGAACATGGCTACGCGCAAAGCCGATTCCATTACGTGACGCTAGGGCAGCGTTGTGAAGCACATCCCGAACGGACCGCGATTTCCCGTGACCGGTGGGAGTCCGGCGGCGGACCTGTCGTGAGCCCACGGTACGGTGCGCCGCATGTCGCAGCCACCCAACCCGTACCGCGGCGATCATCGGCTTCCGTACTATCCGTACCAGCAGCCGTCCGGCCAGCCCTCGTATGCGCCCGTGGTTGTCCAGGGGCCGCCGCTGGCGGCGCCGCCCGCACCCGCGGTCCGCACGCGGCGCCAGCTGCCTGGGCTTGGTCTCGTCCTGACCATGCTGGGCCTGGTCGTGCAGGCGCTCAGCCTCACCGTGCTGCCCTGGGCGTTGCTTGACGGGGGCAGCGCCAATCCCGCCAGTCCCGCCGATCCCGTTGCCATGCCGCAGATCTGGCAGCTCGTGACCGAGCACGGCATACATGGCTTCGGTGGCTGGTATGTCGTGCTGTTCAACTACCCGCTGGCCGTGCTCGGCATCCTGCTCGCGCTGGCATCGGTGCTGGAATCGGTGGCCATCAAGGTCATTTGGGGTGGCCTGGCCATAATCGGGCTCGCGATTCTCGTCCTGCGCTACGGGCTCGGCCCGTTCACCGGCCTGGCGAACGCCGGCACCGGCGGACTGAGCTTCACCACCCAGGAGATCACCACGGCGACGGTCGCCCTCGCCGCGCTGGTCGCGGTGATCTTCATGTTGCGCATGGCCGTGTCAACGTTTCGCCGGATCGCCGGGCTGATCCTGCTCGGCGTGACCGGTGTGCACATCGCCGCGGTATGGGACCTGATCAACGGCTCCGGCATCGGGCAACTGGGCGTCGGCGCCTACGGCTCGGCGATCGGTTACGCGCTGATCGCGGTTGCCGCGTTCGCCGGTCCCCGCCGGCTTCCCGGCTTCTGATCGGCTCGTCGCCGGCCCCACGGCAAGCTTGAACCCAGACCAGGTCAAGACCACGCAGCGTGGCGACCTTCCGCGAGTGCCTGTTGCCGGTTGGTGACGCCCGACTGACGCTTCGGTGGCTCCGCAGCGAACATGCCCCGATCATGAGGCCGCACACCAACAGTTCCGTGTCCATGATCGCGGGGTCTTATCGACGTTGCATGATCGCCATTTGTGGAGCTACAGGTCCGGAATCCGGACCTCTGCCTCCTTAAACAGTGATCATGGTGCGCGGGCCGGCGAGGAGACTCGCCGGACCGGAACCAAGGCTCAGTGTCACCCTCGGAATCAAGGGTCCCCACGTGCGCCCCTCTGGTCTTTGATCGTCAAAAGCAGTCCAGTGTCGCTAGATTGTAAGATCGCAATGACACGGTTCACACAAGCCCTGAGGCGCCCAAGGCGCTCCAACGAGCCCGCAGCAAGCCGACCGAGCCCGCCACTCGACATTGGCGGCGATTCATGATCGCTACTTTTGGAACCTTGACCCTCGTGGTGAGGGTCGAATTTCCAAACTTAACGATCATGGTATGCCTTCTTCTCACCTATTGGGCGATATAGCGGGGTTGGTCGGCATGCCGCCTGGTCGTTGGGCGGGTCGGCAGTATCCTGGACACATCGTCGGCGCTCCAATCGGTGCGGGGAACGCTGGGCCGGTCCCGGAGCGCACAGTATCCCCCCACGAAACCACTCCGTATAACGCCAAGTCAGACCCTTGGTGCCACAGGTGACCTTGAGTGACTCTCGCGGTGGCCGTGCTCGGGGAGCATCGTTGCGGTGCGCCCCGAAGCTTGCCGGCAGCCTGCCCCACACCGATCATGGGTGCCACCGCACCATGCTCGCTAAGTGATATGCATACGCCACGATTCAGATCCAGGCCAGCAGTGAATCGTGACGTAGCATTCTCGGCGATCATGCAGCAGTTGGCGACCTGCCCACCACACATCCCATGCCCTCACCGACGACCACCTCACACCCGACGACCGCGTTAAGGCCAACGACGTGGCTCTACCTGCGGAACACAGAGGCGGCAACGCCCTAACCGTCTGAATGCAAGGCCATTGACCCACACCCGCCGCGTGACACGACAGCCGGCAACACCACGCGAGTTTGACAAGCTTGACAAGGCCCCGAGTGACGCGTGGAACGCTGGCCGGCCAGGCGGGCGCTCGCATACCGCATATCCACCACAGCACCACAACATGATCAACAACTTTCCCCGGGGGAACCGCGACCATTTAAGATTATCGACGGCGACACAACGTGATCTCAAATTCTATTTTTGTGATCGCGAAGCCGCCGTGCACCACCAGGGAAACGTGCCATTTGCGCCGCGGCCAGCCAAGGGCCGCGACCCTATTTACCTCCACATGACAGCCACATGCAACCACGGTTGAGCAATAAATCATCACCTCCATATACTTTCGTCAGCGCCGCGGGCCCGCGGCGGCGGCGCTTCGTCGCCCTGCGCTCGCAGTCGGGTACCCAGCGCTAAGTTGTTGCGTGTGGGCCGGCCGCGCTTCATTATGTGCGATCAGGGAGGGTGGTTACACATGGCGCTACCGTGGGGGATTTCCGGTTCGCGGTTTCTCGTGATGTACGGCGTTGGGCTGCTGCTGGCGCTGGGTTGGGCCCTGTGGGTGCGATACCGGGTTCGCAGGCCGGAGGCGGTGCTTGGCCGGCACGTCGATGTGGCGGAGCTGGCGTTTCTGGCCGGTGGGCCACGCAGGGTGGTCGAGGTCGCGGTCGCGCGGCTGGTCGAGACCGGCCAGATCCACGCTGCCCGCAACGGCCTGCTGACCGCCGCGAGCACCGCAAGCAGCGCCGATCGGGTGCAGGCGGAGGTATTGGATTGGATCGGCCGCAGGCCGAGCACGACCACCACGTCGGTGGTGCGCAACGTCTCGGAGGGCGCCGTGGTGGCGACGATCGGCGACGAGCTGGTGCGGCAGCGGCTGCTGGTGGCTCCGGCGAAGGCCGCGGCGGCGCGTCGACGCACGGTCTTCGGGTTCTGCGTGGTGGGGGCCGTCGGGGTGCTGCGGTTCGTCAACGGCCTGCGCCTTGACCGTCCTGTGGGCTACCTGTTCATGCTGTTGTTGCTGACGGCGGCGCTTGTGTTGCTGATACTCAAGAGCAAGATCAAGGCACGGACCGTGCACGGGGACCGCATACTGGCCTCGGCCCGTGGCAGTGGCCTGGACGGACCTGACCGGTCGCAGGATTCGACCGTGGCCGTGGCCCGGGTGGGCGCAGTCGTGGCTCTTGGTGGGCTTTTGGCGTTTCCGGACGCGGATATCCGCAGCGCTCTGCTACCGGGCAGCCCTTCGGCCAATAAGAACCTCTCGGAATCGACGAACGCGTGCTCGTCGTGGTCATATTCCGACAGCGGCGGCTACTCGAGTAGCGGCTCGTCTTCCGGCAGCGGCGGTAGTGATTCAAGCGGAGGTGGCGGTTCGAGCTGCGGCAGCGGTTCGAGCTGCGGAAGCGGCGGCGGCTGTGGTGGCGGCTGTGGCGGGGGCTCGTGACCCCGCCGGCGCTGGGCGTGGGGATCGGTTGGCGGCCGGAGATCGACCTGACCATCGAGCGGCTGCCGGAGCTGGACTTTGTCGAGGTGCTGGCCGAGAACGTGCGGCCGGACCGGTTGCCCGAGTCACTGCGGGCATTGCGCGACCGGGCCGTGCCGGTTGTCGCGCACGCGGTGTCGCTCTCGCTTGGCGGTGCCGACCGGCCCGACGCCACGCGGGTCGGGCACCTGGCCGCGGTCGCCCAGGCTCTCGATGCGCCGCTGGTCAGCGAGCACGTCGCCTTCACTCGTGCGGACGGGCTGGACTCGGGGCATCTGCTGCCGGTGCCACGTACCAGGGATGCGCTCGACGTGCTGGTGGCCAACGTCCGCGAGGCGCAAGATCAGCTGCCCGTGCCGCTGGCCATGGAGAACATAGCCGCGCTGCTGCACTGGCCCGGCGCAGAGCTGTCCGAGGGCCAGTTCCTCGCCGAGCTGGCCGACCGCACGGGCTGCTGGCTTCTCGTCGACGTGGCGAACCTGCACGCCAACTCCCGCAACGTGGGCACCGGCATCGACGCCTTCCTGGACGCGCTGCCGCTGGAGCGGCTGGCCTACGTGCACGTCGCCGGCGGCGTCGAACGCGACGGCGTGTACCACGACACGCACGCACACGCCGTGCCGCCGCAGGTGCTCGACGTGCTGGCCGACCTGTGCCGGCGAGTGCGACCACCGGGCGTGCTGCTGGAGCGGGATGATCACTACCCCGCCCCGGCCGAGCTCGCAGCCGAGCTGACCGCGATCCGTACGGTGCTGAACGGATGACGGTGTTGAACGGATGAACGACGAGGCCAGGTACCGGCTGGCCGCCGCCCAGACCGCGCTGGTGAGGGCGCTGCTGGCCGGCGACGCCGCACCGGCCGGCTTCGACCCCGAACGCCTGCGCATCGAGGCGTCCGCCCTGCTGGCCAAGCGGCGGCGAATCGTCGAGCGGATCCGACCCGACCTCACCGACGTCCTCGACACGCGCTTCACCGAACTCTTTGACACCTGGGCGACGGCGAATCCGCGTCACGATGGAATCAGCGCCCAGGCCGACGCCCACCAGTTCGCTGGCTGGCTTGCCGTGCACGGTCACCTGCCGCGGCGCCGGAGATGGCGGCGCGGTTCGCGCGTCATCCCCTGACCGATCGGTGCACGCTCGTCAGTAGGCGAACTTCTCGGCCAACGTCTCGTACTCGAACAGCTCGTTGGGGCCGAACCACAGCTCGACCTCGTACTTCGCCTCCTGCGTGTTGCCGGACGCGTGCACCAGGTTCATCACGGCCTTGCCGCTGGCCTCGGACGATGCCTTCGTCTGGTGCGCGAAGTCACCGCGAACGGTCCCCGGCGTGGCCTGGTCCGGATACGTGCTTCCGATGAGCTTGCGCACCTTCGCCACCGCATCGACGCCCTCCAGCGCCACCGCGATGACCGGCCCGCTCTGCATGAACGTCGCCGTCAGGTTGTAGACCTCGGCGCCCAGCCGCTCCTCAAGATCAAAGTAGTGTTTCCGGGCGAACTCAGCGTCCAGCCGCCGCATCTTCACGCCCACGACCTTCAACGCCGCGTCCTCGAACCGCGCCAGGACGCGGCCGGCCAGGCCACGAGCCACGGCATCGGGCTTGAGCAGCACCAGAGTCCGCTCGACGCCAAGATCTGGCGGATCAGCCATCATCTTCCCTTCGTTCGGTGTCCCCAGGATCGTACAGATGGGCCCACAACGCCCCGCTCGGCGCCGAGGGGTCCCGATGGCGCGGCCCCAATAGCACAACCGCCACGTGTTCGGAAACGGTCGATAGGCATTTCAAAGCTCGCCGAAAGTCTTTAATCCGGACAGCGCCGGACTGTAGCGGATAACGCGCCGGAGTGGTTTAGTTTAGTGGCATGTTTCGGCAGGGGCCGGCGAGCCCAGCAGGCGTATCGAGAAAAGGACGTTCCCGCGCCAGCACCGGCGCGACGGCGGCTCGCGCGAGGTCGACGCCGGCGTTGGTTCAGTTGCCATTGTCACTGTGGGCATACACACAGTTCGCTTCTGCTGGAGCGTGCGCCGCAGGAACCCTGAGACGGCGCCAGGTATCCGCTACCTGCCTGGCGGGTGAGAATCGCGGCCGTTAGGGCGGATCGTCCGGGTACGGCTGCTTTGGTTCGTTGACACCCCATTCGCGGTGATCAACGCCACTTGACTCGCAACGAGAGGAACCCCGTGCCCGACGACCTCAACACCGGTGGACATCCGAGAAAGGATGACGAGCACGGTGTGCCGGCCCGCGAGGCCCCGGTCTGGCCCACTGAAGATCCCGGTGACACGAGCCCGCCGGCCTACGTTGACCCGCAGCCACCCAACCGGATGATGAGCAGCGGCATGGCCACCCGGCCCCCGGTCCGGTCGATGCGGTTCGTCCCGCCCGAGGCGGGCGGAAGGCGCCGCTACGTTCAGGTGCTCGCCGCTGCCGTTGTGCTGGGACTGGTCGGTGCGGGGGTGTTCACGTTCGCCCACAAGGTCGGCAGTTGCTCCGCAGACAACACCGTCATGCTGAAGGTCAGCGTGACGCAAGAGATAGAACCGGCCGTGACCAAGGCGGTTGGGCGCTTCAACAACGGTCGCCAGGAGATCGGCGGGCAGGGCGGGAAATGTGTGCAGGCCCGTGTTCAAAAGGCCGACCCGGCGCAGATGACGACGCTGCTGGGCCAGGGGGCGGCCATCGGCGACAACTCGCGGCCAGACGTCTGGATTCCGGACTCGTCATTGTGGGCGTCGTTGCTGCATTCCATTACCCAGGGTAAGCAGGTCGCGGAGGTCACCAAGACGTCGGTGGCTCGAAGCCTGATCGTGGTCGGCATGCCGCAGACGTTCGCCGACGTGCTACGCAGCCGGGGAATGACCGCCGGCCGCCCGTCGTGGGACAGCCTGTTGCGCGCCGGCAGCGGGTTCGCCGGTCCCACCACGAATGGCGAAGAGGTCATCCCACCGAACCTGGTCAAGCTGGAGATCCCGGACCCGGCCCGCAACGCCGCCGGACTGGGCTCGCTGACGCTGGTGCAGCAACTATGGGCCGGCGAACCCGACGAGCGGACCAGGTTCACCGGCATGGTGCGAGCCATGCGGAACAACACCGTCCCCGACGTAAACGCGGGCTTCAGCAAATTCGAACGCGACGGGCAGGGCCGCTATCCGGTTATCCTCGCCTCCGAACAGGCCGTGTTCGTCTACAACCAGGGCAATCCGACGAACCCGGCGCTGGCGGTGTATCCCCCCGACGGCTCCCTGTCGATGGATTATCCCTACACCATCACCACCGACGACACGGAGAAGGTGAAGGCCGCCCGGATGCTGGCCGCCGCGATGCGGACCCCGGAAATCGCCGAGGATGTGCGCGCCATGGGGTTCCGCTCCGCCGACGGCCAGCCGCCGGCCGCGTTCGGCCCGCAGTTCGATATCGGTCAGCAGCCGGTGTTGGCGCCGCAACCCGCCGAGGTACACAAGGCCATAGAGGTCTGGTACAAGCTGTCGAAAGGCATCCGGAACGTCACCCTGCTCGACGCGTCCGGCTCGACGAACGAAAAGGTCGCCGTCGACCTGACCCGGCTGCAGGCCACCGCCCGTGCCACCGAGGAAGTGCTGGGCTTGATGTCCGACGACACCAAGATGGGCGTCTGGACCTACGGCACCGCCTCACCGGACGGCAATGACTGGCGGGAGCTCGTTCCGGTCGGGCAGCTCAGCGACAAATCCGGTGACGGCACCCGCCGCCAGCAGGTTCTTTCCGTACTGGCCGGGCTGAAGGCCTCACCCGGTCCCAAACCGGCCCTCTACGATTCGGTACTGGCGGCGTTTCGCATGATGAAACGCACCTACGACCCGGACGTGGGCAACTCGGTCCTCGTGTTCACCAACGGCAACAACGACGACTCGCGCGGCACCTCACTGCCCGACCTGCTCACCGCGTTGCACAACGAATACGACCCGGCTCATCCCGTCCAGATCATCATGATCGGCTACGGCAACGGCGTGGCGCACGACAAACTTCAGCAGATCGCCGATGTCACTAACGGCAAGGTGTACGTCGTGCGGACTCCCCAGGAAATCCAGGATGTCGTCCTCGACGCGATATCCCGGCGTGCCTGCACCGTCGCCGATTGCTGACCTGTCCTTCTCCGGCATAGAGGTTAAGAATGACCTGGACGTCGCAGCGCGAATCACAGAACGCGCAGAGCGCGTATAAGACCCAGCCGTTGGGACCCAGCGCCGCGCCCAGCGGCCCGCTCGGTCAGCTGGCCGCCTGGGCCTGCGGGCAATTTCGTATGGTTTTCGCGGTCTGGGTGATCCTCGGCATCGTGCTCGGCTCGTTCGCCCCCCGCGTCTTCGACGTGCTGGCCGGCGCCGGCTGGCAGGCCAATGGCTCGGAGTCGGTTCAGGTCCGCGAGCTGGCCGGCGA
>Ga0126372_10000578_pt1 | contig 13071 bp, 7 predicted proteins | sample PanSoiMetaPlot_6_FD_92762 | JGI IMG/M metagenome (GOLD analysis project Ga0126372, IMG submission 92762) | Tropical forest soil microbial communities from Panama - MetaG Plot_6 | ecosystem: Environmental > Terrestrial > Soil > Tropical forest > Bulk soil | place: Panama | collected 2016-02-17
ACCAGCGCCGGCAGCCACCCCAAACCGGCCGTCCACCCCGCCGCCGTACGGGTCCTGCGCGACGAGTACGGCATCGACATCGCCGGCCGGCGCCCACGACACCTGGACACGATGACCGGCCGCCGGTTCGACTACCTGATCACCCTGTGCGACAAGGCCCGCGAGGTCTGCCCCGAACTCGTCAACCATCCCCGCCGGGTGCACTGGAGCGTCCCCGATCCCGTGGCAGCCGGCGCCACCGACCAGGCCGGCTACCCGGCCTTCGTCCGCACCGCGGCCGGCATCGACACCCGCATCCGGCACCTGCTGCCCGTGCTCGCTCATTACCACCGGTAAGGAGACTCCGCCGTGACCATCCCAGACCAGTACGCCAGCGTCCGTTACCTCGTCGACGACGTCCAGGCGGCCGTCGACTTCTACACCACCCACTTCGGCTTCACGCCCAACATCAGCGCCGCCCCCGCCTTCGCCGACGTGGTCCGCGGACCGCTGCGGCTGCTGCTGTCCGGACCCACCAGCTCCGGCGCCCGGGTCACCCCGACCGACGCGACCGCACCCGGTCGCAACCGCATCCACCTCGTCGTCGACAGCCTGGACGCCGAGATCGACCGGCTCCGCGACGCCGGGGTGCCCTTCCGCAGCGACGCGATCTCCGGCCCCGGCGGACGCCAGATCCTGCTCGCCGACCCGGCCGGCAACCTGATCGAACTGTTCCAACCCGCCGGAACTCCACCAAGTTCGATGAAGTCCCCGTCATCCAGCTCGTGATCGACGTTTTGGACCGGTATTTGGTTGCGCCGAGTCCGGCCGCTGGAGTCGATGAGCGTCAAGGAGATCCGCTGGACCGCTCACGTCAGCGCGGTTCGGGCCTTGAGCCGCAGGTACTCGCCGTACCGGCTGGCGGCCCGGTCGAGGGCCTCGATCTCGGGGAGGGTCAGGGTTCGGTAAGGCCGTAGCTCGAAACGCACCTGATCGTGGGCGATGGTTCGTCGCATGGCGGCGAGCAGTTGCGCGTCGACCAGGGCCATCCCGATCAGGGTCTCCCGTGTGCGAGGCACATTGCCGGCGGCGTCGAGCACCCAGCGGGAGTCCTGGTAGCCGCGGTATATCTCGTCGAGGACCTGGAGAAGGTGGCCCGCTGGCTCGTGCGGTCCGTCGGGGGCATCGCCTTGGGCATGCCAGAAGGTGCGCCCGTCGTGCTGGAACGAATCGAGCCGATCACGCACCTGCCGCAGGCCGGCCCGCACATCGGTGAGGGTGAGCGTCGCCCAGTAGGCGAGGTCCCGTTCGGTGGCCGGGCCATGCCCGGTGAAATAGCGCAGGGCGAGCTCGGCCAAGGCCTCGGTCCGCCCGAGCCGGCGTGGTGCCGGCACGCGCTCGTTCATCAGCGCGTAGGTGTGCTCGCCGCCGACGGTTTTCCCGCTGCAGATCAGCCCGTCCAGCTCGGCATGGGCCAGCAGGATCATCAGCAGCTGCCCGCTACCCGAGACACCGCGCTCGCGCAGCTCGTCGCCCAGCTGCCCGCGGGTGAGCTGTCCCCGGCTCGCCAGTGCCTGCGCCACGGCGGCGACCGCCCGGTCGATGGAACGCTCGTCGAGGCCGTGGGTGTTACGCAGCTGCTGGCCGGTGACCCGCCGCACGCGGGGACCGGTCAGCTCGAGCAGCCAGCCGAGGTCATCGGCCCGCACGAAGTGCCACGTCGGCCGCAGCACATGCGTGCGCAGCACCGCGCCGTCGTCAAGAAGCGTCGCCAGCTCGGCCGTGTCCGGCTTCTGGGTGCGCGAGGCCACCGCCCATGCCGCCTGACCGGGGTTTTCAGCCTGAACGGCCAGCAGCGAACCGATAGCCTCACTCGCCGATACCGCGAAGGGCCGTACCAGATGCTGACTACGCAACCGCCAGCGAGCAATGTCGAGATCCCGCACCATGCCTCACCCTCCCGGCATCGTGCCCGGTCCGGTGGCATTTCGCCCAGCGATGCACGCCAATGGTGGCATGGCGTGCACCTGGACATGCATGGGCGATGGCAGGGCCGTCGAGCCGGGCCGTGACGGCCGACTCCGGCGGCCCGCCGCCGCTGCCCATCGGCGATCGCTACACGTCCTTGGGGTTGAGTGCCTTGAACGCGAACCCGGCGAGTGCGCCGCCGGCCAGGCAGGCGACCAGGTAGATCCAGATGGTGCTCCACGCGTTCAGCCCGGCGATGGACGCGCCGAACGCGACCGCGGGGTTGAAGACCGCACCCGAGATGGGCCCCATCGCGACTGCGCCGGCGAGCACCGTGAACCCGATGGCCAGGCCGTAGAAGCTGTTGTTCGGGTGATCGTGTGACGTGGCGACGTTGAGCACGACGTAGGCCAGCGCGAAGGTGAACAGTAGCTCGACGACCAGCGCCTTCCACACCATGTCGCCCTGCAGCGTGGCGGCCGGCGGCTCGTTCACCAGCCAGTCACCGATGAGCGCGGCCAGCAGCGCGCCGGTGACCTGCGCCGTGAAGTATGCGGCCAGGTCGACGGGGCTGAGCCTGCCGCGCACCATCGCCGCCAGCGAGACCGCGGGGTTGAAATGCCCACCGGAGATGTGTCCCCCCGCGTACACCATCACCATCAGCACCGAGCCGATGGCCAGCGCGGCCAGCGCGGCGCTCTCACCGACCGCGACGACAACGGTGAGCACGAGGAAAAACGTGCCGATCAACTCGACCAAGTACCTACGCATCTGGGTCCTCTCCCAACCGGTGCCCCGGCGCATCTGTAGCCGCGGCCGGCGGTCCTACCGCCGCCGCACCTTCCGCAGAACACGACCATGCGGCAACTCGTGACATTCCGTCGCGGTATGTTTCCGGAGAGTGACATACATGATGCCGGAAACCCGCGACGGCGCCACGCCGGCCCAGACCCTCCAGCCCGAGCGTTGGCCCGCCTGACCCCTGACCCGCCGCGGCGCCGGGTGTCGCCGGATACGAGCCGTAGGTCCCGAGGGTGGGGTCTCGTTCGGCCCTGCCTGGGTACCCACCCATCGCATTGGAGTGTGAGGTGGCAGCGGCGGAGGCTTGGAGGGTTTGCGATGGCCAAGTATGTGTACGACTTCCACGAGGGTGACCGCACCATGGCGGACCTGCTGGGCGGCAAGGGCGCCAACCTGGCCGAGATGACCAGGCTGGGGCTGCCCGTGCCGCCGGGGTTCACCATCACCACCGAGGCGTGCCGGGCCTACCTGTCCGCCGGGAGGGTTCCCGCGGGTCTGGCTGCCGAGGTCGACACGCACCTGCACGCCTTGGAGGGGGCGATCGGGCGCAAGCTCGGGCAGGTGGATCAGCCGTTGCTGGTCTCGGTGCGCTCGGGTGCCCGGTTCTCCATGCCGGGAATGATGGAGACCGTCCTTGACATCGGCGTCACCGACGACTCGGTCAGCGGGCTGGCGGCCTGGGCCGGCGACCCTCGGCTGGCGTGGGACTGCTACCGGCGGTTGCTGCAGATGTTCGGCCAGACCGTGCTTGGCATCGACGCCGGGCACTTCGCCGCGGCGCTGCGCGCGGCCAAGGACGCCAAGGGCGTGACCGGCGATCTCGATCTGGACGCCGAGGAGCTGCGCCGGCTCGTCGACGAGTTCAAGGCGATCATCCGCGAGCGGACCGGGCGGGAGTTCCCGCAGGATCCGCGCGAGCAGCTGGACCTGGCGATCGAGTCGGTGTTCGCGTCCTGGAACACCGACCGGGCACGCACCTACCGGCGCGCCGAGGGCATCCCGGACGACCTGGGGACCGCGGTGAACGTGTGCGCGATGGTGTTCGGCAACCTGGGGGAGACCTCGGGCACCGGCGTGGCCTTCACCAGGGACCCGGCCACCGGCGCCCCCGGCGTCTACGGCGACTACCTGCCCAACGCCCAGGGCGAAGACGTCGTCGCCGGCATCCGCAACACCCTGCCGCTCGACCGGTTGGCGGCGCGGCATCCCGCGGCCTACGAGCGGCTGACCGGCGTCATGCGGACCCTGGAGGGGCACTACCGCGACCTGTGCGACATCGAGTTCACCATCGAGCGCGGCACGCTGTGGATGTTGCAGACCCGGGTCGGGAAGCGCACCGCGGCCGCCGCGTTCCGCATCGCCGACGCGCTGCGCGCCGAAGGGCTCATCGACGCCGACGAGGCGCTGCGCCGGGTCACCGGCGCCCAGCTGGCGCGGCTGATGTTCCCGCGGTTCGCCACCGACACCGCGCCGGCGCCGATCGCCACCGGGGTCGCCGCCTCGCCCGGCGCGGCGGTCGGCGAGGCGGTGTTCGACTCAGCCACCGCGGTCAGCCGGGCCAACGCCGGCGCGGCGGTCATCCTCGTCCGCCCGGAAACCAACCCCGACGACATTGACGGCCTCATCCACGCCCGCGGCGTGCTCACCAGCCGCGGCGGCAAGACCTCCCACGCCGCCGTCGTCGCCCGTGGCATCGGCCGGACCTGCGTGTGCGGCGCCGACTCACTCGACATCGACCCGGTGGCCCGCCGGTTCACCACCGCCGGCGGCACCACGGTCACCGAGGGCGAGATCATCTCCGTCGACGGCACCGCCGGTGCGGTGTACCTGGGTGAGGTCCAGGTCGTGCCCTCACCGGTGGTCGAGTACTTCGAAGGCGGGCGCCCCAGCGGCAGCGACGAGCTGGTGCGCGCCGTCGACCGCATCATCGCCCACGCCGACACCCGACGCCGGCTGCAGGTGCGGGCCAACGCCGACACCGCCACCGACGCCCGCCGCGCCCGCCGGCTCGGCGCCACCGGCATCGGCCTGTGCCGCACCGAGCACATGTTCCTCGGCGAGCGGCGTGAGCTGGTCGAACGGCTGATCCTCGCCGCCGGCGACGCCGAACGCGAGGCCGCCCTGGCCGACCTGCTGCCGATGCAGCGTCAGGACTTCATCGACATCCTCGCCGAGATGGACGGGCTGCCGGTCACCATCAGGCTGCTCGACCCGCCGCTGCACGAGTTCCTGCCCGACCGCACCGAGCTGACCGCCCGCGTCGCCGTGGCCAAGGCCCTGGGCCGCACCAACGTGCCGGACACGCTGCTGCGCGCGGTCAACCGGCTGCACGAGCAGAACCCGATGCTTGGCCTGCGGGGCGTGCGGCTCGGCCTGGTCGTCCCCGGCCTGTACGACATGCAGGTCCGCGCGATCGCCCAAGCCGCCGCGGCACGCATCCGCGCCGGCGGCCAGCCACACGTCGAGATCATGATCCCGCTGGTCAGCGACGCACGGGAGCTGGAGATCGTCGCCGAGCGGGCGCACCGCATCCTCGACCAGGTCGCCGCCGAATCCGGGGTCGAGCTCTCGCACCGGATCGGAACGATGATCGAGCTACCACGGGCCGCCCTCACCGCCAGCCGCATCGCGCAGACCGCACAGTTCTTCTCCTTCGGCACCAACGACCTCACCCAAACCACCTACGGCTTCTCCCGCGACGACGTCGAGGCCTCCTTCTTCCCCACGTACCTGGACGAGCACGTCTTCGGCACCTCGCCGTTCGAGACCCTCGACCGCGACGGGGTCGCACGCCTCATCGCCATCGCCGTCGCCGAGGGCCGCGCGATCCGTCCGGACATCCAGCTCGGCATCTGCGGGGAGCACGGTGGCGATCCCGAGTCGATCCACTTCTTCCACGAGGTCGGCCTCGACTACGTCTCCTGCTCCCCGTTCCGGGTGCCCGTGGCCCGCCTGGAGGCCGGCCGCGCCGCCGCCGGCGAGACCGACGGCACCACCGACAGCCGCTGACCCGCGCCCCGCAGTTGGGGGATACACAAGCCTGGTCGGTGTCGTCAGGTCATCCGCACCGTCCTGGCCCGCCGCGCCAGCTCGACGCTCGCGCTGTCCTTGCGGGCCGCCAGCGCCTGCTCCAGCGGGGCGAGCATGGCCCGGTTGCGGGGTGACCGCAGCCCATCCACAGCATCCAGGGCCGCCGTGGTCAGCGTTCCCGCACGCCTATCCCCCATGATCACGTGAGTGGTGGCAAGGGTGATCCGGGCCAGCGCGGAATCCCGCCGGTCACCCTCCGGCCACGTCTTTACCGACTGGTCGGCAAGGTATGCCGCGCCTTCGACGGCCCGCAGGCCCTGGGCAAGCCGGGTCCTCGCACGGATATAGTCGACTTCTGCCCGCTCGTAATCGTCCTTGACAGGTGGCAGGTCGTCAGCGCGAATTAACTGATCGTTGGCGTGATCCTGCCGTCCCATCACCGCCAAGCAGTTGGCCGAGAAGCCCAGCCTAAGCACTTCGTAATACGCCCTGCGAGGGTGGTCGGCGGGCACTTCCATCAGCTTCGCCTCTACCAATTGGTACAGCTTCAGCGCGTCATTTGGCGCATCCATGACATGGCCGGCAGCGGCGTGTATCGCCGCCGATACCATCCCAAGGCCATCGCCGATGGCGCCAGCGAACTTCAGCGCACGGCTGTAGTGGTAGCGCGCATTGTCGACCTGCAGCATGTCGGTACACCACCACCCGGCCAGAGTGTGCAGGTCCACCAGTTGGGACAGCAGTACTTGTTTCACCGCGTCGTCGGCAGACACCGGCAACAGCCGCCGCTCGGCCCGGTGAGCCACCGAGGTCAGCACGTCGGGTACGCCATACCCTGCGCGACCCAACGCTCGGTACTGTTCGGTCAGCGCATGCAGTGCGGCCACGTCGGCCAAGCCGATCCGGGAAGGCAGCGGCGTGCCGACCGGAGCGTGATCCAGCGCAACCACTGGGCCGAGCACGGGCCGGTCGGCAATCGCCATGGTCGCCGCCGCAAGCAAAACACGCCGCTTCACGTCCTCGTCCACCTCCTCGAAAGTGGGACGGCGCAGAGGGTCCTCCTGACCGGCAGGTATGTACTGGAAGCTCGTGTCGTCGTGGGCCAAGCCCATCCAGCCACGAGGGATGCCGAACCCGTCAGCGATGCGCACCAGCAGGTCGTAGCTCAGTACCGGGCCCCCATTGACGATCCTGGACACCTCGGTTTCCCGCTGCCTGACCAGGTCGGCGATCCGCTTTTGCGTCACACCCGTGGCCATCAGCAGCTTGTACACACCGGTTAGGTCGCGGCACGCTAGGGCGGCCCGCATCTCGGGCGTGTCGAAGTCCGGTAATGGCACGTTTACCACGCGTAACCCTCACATATGTCCGCCGGTCCCTTCGGTCACCCCGCCGAGGCCTCGGCGGCCAAACCGGGCACGACCATCGGCGGACGACCAAGGGTCAAGTTGTCACACTATTGACGCTTGACAGATGATCGCCAGCACAGCCGGTAGCGTGACGCGGCAACCGGGTGAATTCGTGGCGGGTACACTCCTTGCGCAGGAACGATGCGACGTAGTTGCTGCAGTGCTTCGCAGTGACTGACCGGGCTTTGCCGGTGGGCTCGTCGTGGTACGTCCACCAGGGCGACGGCTTGTACCGCACGGCCGCAACGAGGCGTACACGCCAGGGCCACCGAGCTGGGTGCGCTCTTTGCCTCCGCACGGTGATCGGCGGTTTGGGCTGTCCCGCGTGGGGCAAGTACCAGGTCGCCGTGTGCGCCGGTGGTGCCCTTCGGAGGTGGCCGGCTCGGCGGCCATGTCGGCGGCGGCTGCGTTTCGTTGTCGGTCCGGCGCGGTCCGACGAAGGCTCCGGCGATTCTGGATAGATTGTTGTATAGTTTGGGCTATGGCGTTTCTTGTTCAGCAGACGGACGGCGCTCGACGATGTGCTAACGGCGTTCGGCCACACCCGCGAGTCCCTGGCCGCGATGCCCGACGACGAGTAACCGAATGGCCGAAATCGGCTTCACCGCCGACGCCATCGACGACCTCAGGCGCCTCGGACCCGAGGCGGTACCGAAGGTTCTTCGCAAAATACTGATGCTGCTTGACAAACCCGAGGTGGGCTATCCGCCGGGCGGGGAATTGACCGGCTACCGTAAACTCATTATTGGGCGAAACACTTGGCGAATCGTCTACCGCATCACCGAGGACGAGTCAGTGGAAATCTGCGAGGTGTGGCCACGAGCCGACGCCGAGGTCTATGCAGAGGCAACGGCCAGGGTTAGAGCCGCCGGGCCGAGTGAGCCGCACACGACCAAGCTCGCCGGGGTGATCGAGCGGCTCGGACGGCTCGCCGGCGACGTCGAGGTCATCACCGAGAAGTCCCGAGAACCGGTGCCTGATTGGCTCACCGAACGACTGATCTACATAGTGGGCATGCCCCGCAGCGAGGTCGCCGCCCTCGACCTCCAGCAGGCCGTAGACCATTGGGCCGCTTTCATATCCAAACCTCGCTGAATCAACCGCAGATTGCTCCCTGGGATGCCGAGCCGACGAGTTTGGTGTATTTGGCCAGGACCCCGCTGCGGTATCGGGGCTCCGGCGGGGTCCAGGCGGCGGCGCGGCGGGAGAGTTCCGTGTCGTCGACGAGCAGGTCCAGCCGCTTGGCGTGCACGTCCAACCGGATGCGGTCGCCGTCGGCGATGAGGGCGATCGGCCCGGCGTCGAGGGCCTCGGGCGCGACGTGCCCGACGCACAGGCCGGTGGTGCCGCCGGAGAACCGGCCGTCGGTGAGCAGCAGCACGTCCTTGCCCAGGCCGGCGCCCTTGATGGCGCCGGTGATGGCGAGCATCTCGCGCATGCCGGGGCCGCCCTTGGGGCCCTCGTAGCGGATCACGACCACGTCGCCGGCGACGATGGTGTTGTTTTCCAGCGCGTCCATCGCGGCGCGTTCGCCGTCGAAGACGCGGGCGGTGCCCTCGAAGGAGTCCTGCTCGATGCCCGCGGTCTTGGCGACCGCGCCGTCGGGGGCCAGTGACCCGCGCAGGATCGTCAGGCCGCCGCTGCGGTGCATCGGTTCGGACATCGCCCGCAGCACCTTCCCGTCGGGGTCGGGCGGCGCGATGGAGGCGAGGTTCTGCGCCATGGTCTGGCCGGTCACGGTCAGCACGTCGCCGTGCAGCAACCCGGCGTCCAGCAGTGCCTTCATCACCACCGGCACCCCGCCGACCCGGTCGATGTCGGTCATCACGAACCGGCCGAAGGGCTTGACGTCGGCCAGATGCGGCACCTTGGCCTCGATGCGCTCGAAGTCGTCAAGAGAAAGCGGCACACCGGCCTCGTGGGCGATGGCCAGCAGGTGCAGCACCGCGTTAGTCGAGCCACCGAAGGCCATCACGACCGAAATGGCGTTCTCGAACGCCTCACGGGTCAGAATGTCCCGAGCGGTGATCCCCTTGCGGAGCATCTCCACCACGGCCTCTCCCGAACGCCTCGCGTACCCGTCGCGACGGCGGTCGGTGGCCGGGGGAGCGGCGGATCCGGGCAGGGACATGCCCAGCGCCTCGGCCGCGCTGGCCATCGTGTTCGCGGTGTACATGCCCCCGCACGCGCCCTCGCCGGGGCAGATCGCCCGCTCGATGGCGTCGAGATCTTCGTTGCTCATCAGGCCGCGGGCGCAGGCCCCGACCGCCTCGAAGGCGTCGATGATGGTCACGACGCGTTCCGAACCGTCGGACAGCCGCGCCACGCCAGGCAGGATCGAGCCCGCGTACAGAAACACCGCCGCCAGATCGAGCCGGGCGGCGGCCATCAGCATCCCCGGCAGCGACTTGTCGCACCCGGCGAGCAGCACCGCCCCATCGAGCCGCTCGGCCTGCATCACCACCTCGACCGAGTCCGCGATGACCTCACGGGAAACCAGGGAGAAATGCATCCCCTCATGCCCCATCGAGATGCCATCGGAGACGGAGATGGTGCCGAATTCCAGCGGATACCCACCGGCGGCGTGCACCCCGTCCTTCGCCGCCTTCGCCAGCCGATCCAACGACAGGTTACACGGGGTGATCTCGTTCCAGCTCGACGCCACGCCGATCTGCGGCTTACCGAAATCATCATCGGTCATCCCGACCGCCCGCAACATGCCGCGGGCCGCCGCTCTCTCGATCCCATCGGTGACATCACGGCTGCGCGGCTTTAGGTCCACTACATCGCTCACCCCGTCACAGTAGGCCCACCCAGTGATCGGCAAACGCTAGGGACGGGAGCCCGGTAGGGGACGGGAGCCCTGGTACTGTCCTGGCATCGTCACCGTGCTGCCTGCCGCTTCCACCGCACACGGGCGGGCGCCACCGACTACATCGACACCGGCAAGATTTTGCAGCAGGCCGGCCCGCGCGTCACCCAGGGGCCTTTGTGTCAAGCTCGCGCGGTGTTGCCGGCTTTGTCGTGTCACGCGGCGGCGCGTGGGGTAGTCGTCGCTGGCGTCATGGGGCCGTGTGGTAGCCAGGTCGCCGACCCAGCGCATGATCGCCGAAATTGATACGTCACGATTCACTTCCGGCCTGGATCCGAATCGTGGCGTATCAATCTTGGCGATCATGGTCGCGGTGCCGCCCGCTGACCGGCGTGGGGCAGGCGAGCGGCAGGCGCGGGGGGCAGGCCGGAGCAACACCCCCGAGCACGCCACCGCGAGAGTCACTCAAGGTCACCGGTGGTACCAAGGGCGTGACTTGGCGTTGCCTGCGTGTCACCGGCTACGCCGCGACCGCGGTGCACCTGCTCATCACCGGTTTGAAGATCGACCCTTCAGAAAGAAATAGCCCTCAGGCTGCACGCTGTGTGTCGATGCGGTTGCGCAATGTCGAGGCAAGCGGTTATTTCCACCTCCACGGTGGCCGCGCAGCGGCCCAGGCGACTAACCGGAAAATAACCCAACATCCCAGGTCAGCGAGCCGGCGTCGGCAGCCGGCGAGGCCAGTTTTCACGCCTGCGTGGCGTCCCAGGGGCAGGGTGGCTGACCCGAAAATAGCCCTCAAGCTGCACGCTGTGTAGCGATCCGGTTGCGCACTGACGAGGTAAGCGGCGATTTCCCGACCTCCACGGTGGCCGCGCAGCGGCCTCGGCTACTGGTCCGAAATAGCCTCAAGTTGCGCGCTGTGTGGCGATGAAGTCACACAATGTCGAGGCACTCGGCGATTTCCTCACCACCACAGTGGCCCGCGCAGCGGGCCCCGCCTACTGACGTATCACAAATGGTGATCTTGGCGCGAGGCGCGCTATTGCGATCTTGTAATCCGGCCCCTGACCGGCCTCGCCACGCCTGGCGCAGCCCTACCGAGTCGGTCATGTCGCTTGATAATGTGATAGCTGCCGGCGGCCGGGGTGGAGGTGTTGACGAGGCGTCGCAGGGGGTAACGCGGGGGCTCACCCGCACGAAATAGACGGCAAGACGTTCCTGCCCGGCCGGGCGCCGGCAACGGGGCCGTCGAACGCAGGGCTGCCAACCTACACATTAGCATCCAATGGAGGTCACACAAACACATGGGCAATCGGGCCTCCGTGTATCTGGCACCGCTTTTCGGGGGATGGGCCGAGATCGGCCGTGTCTTCATTTTCGTCGGCCTGGCCCTCGCTGTCGTGAATGCGGCCCGTTTCCTTACCGACCGGAACGGTACGGCGATCGCCGCCGCCGACGCCGCGATTCCCGATCCGTATCCGGATCGTTCCGAGCTGGCCCGGTTCTTTCGCGGCGGTTACGCGAGCATCTACTGGCCGCTGACGCTCATCTGCCTCGGCTTCCTGATCGGCGTCAGGTTCCACACCACACTGTGGGTGGTCGGTTTGGGAATACTGGTGCTGCTCGTTACCGCCTTGGGAGTCGAACTTGTCCGGCTCGCCCATGGTCGGCGTGGTGACACGCGGATAGCCGGGCCCACCGTCGCGGTGATCCTGTCGACCGCGACGCTGCTGCTGGTCGGGCTTCTTGTGACCGTGCGCCTGGTGGTGGCTTCCGATCCCGCGGTCGGTCTGGCCGAAGGGTTGGCCGGTGACGCCGTTGGCAATGGATTTCGGGCCGTGGTGTTGCCGATGGTCGCGCTTATCCTGGTCCTGGTCGTCATGCTCGTTGCCCTCAAGGCCGAGTCCAGTCGGCACGTACGTGACCGGGGTGAACCGCGGGTCCAGTGGGCCAGATTCGTGCGCGACTGGCGGGAACGGGGCAGCGGCCACCCAGGCCGGCGTCACCTTTTCGCGTTGGCCACGTTGGCGGTACTGCTTGCCGCACCGTTGCTTGACCCCGGCTCCGACGGGCTGACATTTCATGGCATCGCCACGCCGGAATACGGCAAGATTCTCTACATCTGGGTGCTGGCCGCGGTGCTGGCGGACTACGCGTTCGGCTTTCGTACCCGACCGGCGAGTTTCAAACAGCAGGATGGCGGCCGGGTCTCCCTCCGCCAGTTCGTGTTGACCCGGCGGCACATCATCTACCCGGTCGTGCTCTTTGGCCTGGCGGGGGCCACCAGCATCAGCAAGAACGACATCGGGCCCATGATCCCGCTGTTCGTCGGCACGTTGACGATGATCGCCTACACGCTGCACAACGAGATGTCGCGCTCGCCGGACTTCGCGCCCCGCCGGGGGCTGTCACGTGCCCGTGCTGGGTTACGTCTGACGTTGCGTTATTCGCGGCCGTTGTGGGTTCCGCTGGTGGGAATCCTCGCCATCGGCGTGTCCGTCATGTTCCTGACCTCGTATGTGCACGAACGCGCTGAGACTTGGCGCAACCCCTGGGTCTACAACTGGGCCGCCGACTGCGCGCCCCCGCCGGCCGGCGTCACGTTGCCGCACACACCGGAGGGAACCGAGCCTTGCCAGCAGTCGCTGGCCTCGGCGGTGGCGAGCCGGCGGTCGCAGGTCGCGCAGTCGCTGGCCGTCATCGCCGACGGCGGGCTGTGGGGGCAGGGCCTGCAGAGCACCGTGTCGGGCCGGTTGCCGACGAGTTCCACGGACTTCGTGCTCGCGGCCATCTGGAGCAAGCTCGGCGGGTTTGCCGTCGTCCTGCTCGCCGCCGTCCTCACGCTGCTGGTCGCCGCGCTCGGCCGCATCCGCGGGCTCTCCCCGAGCCCGGCGGCAGCGCCGGCGGCGCGCACCGAGCGCCTCGACGTACGCCCGGCCACCCGCGCCCAGCTGTTCGGCGTTGGAATGGCCGGTGTGCTGCTCGGACAGTTCTTCTTCGTATTCGCCGCGACCGTGAACGCGTTGCCGCATTCCGGGATCACGGTGCCGTTCCTTTCCCGCGGTGGAC
>Ga0126372_10000579_pt1 | contig 13063 bp, 4 predicted proteins | sample PanSoiMetaPlot_6_FD_92762 | JGI IMG/M metagenome (GOLD analysis project Ga0126372, IMG submission 92762) | Tropical forest soil microbial communities from Panama - MetaG Plot_6 | ecosystem: Environmental > Terrestrial > Soil > Tropical forest > Bulk soil | place: Panama | collected 2016-02-17
GCCCGGCTGTGCCTTCATCGATTACGACAACGATGGTTACCCCGACATTCTGCTGGTCAATGGCGCGGATTGGCCCGCTCATCCGAAGATGGGGCCGACCACGCCGAAGCTCTATCACAACAACCATGATGGAACCTTTAGCGATGTCACCCGCAAGGCCGGTCTGGCCATTTCCCTCTACGGCCTGGGGGTTGCAGTCGGCGATTACGATAACGACGGCTTCGACGATATCTTCATCACGGCCCTCGGCCAGAGTCATCTTTTCCACAACAACGGCAACGGCACGTTTTCCGATGTAACCAAGTCGGCGGGGCTGTGGGGGCCGAGTGAATTCTCCACCAGCGCAGCCTGGGTGGATTACGACCGCGATGGCAAGCTCGATCTGGTGGTATCGAATTACGTTCAGTGGTCGATAGCGGATGACCTCTTCTGCACGCTCGACGGCAGGCACAAGTCGTATTGCACGCCGGAATCGTATAAGGGGACCTCGGCGCGGCTTTGGCACAACCTGGGCAAAGGCAAATTTGAAGATGCCACAGAGAAATCCGGCTTGAAAGACTCCACCTCGAAGAGCCTGGGCATTGCGATTCTTGACTATAACGATGACGGATGGCCCGACATCCTGATAGCGAACGACACGCAGCCGAATAAGCTTTATCTGAACAAGCACGACGGGACATTTGAAGAGCGTGGCGTCGCCGCTGGAATTGCATTCAGTGAGGATGGCGTGGCGCGCGCCGGGATGGGCGTCGATGCCGCTGATTACGATCACTCCGGTCATCCCAGCATCCTGATCACAAATTTCGCGAACCAGATGATTTCGCTCTATCACAACGAAGGCAACGGCCTATTTGTGGATGAGGCACCGCGCTCGGAAGTGGGGCGCGCAACGCTTCTTACGCTCGGCTTCGGATGCTTCTTCTTTGATTTTGACAATGATGGCTGGGCCGATATCTTTGTGGCCGACGGGCATATTGAAAACGAGATCGAACGCGTGCAGAAGCGCGTCAGCTACGCCGAACCCCCGCATCTTTTTCGAAATCTCGGAGGCGGACGGTTCAAAGAAGTAACCGATGAGATGGGTGCGATCTTCGCGGCGCCCAAAGTGGCCAGGGGTGCGGCGTACGCTGATATTGATAACGACGGTTTTCCAGATTTGCTGATTACGACCAACGCTGGTCGCGCGTATCTGTTTCGCAATGAAGGCGGAGTCAATCACAGCCTGCGCATTAAGCTGGTGGGCACCCAATCCAACCGCGACGGGGTAGGCGCAGTGGTGCGCGTTTCCTCCGGCAACGTCCGGCAATCGAAGACCCTTAAAAGCGGCTCCAGTTACCTGTCTCAAAGCGAGTTGGTGCTGACGTTCGGATTAGGCACGACCACGAAGGCCGATTCGGTCGAAGTCGAATGGCCAAGTGGCAGGCTAGACAAGCTATCGAATCTAGCGTCCGACCAGACCATTACCGTGCAGGAAGGAAGGGGTCTGGTCTCGGGGAGACCCTATAGCAAACAGCGATCTGTGCCCAATCGCCTGCAAGCTAGACGTTGAGAAAAGTTTTCGCCTTCCTTCTACGATAGACTGTCTGCTTGATGAGATCGGCTTCGGGAATTCGAATCGCTCTCGTGTCTTGGTTTGCGTTGGCACTCGTCTCAGCTGCGCCGGAAGCAAAACCCGCGGGTCCGGTCATCGTGGCGGCTCGCTTGAATAATCTGGGCGCAGCCTACATGAACCAGCAACTATTTGAGAAAGCTCTGCAGGCTTTTGAACAGGCGTCGGCCACCGATTCCAAACTGGTGACCGCCCGTGTGAATCAGGCTATTGCGTTGGGGAACCTGCAACGCGTAGAGGCCGCCACCAAGATCCTCCAGGAGACGATCAGAGAAAATCCTAAAGATCCTTATGCCTGGTACAACCTCGGCATGTTGTACAAGAACTCCGGCGTTCCGCAAGCTGCGGTCGACGCATTCCAGAAAGTTACCGAGATCGATCCCACAGATGCCGATAGCTGGTACATGTTGGGCAGCTCGTATCTGCAGGCCAAGCAGCTTCCGCAAGCCGAGGAGGCATTCCAGCACGCGCTGAAATTAAATCCTCTGCATGCCTCGGCAGAATTCGGACTTTCGCGTGCGCTGCAGGAATCGGGCGAGATACCTCAGGCCCGGACACACCTTGTCCGCTTTCAATACATCACGAAAAATAAGCTGGGCGCGCCCATGAGCCTCGCCTACGGCGAACAGGGTAAGTACTCGCGGGCGGAGGAGTCGCCCGCGGTAGTGTTCGAAGCCCCCCAGCAGATTCCAGTCAAGTTCGTGGATGCTACCCATCAGGCAGGGTTGATTTCGAATCCCTCTTCCGCAGCCTCGAGTGCAGCTCTCGATCTTCCTCGCAGTCTAGGTCCCGGCGCCTGCTTCCTCGACTATGACGGCGACGGCAAGCTGGACATTTTCGTTGCCGACAATGGTGGCCAAGGCGGAATGTCTTTGTACCACAACCTCGGCGCCGGCAAATTTGAGGATGTTACTAAGAAGGCGGGCATTAATCCGACCGTGCACGGCATCGGCTGTACCGCAGGCGACTATGACAACGATGGCGCGGTTGATTTGGCGGTCAGCACCAACGAGGGTGTGCTCCTATTCCATAACCAGAACAACGGCACATTCAAAGAAGTGGGCATAGGGGCAAAGGTTCTGGCTAACAAAGGGAATCTTGGGGTTACGTTCATTGACTACGATCACGACGGCGACCTCGATCTTCTCCTCACTCGCGGCGGTAAGGCGAATTGGGGTCAGATGTTCAGGAACAATGGGAACGGAACCTTCACCGAGGTCACCCAGCAGATCGGCATCGAAGACGTTGCCTCCTCCGGCGCGGTGAGTGCGACTGGAACCGACTACAACAACGATCGTGCCGTGGACATTCTGGTGCCTGACCTCGGCCCCACGATTTTGGAGAACCCGCGCGAGGGAAAGTTTCCCGCGCGCAAACTGTGGGCCGCTCCCATGCCCGCTCCCGTTAGGGGTGTCGCCGTACTCGATTTCAATCACGATGGTTGGATGGACACAGCTTTCACGCATAACGGGTGGACGAACGGCTCAGGGGTAACCTTATGGCGGAACGACGGTGGCAAACGGTTCGACGCAGTCGAATTTCCCAAGACGGAATGGCTGAACGGCTGGGGTATCGCCGCCTTGGACTACGACAACGATGGTTGGATTGACATCGCGGCAGTCGGCGAAACCAAAGGCCACAAGGGCGAGATCAGGCTCTTCCGCAATCTCGGCTCCGGCGGGTTCAAAGACGTCACCGCCGAGGTCGGCCTCGACAAAATTCAACTCCAGAACCCCCGCGCTTTGATTACCGGAGATTATGACGGCGATGGTGCCACCGACCTACTCATTACACAAAACAATGGACCAGCTGTGCTGCTGCGGAATGAGGGAGGAAATAAGAATCACTGGCTGAAGTTGTCGCTGAAGGGGCTTAACGATAACAAGAGCGCGATCGGAACTAAAGTCGAGGTGTTCGCAGGTGGCAATCGCCAGAAGTGGGAGATCGCGGGATCAAACGGCTATTTGGGCCAGAACTCGACCGAGATCGTTGCCGGCCTCGGCCAAGCCACACAGGCCGACGTCGTGCGCATGCTGTGGCCCACAGGAGTACTCGAGGACGAGATTGAAATCCCCGCCGACCACGAGAAAAACATTCTCGAGATCGACCGGCGCGGGAGCTCCTGCCCGACGCTGTTCGTATGGGACGGCCACCGCTATTCGCTAGTTGGCGACATGATCGGAGCAGCGGTCGTGGGACACTGGATTTCGCCGGGACAGCGCAATATTCCTCGACCTACCGAGTACATGAAGATTGACCGACATGTGATCGAGGAAAAGGCCGGCAAGTTGAGCTTCCGCTTTATGGAACCGCTTGAAGAAGTCGTTTATCTCGATCAGGTTCAACTCCTCGCGGTGGATCACCCGAGGGACGTCGAGGTTTATCCCAATGAGTATTTCGCGAGCAGCCCGCCGTATCCGCGGTTCAAAGTTGTTTTCAACAAAGATGGTCGGCCGCCGGCAGGGGCTTGGGATGATCACGGTCACAATCTGCGGCCGGATTTGGTGGCCCATCGTTTTGTCGGCGACTACCAATTATTGCCGTTTACCGGATTCACAAAGATGCACAATCTCGAACTCGATCTGGACGAGCCGTATCAGGGCGGCCCATTTTGGCTGCTAATGCACGGCGAGATCGAATATTTCACGGCAACTGGCATGTACGCAGCCGATCAGGCAGGACTTCAACCTATCGCACCTTATGTTGAAGCGCTCGGCGCGGACGGCAAATGGAAGCGCGTCGTCGATGATCTGGGCTTTCCCGCTGGCGGCCCACGCACCATGACCGCTGATCTTACGGACAAGTTGCCGCTAGGAACCAAGCGGCTCCGCATTTGGACCAATTTGCAGATCTACTGGGACAGTATTTTGATCGACCGCGCCAGGCAGAATTATCCGGTACGGCTGATCGAGGTCCCCCTCACAGGCGCCGATCTACGCTTCCATGGTTTCCCGCTGAAAATTGAAGGGACGCCGCCAGGGAACGTCAAATACGTTTACGAGAACGCCAGCGCAACCGGCCCCTACACTCGGCCGGCAGGCGCGTACACCCGCTACGGAGATGTGCTTCCACTGGTTTCAAAGTTCGATGACCGGCTGGTCGTGCTGGGCTCAGGCGACGAGGTAGCTCTGGAGTTTGACCCGGTGCGGCTTCCCGCGCTTCCCCCCGATTGGACTCGTGACTATTTCTTCGTGGCCCACGGATACGAGAAGGACATGGATTTCTACGCCTTCGATCCAACCAGCGTGGAACCGCTTCCCTTCCGTGATATGGGTAGCTACCCCTATCCCAAGCAGTCATACCCATGGAATGATCTGCACTTGAGGGATTGGCTCGAGTACAACACGCGATATCTGTCGGGGAGGGAGGCTAGCGGATACTCGTTCACGTACCAAAGCAAGTAGAGGCCTTGGCACCTCCGGCGGCCGGATTTCGACTGAATCGCTTCAATCCCCATTGACAGCGGTTGGCGATTCATAATCCAATACGCCTTTCATGGCAACCCCATCGACTACAGCTGCTGCGACCTCCAGTCCGCGACTTCGGCGGGGTTTAACCTTATGGGACCTAATTCTCTACGGCGTGATTGTCATCCAGCCGGTCGCGCCCATGTCCGTCTTCGGCGTGCTAAGCGAGCGCGGACGGGGGCACGTGGTGACCACGATCCTTATCGCCATGGTGGCTATGCTGTTCACCGCCGTCAGCTATGGCCGAATGGCGCGGGCTTATCCCAGCGCAGGGTCGGCGTTTACCTATGTAGGGCAGGAGATCAATCCCGCGCTGGGATACGTGACTGGTTGGAGCATGGTGATGGATTACATGCTCAATCCGATCATCTGCATCGTGTGGTGCAGTCAGCAGGCGCATGTGTTTGCTCCGAATGTTCCTTACTGGATCTGGGCGATTTTCTTCGCGCTGGTATTCACCGGACTCAACGTTCAAGGTGTAAAAACATCGGCTCGAGTAAACTCCGGCCTCGCCGCGGCGATGGGCATCGTGATTGCAATTTTTTTCGTGACTGCGGCCCGCTACATCTTCGGCCAGCCGCATCAGGGAGCGGCGTTCTTCACGCGCCCGTTTTACGACCCTGAACTATTTAATGCGAAAGCCGTGCTGGGCGGCACGTCCATCGCAGTACTAACATACATCGGTTTTGACGGGATATCGACGCTTTCCGAAGAGGCGGAGAATCCACGTCGAAATATCCTGCTGGCCACGGTACTGACGTGTTTCGTCATCGGCATTCTTTCCGCGGTCGAGGTCTATGCCGCACAATTAATCTGGCCTGCTTCGCAGCCGTTTCCCAACGTGGATACCGCCTTCGTACACGTAGCCGGGCGCACCTGGGGACCGATGTTCGCTATTGTCGGATTCACCCTGCTGGTTGCGAATTTTGGCTCGGGCATGGGTGCGCAGATCGGGGCCGCGCGGTTGCTCTTCGGCATGGGGCGCAGCAATGCTTTGCCAAAGGGATTTTTTGGCGCAATCGATCCCAAGCACCACGTTCCGCGGAATAACGTCATTTTCGTCGGTGCCGTTGCCCTCGCAGTAGCGCTGCTGGTGACCTACGGTCTGTTCAGCTACGGCCTGGGTGCGGAAATGCTGAACTTTGGAGCGCTGATCGCTTTTATGGGTGTGAATCTTGCTGCCTACAAACGTTATCAAGTAGGCGCATCAAATTCCTCACTCACGAGATTGGTAATTCCGGCGGTAGCCGCCATCGTTATCGCCACACTGTTGTGGGGAAGCGGGTCAGTGGCCTGGATTGTGGGGGGGGCCGGCTTGTGCGCTCTAGCCATCGCCGCTCCACCCATGGCAGGGTTCGTGATCTGCTTTTTCCTGTGGTGGCATCTCAGCACCCCGGCCAAAATTGCTGGTGTAGTCTGGATGGCGGTTGGAATAGGCTTTGGAGCCTGGAAGACACGTGGGTTCCGCGGAAATTTGATCAATTTCGAGCTGCCAACGGAGGACGCGGAAGCCTGAATGTAGTTACAACAAAACCTCCGCGACGTTGTTCGCCCTCCCGGCTGCCTCAAATTTCAAAATTATCCGAGACAAGCGTACAGCATTCACTCCGCGTTCCATCCCCTGATTTCTACCACCGGCTTTGCTCCCCCCAATTCGCTGGCACGATAGGTTGCCGTAATTTCGCGCTTCTCTCCAGGCATTAAGGACAGGTAATTGTCTTGCCACACGACGGGCAGGATTTCCTCCCCGCCTTTGCCCTTGTCAACCTTCAAGCGAATGAAAAATGCCAGGTTCCTGCTCGGATTCACGAGCGTTACGTGAGTAACACCTTGGTCTCCCTCTCGCTCGCTTCGGCTGGACAGGTTCACGCGTACCTTCGGCAACTGCTGCAATGCCGTGTAGTCGGCATAGGTTGCAGTCGGAGTCGTGTACCAGGTTGAGCGTGCCCAATCCAGTGACTCGGCCACCGTGGATAGCCAATAGAAATTCGAACCAACGATCTTTCCCGTCGAATCCTCGACGGTCAATCTCAGGAAATAGGTCGGGCTCAATCCCTGAATTTCAGGCAGCTCGAAGATCTTATTCGTGCTGTCGGCGGCAGCGTTCACCGTTTCTTCTTTGGAGAACTTCTCGCTCATGTCCAGGTTGAAGACTTTGGCAGCGAGCGTGAGATTACTGGCATCCTGGTACTGGCTGCTCACCAGCCACACCGAATGGTCGTCGTAGCCGTACATGGGATTGAGAGGCTGCATGGCCTTCTTTGCGCCAAAATAGCCGCCACCCGGCCGCAAGTAATAGTCGTACAGGTGCCAGATTACCGAGGGCCATGCATTGTTCAACATCCACTGAATGACGCCCGTAGACGTGTACTTGTTGCGACTGTAGCCCTCATACATGGCGCGGATGCCTTCATAAGTCATCAACTGCGACTTGAAAGCGAAGTCCCCGACATTTTCAGCTTTGCCGTAGCGCGCATTGAGAGCCTCGCTGAACACGTGAATGTCTTTGAACGCTCCGCCCCCCGCGTGGTAGTTCCAGTACTCATCAACGGGCCACAGATGCTCCTTGGGTATGAACTTTTCCAGGCTCTCAAGCGGAGGGACGGCGGGGCCGGGACTGGTCTCGGTATTGAACCCGTATGCGCCACCACAGCCGCCTTGATTGCACGGCGTGGGCGATGGGTGGGCCTGAGTGTCGACGAGCCAGTAGGATGGAGCAACGTACTCATACGGTCCGGTCATCTTTACGCCGCTGGTGCCCGACTGACCCGCCAGCTTGGCGGTGGCAGACGACACGGTTGGATTTGGCCACAGCAGCTGCTTCTCGGTCTCCAAATACATTTGCTCGACATCGGGCGGCGGCGGGTTGTCGCTGCCGTTCAGCCACATCACCAGGCTGGGGTGGCTCCGCAGACGATAAATCTGGGAAGTCAGAGACTCCTTGGCGATTTGATAATCGGCTTGCGACCATTTCGACCAGTGTTCCCAGTGATCGCAGCAGCACCAACCCGCCATGACCAGAATGCCTCGGCGGTCTGCTCTGTCGAAAAAGTCATCAGGTTCGAGTTTGCCTTCGAGCCGAACCGTGTTGAGCCCCATATCCTGCACATACCGGAATTGATCCTCGACGTAACCTGGGGCGTACCGGAGCATCAGGTCGGAAGAGTAGCCGCCGCCACGAATCAGAATTTTCTTGCCATTAATGCTGAAAACGCGCTGGTTGCTCTCGTTCAGCTGGGAGGTGATCTCGCGAATGCCGAAGTGGGAATCGGAAGAGTCGGAAACCATCTCATTTACGTCGAATTCCACGTGAAGAGGGTAGAGATTCGGAGTACCCATCTGCGCTGGCCACCATAGGCGCGGGCTGGCAAATGTGAGTTGAGGAAACTGCGCAGGCGTAAAACTCACGTCCTTGACCTCATTCGGTCCGAGCTCCACCTCTTGCGCGAACTTCACATGTTCGATTACGCCTTTGAGCGTTCCTTTGACCGGCTGATTGCTCGCATTCTTCAATTGGGCTGCGACCGTAAGCTGTGCGCTGTCGTTAAGCGGCGAACTCAATTGCGATACGACGGTCGGATAGCGCAAGGCAACCGGGCCGCTCGTTCTTAAGCTCACCTTCCGCCAAAGGCCCATGTTCTTGTCGGGAGGCGCCGGGTTCCAGTCAACAAAAGTGATCGCCAAATCATCCTCTCCGGGTGCCCAAACCTGGACGGCTACGACATTCTGCGCACCAGGTTTTGCGACATCGGTAATGTTGAATTCGTAAGTTCGCCATGCGCCCGCGACCTGCTGGACGTTGGCAATCTGCCGGCCGTTCACCCAAATATTCGCCCGGTAGTTGATTCCATTGAAATCCAGCCAAACGGTCTTTCCCTTGAAGCCCGCCGGCAGCATAAATGCCTTGCGATACCACCATGCGAGGGCGAAGGGACTATCGGGCTGCATGGGAATATTTGAGAAGTTTCCGCCAATGGGATAGTTTATCCCCGGGTACTGCCGCAAGTTCATGCCAAAGGTCGGATCCGGATAGACCTTGTGCTTCACCAGCGCGGCGATCACCGTGGTCGGAACGCTCACCGTGTACCAACCCTCTGGCCGATAAGAGGCGGCCGAGATCGCTTCGCCACCTTCGGCAACCTTGCCCGACGACTCGAGACTCCATCCGTCGGCCAGGCGGAGTTCGCCTCCTCCGGGCGAAACCGCTGCCTTGGACTGGGCGAAAGCGAAACAAGAAGAGAGAAGCGGAATGGCGGAAAGAAGGGCAAGGCGGGCAAAGCCTCGGGTCTTCATTTTAGGAGTCCCTCCGAACAGAACACGAACCCTTCGCCACAAGGGAACAAGGGCGCCGAGGGCCAGGTTCTAGCTGGGTTGTTCCTGGTTAGATAATCACGTTTCATTGATTCGTTTCAATAGATTTCGATAGATTTCCCTCCTTGGGCCGCCGGATGTTCAGAACGGATTGGGGGGCGAGCGCGGTTTTGTGATGACCCGGCTGCCTCGCCTACTTCCCATCCGGTCATCCGGAGCCAGTTTTCCCGCCCCAATCAAGAGAGCTTGCCTGCCGACTGCTCTCGGGGGCTGCAACTCATTCGCGGCGCTTGGTTTATAATCAAGGTTTCTCCCCATAATATCTGGAGTAACAAGAAGATGATTCGATTTCTGCAAACCCCTGGCCCAATCAAGAAGATTGTCTTGAGCAGCATTCTGTTGATCTTCTGCGGCGCCATGGTCATAACGTTGATCCCAGGTGGCCTGGGCTCGAACCTCGGCTTCGGCCAACCTCCCGCAGGGGTGGTCGCCAGCGTTGGTTCCGACAGCGTCACCAGAGATGAAGTGATGCGCCAAGCCCAAGCGATGCTGCGCCAGCAGTTCCCCCGCGGCAATGCGATGTCGTCGCAGCTGTTGCCGTTCTTTACCTCGCGCGCTGCCGAGCAGCTGATTACGGAAAAGGTGATCGTCAGCGAGGCGCAGCGCATGGGACTGAGGGCCACCGATCAAGATGTTGTGGATGAACTCCAGCATGGGCCCTATTCGACCACCTTCTTCCCCGGCGGCAAGTTCATCGGGCAGGATGCTTATGAAAATCTGTTGCAGCAGAACGAATTAACGATCCCGCAGTTTGAGCAGGGTATTAAGAACGAGATACTGTTCCGCAAGCTGCACGCCCTGGTCACAAGCAGCGCCACAGTAAATGACGCGGCGGTGCGACAGGAATTCGAAAAGCGCAACACCAAAGTAAAGTTCCAGTATGCCTACTTTTCCGAAGCCGATCTGCGCAAGCAGATCCATCCCACCGACGCCGAACTGAAGGCTTTTTACGAGCAGCACAAGGCCGAGTACAACAACTCCATTCCCGAGAAGCGCAAGATCGCCTACGCCCTGGTCGATACCAATAAATTGGCGGCCGCCACCCAAGTTAGCGATCAAGAGCTGCGCTCATACTACGACCAGCATCGGGACGAATTCCGTGTTCCCGAGCAGGTCACAGTCAGCCACATCCTGATCAAAACCCCGACAGCTGGCCCTGACGGCAAGGTGGACCCGAAGGCAGTGGAGGCGGCAAAAACCAAGGCTGCCGACGTTCTGAAACAGGTAAAGGCAGGGGCAGACTTCGCGGAATTAGCCAAGAAATATTCGGAAGACCCGGGTAGCGCCAAGAACGGCGGCTCGCTGGGTCCCATTCAGCGCGGGCGCACGGTTCCGGAATTCGAAAAAGTTGCTTTCTCGCTTCCCAAGGGGCAGATTAGCGATCTGGTCGAAACCACCTATGGTTTCCACATCATCAAGGTGGATGACAGGCAACAGGCGCACAGCAGAACACTGGACGAGGTTAAAGCGCAGATCGAGCCATTGATCAGACAGCAAAAGGCTGCCCGCACTACCGAGTCACAAGCCGATGCCTTACTGGCGGGAGCACGATCCGAGGGCTTGGATAAAGCCGCGAGCGCAAAGAACCTGCCGGTGGTTACGACTGACTTCTTCGCTCGTACCGACACTCTGCCTGGAATTGGTAACTCGCCCCAGCTGGCGGATGCGGTGTTTGGCCAAGGCGAGAAATCCCCGCCCGATATGGTGCAGACGACTGCCGGCTATGTCGTCTTCCAACTGCTCGGAGTGAAACCACCATCCACCCCCAGCTTCGAAGAGATTCGCCCGAAGCTGGTGGAACAGTTCAGCAATGAACGAGCCACGGCTTTGCTATCCCAAAAAACGCAGGAATTGTCGGATCGTGCGAAAGCATCCGGCAACCTGCAAAAAGCGGCGAAGGAACTGGGCGCAGCCGTCAAGACCAGCGACTTCGTGCTGCCCGATGGCCAGGTCCCGGACATCGGCTCGATGGGCGGGCCGGCCAGCGTTGCATTCACCATGAAGCAGGGTGAAATCAGCGGACCAATCATCAGCGGAACGACCGGTGCCGTCCTCCAAATCCAAGACAAGCAAACTCCTTCTCAGGACGAATTTGCGCAGAAAAAGGATGGGATACGCGATGAACTCGTCGCGCAGAAGCAGGAGGAGCTGTTCGGCTTATTCGTCAGCAATCTCCGCCAGCGGCTGGAGAAATCGGGAAAGATCAAAGTAAATCAGGAAGAGCTCAAAGGATTGACGCGCAGTTCGAGCGAGGGCGAGTAGGCTAAATCAAGGCGATCAGTAACGCTCCTGTCATCCGGATCTCCAAACCAGCATGTTCTTTCCTCGTACTGCCGGAGTTCTTCTTCACCTCACCTCGCTACCTTCCCGCGGTGGTATTGGCGATTTCGGGCCCGCGGCCTACGCTTTCGTGGACTTTCTTGCCGCTGCCCGCCAGGGAGTCTGGCAAGTGCTGCCGCTGGGACCGGTCGGATACGGCAATTCGCCCTACTCATCGACCTCTGCCTTTGCCGGCAACCCGCTGCTTGTCAGTCTGGAGCGGCTCGCGGACCACGGATGGCTTGAGCACGCAAAATTAGCGGCAATCCCGGACGGTACCGACGCCGTGGATTACGACCAGGTACGAGCCTGGAAATTGCCCCTGCTCACGACCGCTGCGCAAAACTTCAGGAAGCAGGCTCCCCCCTCGCAGCGCGCCCGCTTTGAGCGTTTCTCGAGCGAGAATCAATGGTGGCTCGAGGATTTTGTGCTATTCGACAGTCTCCGCGAGCACCACCATGAGGAGAATTGGAACCAGTGGCCGCGTGAGCTGGCCCACCGCGATGCCGCTGCCCTCGAGCGCGTACGCGCAGAGTTTGCAGAGGAACTCGATATCCGTCGCATCATACAGTTTGCCTTTTTCGAGCAATGGCACAGCCTGCGCGCATACTGTCACAGCCGTTCGATTCGCATTGCCGGCGACATCGCCATCTTCGTGAATTACGACAGCGCCGATGTCTGGATGAACCCCGATTTATTCCGCCTCGACGAGAATCTCAATCCACAGGTGGTCTCTGGAGTTCCCCCGGACGCTTTCAGCATCACCGGGCAACGCTGGGGCAACCCGCTGTACCGCTGGGATGTTATGCGCGAACGTGGGTATCAGTGGTGGATTCGGCGCATGCGCTGGGCGCTGGATTCTTGCGACTACATCCGCCTCGATCATTTTCGGGGTTTTGAGAAGTTCTGGGAGATTCCCGCAAACGAGCCCACCGCCGTTCATGGTCGATGGGTAGACGGGCCGAAGGAGGAAATCTTTGGTAAATTGCGCGAAGCATTGGGGGGATTGCCGTTCTTCGCCGAAGACCTAGGATTCATCACTCCTGAGGTGCACGCGCTACGGGACCGCCTCGAAATTCCGGGCATGGCGGTGATGCAATTCGGCTTCGATAATCCGGGAGCGCACATCTATTTGCCTCACCGTCTTACCCCGAATCGCGTAATTTATACCGGGACTCACGACAACGACACGATGGCGGCTTGGTGGAAATGTTGCACCGATTACGAGCGCCGTTCGGCTGAAACTTATTTAGGCAGAATCAGTGGGGACGTCCATTGGGCATTCATTCGCGCGGCC
>Ga0126372_10000580_pt1 | contig 13055 bp, 10 predicted proteins | sample PanSoiMetaPlot_6_FD_92762 | JGI IMG/M metagenome (GOLD analysis project Ga0126372, IMG submission 92762) | Tropical forest soil microbial communities from Panama - MetaG Plot_6 | ecosystem: Environmental > Terrestrial > Soil > Tropical forest > Bulk soil | place: Panama | collected 2016-02-17
CTTTCCGTGTGATCGAGCACAATCGCCCGTTCCAGCACCATCTCCACCGGATCGCCGGCTTCCATGCGAACTTCGTTGCCGCGCGTCAAGAGCACCGTGAGCAGGCCTGCGGCCGCTCCCGCTCCTGCGCCGATCCCCGCGCCGCGTCCGCCATCGGCTAACGCTCCAATCAGCGATCCCGTCCCGGCTTCGCCGGCAATGACCGTAGCGTCCTGCCCGTGCTGCGTGTTGGCCTCGATCGTTCCTTCTTTCTTTACTTTGGCCGATTCCTCGGCGGGTGCCGAGCCGATCGTCGCGGGAATCGTCGCGTGATATCCGCTGGGGAATGTCAGGCTGGTGAAATGCATCTGCAGCTGCGCGCGCCCTTTCACCCGGCCCGGCCGCTGCACCCGGTCAAGCACGCCCTGCACGTAGGTTCCCGCGGGGATCACGGTTTTGTTGTCGACCGCAATCGGAGCTACCGTCTGCAGGTAAATCCCATTCCCCGACTGCGCCGACTTCGACGACACCGGGCTGAGGAGAACCAGCAGTGCCCGCGTGCCCGCAGGCACCGTGACGGCTACTGGAGCTTTTTCATCTGGTGCAACTGGATTGGCGGAAGTTGCGGGTTGAGTTTTTTCCTGATCGGCTGAAGGATTCGATGCGATTGTAGACGCTTGTTGTCCGAAACAAGAGGCGGCTAACAGGATTACGGCGAAGCAGCGTGGCTTCATCGGTGTCTCTCCTGAAACGCTTTTTGACATGGATGCGCGCAGAGTTCGGCAACGTTGTACGCAAGAAGCTGCACGAACAGTTTGCGTCCGGCTGCTGTTGGGCTTTCGGCTGTGGTCTGAGCGGGAGGTGCGGGTTAACTTAGGACTCAACGGTTCGCCAGGGTGGCAATTTCTCCCAAGCCGAGTAAGGCTGTGTCCGCTGTCACCAGCGTCAGATCTAGCACCTGGGCAGTGGCCGCCAGGAATCGGTCGGCAGGATCTCGATGTGGAATCGGCAGCGCGTGAGCTGCCAGCGCAATTTCATGGGTAAGAGGCGCCTCGCGCAGAGGGGCGGTCGCCCGCTCGACCCACATCATGGGATCGCCATGAATGCGAAGTCTCCCTTTCGCATGCAGCGTCAATGCCTCCCACGTGCTGATGGGCGATAACCAGAGCTCGTTCTTCGCGTTCCGCAGCTCGCGCTCGACCCGCTTTCCCAGCCGCTTCGGATCGTGCAAACTCCAGATCCATATGTGAGTGTCGAGCAGGAGTTTCAATCGCGCAACGCCTCCCAATCTTCCGACGCAAGCGCTGGAGAGACGATGTCACCGACGATCTCAATGTCGCCTTGCATACTGCCCAACCAATCCTTCGGCGATTCAGCCGACGGGGGAACGATCTCCGCCACCGCCCTCCCGAACCGTGTCACGCGAATCGGCTTTTTGGTTTTCTGGACCTCTTGGAGCAGGGCGAGGCACTTGGCTTTGAATTCGGAGATGGCCACCTCTTTCATCATTGCAATGGTACTACTTTTGTGACTATAGTCAATTTATATGGTCAAGTTGCGGGGCAAGAGCGGCCATCGACCAATGCGTTCTAACTGTCCCCAGGAATGAAAAGCTTTCTTAAATGCGCCTTCTTGAGCACGATTCTTAACGTGTTGGCGGCAGGATAGATTCTTGGTTTTGGATGGCCTGGTGCGGGTGCCTTGATGTATCCAGCCATCCGGATCACCGCCGCCCTTTTCCCAGCAGGTATCGCGAATTCCGAGAGCGGCCTGAACAACTTCGTTGCCTTGGTTCTGTCCGTACACTTCTGAACATCACGCTTTGGACGGGCATTTTGTTCTTATTCTTCAGACTTGTGGCGATCGTTCGGAGAAGAACAACTCCGCAGGCATCATCCCGAGCCTGACTGCCCTGTCTTGCCTATTCCCGCTTCGATGAAGAGAATGGTGCTTCGCCATTATGAAAACTAATCTTTCTTCCGCCCACCCTTCTCAACTGGAAACCGATTGCCTGGTTGTCGTCGCGCTCGACCGGGGCGACAAGAACAAACCGCAAGTCAGCGTCGATTCCGGCGACTCGGCTATCCGCGACGCAGCCGCCGACGTGATCGCAAGCGGCGAGGCCACCGGAAAAATTTTCGAGACCACCCTCCTGCATGGTCCGGCCAAAGTCAAAGCCAAGCGCCTGTTGCTGCTGGGCGGCGGCAAGGCCAAGGATTTTTCCGCCTTCGAACTGCGTCGCATCGCAGGCGCCGCCGTACGCACCCTGAAGTCGAAGGGCATCCGCAGCTTTGCTTTCGTTGCGCCAGAAACCAACCTGTCGCCGGAAATCGCCGCCAAGGCACTCGTCGAAGGCGCATTCGTCGGCAACTTCGATCCTGACACCTACAAAAGCGACCGCAAGGACCAGCGGATTGATGCGCTCACCATCCTCGTGCGCGGGGACCAGGCCAGGCTACAGCAGGCGGTCGATGAAGCCCGCATCGTCGGCGAGTCGCAGAACTTCACACGCGAGATGGTGAATGAGCCTTCGAATCGCATGACGCCCACGATGATGGCGGATCGCGCCCGCAAGATGTCGGCCGAGGTGGGGCTGAAGTGCGAAGTCTACGGCGCGGACAAAATCAAGGAGATGAAAATGGGCGCGTTCTGGAGCGTTGCCCAGGGATCGGACGAACCCCCGGCCCTGATCGTCATGCGCTACGAACCGGCCGGCGCTCCCACCAGCCCTGTTCTCGGCCTGGTGGGCAAAGGCATTACCTTTGACACCGGTGGTATTTCCATCAAGCCCGCGGATGGCATGGAAAAAATGAAGTATGACATGGCGGGCGGCGCAGCCATGATCGGCGCCATGCGCGCCATCGCGCTGCTGAAGCCGAAGATGAAAGTGATCGGCATCGTCTGCGCCACAGAAAACATGCCGTCAGGCAAAGCGCAAAAGCCCGGTGACGTGCAGATCGCCATGTCCGGCAAATCGATCGAAATCATCAACACCGACGCCGAGGGCCGCCTCGTCCTGGCCGACGGCCTCTATTACGCGCGCCAGCTGGGCTGCACGCACCTGGTAGACGCGGCCACGCTCACCGGAGCCGTGGTGGTCGCGCTCGGTTATATCAACGCCGGCATCTTCGCGAACAACGACTCCATGTACGAACGCTTCCGCCGCGCGCTCGACCAGGCCGGTGAAAAGATGTGGCGCATGCCGCTCGACGATGAATACAAGGAAAGTATCCGCTCCAGTATCGCCGACATCATGAACACCGGCGGACGCTGGGGTGGCGCCATCACGGCCGCGATGTTCCTCAAGGAATTCGCCGAGGAAACTCCCTGGCTGCATCTGGACATTGCAGGAACCGCCTGGATGGAAGATCAGAAGCCCTGGATCGCGAAGGGGCCCTCGGGCATTGCCGTGCGCTCCCTTATCGAGTTTGCCAAGAGCTTCGCCGAAAACTGACAAGATTTCAGCTGCAGTGGCAGGAATTCAGAAGTTAGATTACAGATTTGATCTGCACCTGATGAGATCCCAAAAACCGGGACAAAAAATCGCAAATCTGAGATTGTGTCACCCTGCAACCGAAATCCAAATTCTGAATTCTGCAATCTAAAACCCCGCTACTTGGCTGCTTCAGCTTTCTTGACGGCTTTCTCCAGCCGGGTCATGAGCGGGACTTCGCCCTGCTGCAGGCCGTCGCGTCCCATCGCGCGCCAGAGGTAGTTCTGTTCCGGCCAGAGCTTCGCGTCGTAAACTGCCAGCACGTCTTCACTCGGTCGCGATTCGACCATCAGAATTATGTCGGCATCCTGCGGGCGATAGACGAGTACGTAGCGTCCCCACTTCTGGATCGCATCTTGGACAGAATTGATGGCTTGGCGATCTTCGGGCAACAGGTTTGGGTTGTACTGGTCGCCGTCGTAGGCTCTGACGTACACATATTTGGCGTTGCGCAAAATTCCAGGGAAGGGCTGCGACGAGTAATCCGGAGGCGCGGCCAGCGACACCGTAACTGCCAAAAGCAGCAGGATTGCGATACCGACTGCTGATTTCATAGATAAGTCTCCTGACAAATTTGATGAGTCGGCGGTGGGTTTAGTTGACAAACTTCTGGGTAGGCAGATTCCCATTTTAGGCTCGGTCGTATATCTACGTGCTATATGGCAGAATCCTCGAGATTTGGGGGAGAAGGGCGTTCTGACCGTCGCAAGGAATGCCATTCCCTGCGTATTAGAAGCCAGCAGGGCGACGTTCGGAGCCGAGAGACCCTTATGTTGGGGTCATCTGAGGCTTCGGCGCGCCTTAAAACGCATCTGTTCGCAACGGTGACTAACTTGTTATCTAGCAGATATATGCAAAGAAGCACGCAAGGCGTATGCCTGTAACCACATGAAATGGCGCGATTTACATGACGGGCGGAACAGTGATCCCCATGGTCGCCAGAACGCGGACAAGTTCGCGACGGACGACCGCGACCGTCGCCAGCAGAAACTTCTTCCTGCCCTCATCTTCCTCGGTGAGGATGTGGTGACGGTGATAGAAGTTGTTGAATAATTGTCCCAGCTGAAAAGCGTGCTTCGCGACGTAGGCAGGTTCTGTGGTTGCGATCGACTGGTCGATGATGTAAGACGTTTTTGAGGCGGCGAGCCACAACTCCCATATCTCGGTGCCGGACTGTTCCGCGAAGTATTTCGCAAAATCGATCGCTTCGGCCGAAAACGTATCGGGCTCGATCCCAGCCTTGCGGAAGATGTTGGTCGCGCGCACGACGGCATACTGCGCATACGGGCCAGTTTCGCCTTCGAAGCTCAAGGCATCCTTGAAGTCGAATGCGATCACCGAGGTTTTGGTGTACTTGAGCATGAAGTAGCGCAGGGCGCCGATGGCGATCTGCCGCGCGATGGAAGAGCGCTCGTCATCGCTCAATTGTGGATGCCGCGTGTCCACTTCCCCGCGCGCCGATGCGATCAGGCGGTCGAGCAAGTCGTCGGCTTTCACACCGAATCCCTTGCGGCCCGAGACCTCGATGTAGGAACGGCTCTTATCTTCCTGCGACAGCGTGTACCCGAGTTCAGCGGCGCATCGCGGCGTGAGCGCAACCATCTCGTAGGAAAAATGGGTGTAGTGATCGGCCTGATCGTTGTAGCCAAGACCGCGCAGAGCCTCGATCACCGTGTTCTGCGCTACGGCCTGGCGGGCGTCAATTACGTTGTAGATCTCGCTGACGTCGCCAAAGTGCGGATGGTCTTCTTCGCCCTCGGTTGCTGAAATCCAGCACTGGTGCTCATTGGGATACAGGTAAAACCGGCGGTAGCCGAAGTCCTTGCCCAGCAAGCCGAACTTCCACAGGTGATAGGCAATGTCCTTTCCCACATAGCCCACCGTGCCGTTGGAGCGGACGATAACTTTCTGGTCTTCCTCGGAGATTTTCTCCGCGTCCATTTCGCGGAGCTTTGCTTTCAAGAGAGACATTGCCTTCAGACGATTTGCTTTCTGTGACTTCTCACTTTGGCAATTCACCGCGATTCCCGTCGGAACATGGGTGATACGGACGGCTTCGGTTTCTGGCGACTGGTAAGTGTCAATCCGCAAGTCTGCAGGTTGGATCTCGATCGGTACTCCGCCCTCCGTGCCCTCGGTGCCTTCTGTGGTCAAAGCAGCAGTCCCTGCCCTCCGCATCACCCAGCAGCCTTTGTTCTTGCCTTCGGTCTCGAACGACAACACGCCGCCGTCCTTGAGCTTGGTGAAGGCTGCGTCCCAGAAGTGCAGGCGCAGAATTTCGCTTTCGCGGGGCAGGAAGTCGTACTCGATGTCGAGCCGGTCCATGGTTCCGAGGTGCCGGCGCAGTACGGCGACCGAGATCAACTCAGCAGCTTCGGCGGTTTCGCTGTTTCCTTCCTCGATCGCGTGCAGCACCTGTGCTCGCACGGCGAGATTCTGTTTGTCCTGCTCGTACCACTGCGAAACGCGCGCGTAGAGGTCCCAGCAGTAGTAATCGAAGCGCGGCTGGCGGCTGAGCCCTTCCAGATCGATGAGCGATTTCTTTTCCAGGTGCAGGAACCCGACCACTACGTCCGCAACCTGGACGCCGGTGTTGTCGATGTAGTTCTGGACATCGACCTCGCGCCCGGCATAGCGCAGCAAGCGGACGAAGGTGTCTCCCAGGATGGCGTTGCGTAGATGACCGATGTGCGCCGCCTTGTTGGGATTGATGCTGGAGTGCTCGACCAGAATTTTTCCTGCTGGAACCTCGGCCGGAGGCTTGCGATCCGCGGCCAGGGCTGCAGCGACGAAGTCGCGCTGGACTCGCGCGTTGATGTAACCGGCTCCGGCGAGTTCGATCTTGTCGAAACCCTCGATCGAACCAAGGCCGGTAATGATCTCCTCGGCAATCTTGCGCGGGGCTTTACGCAGCTTTTTCGCCAGCTCGAAGGCGAGCGGCAGAGCATACTCGCCGAGCGCGGTGTGGGGTGGCTGCTCGATGACGATCTTGGGGAGACCGAGATCGTAGGTTTGGCGCAGGAAGTCGCGCACGCGCTGGGCCAGCCGGCGTTGCAGATGTTGGTACAAGGAACCTTTCTAACCCGTTGAAGAAAATAGTGATTGTAGCAAAGGCGCGAGAGCGTGCAGGTTTGACGGGTCCCGCCTCGTTCCCTATGATGAAGCTTTTAACTGATGCGGGCGGCGGCACAAGATTTGACAGTGCCCGCTGGCCAGTTTGGTTTTAAGCCATGCGTATCGCCTTCCTTGAATGTTTTTCCGGCATGAGCGGCGACATGTTCCTGGGCGCGCTCATCGATGCCGGTGTGTCTGCGGAGAGGTTTGAGGAGACAGTTGCCGCCCTGAACATTGGCGCTCAGCTGGAAATTTCGCGGGTCAAGCGTGGCGGGATTACCGCGGTAAAGGTGGATGTCCTGGTCGGCGGCGAAAAGGAATTACCGCGCGAGGTTTTCTGGGAGCAGCAACACAAGCATGAGGCTCACAGTCATGAAGGGCGCGGTTCTCACGCAGAACACTCTCATGGGCGGGGCATCGAGCATGGTGAGGGTCGCAGTCAAGCCGGGGCGGCAGGAGTCGCGGAGCAACACGAGCACAAACATGGACGGGGGCTCAAGGAGATTCGAGACATCATCTCGCGAGCCGCGATCACCGCAGGCGCAAAAAAGACCGCTATCCGCGTGTTTGAGGCCTTGGGGGCGGCGGAAGCAAAGATTCATGGGACGGCGATCGACTCGATTCATTTTCACGAGGTGGGCGCAGCCGATGCGATGGTGGACATCGTGTGCGCGGCCGCGGGAGCGGAGGAGCTTGGCGTTGACGAGTGGGTGTGTTCGCCGCTGAACGTTGGTGGAGGAACGGTGACGTGCTCGCATGGCACCCTACCGATTCCGGCGCCGGCGACGGTGGAATTGCTGAAGGATGCCCCGGTGTATTCGTCAGGACTGAACGTTGAGCTGGTCACGCCGACGGGTGCGGCGATCGTGAAGACTCTGGCAACGCGCTTCGGGGCATTTCCCGAGATGCAGATCGAGAAATCCGGTTACGGCGCGGGAACGCGCGACTTTTCGGCACATCCGAACGTCGTGCGGCTGACGATGGGTGAGGCCCGCTCAGTGGTGACGGCGCCACACGGGACGAAAGAAGAGACGATCACGGTGCTGGAAGCGAACATCGACGATCTGAACCCGCAGGTCTTTGCCTACGTGATGGAAAAACTGTTCGAAGAGGGCGCGCTTGACGTTTTCGGAACGCACTTGCAGATGAAGAAGAACCGTCCGGGGATGCTGTTGACCGCTTTGTGCCGCAACGAAGATGCGGCGCGGCTGGCGCAGCTGATTTTTGCTGAGACCACCACGCTCGGCGTCCGGCGGCGCGAAGAGCTGCGCCATATTCTCGGGCGGGAATCGATTACCGTGCCCACGCGGTGGGGCGATGTGCGGCTTAAGATCGCGAGCATGAACGGGGCCATCGCGAACTATGCTCCGGAATACGAAGACTGCCGCCGCATTGCCAGCGAGCATCACGTACCGCTCAAGAACGTGATGCAGGAGGCGATGCAGACGTTTGCGGCGGTGCGCGAGAAGCAAGGACGTTAGCGGGAATCGTGGCCAGATAGGGATCCTTCGACTCGGCACGACCTTCACTCCGTGAACGTCATGCCTCGCTCAGGATGACAGGTTTGATTAGGGTCGGTAGTTTTGGGGATCGAGGAATGCACGGACGTTGTTGGTGGCTGTTTTGTTTGACTGCCCTGTGATCCTCTGTGGCCTCTGTGGTTGAAAAACTAAAGATGAGCAAGAAGTTTTATCTGACGACGCCGATTTACTACGTGAATGCGCGGCCGCACATCGGCCATGCCTATACGACGCTGACCTGTGACGCGATTGCGCGGCGCCAGCGCATGCTGGGCGCGGACACGTATTTCCTCACCGGGACTGATGAGCACGGTCAGAAGATCGAGCGCTCGGCCACGGCTGCGGGCGTCACGCCGCAAGCTCTCGCCGACGAAGTTTCCGCCGCTTTTCGTAGTCTTTGGGACCGGATGGGCATCACATACGACGATTACATCCGCACCACGTCGGACCGTCACAGGAAAAGCGTGCAGGCGCTCTGGCGAAAGATCCGCGACAACAGCTTTATCTACAAGAGCGAGTATGTGGGGCAATATTGCGTGTACGACGAACTCTACGTGGACGCAGTTGGTCCGGGCGCGCCATGCCCGGAGTGCGGGCGTCCGACGGAGACGGTAAAGGAAGAAAACTACTTCTTCAAACTTTCCCAGTTCCAGCAGAAGCTTCTGGACCTGTACGCGTCGCAGCCCGAATTCATTCGCCCGGAGACACGCCGTAACGAGGTGATCTCGTTCGTCAAGAGCGGGCTGCGCGATCTGTCGGTCAGCCGCAGCACGTTCAAGTGGGGCATTCCAGTGCCGGACGATCCGGCGCACGTGATCTACGTGTGGCTGGACGCGCTATCGAACTACATCACGGCGCTCGGCTACGGATCGGACGATCCTGCGAAGTACGAAAAATATTGGCCGGCTGATCTGCAGATGATCGGCAAAGAGATCGTACGCTTCCACTGCGTGTACTGGCCGGCGTTCCTGATGGCGGCGGGGCTGCCGTTGCCTAAGGCCATCGTGGCGCATGGGTGGCTGCTGTTTGAAGAAAACAAGATGTCGAAATCGCGCGGAAACATCGTGCGCGCGGAAACGATTCTCGAAGTGATGGGATCGGATGCGCTGCGCTATTTTCTGCTGCGCGAAGTGGTCTTCGGGCAGGATGGATCTTTTTCCTTCGACGCGCTGGTGCAACGCTACAACTCCGACCTCGCGAACGGGTTGGGCAACCTCGCCAGCCGCACGCTGACCATGATCTCGCGCTACTTCCACAGCGAAGTGCCTTACCCTTCGCCGACGGCCACGCACCACAAGGACGATGACGAAATTGCCGCGCTGGCCGGGAAAGTGATAGCGGAATTTGGTTGGCTGTTCGATCAGTATCATTTCTCGCGCGCACTGGAGTCGGCGTGGTCGCTGGTGGCGGCCGTGAACAAGTACATCGTGGAAAACGAGCCGTGGACCCTGGGCGAGCAAAAGGACGACAAGAGCCGGTCACGGCTGGGAACGATTCTGTATACCAGCGCCGAAGCGCTGCGCATCGTCACCGCGCTGGTTCATCCCGTGATCCCGGATTCGACGGCGCGGATCTGGGCGCAGCTGGGACTGGGTGACATCAAAAAGTTTTCGCTTGGCAGTCTCAAGTGGGGGCAACTGCACCTGGGAACGAAGCTAGGCAGCGTGGAACCCGTGTTTCCGCGCCGCGACAAGAGTGCCATCGAAAGGATGCAGAGCATGGAGGAGCAGGATCGTCCGGCGGCGGTCGCTGAGCCGCAAACGGAGAAAACAGCCAGCACTGACGTAGCTACTCAGGCGGCAGCGGTTCCCCCGCCGGCTCAAGCGGCGAGCGCGCCAGCGAAGGCGGCAGTTCCCGACGGCAAGATCAGCATCGATGATTTCGTAAAGATCGAGTTGCGGGTCGGCCAGGTGAAGGTCGCGGAGAAAGTGAAGGGCGCCGACAAGCTCTTGCGGTTGGAAGTCGATATCGGAACCGAAGTGCGACAACTGGTCGCAGGCATCGCCGAGGCGTATGCGCCAGAGACGCTGATTGGACGCAAAGTTGTGATCGTGGCAAATCTTGCGCCACGCAAACTGCGCGGACTTGAGTCGAATGGAATGATCGTCGCCGCGTCGGTCGAAGGTGGGAAACCGATTTTGTGTGGCTTCCTGGAAGATGTGCCGGTGGGGGCGAAATTGAAGTAGAACAGGCTTTAGCGCTCTGGGGCGCTGGGCTGTGGGCTCTAGGGTTCTAGGCTTCTAGGCTTTGGGCTAGAGCCGACGGACAGCCTACAGCCTGATCGGAGACTAGAGCCTGGGGGTCTAATGGCTGGAGCTCATCGCCCGGCCAGAGCCTGGGGCCTAAAGCCTAGAGCTTGATTTGATTTTTTATGTTTGTTGATTCGCACGCACATCTCGAAATGTCGCAGTTCGATGCGGACCGCGGCGCGATGCTGGCGCGCGCGCAAGAAGCAGGCATTGAAACGATTGTCGCGATCGGCAGCGGCACCGGACCGGGTTCGCTCGCGTGCGGCATCAAGCTGGCTGAGAAGCACGATTTCCTTTACGCCACGATCGGGATTCATCCGCACGAAGCGAAACTGGCAACGGACGCTGACTTCGTCGAACTCGAACAGCTTTCCAGGAATGCGAAGGTGATCGCCTGGGGAGAGATCGGGCTAGATTATTTTTACGATCACTCGCCGCGCGACGTGCAGCGGCAGATTTTCATCCGTCAGATGGAACTGGCCAAGGTTGCGAAGTTGCCGATCGTGATCCATTGCCGCCCGTCGGAGGGAAGCGAAGACGCGTGGGAGGATTGCCTCGGCCTGATTCACCAGCATTGGCGTCCGAGCGGCCTGGGAGGGATCCTGCACTGTTTCACCGGGACACCGACGCATGCCAAGCGGGCGCTGGATCTGGGCTTCATGATTTCGTTCGCGGGAAACATCACGTTCCCGAAAGCGCAGCAAATCCGGGACGCGGCCAAGGAAGTGCCGCTCGATCGCATGCTGATTGAAACCGATTCACCGTTTCTCGCGCCCGTGCCGAATCGCGGGAAAAGGAACGAGCCTGCCTTCGTAAAGGAAGTGGCGAGAAAGATTGGCGAACTGCGTGGTCTGCCCATAGAAGAAGTCGGGACGCGGACGGCGCAGAACTTCTATCGATTCTTTTCTCTTCACGAAAAAGCCAAGTCCATTTAGCTTGTTTGGTGCATCCTCTTGGGGCGACGCGAATCTGATAAACGGAACTGGGGCTGAACGTCTGTTCAATCAGGGTTAGGAAACTGCAGCTCGAGACGCGGCGCTCACTTGCCCTGAAGCAACTATGCCAGAAAACAGCTTTGATATCGTAAGCAAGATCGATCTGCAGGAAGTCTCGAACGCGATCCAGCAGGCTTTGAAGGAAGTTCATACCCGCTACGATCTGAAGGACTCGAAGTCTAACATCGTGGTCGAAGGCAAGGACGCGATCATCCTGACATCGGTTGATGACTTCAAGCTGAAGGCGGTGAACGATGTGCTGCAAGGCAAACTGGTGAAGCGCGGAGTCCCGCTGAAAGGCTTGACCTACGGGTCAATCGAGACGGCGGCCGGGTCGACGGTGCGGCAACGCATTTCGATGCAGCAGGGGATCCCGATAGAGAAAGCTCGCGAGATCGTGAAGATCATCAAGAATTCGAAGAAGAAAGTGCAGGCTTCGATCCAAGGTGATCTGGTGCGGGTGAGCGGCAAGGACCGCGATTCGCTGCAGGAGATCATCGCGATGCTGAAGGGCCAGGATTTCGGGATCGACATGCAGTTCACGAATTACCGGACAAACTGAAGCAGCGCCAGAAGCAACGCGCATGACAGCGCGGGACGCTGGGCGAATCGCAGAAAGGCACGCAGAGGAGCGCAGAGGACGCGAAGTAATCCATTCCGAATGAGTACGCCGGCCGCCATTAACGGAAAAGAGATTTTCGAGTTGTTGCGCGACGATCTGGCCGCGATCGAACGTGAGTTCGGGCGCGACACGGTCTCGAACGTTTCGGCGATCACCGATATCGGCGAGTACCTGCGTGGAGGCGGAGGCAAGCGGATTCGTCCTGCCTTGCTTCTGCTTTCGTCCAAGCTGTTTAACTACGAGGGGCGTGGCGCCATCCGGTTGGGGGCGGTAGTCGAGATTATTCATACCGCAACGCTGGTGCACGATGACATCATCGATGAAGCCAAAACTCGGCGCGGGCGCCCAGCGGCCAACACGCAGTGGGGCAATGCGAAATGCGTGCTCGCCGGCGACTGGCTCTACATGCAGGCGTTCAAGATCGCCGTACAGGAGCGTAATTTCCGCATTCTCGATGTGCTGATCGAACTGACGCAGCAGATGGTCGAAGGCGAACTGCTGCAGATGGAAAAACTGGGAAAACTGATTTCCCTCGACGAGCACGTCGATCTCATCTTCCGCAAGACGGCCTGCCTGTTTTCCGTCTGCATGCGCATGGGCGGCATCCTGGGAGGAGCAACGGCGGAACAGGAGGAAAAGCTCGGGCAGTATGGACGTGACCTGGGGATGGCATTCCAGATCGTCGACGATGTGCTCGATCTGACCGCGTCGGAGAGAGTCTTGGGGAAGCCGGTAGCGAGCGACCTGCGCGAAGGCAAGGTCACGATGGCGGTGATTCATGCGCTGGAGAGCTGCACTCCGCGGGAAAGGAGCCAGATCGAGACCGTGCTACGCGACCGCGCCTTCAACGGGGTTACCCACAAGCAGATTCTCGACATCCTGAATCGCTACGAATCGCTGGACGCGGCCAATGCACGGGCAGCGGAGTACGCCGAATCAGCGCGCCGGGCGATCTGTCACTTCCCGGATTCAGAGATAAAACGTTCGCTGTTGTGGGCGCCTGACTTCGTCGTGGGCCGGGAGAAGTAACGCGAAATTGCGGCAGATGGTCAACGGAAACCTCAGATAAAAGGCTGCCGTGGC
>Ga0126372_10000582_pt1 | contig 13032 bp, 10 predicted proteins | sample PanSoiMetaPlot_6_FD_92762 | JGI IMG/M metagenome (GOLD analysis project Ga0126372, IMG submission 92762) | Tropical forest soil microbial communities from Panama - MetaG Plot_6 | ecosystem: Environmental > Terrestrial > Soil > Tropical forest > Bulk soil | place: Panama | collected 2016-02-17
ACCGGGTGGTGCCGCTAATTCGCTGACAAGAGAAGAGAAAAGCCCTCGAACTTAAACTCGCGGCGACCCTCATTGAGAGTGGGCTTCACATTCCCTTTTTGTACCATTCCCACGGCGGTCAGAAGATGTGCGAGATTCCTGGGATCGGCAGTTGGCACGTTGTGTCCGGGAAGGATGAGCTTTACAGTTGAGGAGAGGGCAGCGAGACGGCTGACGGATTTTGCATACGCAGGGAAATCGGTCTCCGCCGTGAATAGGTAGATGGGGCCGGGGTAAAACGTGTCGCCAGTAAAAAGCAGGCCGTTTGCGCGATCAAGAAGAGAAAGCGCGTCGGGCGTGTGCCCCGGCGTGAAGATGATTTCCAGGTGACGGCCGCCGAGGTCGATGTGCTCGCCGTCTTTGACAAAGTGCGTCACGCGAAAAGGAGAAATAGAGTAATTGTTGGCGATGACTCCGGGTGGAAGTTGCCCGCAGATGCGCTCGGGAGCGAGCGCATCGCGCGAATACTGATTGGGCTGGCCCTTCGCGCTCTCGCGGGTGAAAGGCGTGTCCTGATCCATGATGTTGGAGAACTCGACGTTTCCCCCGGTGTGATCGAAATGAGTGTGTGAGTTCAGAACGGTTACCGACAGCGGAGTGAGTTGGGCGACAACCTTGCTGATCCTGCCGATGCCCATGCCGGTATCGAAAAGCAGAGCGCGTTTCTGGCCAAGAATTAAATAGGAAATGACTTCCTCGAACTGATGGGGCTCGTAAATAGCGTAGACGCCATCGCGGATCGAATAGACTTCGAACCACGGATCAGCAGAGGGCACGCGCGTGAGTTTTTTGTATTCCGGACGTGGCAGTTCGCGACACCACTCGGGGCGCAGCGGTTCGCCCTGAGATTGGGCGCAGCCGTGCGCAGTGAACAGAAAACACGCGGGCAGCAGAAGGTACCAGAGGACGTGAACGCGTGAGCCAGGGTGCCTCACCAACGCTCCCAGGTTTTGCCTGCGTCGGCAGTGATCCAGACTTGCCGATTGGCGGAGGTTAATTTGCCGTGCTGCGCGTCGGTAAATTCGAGGCGGGCGATATCGGCAGTAAGCGGCGCGCCGTCACAAATCGCGTTGATGCGGGTCCAGTGCATGCCAACGTCGGAGGAGTAGTACAGAACGCCGCCGAGGCCGCCAACCCAAACATCAAGAGCGATGGCGGAGAGGGCGCGGAAGCCGCTGGTATGGTCAACCTGGATTCTCTCCCACGTCTTGCCGGAATCGAGAGACCGCTGAGGGAGGCCGTCATTGGAGAGACTCCAACGAGCCTGGCTAAGATCCTTCAGAATCCGCACTCCGCTAGCAGTCGCAGCGGTGTCCGCCAGGGAATTGGGATTGAGATTGGCCTGCGCTCCGACCGCTACGGCAGCAGGAGTGGGAGGCGTCTTAGCCCTGGCGGTACTAAGTTTTTGAAGCGGGGCCGATTCTTCCTTGGTATCTGCTGACCACGCATCGCTGACTACTTCGACGGCGGAGTTTGATGGGGAAGGCTGAACCGAGGCGGCAGCACTTTTGTTCTCGCTGACGATCCCAGTACCACCCGCTAGCACCGTTGGCTGCGGTGCGGCCGGAACCTGCTTGGCAAGAGCCTCATCTACTGGCGCGGATTCGGCGATCTTTTCAGCGGAACCGGTAAAGGAAAGATCTCCGGAAGGCGACGATTGCCGCTTGGTGCCGAAACCTGCGCCCGAGCCGACGGTTGAGGCGGCTTGGGCTTGAACGGGCAGCGAGGGTGCGACCTTCAGCACCTCACCGGAATGCGGGGCGGACTTCACCTTGTCCAGAGTGAGTAACTTCTTTTCAGGCTTTGCTTCAAATTGATCCGATTTTGTTGTTAGCTCAGCGCGTATCGATGTCGAAGGGGAGGGCTGCGGAGTAGCCTCAAGTTGAGCCGTTTGTGTTTTCAATGTGGCCGTAGAGAACTGGCTGTGGTTCGACTTCAAACGCAGTGTGACAGCGGCGCCGACGATCACTACGCACGCAACAAGGGCCGTCCAGCGCAGCATGAGCCACGGAGACCGCGAGGCTTTGGCTGGTTGAACGCTCACAGATAAGGGGGAGGACTCCGGCATGGCGGTGGAGAGCACCTCGCGGCACTCAGAGCAACGTGAAACGTGGTCGAGCACGGGCCCGCGTTCGTTCGTGCTCAAGGCTCCTTCAGCGAAGGCGGTGAGCATGTCAGCCGAAGGATGATTGGGGTCGAGTCTGGCCTGCAATCGGTCACGCACGAGATTGGGGAGTTGTTCCATCTGAGAAATCCTGGTCCGTTTTAATCCTGTCCTTCCCCGGCCGGAATCGCTCTCTCTTCTTTAGAGAATGCGGAACTGACCGAATCTTGCGTCAACCGGCGACGAATGTCGACGGCCAAATCGCGCACGTCGACGTCGAGAGCTTCCTGGGCCTGACGACGGCTCATGCCGTTGCGCGTGAGAATGGACAAGATATTCTTGCGCAAGGACTTAACAAGCTTTTCCAGCCGGCGGCTGATGGTCGATTCGTGCACCCTCAGGATGGCGGCGATTTTGGCAAGCGTCAGGTTGTCCAGAAAATAGCAGGCCAGGACATAGCGGTCCTCCGCCGAGAGGGCAGCCAGCGCCTGGTCGGTCGCGAGGTTGAGACGAGGGTCAACGTCCGCACCGTGCTCGGGTTCGTTCGTGGCAAACTGCTTCCCCTCCTCGTGTTCCTCGTCGAGGCTGACGGTGCGGCGATCGGAGCGGTAGTTGTTGACGTGTCGCTGTGCGAGCACGATGCGCAGCCAGCCCTCGAGCGATCCGCGTCCGTCGTAGTAAGTAAGCTTGGAGACGCGCTGCCCGTCGCGGTTAGGCGCACCATAAAGGTCGGCGTAAATCGACCCGGCGAGCTCGCGCGCCTTGGAATCGTCGCGCGTGATCGAGAGCGCGGCATCGTGAAGTTTCTCGCGGTAGCGCGTGAAGAAATCTTCCCAAGCGCGTTCGTTGCCCGCTGCACAAGCGCGAGCGAGAACCAATTCCTCACAGCGCAGGCCTGAGCAGAATTGTCGAAGCTGACCCTCACGGGCTTGCGCAGGCAGGTATTTGCCGGTGATCCGCGACAGAATCCGGCAGAACTCTTCGCGACTCATGGCGTATTTTTCGCAGCCATGCCGCTGGTAGAGATCCGACAGCCAGGGCTGAAGCTGGAAATTAAGCGTCGCCTCGAGTTGAGATCCGCTGCCCATGTTGGGTGGATAGTAACAATTTTTTGGATGCACGACGCAAGAAAGACGCGGGCCAACATTCTTCGAGCAGCCAGGCATGAGTAAAAAGGGGCGCCTCGGGCGCGGGGGGAGAGGTTTGCCTGCAAGGGCGGGGTGTCCCCGAACTGGAGCAGGAGAAAAGCCTATGATGCCAAAGCTGTTGGCCGGAATTACGTCTGTTGCGATGGCGGCCGCGATGGGCGGCTGGGGACACCCCGAACCTGTGGAAACATTGGCCCTGTCCGGATACAAGGTGCTGGCGCCGATCCGGCATGGGAACTTGACTGTGTTCCCGGTGGTCGCGGTGAAGACACATAACACGGAAGAGTTCCTAACGCTGGATGAGGGGCTCAGATCGGGTGATGTGGTGGTGACTGAATCAGGAGTGATTCGCCCGATGGTTCGGCGGCCGAACATGCGGCCATACAATCCGGGAGGCGGAGCGGAGGTCAACCGGCTGGTGCTGGTGAATAACTCGAAACGACCTTTGCTTCTGTTGGCCGGAGAGATTGTCACGGGCGGGAAACAGGATCGCGTGATCGGGAAGGATCGCTTGGTGCCCGCCGAGAGCGATCCCATCGACTTGAGCGTGTTCTGCGTGGAGCCGGGACGATGGGTGGGAAAGAGCATGAAGTTTGGCGCGATGCAGGAAGCGATGGCAGCACCGGCCGTTCGGGGCAGCGCCATGGGGTACAACGATCAGGCCAAGGTGTGGTCGGAGGTGCGCAAGGCCCAGACTCTCGCTGCGGCCAGAGTGCCCGCCGCCAGCCCACAGGCCGCGGAGCTGCAGAGCACGACCTCGTACGCCTCGGTCATGCAGAACAAAGAGGTGCAAACGCAGGTGGACGCAACCGCAGCGCCGATCGAGAACAGTTACCGCAGCCTGATCAAGGAGCTGAAAGACCGTAACGCAGTGGGAGTCGTGGCGGCGGTCAACGGAGAAATTATCTGGGCCGATATTTTCGCGAGCACCGAGTTGCTTCAAAAATACTGGACAAAGCTGGTGCGGTCCTACGCGGCCGAAGCGATGGTAGCGCGTGTCAATGAGCAAGAAGTCAGCGAAAAGGCAGCCCAGGCGTTTCTTGAGAACTTCGAAGGACGGCGCGAGACTGTAGAGAACGAGCCTGGCCTCTACCGTCATACTGAGGTTACAGGCGATGGGTTCAAGGCGTTTGAGCTAACGTCGCTGCTGCCGAAGACGGGATTCGATCTGCATATCGCGAAGATGGCGGAGTAGGAAGCAGGTTTTGGAGTTGACGCGTCGGGGATGGGTCGAGCAGGAGGAGGGCGTTCGCTCTCCTCCTTTTTCTTGTGAGCCGTCTTTGCCGAGCATTAGGCGAAACGTAGCAATTGTGGTGTAAAGTTACGAGATTCTCTCGCGAGGAACAACAGTATGAAGACATCTGCCTTGACCAGCGCTCGAGTGCTTCTGGCTGCAACCGGGCTGTTAGCGGTCGCTGTGGCCGCCTCAGCGCCGGGCTATCACCTAGTGAACACATACAAGCTGGGCGGTGAAGGCGGCTGGGACTACCTGACGCTCGACAACTCTTCGCGGCAGCTATACATCTCACGCTCAACTCGGGTCATGGTTATCGACGCGGATTCAGGCAAACAAATCGGCGAAATTGGGGATACGCCCGGAGTGCATGGTATTGCGTTGGATCAGGAATTGGGCCGCGGCTTTACCAGCAACGGGCGCGAAGGCACAGTGAGTGTCTTCGACATCAAGACGTTCAAGACTCTCAGCAAGATTAAATCTGGAGAGAATCCGGACGCCATCCTGTACGATCCCGCCACCAAGCGGGTATTTACCTTCAACGGGAGGAGCCACGACTCGACAGCGATTGACGCTGCGAAGGGAACGGTCGTGGGCACGATTGCGTTGGGCGGCAAGCCGGAATTCGCAGTGAGCGACGGAAAAGGCGAGCTGTTTGTAAATCTTGAAGATAAGAATCAGTTGCTGGCGATCGACCCGGAGAAACTGGCGGTAAAATCACGATGGCCGCTGGCGCCATGCGAGGAACCTTCGGGGTTGGCGATGGACAGGAAGAATCGCCGCCTGTTTTCGGGATGCGACAAGCTGATGGCGATTGTTGACGCCGACAGCGGCAAGGTAGTTTCGACTCTGCCAATCTGCGACGGGGTGGACGCGACCGCTTACGACGATGAAACACACCTGGCGTTTGCATCGTGTCACGACGGAAAATTGACGGTGATTGCGGAAGAGTCGCCCGATAAATTCAGCGTCGCAGAGAATGTTCCGACGCAAGAGGGAGCGCGGACAATGGCGCTCGACGAGAAAACGCACCAGGTGTTTCTGGTGACGGCCAGATTCGGGCCTGCACCTCCCGCCACTTCGCAGAACCCGCGACCGCGGCCAACGATGGCACCGGACAGTTTCGTTGTGCTGGTAGTGGGAAAGTGATTTCGGTTCAGGGCTAGCTTCTGCGGCCGACAGCAAGAAGGAAAGAAGCGGCATGAAGAAATTTCTCCTGCGCTGGTTCGTGCTGTTGCTGTTAGTGACCGGCGCATTTCAGATGTGCGCTGGATATTCGGTGTTAACCCACGAACAGGTGGTCGACCTGCTGTGGAAGGATGCGATTCAGCCTCTCCTGTTGAAACGCTTTCCCAATACCAGCGAACAAGACCTGCGCAAGGCACATGCCTATGCATATGGCGGATCCATGTTGCAGGACATGGGTTACTACCCATTCGGCAACAAATATTTCAGCGACCTGGTGCACTATGTTCGCAGCGGAGACTTCGTTGAGAACCTGATCGAAGAATCATCGGACGTGAATGAATACGCATTCGCTCTGGGGACGCTGTCCCACTATGTTTCTGACACCACCGGTCATCCGGCGGTGAATCAGATTGTGGCACTTGAATTTCCCCGGCTGGAGAAAAAACACGGGAAGTCGGTGACCTACGCCGACGATCCCAAGGCCCACATACAGGCCGAGTTTGGCCTCGATATGGTGCAGGTGGCGAAGAACCGATTTACTTCTGACACCTACCATGACTTTATCGGCTTCGAAGTGTCGAAGCCTGTGCTGGCCAGAGCATTTGCGAAGACGTATGGGCTGCAGATTGACGACGTTTTCGAAGACCTGGACATGGCGATTGGCAGCTACCGCCGTTCGATCAGCAAAATCATCCCCGCGATGACGCGAGCGGCGCTGCATGCCCACAAAAGGCAATTGGTGAAAGAGACACCCAACTTCAACAAGAAGAAATTTCTGTACTACCTTTCACGCGCTCAATATGAGAACGAATGGGGAACAACTTACCGACAGCCCGGCCTGGGCGCGCGAATCCTGGCGTTTTTCCTGAGGTTCCTGCCCAAGATTGGGCCGTTCCGGGCGTTGGCGTTCAGGATACCCAGCCAAAAGGGTGAAGACATGTACATCAAGAGCGTGGGTGAGACGATTGATCACTACCGGCACGTTCTCGTCGCAACCAAGAACGACAAGCTAGACCTGCCTAACCTCGACTTCGACACCGGGCGCCCCACGCGCGGGGGAGAGTATGTGTTGACCGACAAGACCTACGCACGGCTGCTTGATCAGCTTGCAGACAAAGATTTCAAGTCGGTCACACCGGAGTTGCGAGCGGACATTCTGAGGTTTTACTCAGATGCGATTGCACCCATCGCAACAGAAAAGGATCCAAAGGACTGGAGCAAGACGGAAGACGAACTGGCCAAGCTGAAAGCATGGACACCGCAAAACGCTTCTCCCGAGGCGAAGCCGGCGACGGATCCGGGAAATAGCAGCAGTCTGAATTGAGCTCGCATACAGCCGAATCTGGTCCAGTTGCATTTTTTCGGCACAAAGGTTCGCTTCAGCCGCGTTGATGCTGCACGATCACCGCTCTCAGGGAGTGCGCTTCCGATGTCATCATTTCTGTTTCTTTTCCCATTCCTCGCGGGACATGACTTTCAGAGGCTCTTTCTTGGAATTTTGCAGCGTGGTATTCGCTGCCGGAACATCTTTTGACGTAATCGACTCAAGCTTTGCGGCCGCTTGATCGAGCTGCTTCTTTAAAACACCCATGCTCTCGATCTGCGATTGGGTGGGCCGGCCGGAAAAGGAGTTGACGTCACCGTAGAGTTCGCCCAGGTATTCACGCAGCTTCTTTTCGCCGGTGATCATGCCACCCTCCTTGATGGCAACGAGGGAAGATCGGAAGCTGTCCAAATCCGAAGCCAACTTTGAAATTTGCGCCTTAAGCTTGGCTTCTGCCGTCTGGGAAACACGCTGGCGAGCCTGATCGCGCAGATCGGTCGTAGTGTCGACCACGTAAGTCAGTTGTCCCAGCATCTCGTAGAGTTCGGTGACGATCTTATGCTGCAAAGCGCGATCCTCGGCTGTGCTCTTGGAGCGCGCGTCTGCGACAAGTTTCATGTCCGAGGTATAGGTCTCTTTGCCCTTAATCAGCTTGATGGCGTACGTGCCCTCTTCAACCTGGGGACCCAGGAGGGCGTACTGGTTCTGCACGAGTCCGGCGGCCGCCGGCAACTTGGGCGGCTTCGCGCGCTCCGGCCATTGGACGCGGTTCAAGCCTCGGCGCTTGTCGCCCTGCAGAGTGCTGATCAGCTTCCCCTGAGAATCGTAGATTTCAAGGCGCAAGTCGCCGAAGATGTGGCGCTTCTTCTGGTAATAAACGATCGGCGCCGACTCGGGCAGGGAGCGTCCGACAAAGTCAGAGTCGCCGTCGAAGCGCTGTTCATCGGCGGGGAGAACCAGAGAGGCAGGACGCGACGGCAACAGGGCCGCATCTTTTGCGAGAACATCGGCTGTGAGAGCGCGCAGCGGTGTGATGTCATCGACTATGTAGATGCCGCGGCCGTGAGTGGCCAGCACCAGGTCCGATTCTCGGGGATGAACCACAATGTCCCGCACGGCTACATTAGGAAGGCGGCCGGTAAACTGCCCCCAGTGCGCACCGTTGTCGACAGAAATATAAAGACCGAACTCGGTCCCGAGGAAGAGCAGACTGGGATTCACCAAGTCCTGCCGCACAACGTGCGCGTAACCCCTTAGTTGCGGAGTGGAAAGCGACTTCCAGGTTTTTCCGTAGTCGGTGGTTTCGTAAATGTAGGTCTTCATGTCACCGGCGGCATGGCCGTCGAATGTGGCATAGGCAGTTGCCTCGTCATGACGTCCGGCTTCAACGGTCGATACCCATGTTCCGGACGGAAGATCGGGCACGTTCCTGGCGACATTTGTCCAATGCTTGCCGCCATCTCGCGTGATCTGCAGGTTGCCATCATCGGTTCCAACCCAGATCACATCGCCATTCTTCGGCGACTCGGCAATCGTGAAGATGGTTTCGAATCTCTCCGCGTCAGAGTTATCAATGGTGAGGCCACCGGACTTGTCCTGCTGCTGGCGCGCGGGGTCGTTGGTAGTCAGATCCGGTGAAATGCGTTCCCAGGATTCTCCATGATCGCTGGAACGGAATAAGAACTGGCCGCCGAGATAGACAGTGCCTGGATGATTGGAACTGAGATGTATTGGAGTGTTCCAGTTGAAACGGAATTCCGGCTCATCGGCGCGAGGCAGCGGCTTGATGCCCTTGGCTTCTCCAGTGGATTTGCGGACACGCGCGATGTTCCCGCCCTGGTATTCCGCGTACACGTAATCGGGATCAGAAGGATCGGCAAAGGCCCAAAAGCCATCTCCGAAGTCGACGTTACGCCAATGACGATTGGCGATGCCGCCGACCGCGCGCGACGGTGCCGTCCACGAACCATTGTCCTGCAGTCCGCCGTAAACGTTATAGGGATCGGCCATGTCTACGCTCACGTGATAAAACTGCGAGACCGGAAGGGTGGAAAGGAAGCGGAAGTGTGATGCGCGATCGAATGACTGGTAGACACCGCCATCATTACCGTCGATTATCTGATCGGAGTTTGCAGGATTGATCCACAGCGCGTGGTGGTCGCCGTGCACTCCCCGGCCGCCGATTCCTTCGTCCCGTGAAAAAACGCCGCCGAAACTCTTGCCGCCATCTTCGCTCGCCGTGAGGCTAAACCCTGGTTTGTAAACGCGGTCAGGATTCGTCGGATCAACCATTACGCGGGCAAAGTAAAAAGGACGACCACTCACATTGAAGGAGTTGTTGACTTCGTTCCAGCTGTCTCCGGAATCATCGGAGCGGAACAAGGCGGTGTGATTTCGCGCCTCGACGACGGCATACACCCGGGAGGGCTGGGACGCAGCGATCGCGATTCCGATACGGCCGAGATCACCCGTGGGAAGGCCTTTGCGGAGTTCGAGCCAGGTTGCCCCCGCATCGGTGCTCTTGAAGAGTCCGCCACCAGGGCCGCCGGAACGAAACGTGTGGGGCTGGCGACGCACGTCGTACATGGCGGCATAAAGAATGCTTGGGTCTTTGGGATCCATGGCCATCTCGGCACAGCCAGTATTCTGGTCGCGGAAGAAGATTTTGTTCCAGGTCTTGCCACCGTCGGTGGTCTTGAACACGCCGCGCTCCTGGTTGGCATTCCAGAGATGGCCCAGCGCACAGGCATAGACGATGTTGCTGTCCTTAGGATGAATAAGGATGCGGCTGATGTGCTCGGAGTCGGTCAGGCCAAGCGCGTCCCAGTTGTCGCCGCCGTCGCGCGAGCGATAGATTCCGGTACCGACCGAAACGCTGTTACGAACCCAGGATTCACCGGTTCCGACCCACACAGTTTGAGGATTGGAAGGATCGATGGCTAATGAACCGATGGATTGAGATGGCTGCTTGTCGAACACCGGCTTGAATGTGGTACCGCCGTCGCCCGACTTCCACACTCCGCCGCTCGCAGAACCGACGTAGATGATCAGGCGCTGACCTTGCTGAACGGCGGCGATGTCGGCGATCCGCCCGCCCATAGCAGCCGGGCCGATGCTGCGCGCCTCCAACCCGCTGAACGTGTCCGAGTCAATCGTGACATCTTGCGCGCCTGCGAATACAGCGAAGAGGAGAACAACTGTGAAGAGGCAAAAGCGATTCAACATTGGCGCAACCTCGCGAAAGCTTGGTTCGTTTTTGGAAAAATTTATAGCAGCTCACAGGGACAAGGTCCGACAAGCACTTTTGAAGCACACAGAGCCGCTGAACCCGGGATTGATCGGCGCCGACCACAGTTCCGGTCGGCCTTACGATAACGAATTCGAAGTATCGAATTGGCAGCTGAGCCAAGGCCTTTTTATTTTTTAGGCGTATCCGGTTTTGCCGCCGGAGGCGGAGGAGCCGCAGGCATTTTGAAGCTGGCATCGTCGATGGGAACATTTATCTCTATTTTTTCGAGCGTCAGCTTCTGCTTCTGCGGGCTGCCTTTCTGGCCGGTTTCCATCGCGAAGGGGAACATCATGCCATTCACTTCTTTGTAATCTCCAATCGAGGTCTCGAATTCCTGTTCGCTTCCGCGAACCACGCGTTTGGTATCTTCTTTGATTTCGAGGAAGCTATCGGCATCCAGGTAGACAGTCTGGACGTCGCCATTTTTCAGCGTGACTTTGAGCTTGTAGACATCGGTTCCCTCGACCTTGTCTTTGCCGAGCAATTCGACTTGATTGCCCTTGGTTTTGTAGTCGACGAGCGGGCCGTCGATATCAGCTGATTCTTCGATATCTTTTTTTTCATCGGCCGACATTAGTTCCGCATCTTTCTTTCCGGTAAAGGGCATGACCTGCCAAGCGGTCTGTCCATCGTAGGCCTGGACAGCGGTAAGGCCTTGCACGGTAAATTCCAGTCGCGCCCCGTTCGGGCGCTTTTGAATCAGGAGGCCAGGGGCCTCTATCCCGGGGCCCAAAGTCATCTTGCCGCTGGAGCGGATAGTTTGCACCGATTTCAGCTTATCCATTCCGCCGCGAGCCTGGCTGTTCTTGGCGATAATTTCGTCTACGCTCTGAGCTAGAGCGAGCGGGGCGAGCAAGAGCGCTACGGTTATCAGGAACAGCTTCCGCAACATTCGTTTGTTCTCCTTGGCGCACCGCGCTAAAAGGAAAGGAAATGTCGCGCGCGGCGCTGGATTTGGGCCGACAGAACCATACGGCCACAACTGCAGACTGTCAAATTTATCTCCAGATCAAACGTGCCAACTAATTTTGCAGATGGACTCCCGCGAGTGGTCAATTTCTGTAGACTAGTTAACACTCCGGTCACCCCGGGCTTCACGAGGTGAATGCATGAGCACGGCTGAGGAAAAATTCTATCGTGTGAAGATCACGCATCGGGTCGATATCGCGCCAGATCTGTGGCGAATCCGAGTCAACCCTGGCGGCGAATTCCGGTTCCAGCCGGGGCAGTACGCGACACTCGGGGTAGAGGGACCAACAAAAAGGTCCGAGCGCGCTTACTCCATCGTTTCATCGCCCTACGAAGATGAGATCGAATTTTTCTTTGAACTGGTAGCGCAGGGGGAATTGACGCCACTCCTGTACAAGCTGCAAATCGGCGATGAGATGCTGATGCGCAAAGTTCCTAAGGGACGGTTCATGCTCGACACCAAGGGAACGAGGACAAATCATCTGTTGATCTCGACGGTGACCGGCCTTGCGCCTTTCATGAGCTACATGCGAACACTATGCAAGGATTTCCGCGAGAGCAAATACCCACAGAATCAAAAGATCTTCTTGCTGAACGGCGCCAGCCGCTCGTGGGAATTCGGCTACCATGAAGAAGTGCTTAAGATTGCTTCGGAGTGCGCTTGGTTGACCTATGTCCCGACGATCAGCCGCCCGTGGGAAGACGAAAAGTGGACGGGAGAGGTAGGGAGAGTCGACGATCTGATCCGCAAATACACCGATTTGTGGGGACTGAGCGGAGAAACCACTGTCGCATATCTATGTGGACATCCCGACATGATCGAGCACGGCAAGGGGATTTTGAAGCGAAGAGGTTTCCCGAAAGAAGCGCTGAAAGAAGAAGTTTACTGGATTCCGGCCAAGAAATCGGCCTAGAGGCAGGGTCACCAGATTTCTTACATGAGCTTGCTGCGCCGTTCTAACAGGATGACGTCGCGCCATTGGCCGCGCAACTGGCCGAGACGTTCGCGGACGCCCACTTTGCGAAATCCACACTTTTCGTGCAGAGCAATGCTCGCCGTGTTCTCCGGGAAGATTCCAGCCTGCAGTGTCCAAATGCCTTCACGTTCAGATTCCTCGATAAGCGTGGCCAGCAATCTTTGGCCAACGCCGTGCCCTCGAACCGACTCGGCAACATAGATCGACACCTCGGCTACACCCACGTAAACCTGCGTTGCCGAAACCGGTGCCAAGGCGCCCCATCCTATGATGTGGCCATCGCTAAGAGCGATCAGGCGGCAATCCCGGCGGTGAGTGGCGTCCCAAGCGGCCCAACGGGGGGCTTCGGTTTCAAATGTGGCGTTGCCGGTTGCGATTCCCTCCATGTAGATCTCCCGTATCCGAGACCAATCGCTATCGCGCAAATTACTGAACTGGATGTCCATTCTTGACCGCAAGATTCACAGCTCCAGTCGGATCATTCACTCTCGGCGGGAGCGAAGAAAACCAACACGGTAAGTTCTTCGCGGATGTCGTAGAACCTGTGCTCAACATTGGCTTCCACGAAAATGACGCTTCCTGGTTCGACTTCGCTATCTTCTGTGCCGACTCGCATGCGCGCGCGGCCGCGAACGACGTAATACATCTCATCTTCTTTGTGAGGTTTTTGCGGATCGCTTCCGCCGGCGGGGAGAACATACATGCCTGCGCTCATCGTTGGAACACGCAGGAATTCCAGATATGCGCGGCCACTACGTTC
>Ga0126372_10000584_pt1 | contig 13005 bp, 15 predicted proteins | sample PanSoiMetaPlot_6_FD_92762 | JGI IMG/M metagenome (GOLD analysis project Ga0126372, IMG submission 92762) | Tropical forest soil microbial communities from Panama - MetaG Plot_6 | ecosystem: Environmental > Terrestrial > Soil > Tropical forest > Bulk soil | place: Panama | collected 2016-02-17
TAGCCCATTCGGTTGTCCACCAGGGCTGGATCAATTTGGTATCGCCGAGCTGGCTGATTCGGCTCCGACATGTAATCAAGGTCTTCCGTATTGCCACCGGCATGTCCAAAAATCTAGAATTATTAAACACTTTCTCCGAGTAGCTCGCCGAAGAAGCCGCACGTCAGGGCACGTGTGATTCATCAACTTCCGGAGATCTGCGTCTGACCCAGTTCAGCCACGGCGCCGGTTGAACGTGCAAGCTCGCCCCCGGCGGGTAGTCATTCGCCGTGGTAAAGCCGTTGCAAGTCGACGAGCTGGATGGCGGGGTCTCGGGTAGCGGCCTGGCGTAGGTCATCGGTGAATCCCGCGCCGCTCAAGCACACAAGCCGCGTTGATTGACAGGCGGCCGGGTCCTGAGCACGGAGCAGATCACGGATATGGTCGAGGCGCTGCAGGTGACGCAGACCCATGGTGACATTCCACTTGACCTCGCCGATGGCAAGCAGAACGTCCTGGTCGGATTCGTCACGACCAAAGACGGCGACGTCGACCTCATGGCTCGCTCTGGCGGCCGAGTCGTTGACCACCCCGGCGGCGACACGGTTGGGATAACCGCCGAGAGTCTCCGGCGCGGCGTACCAGCGAGCCCATTCACGGCAGAGGTTTTCGAAGTGCGGTCCGATAACCTTGCTGTGGAACGTGGGCCGGACGCGCCGCCACACGGCGCCGGCCCGGCCCGGGCGTTCCAGGTCGCCCCAGTACGGACGCATGACGGCGTGATAAAAAGTGACGATGGGTTCGGCGATCCGGTAGGCGGAGCGGTTTCGACGGAAGGCCTCGGGTTCATGGCGGATGAGACCGGCGTCCGCTAGCACACTCAATGGATGGGCCAGGTCAGTAGACTTGCGGCCAAGGTAGTCGGCGATCCCACCACGTGTCATGTTGCCCGCGGCGATGGCGGCCAGCACAGAATGGTAGAGCGCGACGTCGTGGAGGTCGGGCTCCTCAGCGAGCAGATAGCGACCCTCGCGAAAGAGCGGGCGGGCGGGGTTGAGCACCGCACGAATGACCCACGGGTCGAAATCGTCGGGGCCGCCCGGAGCGTCACCCTGAGTGAATTCGCGGCGGTAGGCAGGGGTGCCACCAACAATAGCATGAGTGAACACGGCGGTCCGCAGGTCGACGATCCCCCAAAACCGGGCGGCAAGGCGGAAATCCAGCGTAGGCACGACAAGCTCCAGTCCCGCCCGCCCACGCAACGGAGCGGTACCGGCAAGCAGCCTCCCCATGAACGACAGGGCAGAGCCACACAACAGCAGACGCACCGGAGTATTACCGGACCGCGCGGCCGGGTCAAGGGCACGCTGAATAATAGACGGCAGCGCGGGCGCGGCTTTGACAAGAAAAGGAAACTCATCGATGACGACGGCCAGAGGCCCACTCGTAGCGATGCGCATGAGCTGACTAATAGCCTCATCCCACCGGGTGAAGCGAAACGGCACCGGTTCGTCGCGGTGACGGGCAAGAGCCTCACCGAACTGCCTGAGCGAATCGGCTTCGGTAGTCTCGGTAGCAGTGAACATGAAGCCGCCGTAGGCGCGAGCGACCGCATCGAGCAGGAACGTCTTGCCCTGACGTCGCCTCCCGGAGACCACACCCAGGGTGGCTTCCGGACCCGGATACTGAGCGAAGCGAATCAACTCAGCCCACTCGAAGTCGCGGTCAAACACATCAACAGGCTTGTCCACGACATCCCCGCCTCTACTGGAAAGCTCAGGTTATTATAACTACAATTATACAACGCACGCGATCAGTGCCATGGTCGCGGCGGCACGCCAGGGCAGGGTGGGCGCGGTCCGTGTCCTGCGCGCCTGGACTGCCAGTGGACGATCCAGGTCATCGGCGAACGAGTTGAACGCGACGAAGCGGCCGTCCGAGCAACTGGTCCTGGCAGCCGGGCCGGCCTGGCGTCGGCCCGGCAACGCTGCGTGATCGAACTAGCTCGGACACCCGCATAAATCAAACTGGTACCATCCTCTGGTACGAGCTGAGGTGGTGATGATGATGGCGATGTCAGCAAGCGAAGCGCGCAAGCGCCTGTTCCCGCTGATCGAGCAGGTCAACGACGACCAAGAGCCAGTCGAGATTGTCTCGAAAGCCGGTACCGCATACCTAGTCTCGGCCGACCAATGGCGCTCGCTCATGGAGACCGCCCACCTTCTCCGGTCCCCGGCCAATGCAGAGCGCCTGCTGCGCAGCATCGCTGATGCCGAGGCCGGCCGCACCGAAGTCCAAGAGTTGCTTGACCCACAACACGACGTCACATGAAGATCAGCTTCACCCGCGACGGTTGGGAGGACTACACTTCTTGGGCCAACGACCGGTCCATTCTTAAGCGAGTCAACCGCATGATCGAGGAAGCGGCGCGTGACCCAGCGATCGGCATCGGCAAGCCCGAGCGACTGTCACACAACCTGTCTGACTACTGGTCTCGCCGCATCACCGAGGAACACCGCCTCGTCTACGAACTCCGCGACGACGAACTCATAATCGTGCAGGCGCGATATCACTACTGAAGATGTTCAGTCGGCCGTGGTAGTGTTGAGCCGTGCGGCCTATCGAGTCAGGTGGTCACGCTCGGGGAGGTTGAGTTCCAGTCGTACGGCCTCGACCAGGACTTTGAGCAGCGGCTGAAGTTGGGTCCGATCCCACACTCGCCATGCACTTCCCCTAATTCAGTGACCACGCGCGTAGGCCAACTGAACAGCGAAAACGCAAAACATTAATTGATCATCGCCAGCGAGTCGCGCACGGCAGGAAACGGCCAGATCGGAGAAGCCGAAGCCAGGATCGTAACCCTAATTTTACGTTGCTGCTGTCCGTTCAGTGGACGGTCCCGCACGGCGGCACTGCGCGCGATGCTGCGAGATCAGGCCGCTGATGGCCGAGGTGACCGCCTGGGGTAGCCGGCGCCGCGGTGACGGTGCGCCGGGCGCGGATATCGCTGATAGCGACGTGCAGCTTGGAGCCACTACGGTCTGCCCGGTGTAAACTCGCAGTACCACAAAGATCAACACGGGCAGCAACATTGACATACCCTGAGCACCTGAGCCTTCTCGACACACTTGCAGATCGGGGACTCCGGAGCAAATCCGCTCCCGTGACCTCCTGTCCCCACCCTCAACTCAACAGTTTCATCCTGTTGATCGACCATCTGAGGACTTCCACAGGTAGGGAACCTCCTTTGGCGGCGACCGCCACGCCGATGACGATCGCAGCGCTCGATGCGGCGACGATCAATTTGACCAAGGCTAAGTGCCCGGCCTCCTCCTCGGCGGCTTCCGGCGCTTCTCCGCTTCATAAAGCCGACGTGCAGCGTAGAGCGTCGAACAAAGCCCAGGTCCCCCAGTTGCCACATCAACAGCGATGGCGACGGCGCCCAACGCGGCGTCACCAGACGCGGCCCAGAGTTGCCCTCTGGCGTCATCGGCCGCGCGTTTGGCTTCGGCCGCCTCGCGCTGCGCCTCGATCGTCCATCTGCGCATGTGATCCCCCTATAGATCTCCGCGTGGAGAACCGGGATGGATTCGAGACTCCAACGGCAAGCTGCTGATCAAACTTGTCCGTATCTCTGGCAGGCGGCTGGCTCGTAAGGCCAAGCCGGAGGGAATGCGATGACCGATATATGGTCGACACGCCGTCTGAGATCTGCCCACGCTGCAGCCCGCGTGGACGAGGGTGCTCAGCAGAACCACTGTACAACAAGGACGTGGACTTCCCGCGCATGATCCACGATGAGGTAAGTGACAGCGATCTGGCCACCGGAGCCAAGAATCAGTTCCCGCATCGGCCCATCCGGTAGGTCATCGTTGTAGGGGCGCCCGGCATGCAGTGCGAGCTCAAGCATCCCGAACGCCTCGGCGAGCAACGAGTACCTCGGCTGGCAGCGCATCGATCTGATCGAGTACGGCGCTGTCGGGAATGACGCGGTACACCTACTGGCCACGCCGCTTGGCGATCAACGCCATAACCTCATGGACTGACACCGCGTCCGGGTTCGTGCCAGTACGCATAATCTCGGCCGCCTTGTCCAGCATCCGCCGATGCGCTTGCCGACCTTGCCGCTGAGTGAGCCAGGCGATGCGGTGATAGTTCCGCAGCACGTTCAACACCCTGGTCAGGTCCAGCGTCCGGGCAGCCTCGATCATCGCATCCCGGTAGACCCGCTCGAACTCAGCCCGCTCCTCGTCGATCAGTGCGTCGCGGATCGCGGCCGGCGTGGTGTCCGGCGGCAACGCGGGCACCGGCGACGCGTAGAACGGGTTGTCGGCTACGGCAGACACGGCAACATCATAACCGCCAGGTCTCATCGGCGTGCAGCAGCAGCGCGCCAACCAGCAGTAACCGAGGTGGTGGTCTGGTTGGCCACAGAACTATATACAGGATCCAGTTCGCTGCCACAATTCAGGCGGCGGCCAGCCACATGGCCGCGACGCGCACCCACCTTGATCGGATCAACGCCGGCCCGGTCACGGGGTTGCCCAGTGGCCATGATCGGCAAACTCCGACGCCGGCAACCGCACGGTGACGCCACCGGCGGCAGTGTGGCTCGCGGACGGGGCAGGTGGTGCATCACCATCGGGCACAAGGGTGGCCGTCGGTTAGGGCATGACTCGCTCCTCGGTGGGGGATCGTCGCCCAGATCTCCCGAAGCGCCACAGTCCAGCACACTATGCCAGATTCCGGCGCCGACCCCCGCGAAAGTATCGGCTGAGGATACGATCCCACACTCGCCGTGCACTTCCCCAAACCAGCGACCGCGCACGTGCAGGCTAGCCGAACAGCGAGAACGCTAACATTAAATTGATCGTCGCCAGTGAGGCGTGGACGACGGCAATTGTGTGGAGACCGCCGGTTCGGATAAGCCGAAGCCAGGATCGTAACCCTATTTTTACGTGGTCGACGCTTCGTTCCAGACGCACGGTGTCCGAGTCGATCGGCTGCGGCCGCCGATGCCAGTCGTCGGATCGCTGAACAGGGCCGGCAAGGCAGATGTTGGGATTCGGGCGCCAGCGAACCCGGTCGAACCGAGACCGCCCATTTAAGCCCCTCGGGCTGGCGCGCGGTCGAGCGTGCCCCCACTGGTCCAGCAGCCGCTGTGGGCCTGGTCTGGCTGGTGCCCGGTCGTACTCGATGCGGAGGAAGCTGATCCATCACACCAGGTCGTACTCGCGGGCGTGGCGGTGCGCGTACTCAATCACCATCTGCGGTCTTGCCTACCCCGGCCATGCCACGCAACGCCTGCACCGTCAACCGCCATGCCAGCAGCCAAACCGGCCCGAATCTTGTCCAACTCGGTGTCGTGGCCGATGAAGTGAGGGTTACGCAGCGGCACGGAGAACACCGCCGGCCACGCGCCCGGACTCGCCATCGCCCGCGGTGCGGCTGCGGCGACCTTAGCCAACTCCGGGTCCGCCTCGATGATCCGCTCAACGAGGAACGCCAAATCGACCGACGCATACCGGCGCGCAGCGACACATACTGGCGCCGACTCAAGCCGGCGATGTCTGGCGGCAAGTTCGCCCGCGTCATGCCGAAACGTTCACTTTGCCGCCCGATTGAACCTCACACAGCGACTTGATCAACACTGTACGGCAACAGGGAGTAACTCCATTGCGTAGATCAACTAGTCGTAACGCGTTCAACCACCGGACTCATTCAGCCCTATTTGGCGCGGGAGCGTCGGCTCGTGCCGCAAGGATGTCGCCAAGTTGCCGCGCTGCGGAATCGTCGCCGGCGTTGGCGTGGACGCGAAGTATTTCGACTGCTTGATCGACATTGTCCTGCGCGGTGAGGAAGCCGGCCAATCGTCGTGCGGCCGGGCCGTCGCCATCGCCGGCTCGGGTCCGCAGCTCATCGAAACAACCTTGTTCGGCGAGGACATCGGCCAGCCGTTCCGCCGAGTACTGGTCGCCAGTGCCGGCTCGGACGCGTAGCTCTTCGACTAGGCCGTGCGCAGCGAGGAAGTCAGCCAGCCTGCGCCTGGCAGGATCGTTCACGATCGCCCGGGCGCGTAGTTCGTCGATGCGGTCGTGTTCGGCGAGGATGTCGGCCAGGTCCTTACTGAAAGGGACGACGATGTGGAGGCGCTCCTCTTCGACGTGGTGACGTAATAGCGCTAAGGCCTCGTCTACGTCGCCCCGTGCCGCGAGGTGGGTCGCCAGCCGGCGAGCAGCCTCTGCGTCTCCTTTCTCTGCGAGCCCGCGGAGTAACTCGATTGCTTCATCGACGTCGCCTCGGGCGACGCATACGTCGGCCAGGTGCCGTGCTGCGGGTAGATTGCCTGTGGCCACCCAGTTGCGGAGTTCATCGATCTGGCCCCGGGCTGCCAGAAGACCGGCCAACGCTTCCACCGAGTACTGGTCTCCGTCCATCATACGCCTGCGTAACTCGTCAACGCGGCCTTCACGGGCGAGGAGTTCGGAAAGCCTGCGTTTGGCGTTTTCGTCGCCTCTGCCCGCGACTTCGTGCAGGAACTTGAGGGCCTTCGCGATATCACCCCGGTCTATTAGGACGTCGGCGAGGCGTTTGGCCGCGTAGCCATCCACGCGGGGGGTAGCTCTGGGGGGCTTAAAGGGCAGGGCCAAGCCATGGAGTTCACGCTCCCTGCCTTTGGTTGCGAGGATGTCGACGAGCTGTGTGGGCGCCGTCGAGTCTCGGCTGTACCGGCCGTAGGAAGCGTTTCGGTTGTACCTACGGCGGCGGTCCAGGAGCTCAATAGCGTCGTCGTAACGACCTTGGGCCGCGAGGATGCCGGCCAGCTGCCGGGTGGCTGTCCCGTCGCGGTCGTCGACGCGCGTTCTCACCAGCTCTGCGGCCTCCGCGAAGTCACCCTGACTCGCGAGGATGTCGCCCAGCCGCCGCGCGGCGTTCTCATCGCCGGCGTCCGCACGGGTGCGAAGCTCGTCCAGACGGCCAAATTCGGCGAGGATGTCGACCAATTGCCTGGCGGCGGCCCCGTCGCCGGCGTCCGCAGGGGTGCGTAGCGCGGCGAGGGCTTGCTCAGGTTGACCTTTCCTGACCAAGATGTCGGCCAGCCGCCGTGTGGCGGCCTTGTCGCCGGCCTCTGCGCGGGTGCGGAGCTCGTCGAGGCGGCCCCGTCTGGCCAGGATGCCGGCCAGTTCCCGTGCGGCATATCCATCGCCAGCGTCCGCGCGGTTGCGGAGCTCATCCAGACAGCCCTGCGCGGCGAGGATCTCGGCCAGCCGTTCCCGTGTTCGAAAGGAACCCAAGGAGGAGTCGTCCGCCCCGGCTTGCAGAAGCGAAAGGGCCTCGTCTATCTCGCCCCGCACGGCAAGGATGTCAGCCAGCAATCGGCGAGCTTCGTGGTCGCCCTCATCTGCGCGGGTGCGGAGTTCGTCGATGCGGCCTTGTTCGGCGAGCAGCTGGACCAGCCCAGCGGTGCCGCGCCACACGCCGGCACGGGCCTGCTGCCGCTGGTGTGAAAGCAACGCCGTGCGGGCGAGATGGTCTTGGAGGATCGCGTGACCGAACTGGAATGCAGTCCCGGCTTGACGCAGGACTCCCCGGCGGTGGGCGTCATCAAGGAAAGCCCACAGCCGCCAGGGCAGCCAGCGGCGTGCGGCCAGCCGGAAATGCGCAGCCCTGAAGCGTGCCCATCGCCCTAACCCCCTATCCACGGCTGCGATAAGGGCGTAAACGCCCCCGGCAGCGCAACCGGCAACGGGCACTGGCACAGCAGTGGCTGTAGTGGCCGCCACCGCGGCGAATATCAGGCCGTTAGTGAGCCCGTACTGCGCAGCGGCGGTTGCCGTCTCTACCCGGTTGACCCGCACCGTCGCACGGGGTGTCGGCCGCCGCGCCTGGATCGGCGTCGGCAGTGGCGGGACGAGGAAGGTCACTAATTCACAGATCAGGCAGCTAGCGATCCCGAGCCGGATGTCGTTGACCAGTAGGCCCGTCAGTAGGCCGATCAAGACGCCGAAAAAGAGCTGCCGCATGAACTCGCCCGTGTTGCGCATGGGACCCGGAAGGTAAATCGCGGTGCGGGGGAGGTAACCGTCGTGCCGGGCCGGTCGGTCTCCTTCTCCCTGGAGGGCAAAGCCCAGCAACGCGGTGAGGACGGCGGCCCAGAACCCAGCAGGTGTCCCGTGCATCAAGCCGACGGCGGCACCGACAGCCGCGGCCGGGACAAGCGCCGCGAGCAGCGAAAGCCCGCCGCTCGTCAGCGGAGGTCGCGATGCCATGAGGCGCGGCGTCAGCTGCCACCACCACAGCTCACGAGTGCCGGCCCGATACATCTGGTATGCCAGGCAACTCAGCCACCGCCGTGCCCGCTGGGGTTCGTACCGCCGGGCTGGCCGTCCGATATCGCCGGGCCGTGGCGGTAGCTCCGGCTGGTAGCGGCTGGCGATGAAGCTGTCCACTAGGGCGCCGGTGACGGCCGCGAGGTCGGGCAGCGCGAGCAGGTCCGTTGGATCGCTGCCTGGGTCCCAGTAGGCATCGCGGGCCAGCGTGACCAGTAGCGGAGTCGACAGCGCACGGGCGAGCGCGCCCTTGCGGTTGCCTCGTAGGTGATCGAACAGCTGCTCCCATCGAGCCGGAGCGAGCGCGGACTGGGACAGGTACTCGATCGCCTCTTCGACGTCGACCGGTTGGAGTTCTACGACGGCGGCCCCGGCCAGCGGCTCGGAGCTGCGCACCGCGCGTTCGTACTCGCGGCTGCGGCACGTGACCACCAGCGCCTGTCTAGGGGCGGCGGCGAACCTGTCAACGGCCTTGATTGCCTGTCCGTGCCAGCGAGTGGGCAGCTCGTCCAGTCCGTCCAAGACCGGAAGCACATGAGCGCCGGCCACCAAGCGACGCGCAACGTCGGCGGGTCGGGCGGCGTGCTGCTTGAGGAAGGCCGCGTAGTCCTCGACGAGGCGGCGCACGATGAAGGTCTCGAGGCTCTCAGCGATCGGATTCCATGACCCGACCGGCACCAGCGCTGGTACCGGCTCACCGCGATCGAGCCTGCGGAGCAGACCCAGGGTCAACAACATCGCCAGGGTCGTCTTACCCGCGCCCGGCTCACCGATCACCACGAGCTGCCGGTGTAGCAGGCCCTGGAATGCCGCGACGACATCGTCCACGTAACCGGCCAGCGGTGCTTCCCGCGAATCTAGCGCCTTTGGGTCCAGAACGGCGCTGCGCGGAGCGGACCGTCCCCTCGACGACCAGCGCAACCGCAGCGGAACCGGTCGGGTCCGCCGCAACACCGCCTCGTCGGCCCATTGCCGGTTCATCTCGTCAGCGAGCGCGGCCACAGCTCCATCGACGTCCACCGGCGGCTCAGTTCGCGGCCGGATCCGGTCGAAGACGGCAAGAGCGGTGCCCAACGCTGTCATCGGCAGTCCCAGAATGCCGACCCAGGCCACCCACCGGTCGAACTCGGGCCCAGTCCTATCACTGACGGCAAGCAAAGTCACCGTGAACCCCGACATCAGTATGCCCACGCCGAGAAGAACCCAGCCTATCCGACGCGCCCGGTCCCGCCATCTCACCACTACATTATGGCTTGGCTACGTCATGAACCGATACGCTGCTTTGGTTCGGGTGCCCTTGGGCTTGGCGCTCGTGGATCCATTGACTCGTCACGAAGCGCAGTGAGGTGGTCGGTGGTTGTGGGGTTTCGGCGGCATCAGCAGTCGTGTAAGTTTATGAACCGTTACGGTTAGGCAACGCAAAGTGAACGGTTTGTGACATTGGGTGACTTTGGGTAGCTGCTGGTGGACTGTCTGCCTGGTGGGCTGCCCTAGCCCGTGTCCGTGAGTGGGGGCGGCTCCTTGATCACTAGAAGTGATACGAAGTCATGCCTTGGGCTATGTCCACCACGACATCGGCCACCACACCCACGTCCTCACGTGTTACCGGCACGCCCTCACCCTATTCCGCGATCTCGGCGGACCGCTACGAGAAGCGGACACCCTCACCCGCCTCGATGACACCCACTACAGCACCTGCAACTACCACGCCACCCGTGACGCCTGGCGGCCAAATCGACATCAGATATGGCTTACGCTGGTCGGAATGATGGGGCGCCCCTCAAATAAATGAGTCATTTTAAGCCATTTGGATGGCGCCCGCGCTGTCCCCGCGCCATCGACAAGCCAACCATTCCAAAAGGGTGAATGGCTCCCCGCGTCATTGATCACCAGATGATCTCGACTGTTTTGGTGTTCGAGATCGCCCGGTCGGAGGTCACCAGGGGGACACCGAGTTGAATTGCGGTGGCCAGGATAAACCGGTCGAACGGATCACGAAGATCGTCCAGTGGGACGACATCAAAATACCTCATGGTGGCCACCGAGATTGGCTGGAGCACCAGGTTGGTCACCGGGTCGAGAACGGTGTCTTGGATGTGCTCAAACACACCGGGAGCGATCGGCGCCGAACTGGTCTTCTGGCTGGCATACCACAGATCTGCCAGGGTGGCGGCCGACACGATCACCCCGTCGGAGTCTTCGGCTGTCAGCAGCGCATCGAGTGCGGGCTCGCTCAACCGCGCCGGGTCGGCCAGGTACCGGACCAGCGCCTGCGAGTCGGCGACGACCTTCACGCCCAGCGCCGCTCGATGGCCGCGATCCGTTGAGCCTTCGCCTCGCCCAAGGCGGCTTCGAGCGCATCGAGTGCCGCCGCGTCGACCACACCGGCCAGCGCGCCGTGCGCGCGACGGCGCTGCGTGCGCGGCGGTAGCTGGGGGATCAAACGTAGGTGCGCACCAGGACGCACGCCATGGCGGGCAAGCTCTTCGGCGGGCACACGTAGCGCGCCGTCGGTATCGACGACGACTTCGAAGTCTTCCCCGTTCGGTGCGGCGGAACTGCTCACATCATGAGCATAGTATGGCGCGGCCGTGCGGGAAGATCCCGGTCGCAGCGCGCCAAGCTCCCGGTCGTTCACGCAAGCCAGTGTGTTAAAGGGAGATAGCTCACCAGCTCGGGCATGGGGATCAGCGGTGAGGTGTGGCCTTGCTGCGAGTTCGGCCAGGGTGACCACGCTGATGCCGGGAGCAAGATCGGCGTAATAGCGCTGGACCTGTGCGGCGACGGCGATCGTCAAGCTTCTCGAAATCGATCACGGTTGAAGTGTCGAGAAGAAACGTTGGCTGGTGCTCACCGGTCGTCGCCCAGCATGAAATCCTGGGCGAGGGCGTCATTGACGTCGGAGCGGAACTGCTCGAAGTCGACGTTGGGCAACCCGCTCGCTGTGGCGCTGGCCTGCGCCCAGGGGGACAAACCGCTTCCTGCCAGCGACCAAGCGCAACGCGTGCGCAGACACCTCGCCCAGTTGATCCGGGTCAACCGGTCGACGAGCTAGTGCATCGCTTCGTAGTCATGCGCTGCGGCCACGGCCGCAGGCTACTGGCCACCCGCCCGCAGACGATTGTTGCGCCCGTCCTCCGGCTTGCCATGACCAGGGACAGGTCGATAGGCGCTTGACCCATACAGACGCTGTGCAGGGCCATGGGATTGGGCTAATCATCGGGTGTTCTGGCAGCTGCGAGCGCACATCGCGTCCCGGCGAGTATCGGACGGCCGCCCTACGAGCTGCTGGCCGGCGCGACCGCGGCCGTCGATTTCTCGCGGGCCGGGCCTAGGTGCCGGCGAGGGGTTCGAGATGGCCAACGTCTGGAGACCATGCGCGCGGCAGGCTTGTCCCGTCCCAGCCAGTAGCGACCACCTGCGACTACGGCTGGTCGCAGGGTGGATACTCGTGGCATCCAACGGGTGCAGTGGTGGGGCCGATGGGCGGTATTTTCATCAGTTTCCGCGGTGAGGACAATCAGACGGCTGCGGCTTTGATCGATCGCGAGGTGGCGGCGCGTTTGGTAGTGATCTCTGTGATTGCCGGCACAGCCGGGGTAGGTAAGACTACGCTGGCCGTGCAGATCCTCATCCAGTTGCTCGGCGAGCGCGGCGAACGGCCCGACGACCCGGTGCCCGTCCTGTTGCCGCTGTCCGGATGGCGCGCCGATGCGTACGACGGCGACCTGCGCGACTGGATCGCCGACCGGATTGTCGCCGGCTACCCCCGAGCTGGGAACGGCCGGCTACGGCCCGCACGTGGTCGAGAAGATGGTCGCGCAGGGACACATCCTGCCGATCCTGGACGGGCTCGACGAGGCGGCTCCTGACGTGCGCGAGACGTTCATGCAGGCCGTGCACCGCTCGATGGACGGCAGTACGCAACTCGTCCTCACGAGCCGCACCGACGAGTTCGACGCGGTAGTGGGCATGGGCGGCCGGGTTCTGTCGTCGGCCGTTGTGATCCAGCCTGAGCCGCTGACCGCTCCGGCGGCCGCCAAGTACCTGCAGCGGTGTCTGGGACCCGCGCCGGGGCCAGCCTGGCGTGAGATTCTGCGCCGGCTGTCCGATCCCGCCGGCCCGGACGGCGCGATCGCCGCTCTGGCCGAGGTCGCCGCCAATCCGCTGGGCCTATGGCTGATCCGGGCCTCCTACATTTCCCCGGCGACCGACCCGTCACCGCTGCTCGACGACAAGCGGTTCGCCTCGGCGGCGGCGCTGCGCGCCCACCTCTTCGATCAACTGGTGGCTGCCAGCATCAAGGCACGCCGGTCGAGCAGCGATCCGGCACAACTGTTTCGCCCGCGCCATGAATACGATCCGGCCCAGGCCGAAGACTGGCTCCGTTTCCTCGCGCAGAACCTCGACCGGTGGAAGACCCGGGACTTCGACTGGGCGCGCGACACAGCGGCGCTGGCCGCGCCGTTTCGGTGGCGTTCCACTGTCGCCGGTTCCTGCGGCGGGCGATCCCTGTACTGGATGGCCTCCTCGACCGGTACGCCGAAAGCCGCCGGGGCATTCAACTGGCGGTGGCAGTGATCGTGCTCGTGTCTCTCTGCGGACTGGGGCTGACGTCCGCGCTGGGGTTGCTGTTCGTTCTGCTGGTGATCGGTGCCCTCGCGCTGTGTTTCCGAATGTTGGTGCTACACGAGGA
>Ga0126372_10000585_pt1 | contig 12968 bp, 11 predicted proteins | sample PanSoiMetaPlot_6_FD_92762 | JGI IMG/M metagenome (GOLD analysis project Ga0126372, IMG submission 92762) | Tropical forest soil microbial communities from Panama - MetaG Plot_6 | ecosystem: Environmental > Terrestrial > Soil > Tropical forest > Bulk soil | place: Panama | collected 2016-02-17
CCGGCTTGCCGTCCTTGTCCGTCACCGGCTCGTCGTACTCCGACGGCTGGACCACCGCGACCTTCGTGTACGGGCCAAAGGTCTGCACGACGCCCTGAGAGACGAGCGCCAGCGCGAACACGAGCGAGAGCGGCAACAGGACGTAGAGTGTCGTCCGCGTGAGATCGACCCAGAAGTTGCCGATCGTCTCGGCGGAACGCCGCGCGAATCCCCTGATCAGCGCGACAGCCACCGCCATGCCCGTCGCCGCCGAAACGAAGTTCTGCACGGTCAGCGCGAGCATCTGGGTGAGATAGCTCATGGTCGTCTCGCCGCCGTAGCCTTGCCAGTTGGTGTTGGTCGCGAAGCTCACGGCAGTGTTGAACGACGAGTCCGGTGAGACCGCGCCGAGCCCGGCCGGATTGAGCGGCAGCACGCCCTGCAGACGCTGGAGCGAATACACCACCAGGAGCCCGACGAGATTGAACAGCAGCATCGTGAACGCGTAGGTCTTCCAGCCCATCTCGAGCTCGCGCACGATACCCGACGCTCTGTAGATGAACCGCTCGAGCCAGCCGAGCGCCCGATCGAGCACGATGGGCCGCCCTTCGTACACGCGCGCCATGTAGGCGCCGAGCGGCTTGGCCAGCGCCAGAAGAACGATCAGATAGAACACGAGCTGGAACACGCTAGTGCCGGTCATGCGAACATCTCCGGCTTGAGCAGCGCCAGCACGAGATAGATCAAGAGTCCGAGCGACACGACCCCGCCGAGGATGTAGAGGAGTGGCATCGGGTCCTCCTACACTCGCTCACAGAGCTTCACGAACAGCCACGTGAGGCCGAAGAAGAGCACGCTCAGTCCGACGTAGAGCGCATCCGCCCAGTCCATGGGGATCCTCCAACCAGCAAGATAGGACCGCCCGACCTTAAGAAACCGTCAAGATGCCGCGCTCGCCTGTTAAGGATTCGTCAACGGCGCGCGGCGACGGCCCCGAATCCACCGAGAGGGTTCGTGCCCTCTTAATGACAGGTATGAAACTCGCCGTTGGTATCCTGGCTCTCTTGCTGGTCGTGGCGGTCGTGCTCGCCGTTCCGCTGGTCGCCCATCGGGCGCCGGCGGCACCCGACTGCGTCAGCCGGGTCGTGACCCTCAAGGGTCCGGGTGGCGCACCGGTCGAATGTGTCTGCATCGGTGGGACACTATCGACGTGCTTCAATCCAGGGCCCTGATCGTACCGCCCTGACGGAGTCCCGCCGAGAGCTTGAATTCCAGCGGGGCCGCGGCGCTACACTAGTGCCGTGGGTATCGACCGGCCGGACCCCGAGGCGCTCCTGGCCCGTGTCAACGCGGAGGAAGCGCGTGAGCGTCGCGGCAAGCTGAAGGTCTTCCTGGGCGCCGCCGCCGGGGTCGGCAAGACGTACGCGATGCTCGAGGCGGTGCGGGAGCAGAAGCTCGACGGCGTCGATGCGATCATCGGCTACGTCGAGACGCACGGCCGGGCGGAGACCGACGCGCTGCTCGCCGGCCTCGAGATCCTGCCCCCGAAGGCAGTCGACTATCGAGGGACCGCACTGCGCGAGTTCGATCTGGACGCCGCGCTCGCCCGCCGTCCCACGCTCATCCTCGTCGACGAGCTCGCTCACACGAACGCGCCGGGCTGCCGGCACGCGAAGCGCTGGCAAGACGTCGTCGAGCTGCTCGACGCCGGAATCAACGTCTACACGACGATGAACGTCCAGCACCTCGAGACGCTCAACGACGTCGTGGCGAAGATCACCAGCGTGATCGTGCGCGAGACCGTGCCCGACTCGGTGTTCGAGCAGGCGGACGAGGTCGAGCTGGTCGATCTGCCGCCCGACGAGCTTCTCGAGCGTTTCAAGGACGGCAAGGTCTACATGCCCGAGCAGGCGGAGGAGGCCGTCAAGAACTTCTTCCGCAAGGGCAATTTGATCGCGCTGCGCGAGCTCGCGTTGCGCCGCACCGCCGAGCGGGTAGACGCGCAGATGCGCGTCTACATGCACGAGCACGCGATCGAGAAATCCTGGCCGACCGCGGAGCGGCTCCTCGTCTGCATCAGCCCCGGCCCCGAATCGGCGCGCCTCGTCCGCGCGGCCAAGCGGATGGCCGATCGGCTCGGCGCGCCGTGGGTCGCCGCGTACGTGGAGACACCCGCCCAGCTCCGGCTGCCGCCGCAGGTCCGCGACCGGGTGACCCAGACCTTGCGCCTGGCCGAGCAGCTCGGCGCCGAGACGGTCAGGCTACCCGGACAGCAGATGAGCGAGGCGATCCTGGGTTTCGCGCACGATCGCAACGTGACGAAGATCGTCGTCGGCAAGCCGCGGCGCCGCTTGTGGACGCGCATCCTGATCGGCTCGATCGTCGACGCGCTCGTGCAGGGCAGCGGCGACATCGACATCTACGTGATCAGCGCCGAGCGTGAAAAGCCGGGAGTGCCGCCGGCGCTCGGCGGCCGACGGGCCATCCCGACCGACTGGGCGCGCTACGGCTGGGCGATGGCCGTCGTCGCGCTGGCCACCGGCGCGGCGTGGCTCACCCTGCCGTTCTTCGAGCTCGCCAATCAGGTCATGCTCTATCTGCTCGGCATCGTCGTGGTCGCCACCCGCTATGGCCGGGGCCCCTCGCTGGTGGCCTCGATCCTGAGCGTGGCCGTGCTCGACTTCCTCTTCGTGCCGCCCGTCTTCACGTTCGCGGTCTCGGACGTCCGGTACCTCTTCACGTTCGTGGTGATGCTGGTCGTGGGCCTCGTCACCAGCAGCCTCGCCGCGCGCATCCGCATGCAAGCCGATGCCGCGCGACAGCGCGAGCAGCGGACGGCCGCGCTCTATGCAATGAGCCGCGAGCTCGCCAGCACGCGCGGCCTGGAGCAGCTCCTGACGATCGCGGTGCGGCACATCAGCGAGGTCTTTCGTAGCCAGGTCGTCGTGCTCCTTCCCGGCACCGGCGGCGAGAGCCTGCAGTCGTCGAGCTGCGGACAATACACGGTCGACTCGAACGAGCTCGGCGTGGCCAAGTGGGTGCACGAGCACCATCAGCCGGCCGGGCTCGGCACCGCCACGCTTCCGGGCGCCGCCGCCCTGTACTTGCCGCTGCAGGCGCCACGCGGGCCCGTCGGCGTGATCGGAATTCGGCCCGCCGATCGGCACGCGCTCGATTCACCGGATCAGCTCCATCAGCTCGAGACGTTTTCGAACCAGACCGCACTGGCCATCGAGCGAGCGCATCTCGCCGACGAGGCGCAGCACGCCCAGGTCCGTATCGAGACCGAGCGGTTGCGCAACTCGCTGCTGAGCTCGGTCTCGCACGACCTGCGCACGCCGCTGGCCACGATCAAGGGCGCGGCCACCTCGATGCTGGACAACGGCGGCAATCTCGACGCACCGACGCGCCGGGAGCTGCTCGAATCGGTCCGCGAGGAGGCCGATCGGCTCAATCGTCTCGTGCAGAACCTCCTCGAGATGACCCGACTCGAATCCGGCGCGCTCCAGCTCCGCAGGGAATGGCATCCACTCGAGGAGGTCGTCGGCGCGGCACTGAGCCGGCTCGGCAAGGAGCTCACCGGCCGGCGCGTGGACACCCACGTGCCCCGCGATCTGCCGCTGGTGCCGATCGACGACGTGCTGATCGAGCAGGTGCTCGTCAACCTGCTCGACAACGCGGTCAAGTACACGCCGGCGTCGAGCCCCATTCGCATCCTGGCGACGTCCACCGATGAAGCCGTGACGGTCGAGGTCGCCGACCGCGGGCCGGGCCTACCGCGCGGCGACGAGGACCGAGTGTTCGAGAAGTTCTATCGCGGGCTGCCGGGCGGCCGCGGCGCCGGGCTCGGCCTGGCGATCTCGCAGGGCATCGTCAAGGCGCACGGCGGGCACATCTGGGCGCAGAATCTGCCGGAGGGGGGCGTGGCGTTCCTGTTCACGCTGCCACTCGCCGGCAAGCCGCCCGACGCCGTGCCCGCCGATGCCTGACCCGGTCGTCGTCGTCATCGAGGACGAGCCGCAGATCCGCAAGTTTCTCCGCGCCACGCTCGAGGGCCAGGGCTATCGCCTCTTCGAGGCGTCGAATGGAGCCGACGGCGTGGTCGAGGTCGGCTCGCGCCAGCCGGACGTCGTCATCATCGATCTCGGTCTCCCCGACATGGACGGCCTCGAGGTGATCCGCCGCGTGCGCGAGTGGACCGCCGTCCCGGTGATCGTGCTGTCGGCGCGCGGCCAGGAGCGCGACAAGGTGACGGCGCTCGACGCGGGCGCCGACGACTACATGAGCAAGCCCTTCGGCGCCGGCGAGCTGCTCGCGCGCATCCGCGTGGCGCTCCGTCACACCGCCGGGGCATCGCACGAGGGCGACGACGCCGTCTTCCAGGTCGGCGAGCTGCGCGTCGACCTCGTGCGACGGCACGTGTTCGTCGGCGACAAGGAAATGCATCTGACGCCGATCGAGTACAAGCTCCTGACGACCCTGGTGCGGCATGCCGGAAAGGTCGTCACCCACCAGCAGCTATTGCGCGAGGTGTGGGGCCCGTCGCACACCGAGCAGGCTCACTACGCGCGCGTCTACATGGCGCACCTTCGGCACAAGCTCGAAGCGGAGCCGGCTCGTCCGCGCTATCTGCTGACCGAGTCGGGCGTGGGCTACCGGCTGGCCGCGGAGTAAGCCCGCCCGGGTCTCAGCGCTTCACTGCACGACGCGGTCGGCCCGAAGCACCAGCGACGACGGAAGAGTGAGCCCGAGCGCCCTGGCCGTCTTCAGATTGACGACGAGCTCGAACCGGGACGGCTGCTCGATGGGTAGATCGCGCGGATTCGTCGGACCGAGAATCTTGCCGATATAGCCGCCCGCGCGGCGGTACATCGCCGGCGTGCTCGGCCCATACGCGAGCAGGCCACCCGCCTCCACGAACTCGCTCGAGCCGTAGATCGCCGGCACCCGGGCTCGGCCCGCGAGCTCGACGATCCGCGACAGGTGGAGCAACGTCGTCGGGCTGCCCGGGACGATGATCGCCTCGGGCCGCTCGGCCGGCGGACGTGCGAACACGCCCGCGAGCGCGTCACCGTCCTGAACGCCGTGGATCTGTATTTTCACGGCGGCGTCCGCCGCTGTCGCCTGAAGGCTCGCCAGCTCGGCGCGACTCGCCGCGTCCCCGCCGTAGACCACGGCCGCGCGAGAGAGCGGCCCCATCTCCTTGAGGAGGGCGATCCAGCGCCGCGCCAGCTCGGCCGACGGATACGTGACGCCTGTGAGGTTGGCGCTCTCGCCGGACCTGGCGGCGTCGGAGCCGATCATGACAATCGGAATCGTGCTCGTCGCCCGCCGCGCCGCCTGGATCGCCGGACCCCCGACGGCGAACACAATGTCGACCTTCATCTGGACCAGCTCGGACGCGAGCTCCGGCAGCCGGGCCGGTTGTCCGTCGGCGGATCGGTACTCGAACGCGACGTCGCGAGGATACCCGACGAGGGCCTGCTTCACGAGATCCTGATATGGCGTCGTGGCCCGACCGGAGTCCAGCCAGCCGATCCGATAGGTTCTCCGAAGCGGCTGCATTTCGGCCAGGACGGGCACCGAGGCGCGCCCACCGGGCGGAATCAAGGCTACCCGCGGCGCGGGTGGCGCCGCCGTGGGTACAGCTGTGACGGGCTCGGCGGGGGCCTTCGGAGACGCGATCGGCGTCGCCGCTGGAGGAGCGACGCGCTCCGGGGCCACAGTCGCCGGGGCCGCTATACGCGGCGGTGCCGGCTCCGGGGCCGACGGTGCCTTCGCCGGCGGGCTCGTAACGGCCGACGGGTTCACCCCGGTCGCGGGCAAAGTCGCCGCCGGCGGTGCAGCCGAGCGCGCCGCGGCCCCGTGCTGTGAGGCCAGTCCCCAGATCGCCAAGGCCGCGATCGCGACTGCGCAGGCGACAGCGCCACCGACGACGGCCGTTCGACTCCGTCCGCGAGCGGTCGGAACGGTCGTCTCTCCCCAGAGCCCATTGAGCATCTCGTGCATCCAGGGCCTTCGCTCCGGATCCTTCTCCATGGCCTGCATGACCGTACGCTCGATGGAGCCGGGCGCGCTGCGGCGGACCATCGGCCTGGGCGGTTCGGTCAAGTGCCTGTCGAGGACAGCCTCGCGAGTCGCAGCCGCGAACGGCGGTGCCCCGCAGAATATCTCGTAGACGATCGCACCGAGCGCGTAGACATCCGTCTTCTCGGTGATTGGTCCTCGACGAATCTGTTCCGGCGCGAGATATTCCGCCGGGCTCGTATCGGGAGCACTTGACGCGGCGGAGTCGCGCAACCCGACCATCTCGACGTCCATCAGCTTGATGCGTCCGTCGGGTAGCACCACGACGTTGCTCGGACGGAGCGCGCCGTGGACGAGCCCGAGGTTGTGGAGTGCCTCGACCGAGCCGGCGAGCTCGAGCACCCATCGCCGAGCCCTGGCCACGTCGAGGGGCCGGCCCGCGGCCAGGACGTCGCAGAGGCGACGGCCCTCCACGAGTTCCATGACCGCGATAGGCTGACCGGGCTCCACCTCGCCGATCTCGAGCACCTGGACGAGCCCGGGGTGGCCTGCCGAGGCGGTAGCGATCGACCGGCCTCCGGTCTGGACCGCGCGGACGACGCCGGGTGCAGCGGCGAGCCGGCGCGGGAGGAATCGGACCGCGACGTGCTGCACGCTCGACTCGTCTTCGGCGGCATACACGGTTCCGAAAACGCTCGAGCCCAGCTCGCGAACCAGGCGGTACCGGTCCCGGACGCGCTGCCCGACGCGCGTGCGATCGTCCGGCTCGCTGCTCATCCCGGTCCCTCAGCCCGGCCCGCAGCCAATGGCTGGCCCCGTCTCAATAGGGAATCTTCAGCCGCTGCGCGACTTCGCGGTGGACGTCGTAGTCGAAATCGTTCGAGACGACGATCTCCTTGTACTGAATGGACGTGAGGATGTCCTTGCCCTCCGGAACCCAGTTGAGCTTGAGGAGCGCCCGCTGGATCTTGGTCACGTAGGTCCGGAAGAGCCGCGGATGCACGGCGAACGGCTGCGGCGCGACCTCTTCGGTCCTCGCGAGCACGACGAGCTTCTCGCGCTGCGCCGGATCGAGCGCGGCGAAGCTGCGGGGGACGCCGCCGGCGGCCATCGCCTTGCCGTCGAGGACCGCCTGATAGGCCGCCTGGTGAGAGCCCGTATACATCGTCTCGACCTGGTCTGACGCCACGCCGGCGCGGGCGATGAGCGCCTGCACGAGCAGGGTGCCGCCGATCGCGTCCGGCGCCGAGTACGCGATCTTCTTGCCGGCGAGCTCTTTCGGCGACTTCGCGCCGTCTTCCTTGAGCGTGACGAGCAGACCGGCGATGCGCGTGGTGTCGCGCGCGATCGCCACGTAGCCGAGCCGCTTGCTGGCCTGGACGTATGTCAGCGGATTCCCCCACCAGATGTCGTAACGCCCCTCGAGGACGCGCTGCTGGAACTCCTCGATCGTCGGCGCGGTCTCGAAGGCGAACTTGTAGCCGACCTCCCGCTCGAGATAGCTGAAGAACGGCCGCCACATCTCGCGGACCTTCTCCGGCTCCTGCTGCGGCGCGATGCCGAACAGGATCGGCTCACCGTTATGCGGATGGGCGAGCACCGCAACGGGGACGGCCAGCAACGCGGCGACGAGCACGAGTGACACCGTGAGCACACCGCTACGCATATCGGTCCTCCAAAGGCTCCGGTCAGGGCCGGAGATAGATGTATCCCTGCTCCTGGAGCTCCATCACCCGGACGACGCCGCCCTGCGGCAGAATGAGCGACTTGGGCGGCAGCTGCTCTGCGGTGATGCTGAAATTCTTCATCGTGTTGCCGCACGCACCGAACGTCATGCCCTGGAGCTGCAGCGCGTCCAGCGCCTGCATGAGGGCGGGATCCATCGAGCCCTGCACGAAGGACTTCAGCGCCGGCCCGAAGACGACGAGCTCGAGAGCCTCGACGTTCTGCCAGCCACCGACGCCGGCGACATGATTGCGGATGTTGCGCAGGACGAACTGCGCCTTGTCGACACCCGCGTCGTCGAGCTGGTAGACGATCTTGTGCTTGCGCGCGTTTTCCTTGAGATGCGCCGCGTCGGCTTGCACGAGCGCCAGCAGGACACTGGCCGCCACGAGAACCGAGACCCAACCGCGCCGAATTTTCATTTCGTCTCCTCGACAGAAAATTGTTCGGACCACGACCGGGCAAGATGCATGCCAGCCGCCGAGCTCGAACCTAAAGTGACATGCAGTCGCGCCTTGCACACCAGGGCCGCGATTTTTCTGCCGGCATTCACTGGCCGGGGCGTACAGGGATCGCGCGCTCCGACCTCCCGACGTCCTGATGCTGCAAGCGAATACACACTCGTGTGCAACGGCGTACACGTGGCGCCCCGTTCCGGTAGAATTACGAGCGGATCGCCACCAGAGGAGGCTCGACATGCCCCGTTGTCTGAAGGTCGCGGCCGCTCAGATGGGCCCGAACCAGGATGGGACGCCGCGCGAGGCGATCGTCGAGCGGATGCTGGCGCTCCTCGATGCGGCCGCCCGCGACGGCGTCGAGCTGATCGTTTATCCGGAGATGGCGCTGACAACCTACTTTCCGAAGCGGCTCCGCAACGACTTCGACCAGTTCTTCGAGACCGAGGTGCCTCCGAAGGCGCTCGAGCCGCTGCTGCGCCGCGCCGCCGACGCGCGCGTGGCCGTGCACGTGGGCTTCTGCGAGAAGGCGGATGGCAAGTACTTCAACACGGCGCTCCTCACCGACCGCGACGGGCGTCTTTGCGGGACGTTCCGCAAGATCCACCTGCCCGGCACGAAGGCGGCCGACGGCTTCGCCCAGGTCTACGAGCCCTACTACTTCGCCCACGGCGACACCGGGTATCGCGTGTTCGACGCCGCCGGCGCAGCGGTCGGCATCGCCATCTGCCAGGACCGTCGCTATCCCGAGAGCTATCGCTCGCTCGCCCTGCAGGGCGCCGAGATCATCCTGATCGGCTACAACACGCCGATCTCGGCCACGGCGCTCGATCTCAACGAGCTCTGCATGCGCGCGGGCGCCTACGCGAATCTCTGCTTCGTGGTCGGCGTCGCCAAGGCCGGCATCGAGGACGGCGTCGAGCTCATCGCCGGGTCGTGCATCATCGATCCGCAGGGCCAGATTCTCGCCAAGGCCGCGACGCGCGGCGACGAGCTGATCGTGGCGCGGATCGACTTCGACCAGATGACGCCGCTCCGCAAGCGCTGGAACTTTTTGGGACGACGGCAGCCGCAGCACTACGGCGAGCTGCTCCGACCCGTCACCGAGAAGGAGCCCCATCGATGAGCGCCTCCGGAGTCGACGTCGTCGTCAGCGGCGGCAAGGTCGTCACCAGCACGGACGTGGTCGAGGCGGCCGTCGCCATCCGCGGCGACAAGATCGTCGCGATCGGCCCCGACTCGCTTCTGCCGAAGGCCGACCGCGTGATCGACGCCTCCGGCAAGCTCGTGCTGCCCGGCCTGATCGACTGTCACCTGCACGTCGGGCCCGAATACGACGACTGGCGCACGGCGCCGCTGGCCGCCGCGCGCACGGGCCTCACGACGCTTCTGCCCTTCGTCACCTACGCGCCGGGCGAAACCCTACCCAAGGCGACCGCGCGTCTGCGCGAAGAGGCCGAATCGCTCTCCGTTCTCGACTTCGGCTTCCACTTCATCCTGAACCACGAGCCGTACATCCTCGAGGGCATCCCCGAGGCGTTTCGCATGGGCGTGTCCTCCATCAAGCTCTTCATGACGTACAAGAAGCGCGGCAACCGCATGGTCTCCGATCAGTTCATCGCGCAGACGATGGAGAAGCTCGCCGACCTCGGCGGCCTCTGCCAGCTGCACTGCGAGAACGGCGACGTGCTGTGCTACCTCGAGGACAAGGCCATTGCCGAGGGCCGCACCAAGCCGACCGATTTCCCTCCCACCTGTCCGGACTGGACGGAAGAGGAAGCGATCAACCGCGCGATCCTCATCGGGCGGCTCACCGGCTGCCCCGTGTACGTCGTGCATCTGTCGACACGCCTGGGCCTCGAGCGCATCAAGCGCGCCCAGGCCGAGGGCCAGCGCGTGTGGTGCGAGACCTGTCCACAATATCTGCTGCTCACCGACAAGGAGATGGAGCGGCTCGGTCCCTTCGCCAAGATCGGGCCGCCACTCCGGCCCGCCGATGGACCGGACCGCGCGGCGCTCTGGGAAGGCTCGGCCCAGGGTTACATCGCCAATCTCGCGAGCGATCATTCGCCTCGCGTGCCGGCGGCGAAGGAGCCGGGCCGCACGAACATCTTCGTCGACGCTCAGGGCAAGCCGATCCCGTTCGGCGCGCCCTCGCTGGAAACCTTGGCGCCGCTCGCCTGGAACGAGGGCGTCGTGAAGCGCGGGCTTCCGCCCACGTGGATGGCACGCGTGATGGCCGAGAATCCCGCGCGCGTCTTTGGTCTGTGGCCGCAGAAGGGCGTGATCCGGCCCGGCGCCGACGCCGATCTGACGATCTGGGATCCGACACCCGACTGGACCATCCATCAGTCGCAGCATCTCGGCATCGCGGGCTTCACGCCGTACGAGGACTGGAGAATGCGCGGCCGCGCGTGGATGACGCTCGTGCGCGGCCAGGTGATGCTGAATCCCGCGGGCGAGCTCGAGCAGAAGCCCGGCTACGGGCGGTTCCGGCCGCGCCGCGGCCCGACGCCGCCGATCGCGGGCTCCGTCGCCTGAGCGGCTCGCCCACCGTGGATTACCTCGACCGGCTCGCAAGCGTCGTCGCCGCGACGCGACTCGACACGCTGCCCGCGTCGACGATTGCCGCCGCCAAGCTGGTGCTGCTCGACACGCTCGGCGCGATCGTGGCCGGCAGCGCTATGCCCGAGAACGGTCAGCTCGCGCGGCTCGCCGCGGCGCGGGCGCCGCACGGCGGCGTGACCGTGCTGGGGCATCGCGGGAAGTCCGACGCCTTCTGGGCGGCGCTCGCGAACGCGACCGCGGGCGTCGCGCTCGAGGTCGACGAGGGCAGCCGGCTGGGCGGCGGCCATCCCGCGATCCACGTCGTCCCCGGCGCGCTCGCCGTCGCCGAGGAGCGCCGTCTCGACGGCCGGCGGCTGCTCGAGGCCATCGTGGCGGGCTACGAAGTCGGCTCCCGCATCGGCGGCGCGACCACCGCGCGCGCGAACGTCCACTCGCACGGTACGTGGGGCACGATCAGCACCGCGGTCGCCGTCGCGAGGCTCGGCGGCGCCTCCGCCGAGAAGATCCGCGCTGCGCTCAATCTCGCCGCCTCGATGAGCCCGGCGAACACGTGGACCCCCGCGCTCGACGGCGCGACGATTCGCAACCTCTACCCCGGACGGTCGGCGTTCCAGGGCATCCTGGCCGTCGAGCTCGAGCGCTGCGGCTTCACGGGTCTCGGCGACGCGCCGTCGGACGTCTACGGCACGATCCTCGCCGACCGGTTCGAGCCGGCGCTCGCGGTCGCCGGCCTCGAGGCGCTCGAGCGCGGCGGCGGCGGGCGCGGCGCATACCGGATCGAGCAGAACTACTTCAAGCTCCACGCCTGCTGCCGATTCAACCACTTCGCCCTCGACGCGGTCGCGGCGCTGCGCGGCGCGCACCGGGTCGACGCCGGCGACGTCGAGAAGGTGGAGATCGTCACGATCCCGTTCGCCGTGCGCATGGGCGATCCGGCGCCGCTGAGCTCGCTCGCCGCCCGCTTTTCCATTCCCTGGGCCGTCTCGGCGGCGCTCGTGCTCGGCCGTACCGATCCTTCCGCGTTCGACAGGAAGGCCCTCGCCGACGAGCGCATCCGCGCGCTCGCGCGCCGGGTGGAGATCTCCACCGACCCCGAGATGTCGCCGCGTCGCGCCGATGCGCCGACCGCCCACGTGCGGCTCGTGCTGAGAGACGGAACGACGCTCGAGCGGACGACGTCAGTGGTCCGCGGCGACGCGCTGAGCCCGGTGGCAAGCGACGAGATCACCGCGAAGTTCGTGAGCCTCGCCGGCGCGATCCTCGGCGAGCCGCAAGCGCGGAAGGTCGTCGACGTCGTGGAAGAGGCCGACACGCTCGGGGACGTCGGCGCGCTGACCGCAATGCTCGTGCCCTGAGAACTCCGCTGAACGCGCGGGTTGCCCTCGCGCCGATCGTCCTCGCTCTCGCGACCTTGAGCATCCCGGCGCTCGCGGCGCCGCCCGAGGCGGCGGCGACGTGCGTTCGCACCTCGATCGGACGCGACGTCCCGACCGCGCTGATCCTGACCGGAGGCGGGGCCAAAGGCGCATACGAGGCGGGCGCCGTGGCCGCGCTTGCGGAAGCCGGCGTGCCGATCCGGCTCGTCGCCGGCTCGTCAGCCGGCGCCCTCAGCGCCGCGATGATCGCGGCCGGGCGCGCCGACCGGCTCGAGGCTACGTGGCGCTCCCTCACCCGCGAGCGGATCTATTCGGTGCGGGCGCCGACGTTCTTCGCCGGGCTGCTTCCGGGGTGGCTGACGCTCCGCGCCCTGAGCGGTGCCAGCTCACTGCTGGACCCGCAGCCCCTGCGCGAGCTGATCACGGCGTCGGTGGAGCTCGAGCGGATTCGCAGCTCCGCGATCACGCTCGTCGTGACCACGACCGACATCGTCCGGCGTGAGCCCCGCGTGTTCGACAATCACACCGTGACGGTCGACGCGCTGGTCGCGGCCGCCGCAGTGCCCGGCCTCTTCCCAGCCGTCGACGTCGATGGCGCGTTGCTCGTCGACGGCGGTCTCACCGGGCGCGCTCCGGTGCTCGAAGCGCTCGAGGCAGCGACGGTCGGACGGGCGCTGGTCGTGCTGAGCTATGCGCCGGACGAGCGTGCGGCGCCACCGACGACGATCCGCCGATCGATGGAGGAGGCGTTCGAGACCGCGATGCTCCACCAGATCCGGCGCGACACCGAGCTGGCCCGCTTCAAGCACCCCACCACGGAGTTCCAGCTCCTGACGCC
>Ga0126372_10000586_pt1 | contig 12966 bp, 8 predicted proteins | sample PanSoiMetaPlot_6_FD_92762 | JGI IMG/M metagenome (GOLD analysis project Ga0126372, IMG submission 92762) | Tropical forest soil microbial communities from Panama - MetaG Plot_6 | ecosystem: Environmental > Terrestrial > Soil > Tropical forest > Bulk soil | place: Panama | collected 2016-02-17
GGGGCAGGCTGCGGTAGACGCGATCCGTAAATCGAAGTGGGAAGCTGCTTCTCACGAAACGCACGAACTCGTCACGGTCCACTTTAATACCTGAATAGTTGGGCGAAGTACGTTTTGAGAAAAGCGGCTCACGGTTGTGATCCTCACTTGTTCGATTCTCCATAAATCAGAGACTTACAAGGCCAAATACAGCCAACCGAACCGTCGCCACAGGTCATCCAATGGGCCGCGGCTAGAAAACCATGTCAGTCTCGAATCTCCACGCTCGCCTCGTATTCGCGATCGTCTTATTGGCCGCGCTGACCGCTTGCACACAGCGCCGTCCCGAGAGCCCCGACGATCTCAAGGAGAAAACCGCTCAGACCACGGCTGCAGCAAAGCGTGACGCCAAGGCAATCGCCGAGGGAATTAAAGAAGGTTGGAGTCGCGACAAACCCCTCGACTTGAACTCTGCCACCAAAGAACAGTTGGAAAGCCTGCCGGAAATAAGCGCGGCGGACGCAGATCAGATTATTGCCGCCCGCCCATATAACGAACCACATGATCTGGTGACTCGCCGAGTTCTGTCGAACGCCCAGTACACTAGGATCGCGGATCGGGTTACGGCGAAGAAATAGGCGCGATAGGCAATTCCTACGTGCCGGACTTCTTCTGGTACACGCGAACGAAATCCACCAGCATGGTTTGCGGAAATTTCGTAGTCACATCAGGACTCCCGGGCCAATCTCCTCCCACCGCCACGTTGAGAAGAATGTAGAAGGGATGGTCGTAAACCCACTTGGTATCTTTCGGGAGTTCTGCGGGCGTCCGCGTCGCGTACAAATGGTCGTCAACGTAGAAACGGATCGCATTCGGCTCCCATTCGACAGCGTAGACGTGGAACCCGTCGGCGAAAGCCTTGCCCTCCGGCATTGAGAACGGCGAACCAATGCTTTTCGCGCCCGAATATCCCGGACCATGGATGGTGCCGTGCACGATCGATGGCTCCTTGCCAATATTCTCCATAATGTCGATTTCGCCTTCGCCCGGCCACCCTTTGTGATCCGAATCATCTCCGAGCAGCCAGAACGCAGGCCAGATGCCCTGGCCGCGGGGAATCTGGATGCGGGCCTCAAACCGTCCATATGCCTGCTGGAATTTCCCTTGTGTCTTCAGTCGTGCCGAAGTGTATCCACGGAATACGCCCTCGCTGTCGCTGTAGCCCTCGCGCCGCGCCGTGATCACTAGGTTGCCGTCCTGGACCTGCACGTTTTGCACGCGATTGGTGTAATACTCAAGCTCGTTGTTTCCCCAGCCGTTGCCGCCGGTTTCGATGACCCAGTTTGCTCGATCGGGCATCGACCCATTGCCGCCGTTGAACTCGTCGCTCCAGGTCAGCGCCCAGGAAGAGTGATCAACCGGCGTAGGAGGTTGCTGGTTTACCAAGCATGCCAGAAGGAAGCAGGAGAAGAGCGCGGTGAACATACCGACCATTATGCCGTGTCGAGGCTCGGTGGTGTACGGCTAACCCGCGGGAGTCTCTGCCTGCGCCCTCACGGCCTTTCCGATCACATCCGTCGCGGCCTCTCCGCAGGCGAAACCGACGGCCCGATAGCTCTCGAATTGATTCTCATCGAAGAACTGATCCACAGTGGTCTGATGAGGGAAATCTCGCGCCTGTCGGGCGTAAGCCAGAACATCGGGATCAAGGTCTGTGTTCAGGCACGGTTTGATGTAGATCAGGGTTCCAAGGCTTCCATCGGGATAGGTGATCGTGCCGCAGGAATAGGGCGACTTGCTCACGCGGAGCCTAACGTCACCCGGTGTTAAAGGGAGCGCTGGTCGAACCTCGTCGAGTTCGATCTTGATGTGTGTATTGAAATCGACGCGACATTTTTCCACGAGCCGGATCAAATCGGTACAGGAGTAGATGGGATCTGCTCCAGCATCGCAAGCGACGATCACGCGGCAGCGCCGCCGCACCAGCTCATACACGCCCAGATTATCGAAGTGCCCGCCATCGGAGAGATACACTTCTGCAGCTGTGTCTGTGGTCGCTCCGGTGAGTTCGTTCATCAACGCACGCCAGGAAGAGCGAGGCCGGCCCGCTTCCCACCACTTCTGCTTTTTGGGATTGCCTAGCCACCAGCCCAGCCGGACGCTGAAGACCGTCAGCAGGAAAGCGACGGCACTCTTCGTGTAGAACCCCATGTTCGGACTAGCCGCCGCGCCCGAAATCGCCATCGCCGTCCCCAACCTGGCCCCGTGGTATTGCCAGCTGTGCCATGAAAGATTCCGAGTCAGCCGGTAGGCTGGATCGTTCGGGACTCCGTTTCCGAATCCCGAGTAGAGCGGCGTGAAGGCAAAGGACCGTCCTTTCCGCGCCTGAAGGGCGAGGTCGTTGGCCTTCACGGCATTCAACGTGGCATTCAAGATGTGGAAGGGAGCGGCAACTTCATTCAGGCAGTCGAGCTGAATATTGTCATTTTCATCAAAGCCCGTGAACGGCTGTGCATACCGCGCCGGATTGGTTGCTCCCAGATAGCACCTTACCAATCGATTGCGATAGGCGTTGTGCAATGAGAATTCGTTCACGTCCACGCGCCAGCCCAGAAGCAGCGACAGGAGAAACAGCGAAATACATAGAATCCCGAGTGGAACCAGGTCTGGCGGGTTGGACAAAGCTGCCCAGTACCGCGAGTGATCCGTAGCGATCTCTGCGGTGCTGGGTCGAGCATTCGAGGTCAGAACTGGCGCAAGCAAATACGTAAGATCGGACAGAAAAGCAAGCAGGCCGACGACAAATATGGCCGGCGCCCATCGCGCCCACTGATCCTTCGTCGGCTTCCATCCTTTCTTCTCCGCCTTTTCGCTGTCTGTGGGCAGGGCCTCTCCGGGCGGGCTGCCAGTCTCCGCTCCCTTCGCGAAAAACAGGCCTCGCAGGGTTGCCAAAATCCAGCCCACGACGCCCCCCGTCAATCCGACCGAACTCAGCAAACGTAAGGCACGGTCCGTCCAATCTGCCGCATGGCCGCTGGCAAGATGCCAGCACAATTGCACAAGCAGAGGTACGAACGCGGCCGCAAAGCAAAGCAGGAAACCGTACAGTGTGATCGCCAGATTGATCCCGCCCAGACGCGCCCACCACTCCCGAATTGCGTCTCCGAATGAGCGACCGATCAGCCCGAGGTGCAAGGAACCCGTGACGAGCATCATTGCCATCGTGACTGGAACCCCGAAGGTCATTGCGTACCAGACGTCCCAATGGCCAAGGATTCCGACTCCCCATGCAGCGAAGCCGCCGGCGGCCAGACCCGCTACCGGCGCCCAGAAGACCGGAATCCAGCGAAGCATGTGGCGACGCTCGGTTGAAAGCAACGTGCCCACGGCCCAAAATGTTGTGTAAACTGCCGCCGATGCCAGGCAGGAAATTACGCCATTTCTCCATCCCTGGAATGCATCGTTCAACAACCTGCCTGGTTTCGCCAGCTGCCAGACTGCGATCGTAATAAGGAAGCAGAAAACATACTGAGGTACAGCAATCCATTTCACAACTGCCCGGGCGTTGTCGGAAGTCTGCGGCACAATATTCCTGGTGACCTTCACCAGAATCCAGATCAGCAGAGCAAGCGCCAGTCCTCCGGCGGTATATCCGATGTATCCCTCCAATTCGGGATACGAGAGCAATAACCCCAACACACGCGGAAACACGAGGATGGCGAGCATCAAAGAGATAAGAATGCTTTGGTTCAGCAGCAGGTTTCGCAGATAAGTTCCGACAAACGCCAGTGTGTCGCCACTCAGCACCCCTAATCGCGGCGTCAGATAGTTGCTGTACTGCCGGAGAAAGCGGATTTGCGGAGGTTCCGGGCAGTCCCCGATCCCGCTCGCTCGGCCCGAAAGAGCGCTCTCGACATGCCCGATGTGATTCGTTGCCGTCGGTTCGATCTTCTTGACGTGGTATGTCCACGAACTCAGCCACGAGCCGATGTAACCACCGCCGGAGACCGTGGAGAGGTAATCCATCCAACGCAACAGCCGGGCCCCTGCCAGCGCCTCGATCACTCCCAGATTGAACGTAGCGCTCCGGATTCCACCTCCAGAAAACGCCAGGCCGATCAAATCCCTATCGGCGGATCGCCCATCGCGCGCTGAAGGAACTTCCCGCCCCACACGACTGTCATTTATGTGCTGGACTTCAAGCGGAAACACTTGGGCAAACGATAGGCTGGCTTCCGGCTCACCTGAGGTCTTTCTGCCCCGGATCGTGAGAACTGCCTCCCAAATCGTCTTCAAACTTGTTGCGGCGGAAGACGCGTCGCCGGAACCCTCTGGTTTCTGCGAGTTAGAGCCATTAAGCGCCATAATGCGTAGTGAGACTTGCTGCCAATTTGTTACATCCAGTAGATTCCTCGTCCGGTACCCGAGTGCCGGTAGGCGTGACCGCCGCCACAGGCGACTCCCAGACCGAGGTGAAGTGACACACTTCACCGACCAATATCTATGGTGTACGTCAATATAGAATAGTATTGCGCTAATTTTGGAGCTCGCTCTGATGAAGCCCCTTGAGCGGTCGAAAGCGTTGATTCTGTTGGTTGCCTCCACAACGCTTTTCTGCAGCTGCGGAAGTAAAGAACAGACAAAGACTGTTTCTGCCGCCGCGAACCGACCTGCTGCCCCTGTGGTCGTTGCCACCGCCGAGCAGCAAGACATTCCGGTCCAGATTCATGCCATCGGCAACGTCGAGGCTTACCAGACCGTATTCATACGATCCCAGGTCAACGGACAAATTCAGAAAATCTTTTTCAAAGAAGGAGACGATGTTCGCGAAGGCCAACTGCTCTTTCAATTGGATAAAAGGCCTTTCCAAGCCGAACTGGAGAGAGCCGCCGGTCAGCTGAAACGCGATCAGGCGCAGGCGGAAAATTCGCGTCTTCAGGCAGAGCGCTATTCTGATTTGGAAAAGCAGGGAATCGTTGCCCGCGAGCAGGCTGACCAACTGCGAGCCCAGGCAAAAGCTGAGGGTGCAGCGGTCGAGGCAGACAAGGCTGCGCTTGAGGCCGCGCGCGTGCAGCTGCAGTACGCAGACATCCTGGCTCCCATCAGCGCCCGCGCCGGAGTCCTGATGATCAATCTCGGGAACCTGGTAAAGGCGAATGACACACCTTACCTTGTGCAGCTGAATCAGGTCAGCCCGATCTATGTTACGTTCTCCGTGCCGGAGGGAAACCTGGATCGGGTACGCCAGCGTTATACCTCCGGGCAACTGAAAGTTCTGGCTCTTCCCAAGGGACAGACGGACCATCCGACTGAGGGCAAACTCACCTTCATCGACAACGGTGTCGACACGACGACCGGCATGTTCAAGCTGAAAGCCACCTTTCAAAACAGGAACCGACGCTTGTGGCCGGGACAATTCGTCGATGTGGCCCTGGAACTCTCGACCCAGAAGAATGCGATCGTCATCCCCACCAAGGCCATTCAGAATGGGCAACAGGGGGACTATGTTTACGTCGTCAGGGCCGACAGCACCGCCGAGTCGCGCCCGATCAAGCAGGTGGGAACCTACCAAAATCTGACTCTGATATCCGACGGACTGAAGGCCGGAGAGCAAGTCGTCGTGAATGGCCAGATGCGTGTGGTTCCGAACTCAAAGGTCGTCGTGCAGAGCACAATGCCCACGCAGACCAACGCCGCTGCTGCCGGGGCCTCGGCCGGAGGCGGATTGTGAGCCTTTCTCAGCTCTTTATCGAACGCCCGATTATGACCACGCTGGTCATGGCGGCGATTCTCATTTTCGGCATCTTTGCGTATCAACTGTTGCCCGTCAGCGATCTACCGAACGTAGACTTCCCCACCATTTTGGTAAGCGCCTCTCTGCCCGGTGCGAGTCCAGACACCATGGCTTCGTCGGTGGCGACTCCACTCGAGAAGCAGTTCTCCACCATTGCCGGCATCGACTCCATGACGTCGACCAATTCTCTCGGTCAGTCCAACATCACGATACAGTTCAACCTGAGTCGGAGCCTGGATGGCGCCGCACTGGATGTGCAAGCGGCTATCACGGCTGCAGGTGGCCAGCTACCTCCGGAGATGCCCACTCCCCCAACATTCCAGAAGGTGAACCCGGCGGATTCTCCCATTCTTTACCTGGCGATGAGTTCGCCCACACTCCGCCTATCTGACGTGGATGAGGCCGCCGAAACGACGATCGCACAGAACGTCTCCATGGTTCCCGGGGTAGCACAGGTGATGGTGTTCGGCGCGCAGAAGTACGCTTTGCGCGCGCAGCTCGATCCAAGTCTTCTCGCATCCCGTCAGATTGGCATCGACGAAGTCAGCGCCGCGTTGCAATCAGGCAACACCAACTTGCCGACCGGCACTCTCTACGGGCAAAACAAGACGTTCACGATTCTTGCCAACGGCCAGCGACTCAATTCCCAGCAGTTTGGTCCCATGGTCGTGGCTTACCGGAATGGTTCTCCAGTCCGTCTGAATGAACTCGGACGGGTTATCGATAGTGTGCAGAACGACAAAACTGCCAGCTGGTATAACGGCGTGCGCGCGATCGTGCTGGCTATCCAAAAACAGCCCGGCACAAACACTGTAGAAGTGGTTGACAGCATCAAGAAGTTATTGCCTCGGCTACAGGAGCACATTCCCGCGGCCATCCAGATCAGTACTCTCTACGACCGCTCCGTCTCCATTCGTGCGTCCGTCGACGATGTGAAGTTCACCTTGCTCCTGACCATCGCACTGGTAGTTTTGGTCATCTTCATTTTCCTGCGCAACGTCTCGGCCACCATCATTCCTTCGCTCGCTTTGCCGATGTCCATCATCGGGACATTTTCCGTGATGTACCTGCTCGGCTACAGCATCGATAATCTCTCCCTAATGGCGCTGACCTTGTCTGTGGGATTCGTGGTCGACGACGCCATCGTCATGCTGGAAAACATCGTCCGCCACATGGAGATGGGCAAGAAGCCCATGCAAGCCGCCCGAGATGGCGCCGGCGAAATCGGCTTCACAATTCTTTCGATGACTCTTTCCCTGGCTGCCGTCTTCATCCCATTGTTGTTTATGGGCGGGATCATCGGACGCTTGCTACACGAGTTTGCCGTCACCATCGGCGCTGCCATCCTGGTTTCGGGATTCGTATCGCTCACCCTGACCCCGATGCTCTGCAGCCGATTCCTACGTCATCAGAAGGCCGCGGCACATGGGCGCATGTTCAGGTTCAGTGAACGTGTATTCGACGTCTGGCTGCATGGCTACGATCGCAGCCTGAAGGCGGTCCTCCGCCACAAGTTCGCGACCTTGATGGTGTCGTTCGTGGTGATCGGCCTTACTGTCTATCTCTACACGATCTCGAAAACCGGCTTCATTCCTGACGAAGATCAGAACCTTCTCTTCGCCTTCACCGAAGCGCAACAGGGAGTCGCTTTTCAGGACATGATGCAACTGCAACAACAGGTCGCAAAGGTAGTGCGAACCGATCCGAATGTTCTGAATGTGATGTCAGCGATCGGGAGCCCCATCAATCAGGGTCGCATATTCTTCCGCCTGAAGGATAAGAGGGACCGAGTAAATCGCATGACGGCGATGGACGTGATTCAGGAACTTCGTCCCAAGGTATCTCAGATTCCCGGCATCAACGTCTTCATGCAAATCCCCCCCACCATCCGTATCGGCGGAACACTCACCAAATCGCAATACCAGTACACGCTTCAGTCGCCTGACACTGCGGAGCTCTACCAGAGTGCGCCGAAACTGGAAAGCGCCCTGCGGGCACTTCCTGAACTGCAGGACGTCACCAGCGATCTGCAGGTGAAGAACCCCCAACTCACCGTGGAGGTCGACCACGACAAGGCCTACGCTCTAGGTCTGACGCCGGCCCAGGTCTCCAATGCTCTCTACTACGCATACGGCACTCGACAGATCAGCACCATTTACACTCCCAACAACGAGTATTACGTCATCATCGAGTTGTTACCCGAATATCAGAACAATCCCGACAAACTGTCTCTACTCTACGTACGCTCGAACTCGGGAAAGCTGGTTCCACTGGATACCGTCGCGAAGCTGGTTCCATCGACCGGACCATTGATGGTCAACCATCTTGGCCAGCTGCCTGCTGCAACCATCAGCTTCAACCTCAGGCCCGGGACTGCGCTGGGAGACGCGACCCGCCTAGTCGAGAGAGAAGCTAATCGCACCCTCCCACCTGACATCCAGCGAACCTTCCAGGGTGCAGCTCAGGCGTTTCAGAATTCATTCACCGGGATGGGTTTACTGCTGTTGGCCGCCATTTTGGTGATTTACATCATTTTGGGAATCTTGTACGAGAGCTTCATTCATCCTCTGACGATTCTCTCCGGCCTGCCCTCCGCCGGTGTCGGTGCGCTTCTGACCCTCACACTCTTCCATCAGGAGCTCAATCTCTACTCCTTCGTGGGAGTTATCATGCTGGTCGGAATTGTGAAGAAGAACGCCATCATGATGATTGACTTCGCTCTGGAAACAGAGCGGACTGAAGGAAAGAACCCGGAAGAATCCATCTATCAGGGGGCGCTGGTCCGCTTCCGACCCATCATGATGACGACTATGGCAGCCTTGATGGGCACATTGCCGATCGCGGTCGGCTTCGGAGCAGGCGCTGATTCGCGGCGTGGTTTAGGTTTGGCGGTCGTGGGAGGCCTGTTGTTCTCGCAGGTGGTAACTCTCTATATCACGCCGGTGTATTACGTTTATCTCGACCGGCTGCAGAGACGATTCGGAAAACGCCCACCTGGGCCAAAGTCCGATCGTCGCACAGAGGAAAGATTCACTGAGGTGGCCCTGGCGGGACAAAATCGATAATTCGACTTTTACCGGAACCTACCCCTCGGTCCACATTGCCGTAAGCTTTCACGCCTTTGAAAAAGCTCGCTCTCTTGATCAGAGCGATGTGTATTACGTCGAGACGAGAACAGCAACATCGAATTTTGAATAGTACTTCTTTACATCGCCTGCCCCGTATTTTTGGCGAAATTTATCGACCACTGATGCCACCTGTTTGGGGTCAGTGATGGGAACGAGATTGAATTCGGCCCCCTCTCCGCGCGCATCGATCCCAATCTTCGGGTGCTTTAGCACATTCTGATACCACTGCGTATCGGAGCCCTGCACCGGCAGAAGATAAAGCTGGTCATCCTCGAAAACGAACCAGATGGGGTTAGAAATCTTGCGTCCTGATTTTCTGCCGGTAACCGTGATCTTGATTTCGCGATAACGGGAGAGGTGGCCCTTCAGAGCCTCATTCCGCATTGCCATACGCACTCCTCCCCGGCTGTTAATGTAAGCGCTGGCGCCTGTCCGCTGCATTAGGATGCAATTCACAGCCTTTTCGATCTGGTCATCAGATCGTATTTCTAAGGATCAGTGCGCCAAAGCCAGGTAGTTGCCGTAGCCAACGATGACGGTCGAGCCTACCAATAACAAGAGAGCCAGTGATAGCAGGCGCATTGCGGGCTTGCCCGCGCCCTTCCACTCCTTCAAGCCCAATCCCCATAGCGTACTGAAGATTATGATGCTGGCCATGTGCAGCGTCCAACTGGAGAAGCCGTACTTGCCCATCTGCGTCTCGCCCATGGTGTAGAAGAAAAACTGGAAGTACCAGGTCGTCCCTGCCAGTGCGCAGAAGAGATAATTTGCCAGCATGGGCACGGCCTTTTGATTTTCCTGCTTCGGGGACGGAATGTGCTCGACAACTTCACGACTGGGTGCATCGATAGCGGTCTCCACGATGGTCTCATCGTGAACGGCAGGGTAATGTTTCGCATCCGCGGCGAAATACTGATAGCCGGTCTTGTTGCGGATATTAAGCGCCAGGCACCACAGGAAATTGGTGGTGAAGCCACCGATTAAAACTACGACCAGTACTGGCAATCCTTGCCAGAGTGGCGGGGTGCCGTGCTGCAGGGTAAGCGCTTTGATCGGAGCTCCGGCCGCGAGCCCATATGCGAAGCACGCACTCATCACTCCGGAAAGCGTAGCCACGCCCAGTCCTTTTTTGAGATCGAATTCTTTGATGGCAGCTCTCTGCTGCTCGGGAGACATGGCGCGCTCTTTGTAGATCCCTGCGAGGCCCGCCATGGAGATGCCCGCCAGGCATACGAAGATACCGAACAGAATGACTTGTCCGGACTTGGTGGCGAGCACTTGAGTCACGAATACGCCGCTGAAGATCGGGGGCATCAACGTACCGAAGGCTGCGCAGAGTCCCAGAGCAACTGCCATGCCGAGAGACAATCCAAGGAAGCGCATGGTCAAACCGAAGGTGAGCCCACCGATGCCCCAGAGCAATCCGAAGAAGAATGCCCAGAAGAGAGTTTTGGAGGACGCCTCCGACAGCACCGTGAGCAGGTCTCGTGTGAGGAGCGAACCCAGAAACCAGGGCGCAATGATCCAACTGAAAACACCGCCCACCAGCCAATAGGTTTCCCAGGACCAGCGCTTTACGCCGCGGTAGGGAACATAGAAACTTCCGGAAGCCAGACCGCCTAACCAGTGCAGAACAACTCCCAAGGCAGGATTGGGGACCATGTCGATCCTTAATGATCTGGATTTACAGGTGGAAGACTTCTTCCAGGGGTTCCATCGCTCGATCAGCCAGTACGCCATCGGGTTGCACGAAGAAAACCGCCATCTCGCGCTGCCACCGCTCGTTCACTTCGCGCTTCGCCATGCCGGCGCGGGCGCGCTCGAAGTCTTCAGTTTCGAGATATCCCACCAGCATGCCGTCAGGACGCAGAAATAACGAGTAGTTGTTCCAGCCTGTTTCACGGAGTGCGGCTAGCATGTCAGGCCAGACGGTGCGGTGACGAGCCTTGTACTCCTCCAATCGATCCGGCTTGACGTGCAGAACGAAGCAGATTCGTTTCATGCAGTTCTCCTAACGCAAAAAGGCTTCGGCAAGGCCGCCATCGACGGGAATCACGTGGCCAGTGGTCTTGGCGCTTTCGTCGCTCGCTAGCCAAACAATCGCAGCTGCGCAATCCTGGGGCAGTATCGGTTTCTTGGTCAGCGTGCGTTGCGCGTAGAAATGCGCGAGCTTGGAGCGCAGATCTTCGGTGCTCTCATGCTGTGCGAATTCGATTTTGTATTTCTCCAGGGACTGCATGACACGATCGCGGGGGAACATGGTGGATCCCGCGACCACCGTCGCAGGAGCAATGCCATTGACGCGAACGGCGGGACCAAGTTTGATAGCCAACTCGTGAATCAGATGATTCAGCGCTGTCTTGCTGGTGTCGTACGCCTCGCTGCCTTTCTTGGGAACAATAGCGTTCGCGGAACTGGTCAGCACCATCGCGGCCGGAAGACTCTGATCCTCAAAAACCCAACGGGTCTTCTGCGCGAGGAGATAGTTGCCGGTGACATTCACAAGGAAGGTTTTGGCCCATTGCGCCTCTGTCAAATCTCCGTCAGGTCCGGGGACGGGATAGATCGCGGCCGTGTTGACGATTATGTCGATTCCACCGAATTGCAAAACCGTGAAGCGAGCCGCTTCAGCGAGACTTTGTGACGAACTCAGATCGACCGCTGTCGACGCGACGAATTCGGAAGACGAGAAGTCTCCACCCTCATCTGCAACCTTCTTCGCGCCAGTTTGATCGAAGTCGGCAACCACTACGTGCGCGCCCTTGCGTGCCAGCAGAAGAGCTACTTCCCGGCCAATCCCGCTCGCCCCGCCAATGATGAGAGCAATCTTGCGGCTGAACTCCGCTTCGGCGGGCATTCGCTGGAGTTTGGCTTCCTCAAGCGCCCAGTACTCGATGCTGAATGCTTCCGAACGAGGCAGAGCTACATAATTGTGAAAAGCGGTGAACTGCCTGGATTGTTCCGCGTTGCGTGCCTGAGGAAGTGGATGTCCGACGTCGCCATCTTCGAGTGCATTCGCCCCGGCCATTACGTGGATAGCATTGATGAAAAACTCAGTGGTAATGCGCGCTTCTTTTTTACTCTTGCCGAATCCGAACACCCCCAGGCCTGGTATGATGACCACGGTAGGGTTGGAATCCCGGAGCTTCGGGGAGTCGCTGCTGGCCCATGCTTCGTAATATTTCTTGTAGTCCGCTCGATATCCGACAGTCTGTTCGCGAATTCGCGATTTGAGGACCGTCGTATCTTCCTTTGCCGGGTCCCAGCGGACAAAGAGGGGGCAGACCCGCGTTCTGAGAAAGTGGTCGGGACAGCTGGTGCCCAGTGCGCTCAACTCGTGCGACCACTTCGATCCTGCGAAAGTGAGCGCATCCTCGTCGTCAGCGTAGTGAGCGATAACACGGCGGTTCGAGGAAACGACCCCGCGCAGCGCGGGAAGAATGTCGGCGGCAACACTCTTTCGATCCTTTGCCGGCGCATGCTCGAGTCCTCCAAACAGGGCGCCTTTCCTCGACTGGTGTTCCAGAATGAATTCGCCCATCTGATCGATGGTATGAATGCTGTTGAGGTAACACTCGCGCTGCGCCGTACCCCAGGTAAAAAGGCCGTGACCGCCGAGAATCAAGCCATCAGTCCCAGGATTCTCTTTCACTGCTCTTTGAATCAGCAAAGCTAGCTCGAATCCCGGCCTTTGCCACGGGACCCAGACGATCTTCCGTCCGAATTTCTTGTTGAATTCTTCGGTTTTGCGCTTTCCGTTCGCGCTTGCGGCCAACGCGATTGCCCAGTCGGGATGGAGGTGATCGACTTGAGGAAAGGGCAGGAATGCGTGCAGAGGAGTGTCAATCGAAGCAGCTACGCGATTCTCGCCGAAGGCGGAGAGCGGGTAGTAGCGCACCATCTCGTCCTCGTATTGCTCGCCGCGGTAGATGTTCAGCAACTGCTCCAGTCGGTGTAGATAAAGCAAGGCAAAGCCGGATTCTTTAATCGATCCCAGATCACCGCCGCTGCCTTTTACAGCCAGAACTCGCGTCGGCGTACCCGTGAACGGGTCGGGCAATTCAA
>Ga0126372_10000587_pt1 | contig 12963 bp, 12 predicted proteins | sample PanSoiMetaPlot_6_FD_92762 | JGI IMG/M metagenome (GOLD analysis project Ga0126372, IMG submission 92762) | Tropical forest soil microbial communities from Panama - MetaG Plot_6 | ecosystem: Environmental > Terrestrial > Soil > Tropical forest > Bulk soil | place: Panama | collected 2016-02-17
GGCGTGCTGAAGGCCGAAGGAAGCTCGATCACAGAAGGCATCGGCCAGGGTCGCATCACCGCCAATCTCGAAGGAGCCAAGATCGACGAGGCCTATCAGATCCCCGATGCCGAGGCTCTGCCGATTATTTTCGATCTGCTGATCGAGGAAGGGCTTTGCCTCGGCGGGTCGAGCGGTATCAATGTCGCGGGCGCGATCCGCCTTGCCCGCGATCTCGGCCCCGGTCATACCGTCGTCACGGTTCTCGCCGATTACGGCACTCGGTGCGAGAGTCGACTATTCAACCCCAAATTCCTACGTGAGAAAGGCTTGCCGGTCCCCGCTTGGCTCGACCAGGGACGGGTGGCCGCTCCGGAAGTGTACGTCTAGCTCGAAGCGGAGATTTGGCTTTGTCCCAAGCGAAGACCTGGCTGATTAAGACCGACGAGCTCGCCCGCGATCTTGGTGCTCCCGACCTCGTCATCATCGATGCCACCTGGTACATGCCGAACGAAGGCAAGGACGCGCATGCGGAATATCTCGACGAGCACATTCCCGGCGCGCTGTTCTTCGACATCGACGAGATCGCGGACACCAAGAGCACACTGCCGCATATGCTGCCGCCGCCGGAGAAATTCTCGTCTCGCATGCGCGCCATGGGGATCGGCGACGGTTCGCGCATCGTGGTCTACGACTCGCGAGGACTCTATAGCGCTGCACGCGTGTGGTGGACCTTCCGCGTCATGGGCGTCGACGACGTCAGCGTGCTGAATGGCGGGCTGCCGAAATGGAAACGGGAGGGCCTGCCGCTGGAAAGCGGTGCGCCGCCAAACCGCACGACCAGGCATTTCACGGCGCGTCGAAATCTTGAGCTTGTGCGCGATCTCTCAGACATGAAAGCGTTGCTGAAGGATAAGTCCGCTCAAATCATCGATGCGCGCGCGCCGGAGCGGTTTGCCGGAAAGGCGCCAGAGCCTCGCGCCGGGCTCCGCTCTGGTCACATTCCCGGCTCCCACAACGTGCCGTTCGGCAAGCTCCTCAACCAGGACGGCACGCTCAAGTCGGCGCCCGAGCTGCAGAGGCTGTTCGAGCAGGCTGGCGTCGATCTCAACAAGCCCGTGGTGACGAGCTGCGGCTCTGGCATCACTGCGAGCGTGCTTGCGCTCGGTCTGGCCGAGCTCGGCCATCGCCGCACCTCTGTCTATGACGGGTCATGGTCGGAATGGGGTGCCGATCAAAGCCTCCCCATCGAAACCGGAACGTGACCCGGCGCTTGGCCGGCTGGCCCCTGGATGAGCAAACGGACCAGGAAGCAAAAGGATGAGACGAGGCTTGCTCATGCGGGCCGCGACCCATCGCGCCAGCATGGTTTCGTCAACACGCCGATCTATCGCGGCTCGACGGTAATCTTCCCCAATGCTGCGGCACTTGAAGCGAACGACCAGGATTTTACCTATGGACGCCTGGGCACCCCCACCGTGCGGGCGCTTGAGGAAGCGATAGCCGAAATCGAAGGCGGCCACCGCACGCTGCTCGCGCCCTCGGGCCTCTCGGCCATCGCCACGTCGCTGCTCGCATTTGTCCGCGCAGGCGACGAGGTGCTTGTCGTTGACAGCGTTTATCGCCCGGCGAGGCGCTTCTGCGACAACGTCCTGAAGCGGCTCGGCGTCGCGGTAACCTATTACGACCCACTAGTCGGGGAAGGCATCGGCCGGTTGATCACTGACAAGACGCGGGTCGTGTTCACCGAATCACCGGGTTCGCAGACGTTCGAGGTCCAGGACATTCCGGCGATCGCCAGACCAGCCCATGCTGCCGGCGCGGTGGTCATTTTGGACAATACCTGGGCAACGCCGCTTTACTTCAAGCCGTTTGCCCACGGTGCAGATGTTTCCATCCAGGCTGCAACCAAATATATCGGCGGTCATGCCGACATCATGCTCGGTTCGATCACCACGACGAAGAAGACTTCCGCCGCAATCGCCAAGACGCACGAGGACCTTGGCCTCTGTGTCGGGCCTGAGGACGTTTATCTCGGCTTAAGGGGCCTGCGCACCCTTGCCGTGAGACTCGATCGTCATCAGAAATCAGCACTCGAGCTTGCCCGCTGGCTTGCCCAGAGGCCGGAGGTGGCGCGTGTCATCCATCCCGCTCTTCCCGAGGATCCAGGCTACGCACTGTGGAAGCGCGACTTCAGCGGCGCCTCAGGACTCTTCTCGGTGATCCTGAATCCCTTCTCGCGCCAGAGTGTTGCCGCGATGCTTGACGGCCTCAGCCTGTTCGGCATGGGTTATTCGTGGGGCGGCTTCGAGAGCCTCATTATTCCCTTCGATCCTAGAGACTACCGCACCGCAACGACATGGAACGCGGAGGGTCCGGCACTGCGTTTGCATGTCGGTCTCGAGGACGTCGAGGATCTGAAGGCCGATCTCGACGCGGGCTTTGCCAGGCTCAACGCGCGAGCCTGATTTCTCAATCAACCGGAATGCAGTAATGGATTTGAAACTCCGCGGCAAGCGGGCGTTGGTTACTGGATCGACAGTTGGAATCGGTTTCGCCATCGCCCGAGGCTCGCGCGCGAGCGCGCTGAGGTGATCATCAACGGCCGCACCGAGCAGAAAGTGGCTAAGGCCATTCAACGCATCAGCTCTGAGGTCGGTTCTCGCGCCGTCGGCGTGGTGCGCAGCGTCGCCTAGGCGAGCCTAGCTGCCGCTAACCGCTAGTTCAGAGTGTAAGCGGCGAGCGAATTGTCTAGCATCATTGGGATCAGCACCGTCTTCTTGCCTGGCAGATAGGTGAGGTCAGCGCTCCCCTGATTGAGGTCGATCAACAGTTCGGCCTTGCCCTTGGCATCGACGCGGTACAGCACGCCTTTCGCCCAATCGGTGACGAGATAGACGCCGGGCTGAAGGGCCTGGAGGCCGTCAAGATTGCCGATGAGATCGCCTTTGCCGATCTTGGTCACCTTCTGATCGTCGATCGAGACAGACATTAGAGTCCCGAGCTCCTTCTTTTGTCCTTGGCTCTGGATCTTGCCCAAAGAAGCGACGATGAGATTGTTGCCCTGAACGAGGAGTCCGTTAGGGCCGTTCAGCGCATCCTTGGCGAGCCACGGCTCGAAGCTGCCGTCCTTGAGCCGCCAGATCGTGTTCATCGGCGTGTCGGACACGTAGGCTGTCCCTGCGTCATCCACCGCGACGTCGTTGAGGAAGACCGCGCCCTTGGCGTCGTAGCGCTTGAGAATCTCTCCGGAGGCAGCGTTGATCTCGATGAGCTGATCGACGTCGGCTGCGTAGAGCGTGCGGTCATGCAGGGCAAGCCCAGTCGGCGAGTTCAGCCCCTTGACCCACTGCCGCTCGAGCATCTTGCCGTCGGCGGTCAGCCTCGAGATGAAGCCGTTGCCGTCCTTCTGCATGACGGCGCCGTTGATGTTGCTGACGTAGATGACGCCGGTAGTAGGATCCTCTACGACGGATTCCGGTTGAGCAAGGCCTTTGGTTTCCCAGAGGAGCTTCGGCCCAGCAGCGGCCGCGGTGCTGATGATCAGGGTTGTAGTGACTGCGACGACGACGGGGCGCATAGTCCTCCTCGCCAGATGAATTGGCTTAGGCCTAGGAAGTGGCGGTCCCGCAAGGATTCGAACCTTGAACCCTCTGCTTAGAAGGCAGATGCTCTATCCCTTGAGCTACGGGACCACGCAAAAATCGCCCGACTATAGCCGAAACTCGTGTCAGTGCGTCCAACGGTCGGGCCGGCCAAACTTGAAATTCTCGGCATAAGACTTCGGTCTCACTTCCGTCTCTTGCGGCTCCTCGAGACGGAAGGCTATGCCCTGACGCGTTGCGTAGGCGATCGCCTCTTCCTTGGTGGCGAAGTTGATCCGCACTTGCGGACGCGTGTCTGCCGAGCTCGTCCAGCCCATCAGCGGTTCGATCGTACGCGGCCGGTCTGGCACGAATTCCAAGGCCCATTCGCGCGAGGTGGCGTTGCCTTGCTGCATTGCGTTCTTCGCAGGCTTAAAGATGCGCGCGGGCATACATTTCTCCCCAGTGGGTCAAACGAGGCGATGGTCGGGGCAGCAAGATTCGAACTTGCGACCCCCTGCTCCCAAAGCAGGTGCGCTACCAGACTGCGCTATGCCCCGATCAGATCGCCAGCGCATGGCTCGGACCCCCAAAGAGCGGCCGCAAGCCGTGCCAAGACATACATAATTCGCTGCGGCACGGGTGGCTAGCCTCCAGAGGCTAGTCATCAGGCCACTGGCGCACTTTAGAGCGAAGTCGCTAATGCCGAGTGTCTTGGTTGGGGAGACCAGGATAGATGACTTGGTCGCCGCGTTTGAGCCCGATCTTGTTAGCCTCCCCGGCATTCAGTTCGAGGACGCCCACGACGTCGCCCTCCGACGGGATGATCGCAGTTGAGAACGGTTCGGTGTTGCTCTCGACTCGGTGCACCTTCCCGTCGGCAGAGATGAAAACCATGTCGAGAGGGATGAACGTGTTCTTCATCCACATGGTGGCGGGCTGGGGCGGATCGTAGATGAACAGCATGCCCGCGTTCTCGGGAAGCGAACGACGGAACATCAGCCCAAGCGCGCGTTCCTGATCCGTGATCGCCACTTCAATGTTGAAGTTGTGATCGCCGGTCGCGGTCTTGAGCACGAGCGCTCCAGTGCCTGCAGCCAAGCCGCCGTACCACGGCGTGACAAGCGTAAGCGTAATGAGACCGGCAGCAGCCATGCGGCCGAGCCCGTGGAGAAGCTCGATCGTCAGTGAGAGGATGGGCCTTGGGCGCCGTCCGGCTTGAGCTCCGCGGCCATAAGTCCCTTCGGTCCGCGGCCATAGCGCACCTGCACTGACTGGCCTGGCCTGAGCTCGGTAAAGCCGCATCGACGCAGCGTCTCCATATGCACGAAAATGTCCAGCGTCTGGGCGCCGCGGGTCAAAAAACCGAAACCCCTCAAGCGGTTGAACCATTTTACGGTGGCCCGCTCCCAGTCGCTTTCGGGCACCACCACGACATGGGTGCGCTGCGGCAACTGCGAAGGGTGGATCGCCGTCGAATCGTCCATGGAGCGAATGCGGAAGGCCTGCAGGCCCTTCGGCCGGCGCAGCACTTCGCACACCACGCGCGCGCCCTCGTAGGCAGTCTGAAAGCCGTCGCGTCTTAGGCAGGTCACATGCAGAAGGACGTCGGGGAGATCTTCGTCCGGCACGATAAAGCCATAACCCTTCGACGCGTCGAACCACTTGATGGAACCTGACACCTCGAACACATCAACTGTGACTTCATCGTCGCGCTGGATATGGCTCTCTAAATGTGGCGGTTCTTTCGCCCCCATGCCGCATTCCCCCGCTTCACTTCTAACGCAGCCGAGCGACACGCCACAAAAACGAATCGGCTGAAAGACACTCGCTGCGAAGATAGCATCGCCGTAACCCGAGGCCAGTGGAATTTTCCGAAGCGTCATGTCTAATCCACAATTCAGCGACGACTTCGTCATCTGTTGGCGAAGTAAAGGGCAAGCATCTGAGCGGGAAAGCAAATTTCCGACATCACGCGCGAAGACCGCGCGTATCGCGCAGACACTCACAAATCGTCTTGCGACAGTGCAAATGTCTCTCCTGTCGAGAGAAATTTCGTGTCAAGTGCCGATGTGTCGTAAGGTGCGCCGCGCTGTGGACGCCGTGCAACAATGATGGCGTAATCGACATGCTTGGCTGACGAAACCATCAATCGGCGGCGCTTGCCAGTATCGAGCGCCTCGCGCTAAGGGGTGCTCTCAGGCTCTAGGAACAACGCAAGGAGGCGACATCAGATGAAGTATCTGCACACGATGGTGCGCATCTCCGACGTCGACAAGTCGCTCGACTTCTATTGCAACAAGCTCGGCTTGAAGGAAGTGCGGCGGATGGAAAATCCGCAAGGCCGCTTCACGCTCTACTATCTCGCCGCGCCCGGCGATGAGGATGCGCAGGTCGAGCTCACCCATAACTGGGATCCCGAGGTCTATGGCGAGGGACGAAACTTCGGTCACCTCGCTTTCGAGGTCGACGACATCTATGCGACATGCGAGCGTCTGATGAAGAATGGAGTTACCATCAACCGGCCGCCGCGCGACGGCTACATGGCCTTTATCAGGTCGCCCGACAATATCTCTATCGAGTTGTTACAAAAGGGAAAACCGAAGCCGAAGCAGGAGCCTTGGGCCTCCATGCCGAACTCCGGCAAGTGGTAGGGTGCGGGGCAGGACGTGGTACCCCCTAGGGGAATTGAACCCCTGTTTTCAGGTTGAAAACCTGACGTCCTGACCATTAGACGAAGGGGGCGTACCGGTTGAGCCGTCATATAGAAAGCTTTGACGGGCGCCGCAACAATCCGGCTTAGAGCGTGTTTCCGCGAGAATCGGCGGCGTCCTCGATCATCAGCTCGACGTTCTCCCTCCCCTGCCAGCTCGTGCGGCGCAGATGCCCTGCGACGTGGAGCGGCAACCCCTCACCTTTCAACAGCAACTTGCCGAGCGATGTCTCGGTGACGCGGAAGGCACAAGCCTCGATGCGCGCGCCGTCGGAGGCATGCAGCGTGCAACGCACATGCGCCTCCTTGATGTTGCGAACGCGGCTCAAACGGTGCGCCGGAAAGACGAAGCGCGGCTCTGGATGTCCTGGCCCATAAGGTCCGGCACGCTCGAGCAGATCCATCAGCTCGAGATTCGCTCCGCCGGCTGAGAGCGCGCCGTCGATCGCGAGCTCACGGACGGACATCGCTTGCGCAACGGGTCTTGCGAGACGCTCAAGTAAGAACGCCTCAAGTGGATCTAGCTTGCTCCGCTCGAGCTTAAAGCCCGCCGCCATGGCGTGGCCGCCGCCTTTGATCAGCAGTCCTTCGTGCACGGCGGCCCTGATCGCCGCGCCAAGATCGACCGAGGCAATCGAGCGCGCCGAACCAGTCGCCGTGCCGTCAGGCTCAAGCGCCGCAACGAAGGTCGGACGACGGAAGCGCTCGGCGACGCGCCCCGCGATCAACCCGAGCAGGCCTCTGTGCCAACCTTCGGCGCTGAGGAAGAAAAGAGGCCGATCGGGATAGTGCGCAAGTGCAGCTTCGGCATGAGCGAAGGCTTCCTCGAGCATGCGCTCCTCGACTGCCCGGCGCTCGACATTAAGCGCCTCAAGCCTCGCAGCGATGGCGCGAGCCTCTATCTCGTCGTCGAGCGCAAGCAGCTTGGCACCAAGGCTCGACGCGCCGATCCGGCCGCCGGCATTGATGCGCGGGCCCAAGATAAAACCGAGCGTGTAGCAGGACGGTGCCTCGTCGATATGGGCCGCATCGGCCAGGGTCCGTAGGCCCTGATTGTGTCTAAGCCGCAAGACCTTGAGCCCTTGGGCCACGAAGGCGCGGTTCGCGTCCTTGAGTGGGACGACGTCGCACACTGTTGCGAGCGCAACGAGATCGAGCAGGCCAAGCAGGTCGGGCTCGGCACGGTCGCGATAATAACCTTTGCGACGAAGGGCGCGCGTGGTCGCGACCAGGAACAGGAACACCACGCCGGCAGCAGCGAGGTGGCCCTGTCCGGAGAGGTCGTCATGCCGGTTCGGATTGAGCACTGCGAAGGCCGGCGGCAGAGCTTCGTCCGCCTGATGGTGATCGATAACAATGACCTCTGCGCCGGCCTCGTTCGCGGCGGCAATGGCGGCCTCTCCCGTCGTGCCGCAATCGACAGTGAGGATGAGTCGCGCGCCATCTCTCACAAGTCCGGCCAGGGCGGCGGGTGACGGGCCGTAGCCCTCGGTAAGCCGGTCGGGGATATAGGTGACTGCGCTTTGACCGTGCGCGCGTAGGTATCGCTCAACCAGGGCGACCGACGCCGCACCGTCGACGTCGTAGTCGCCGAAGATCGCAATCGGCTCCCGCGCTTTAATGGCGGCGGCAAAGCGCTGGGCCGCCTTCTCCATGTCCTGCAGCCGTGCAGGATCGGGCAGAAGCATACGAATGGAGGGGTCGAGATAGCGCGAAACGGTGTGGGGCTCGGCACCGCGTGCAGCGAGAACGCGGCCAAGCAGCTCAGGCAAGCCATGCGCTTGGGAAATGGCGGTGGCCGCAAGAGTTCTGCCCGCGTCGAGACGTTCAACCCAGCGATAGCCCCGGGCGGACTGCTCTACGCCAAGCAGCGCCCGCGTATTCCCGCCATCGGCGGTTATATATTTGAAGGCCGCCGTCATGCCGCTACGCTTCCACTTCGCTCCAAATTGAAGCGGCAGTATAAGCTGATTCGCTTGGCCTTCCGGTCAGTCGAACTTGCTGAGGTCGGGGTGCTCGGTCTTCATCCAGCGCACCGTGCGGGTCGAGGCGCGCATCACCACAGTGTGGGTGAACACGGCCTCACGCGTGAAGCGCACACCTTCGAGCAGTGACCCGTCGGTGATGCCGGTCGCGGCGAATGACAGGTCCCCCATCACCATGTCGCGCATCGAGTATTTGCGGCCGAGATCATGGATGCCGGCGGCGCGCGCTCGTGCACGGTGTTGGTCGTTTGCCGCGATTAGCCGCCCTTGCATCTGTCCGCCAATGCAGGCGAGCGCCGCAGCGGCGAGCACGCCTTCAGGGGCTCCGCCAACCCCCATGTAAATATCGATGCCCGTTTCGAGAGGCTCGGTCACGTGGATCACACCGGCAATGTCGCCGTCGCCGATCAGCCGCAGCGCTGCGCCCGCACCGCGCACCTCCTCAATCAGCTTGGCATGGCGAGGGCGGTCGAGAATGCAGACCGTGATCTCGCTCACCGGCACGCCCTTGGCTTGAGCTAGAGCCTTGAGATTGTCCGCCGGGGTGGCGTCGAGATCAACCAGGCCCTCTGGAAAGCCGAGCCCGACGGCGATCTTGTCCATATAGATGACCGGCACTTTGAGAAGGCTGCCGCGCTCGGCGAGAGCAAGCACCGAGAGGGCATTTGGCAGGGCCTTGGCGCAGAGGGTCGAGCCTTCAACGGGATCGACGGCGAGGTCGACTTTCAGCCCCGAGTTCTCGCCCGCGCCAACGGTCTCGCCAATATAGAGGAGCGGGGTCTCGTTCTCCTCTCCTTCCCCCACCACGACCACGCCTTCGATCGGAAGCCGCGCGAGCTCGCGATACATGGCGACGGCGGCCGCTTCGTCGGCAGCAGCCTCGTTGCCGCGGCCCCGCCACAACGCGGCAGCGACGGCGGTCGCCTCCGTGACGCGAACGATGTCGAGCGCCAAAGCGCGATCGATCTCGGTCTTGGCGTGAGCCTTCGACACGGGCGTTTCTCCCTTCCCTCATGCGATCTTTTATCGTCGCCTGTAGGGCTACCTATTCAGTATCACAGTTTTTCGATGCGGATCATCTGCGGCTTTGCGTCGACATGGCCGTCCCGCTCGATGGCGGCAAGCGCTTTGCGGATCGCAGCCTCGCTGGTCTGATGGGTGATCATGACCACGTTCGCCGACGAGCCTTCATACCGGCGGTTAAGGCCGGGCAACTCGGCGCTCGGGCGGCGCTGCACGATGCTTTCGATCGAGATGCCCTGCTCTGCCATACGGCCGGCAATCGCGGCGAATGCGCCGGTGCGGTCATAAACTGAAAGCCTGATGTAGTAGCCGCCTTCATGGGCGCGCATCTGTGCGCGCTTATAGGGCCTGAGGTTCTTTGCCTTGGTCCCGAACGGCGGCAGGATGTGGCCGCGGGCGATGTCGATGAGGTCGCTCGTCACCGATGAGGCGGTCGGCCCACCGCCCGCACCCGGGCCCACCAACGTGACATCGCCGACGAAATCGCCGTCGATCGCCACGCAATTCAATACCCCGTCAACTTCGGCGATTGCTGTGTCCTTGGGCACCATGGTCGGGTGCACGCGCTGCTCTATGCCGCTGTCGGTGCGCAGCGCAACGCCGAGCAGCTTGATGCGATAGCCGAGATCGCCGGCGGCCTCGATATCGGCCGGCGTGATGCTCTCGATGCCCTCGATATAGACCGACTCGAAGCTGACGCGCGTGCCGAAGGCGAGGCTCGTAAGAAGGGAGAGCTTATGGGCGGTATCGAAGCCGCCAATATCGAAGGTGGCATCGGCCTCGGCATAGCCTTGCTTCTGCGCCTCTTTCAGCACGTCGGCAAAGCTTCGGCCCTCCTGTTCCATCAAAGTGAGGATGTAATTGCAGGTGCCGTTGAGGATGCCGTAGACGCGGGCGATGTTGTTGCTTTGCAGGCTCTCGCGGATGACTTTCACTACGGGAATGCCGCCGGCAACTGCGCCCTCGAAATTGAGCGCAACGCCGTGCTTCTCGGCGAGTGCGGCGAGGCTCGTCCCGTGATGGGCAAGCAGGGCCTTGTTGGCGGTGACCACGTGCTTCCCCGAGGCGAGCGCCGCCTCGACCGAGTCCCTTGCGACGCCCTCCTCTCCGCCGATCAGCTCGACGAAGACGTCGATCCCGGGCTCCTTGGCGAGAGCAATGGGATCGTTGACGAAACGCAGCCGAGAAATGTCGCAGTCGCGATTTTTGTGTCGGTTCAAGGCCGAGGCGGCGGTGACCTCAATCGGACGCCCGGCGCGCGCCGCAAGCTCGCCCTTGCGCGCCTCGAGCAACCGCAACAGTCCGGAGCCTACCGTGCCGACCCCAGCCAGCCCTACCTTCAGTCCATCATTCATGGAAAAGGATCAGAACGACCTATTCGCCTTCGAGGCAATAGGAATAACGTTGTGCAGAGTCCTCGCGGACTCGGTGAGGAACTTACGGATGTTGCGCGCGGCCTGGCGGATGCGCTGCTCGTTCTCGACGAGCGCAATGCGCACATAGCCTTCGCCATATTCGCCGAAGCCGACGCCAGGCGACACGGCAACGCTCGCCTTTTCCAAAAGCAGCTTCGAAAATTCGAGTGAGCCGAGATGGGCGAACATCTCTGGGATCAGCGCCCAGGCGAACATGGTGGCAGGCGGTGACGGGATCTGCCAACCGGCGCGAGTGATGGCGTCAACCAGGCAATCGCGGCGGCGCTTATAGATGGCGCGGATCTCGGCGATGCAGTCCTGCGGCCCGTTGAGCGCTGCAGCGGCCGCTACCTGAATTGGCGTAAAGGCGCCATAATCAAGATAGGACTTGACCCGCGTGAGCGCATGGATCAGCCGCTCGTTGCCGACGGCGAAGCCGACGCGCCATCCCGGCATGGCGTAGGTCTTGGAAAGGGTGGTGAACTCGACAGCGATATCGATCGCGCCGGGAATCTGAAGAATCGACGGCGGCGCGCCGTCGAAATAGATCTCAGCGTAGGCGAGGTCAGATAGCACGATCAGCTCGTGCTTCTTCGCGAAGGCGACCACCTCCCGATAAAAATCGAGGTCCGCGACCACGGCGGTGGGGTTCGCGGGGTAATTGAGGACGAGCGCAGAGGGCTTCGGCACAGAGTGGCGCACAGACTTGTCGAGCGAGGCCATGAATTGGGAATCGGTGCGCGCCGGCAAATGCCTGATGACGCCGCCCGACATGATGAAACCGAACTCGTGAATGGGGTAGGTCGGGTTTGGCACGAGGATCACGTCGCCCGGCGCGGTGATGGCTTGCGCCACATTGGCGAAACCCTCCTTGGAGCCGAGCGTCGCCACGACCTGGGTATTGGGATCGAGCTTCACACCGAAGCGGCGCGCGTAATAAGCCGCCTGCGCTTTCCGCAGGCCGTAGATGCCCTTCGAGGCCGAGTAACGGTTGGTGCGCGGATCGCGCAGCGTCTCGATCAGCTTGGCGGTGATGTGGGGCGGTGTCGGCATGTCGGGATTGCCCATCCCGAAATCGATGATGTCGTCGCCGCGTGCACGCGCTTCAGCCTTGAGCCTGTTCACCTGCTCGAAGACGTAAGGCGGCAGCCGCTTGATTCTATGGAACTCGCTAGTCACGGGCGCGGGTCCCCCCCCTTCGGACCCCTTAGGGGGTTCCACTTGAACCATAAAAACGCCCCGCGGGGCAAGCTCCAGGCAGCCTCTAATATGCCTGGGTGGAGGTGGCTGCTGGTGCTGCTGGCTTGGACGAAACTGCCGACTTCGACGAGGTTGCTGCCGGAGTCACTGATGCCGGCGCCCCAGTTCCCGTCTGGCCCGAATTGTCCTGCTGCACCGCCTGCTCCTGTTTCAGCTTCTCCTGCGCGAGGTCAGAAATGGCGGCCGCCTGTTCGGTCTTAGTCATGGTCTTATCGTAGTCGCGCTGGAGCTGGGCGTTGGTCGCTACCGGCTGCCCCGACGTCAGCGCGTCAGCGCAGGCGGCAAGCGCAAGTGGAACCAGAGCGGCGAGAAGGCGTAAGGCAAGTCGCGGCAGCATGCACAGCATCACGTTAGGAGTCTTGTTGGTTTCCCCGTTGCGATTGGCAATCGCCTACCCTCTGTTATATTGCATAGCACAATGAGGCTTTGCGCGAAAGCCGAGGGCGAGCAGCATTTCTCCCGCATGGTGGCTTGAGCAAGGTTAAACCGGGGTAAAACAAGGACAAATTGATGCAGGAGACCACCAAGAGCCCCGATAAGGACGGGGAGCACCAATACCGCATCGATCAGCTCGATGCTCTCGCTAAGAATATGATCCGTCTGTTCGACCAAGGGGCTAAAGCCGTCTCAACCATGGCCGAACGCTCAAATGGCCAAGGTCCTTACAACGTCGTTTCCGAAGCCAATGAAGCGGCAAAATCGCTCAGCGAGATCGCGCGCCATTGGGTAGCCGATCCCGGCAAGCTGGTCGCGGCTCAGGGCGAACTGTTCAAGAGCTACGCCGATCTTTGGGGCCGCTCGGTCCGCCGCTTTCTCGGCGAGGAGGTCGAGCCTGTTGTTGTGCCGGAGCCCGGCGACAATCGCTTCAAAGACCCGGATTGGTCTAATGGCCAGTTCTTCGACTTCTGGAAGCAGGCTTATCTCATCACCTCCCGCTGGGCCGAGGATGTCACCCGCAAGACCGAGGGCATCGACGAGAAAACGCGCAAGAAGGCGCTGTTCTA
>Ga0126372_10000588_pt1 | contig 12963 bp, 15 predicted proteins | sample PanSoiMetaPlot_6_FD_92762 | JGI IMG/M metagenome (GOLD analysis project Ga0126372, IMG submission 92762) | Tropical forest soil microbial communities from Panama - MetaG Plot_6 | ecosystem: Environmental > Terrestrial > Soil > Tropical forest > Bulk soil | place: Panama | collected 2016-02-17
CCTATTGAGCATTACATAATATAGTGACATTCTTACGGATGTGTGCTACTCTCCGCTCATGGGAAATCCGGCGGGAGTACGGAGAGATTTTCAGAAGTTGGAGGAGCGGCGCTTGCAGGCGGCAGAACTGCTGCGACAGGGAGTGCATCAGTCCGAAGTGGCTCGACAGGTGGGCGCGCATCGCCAGTCGGTCAGCCGTTGGGCGGCACACCTGAAGCACGGCGGGGTGCGGGCGCTGAAGAAAGCCGGGCATATGGGGCGGCGAGCGCGTCTGCGCCCGGAAGATCTGCGGCGCATCGAGAAGGGGTTGAAGCGAGGGCCGGAGGCGCTGGGCTACGAGACCGGCCTGTGGACCTCGTGGCGCGTGGCCCATCTGATCGAGCAGGAATGTGGGGTGAAATACCATCCCGTGCAGGCGTGGCGGATTCTGCGCCAGTTGGGGTGGAGTTGCCAGCGTCCGGTGGGCCGCGCCCTGGAGCGGGATGAAGAAAAAATCCGGCGGTGGAAGCAGAAGGGTTGGCCGGAGATTAAAAAAAAGCCCGCAAAGAAGGCCGCACCATCGTCTTCATCGACGAAAGTGGATTGAGCGAACGCCCACACCGCTGCCGCACTTGGGCGCCCAAGGGGCAAACGCCGGTGCTGCAATATCACTTCAACTGGAAGACGCTGTCAGCGATGGCAGGGGTAACGTGGTGGAACTTCTATTTCCGATTGTTTCCAGGCGCGATTCGCAGCCCGCAGATTATCGAGTTTCTCCGGCATCTGCTGCGCCACCTGCGGGGCAAGCTGCTCATCGTCTGGGACGGGTTGCCCGCCCATCGCAGCCGAGCGGTTTGGGATTTCGTGCGCCAGCAGCGCGGACGCCTCTGGCTGGAGTTTCTTCCCGCCTATGCCCCGGAACTGAACCCGGTCGAGTATCTGTGGTCGCACTGGAAACAGCACGAGTTGCCGAACTTCTGCCCGCAGAGCTTCGGGCAGTTGAGCAATTATGCGCGGCGGGCGCTGCGCCGTATGCGAAAACGCCCCACTCTGGTGATCGCCTTCTGGCGCCAGGCGGAACTGTTTCCGTTGTAACTATATTATGCAATGCTCAATAGGATGGGATATCCGCCACGTGTCCCATCCCCTTTTTTGTAGTTGATGTACTGCCGCTGCCTTAACCGCACGAGCGATTTCTGGATATGTTTCTTAAGCTTCGGGTCGTTAAAACCGTGAGCAATGGACAGGGCGCAGACGTGGAAGATACCTTTTGCCCAATCAGCCCGAAGATCCATGAATAAATAAATTCCGAGATCGAACGGGCAAAGCATGCCCCCTTGGAGATGTTCGAGAATCCCGTTCCTGATTGGCGTGAAGTTATCCATTGTCTTGGTGCTCCACGGACATGACGCGGCGCACCGGTTCGCTTCCGGCTGGAACTACGCTGCGCTCGATCATGTCGATCAGGTCCTGGTGACGCAATAAAACACGCCTCCCGCGCTTCACGTGCGAGAGCTTCTTTTTCAGTACCCAAGACGCACCGTGCATTCCTTAACGTGAAGGAACTCTGCTGCCTCTGTGATATCCATCAAATCAGTTGTCATGCTTCGTAACTACAGCCCGTGTGGGTGCTCCAGTTGCCTGTGGTGATACCGCTTGGCGACAAGTGGGGCCCCTGGGACACTCCGGAAGCAGCGAAGACCTGGGTTCTCGGCCATAACGTAGACGCCCAAGGCCGCAGCGCTACGTTGCGTGTGGAGACCCACAAGGAGGTGTTTGGTGGCCGGGGCAGCAAGCGCCGTCGTGCGCTCACCGCGCAGGGATGGAATGCGCTTACCGCTCTTGTAAGCCTCAAGAATGCTCTAGCTAAGCAAGACGAGCTAGCGATGAAGAATCTTCTACCGCGTCTCTTTGCCCTCTATGAGGAAGCCCTTGCTGCCCGCTGCAGAAAACCCGACGAGCTTATCGACGTGCCCCCTTTCGAACTCTCAAGTAACGAACTCGAGCTTTTGCGACTGCAACAGTCCAAGCACGAGAGGAAGAACGCCAAATGAGAGTTCTCCTTCAAGAATCCAGACCCATTTCTCTTAATCTGGATTACTCAATTCCTCGAAAAATTTCTTTCGCGAACTCGCTTGACCTACTGGGTGAGGAATGGCAGTTCAGAGTTACAGCCTGCCGTCTTTTGTCCTGATTTAGACACCGCAATGGCGGTACACGTCATTCTTAACGGCGCGATGCGCGTCTGCCCTCATTGCGGGACTATTTTCACCGCCCAACATCTCAAACAGCAGTACACGTGCAGTGTTCGGTGTCGCGAAGCGCACCGCATTGCCCGTTTTCGTGCCCGAAGAAAAAAGGAGAAGTGACTAATGGGAATCTACAAACGTGGTGACCTTTATTGGTACAAGTTTCAGTGGAATGGCCGGCTGATCCGCGAATCCACAAAACAGAGCAACGACAAAGTTGCTCGGAAGATGGAAGCCGCACACCGAACATCATCAGCGCAAGGCGAAGTGGGTATTCGCGAGAAGACCCGCATCAGCTTAGCGGAGTTCATCAAAAATCGCTTTGAGCCTTGGGCTAGCAGCCGTTTCCCCGCCGACTCACAAACATGGAAATCCTCGTACAAACCTTCAATTCGTGCGATACAGGCCTACTCCTCGCTGACCAGCCGCAACCTTGACGCCATCAGCAGCGAGCACATCGACGGATTCGCAGCGCATCTGACCGACAAGGGGCTGCTGCCTGCGAGCGCCAACGCACGCTTGCGCGTGGTCAGCAGCGTCTTACACAAAGCGAACAACTGGGGCGTTCTCGACAAGGTCCCTCACATTGCCATGCTGAAAGGCGAGAACCACCGTGACCGCGTCCTGACCCCCGAAGAAGAACAGAGGTATCTAGCTGCCTGCAAGCCATTGCTCCGAGACTTTGCCACTATCCTGGTAGACAGTGCTCTGCGACCTGAAGAGAATTTCCGCATGAGATGGGAGGACGTCTCGTGGGCGACCGGTCGAAACGGCGCTGTGTCCGTCACGCACGGCAAGACAGAAGCAGCGCGTCGCATCGTTCCGCTGACTCCGCGTGCCCGCGCCATCCTGCAAGCGAAATGGGAACTAGCCGAAAGACTGGAAGAAGGATGGGTTTGGCCCAGGAAGACGAAGAGCGGTCACGCCGAGCCGAGCACCGTGAAAAAGCAACACGCTAAGGCTATTAAGCTGTCCAACGTTCGCCCTTTCGTTCTTTACACGTTCATACACACGATGCTCACCCGTCTCGGGGAATCCGGCAAGATAGATGTGTGGACGCTCGCGCGGATTGCGGGTCACTCGAGTATTCGCGTCAGCATGCGCTATGTCCATCCGAGCGATGACCATATCCTGAGCGCGTTGGGTGGGCACAAAACTGGGTACAGTGCCGAAATTAACCTTCCTGTAGAGATACCCTCTCTGGCGGTAAGTGCCTCACAAACAGAGGCTTAAATGGTGGGCACTGCAGGACTCGAACCTGCGACCTCGTGCGTGTGAAGCACGCGCTCTAACCAACTGAGCTAAGCGCCCCCGGAGCTGACTAGTCGATTCTAACAAACGACCAGAACGCGACGCACCGTTGCATCTGAAAACTGGGAGGGGCGCACAAATTGCCCCGGTCACCAAAATGGATGGACTCGATTGTCCGTACGAAGTTGGACAACTATTCCTTTCAGGGAACGCAATCACGCACAGAGCGTGGCCAGGCTACCCGGTCGGGATCTCCCACCATTTCCCGGTAATCCAGTCCCCGGACTACTAGCTCAGATAGCAGCTCCCTCGCCCGGCCTCGATCACCCCTGGGGCCGCTCCGATCAGCCCTATTCCCCGTCTCGCCAACCGTGCTAGCCTATTTCCTAGCGCCCCGGAGTAGCTCGGTTACCAAAATACCGCGATTGATGAAGAAGCCCCGCAACCCGCTCCTACCAGCTACTAGGGAAAGGACTTCGCCCCGTCCGGAGGACGACCTCAAACCGCAACTTTCTGGCGGGGAAGGGGTTGAAACGGGTGTGAGCAGTGTGGCCCTAGATCGTGGGCTCCTCGCCTTGGCGGGTTCGCTGTCGTCCACGGGCGGTGCAGAAGCAGCTACTGACGCCGACATAATGCTCCGGGTCAAGGCGGGCGATGACTCGGCTTTTGATTATCTGGTCCAGAAATATCGCCGGGCGATGATGAGCTTTATGTTCCGTATGACGCATAACGCGGCGGTTGCGGAGGATTTGGCGCAGGAGGTATTTCTCAGAGTCTACCGCTCGCGAGCGGGATACGAGCCAAGCGCGAAGTTCACAACCTGGTTGTATCGTATTGCGACCAACCTGGCAGTCAATCATGCTCGCGATACTCGACATGAGCGGCCGGAGAATATGGTCAGCCTGGATCAGCCGGACGACGAGACGGGTACCAGCATGGATGTCCCCGACAGCTCTCTGAGCGTCGAGCAGGCCATGGTGCGCCAGGAAAGGCTGAAGGCCATTCGCAGTAGGGTGCAACAACTTCCTGAACGACAGCGCATCGCGGTGGTCATGCATAAGTACCAGCAGATGGATTATCGCCAGATCGCCGAAGTTTTGAAGTTGAGTGAATCAGCCACCAAGTCTCTGCTGTACCGTGCGTATGAAACGCTGCGGGAGCAGTTGAAGGAATTTATTTGAGGGTGAGTGTCATGAAGTGCAAGGATGTTCGCGAACTGATGCCGGATATGGCTCTCGGACTGGCCGCCGCTTCGGGGGAGGCGGGAGAGCATCTCCGCACGTGTACTGATTGCGCCGGAAGACTGGAAGAGATGCGTAAGACGATGGCGCTGCTGGATGAGTGGCCGGCGCCGGAGGTCTCATCGTTCTTTGATACGCGATTACAAGCGCGCCTTCGCGAGGAGAAGGCCAAAGCGGTCGCTCCTGGATTTCTGGCCTGGATTCACAAGCCGGTACTGGCGCTGGTAGCGACTGTTCTGCTGGTTGCCGGGGTGACCTGGTTCCGCGGGGACTTCAGGCGTCAGCAGGTGGCGGAAACTACGCTGTATGTTTCGGCTCAGCCGGGGACGCCGGTGGGCGATTTGCAGGCATTGGACAAGAATCATGACCTGTTGTCCGATTTTGATGTGCTCGATGATTTGAGCGTGCAACAGGATGTGAACGCGAACCCTTAGTGTGTTGTGGCGAAGGTGGACAATGTGTGGGGGAAAGACACGGCTGCAGTGGTTGCCTTTGACCGGCGTTCTGCTGGTTGCGAGCACTCTCCAAGCACAGCACTCCCACTCCGGAGGTGGACAGGGAGCCTCCCGGCAAGCGCCGCCGCGCCAGGAGCGCTCGATTCCCCGCCCCCAGCAAAACGAGGGTCGTGGTGGGCCCCCTGCTTACCAGCGTGCAACCGAACAGCGCGCAACGCCGCGCAATCAACCTCGCTACGATTCTCGAACCGAGACCCGCTACGTGCCCCAGCCGGAACCGCGGGTTGTGCCGCGGCCGCCGGAAAACGTGCCTCGTCCGGGGCACTCGGGTAACTGGCTGAATCAGTCGAGGAACGTTCCGCGCGCTCAGCAGGAAAAGGCTTTAGAAAGTGATCCTCAGTTCCGCCGACTTCCTCCACAGCGGCAGCAGCAGCTACGGCAGCGTCTGCAACGTTTCAATAGTCTCCAGCCGCAGCAGCAGGATCGGATTACGAGCCGCATGGAAACCTGGGAGCATCTGACGCCCCAGCAGAAACAGACCGCTCGCGGCGTCTATCAGCAGATGCAGAAGCTCCCGCCTGGCCGCCGCGACATGGTAAGTAATGCTATCCGCGAGCTGCGCCAGTTACCGTCTGAGCAACGCCGGGAGATGTTGAATTCCCCCCGTTATCGAAACATGTTTACTCCGCAGGAGCGCAACATGCTCGACGGGATCACCCAACTTCCTCTAGCACCATCCAATCAAGGCGACACCGGACCAAGATAGCCGGCGGATTCTGCGGAATCCACGGCCTTTCAGGCACTTGGCATTTGGTTAGCTCCCATTGAGGGTCTACGGTGCGCAAGTTTGAAGCACTGGCTTCGATCACGCGGGCCTGCTTGTAGGCAATGTCGAAAGTCAATGCTGAAGGGCTGTTTCTACGCTCGAAAAAGATTTCGCAGAATGAAGAAGAGATTGGCCGGACGCTCCGCCAAGCGACGCATCAAATAGGGATACCACTCGGTGCCAAACGGAATATACACCCTCATCCGCCATCCTTGGCGAACCAATTGCTGCTGCAGGTCGCGACGGATGCCGTGCAGCATCTGAAACTCGAACGAGTCGGGCGGGATCTTTTCGCGTATGGCAAATGCTTTGGCCTCTTTGATGATGCGCTCATCGTGGGTAGCCAGCCCATGATAGATTCCGCTGGTCATTAGGGTCTTCATGAGTTTAACGTAGTTGGCATCCACTTCCGCCTTTTTCTGGAAGGCGATCTCCGGCTTCTCTTTGTAGGCCCCTTTGCAGAGCCGGATGCGAATGCCGGCGGCCAGAAGGTCGTTGACATCTTTCTCACTGCGATATAGATAAGACTGAATGACCGTCCCAACCGCTCCGCGATAGGCGGGAGCGCGATGGAGCTTCTGGACAAAATCGAGCGTGCGCTGGGTGTAGGGTGAGCCCTCCATATCCACGCGGACGAAGTTCTTCAGGGCGGCTGCCTTGGCGACCAGGCCACTCACCAGCTCGTGAGCCAGCGATTCATTCACATCAAGCCCCATGTGGGTAAGTTTCAGGCTGATGTTGGCCTGGAGACCTCGGCTGGCGATGGCATCGAGAAGACTGTGGTAGAGCTGTGCGCTGGAGCGAGCCTCCGCGATATTGCTGACGTTCTCGCCCAGGTTGTCGATCGATACCGTCGCTCCGTTGTGATTGATGAGCTGGGTGGCCCGAAGGACGTCCTCAATTTCAGTCCCGGCGACGAAGCGAGAGGAAACACGACGGCCCAGGCTAGACTTTTCGGCGACGACCCGCAAGGAGCGGCTTTCCGAGAAGGAAATGAGCAACGCCCTTAGCACGGGCGATATTCCAGGCAGCTATCGGTGCGCAACATGAACGTTCTTTTTTATCACAAGCACGAGGATCTTCGTCTATGACGCACATCACGGCACCCGGTCTTAGGTCAGGAAAATCTCATCCACATAGCACCAGCGCCAGTCCTCGCCGGGCTCGAACGACTGCATGACGGGATGACTGGTTTGGTGAAAGTGCTTAGTCGCATGCTTGTTTTTTGATGAATCGCAGCACCCCACGTGCCCGCATTCCAGGCAGAGCCTCAGATGGACCCAGCGATCCCCAATTTCCAGACATTCTTTGCAGCCCGTTCCGCTTGGGGTGACTTTGTGAATGCTCTTAAGGTGGCTACAGGTCGTTTGTGCGCTCGGCATGTTTTCTCCTTTCAGAGATGGTTGCTAGGCAACCCGCACTTGCGTTATTCCGGATCCAACGCTTCGGCCGTCTTTTGTTGAGAGTCGCGGCATGGAACCAGTTTGAATAAATTGAGGGCGGTGCCGTGATTTTGTCCAGGATAACTAGCTCATCATCAGCTAAGTTGACGATCAAAGGCGCCCAGGCCGTTTTCTAATTACCCAGGGCGGACATATTTCATGAGCATGTTCCTCCTTACCATGAAATCTTCGACGCCGGCTAGCGTGCGCCAGATTCAAAAACTGAACGCCAAACCCCTGTTGACTCGGCTCAGCCTGTGCCACAGAGACACAGAAGCAAGGTAAAGGGGTAAAGCGATGGGTCAAAACTCGATCACAATAGGGCACTGCGGGGTAACAGACTAGAGCCGGGAGAGAATTCCCTGACGAGCCTTCCGGAAACGCGGAGTTGCGGGATGCTTAGCTTAGGATGACATATGACGAAAAGAAAACGAGAACTGTAGTTCAATGGTGTTCTTGGAGAAACTTCTCTGCTTCCAATGCGGCCATGCAGCCGCTCCCAGCGGCGGTGACCGCCTGACGATAGCGGCGGTCCTGCACGTCGCCGCAAGCAAAGACGCCGGGGACGCGAGTGAAAACGTTGTTCGTGGTCTTCAGGTAGCCGTCCTGGTCCATATCGAGCTGCCCATTGAACACCTTTGTTTTGGGGATGTGGCCGATACCGAGAAACATGGCACTCGTCGGTAAATCCCATTGCTTGCCGGTCGTGACGTTCCTGAGCCGCAGGGCTGTGACTTCTTTTTTCGAAACGTCCAAGACATCGTCGACCACGGTGTCGGTAAGGAATTCGATTTTGTCATTCTTCTGCGCGCGTTCCAACATGATTTTTGAGGCACGGAACTCGGAGCGGCGGTGAATTAAGCTCACCTTCGTGGCAAAGCGGGTGAGAAAAATCGCTTCTTCCATGGCAGAGTCGCCGCCACCGATGACGGCGATTTCTTTACCGGAGAAAAAGAAACCGTCACAGGTGGCGCAGGAGGAAACTCCATGACCGATGAGTGCCTGCTCATTGGGCAAGCCAAGCCAGCGCGCGGAGGCGCCGGCGGCAATGATTAGCGTTTGCGCGCGGATCGTCTGGCTTCCGGAGGTCAGCACGAACGGGTGTTGCCCTAAGTCGGCCTTGTCCACATGGCCGAGGTGATACTCGGCGCCGAAGCGCACGGCTTGCTTGCGCATGTTTTCGACGAGTTCTGGGCCCATAATGCCTTCGGGAAAGCCGGGGAAATTTTCAACCAAGGTAGTCAGCGAGAGCTGACCACCTGGCTCATGGCCTTCCAGCACCAGGGGCTTGAGATTGGCGCGGCCCGTGTACAGCGCTGCGGTGTGGCCCGCGCAACCGGATCCCATGATCACCACGTTGCGAATCAAGTTCTCCATAGATATCTATCAATATTGGATTGCGGAATCGCGAATTTGATTCGCGCTTGCGTCTGCTCCCGAAGGTTGTCTCATGGCCGAGCTGTTTCTTCGGGTAGCCGGTTGGGGGTTGGATTTGACTGAGGCAGAGCCTACGTTGGCGAGTTCCTCGGGAACCGTCTGGCGAGCCTGCAGCAGGGTTCGATGCCGATCCATCAGCGAGGAGCTATCCCGGAAAAGGGGTTCATAAGCGCTTTGATCCGGCGGCGGGTTGCTTTCCGATGCCATGCATCGGGCCAGAATTACCGACCGTTTCCCGAGGCGCTCCAGACGGATCCGAGTTACCGCGATAGCACTACCAAGCATTGCTGCGGCGCTGGTCAAGGCGTTGTCTGCTACCGACACCTGGGCTAAGTCTGTGGGATCGGAAGCGGTTGCCGGTTCCAGGGACATGCTGGTGTTCCGTCCGGTGCGGATTGGATCATGGTCTTGAGTCCCACGCCCGCGGGCCACCTCGAAATCCGGCGTGAAAATAGGCTGCTTTGGTACCTGGGGCAGAGCGGGGGCGATCTCCTTTTGTTTCTCCTGAGAAGGCGTACAGACGTTCAGCACATGCACCTTAACTTGCTGAGGAGGTGGAGCTGGCTGCTGAGCCGTGGCAAAAACCGACATGGCGGCTATGACAGCGAGACGGAATATTTTGCGAAGCACGGCGGCATTCTAAACGAGAGAGCAGGAGGTGTGAAGCTGGTTCTCAGTCCTGCCGGTTCTTGCCCAGGAAACCCACCCACCATACAGAAAGAAAGGCACAGAGCAAAACAAGAACAAACAGCACCCAGCTACGGTGTGAGAAATGGCCTCGTACTCGTCATTCAACTCGGAAGTCTTTCTGGGTCGGTGCAGGTAGGGATGTTTCACCTTTGCCGCGGAAGCGAGAACTGCCCCTATAAGAGAACTGCCTCTATAATTCGTAATGAAGCGCCATGTCTACCGACCGATATCTGGCTTTGCGTGTGAAGCTGACCCAGCTTGGCTGGCCACCACGGAGTCGTCTGGGCAGAATTGCTTTTTTCATTCTCGCTCTGAATGCTGCTCTCTTCATCATTCAAAAACTTATTGTGCTCACCGGCTTCTCCTCCGCTGCGATTCTCGGCGCATGGGTGAGATTTCTCACCTTTTTAGCCGTGGCCTTGTTTAGTTGGCTGGGATTTCGCTGGTTGCGGAGAGAGCTATTGTGGCGGCTGCGGAACCGGTTGATCGTCACCTACATGTTCATTGGCGTAATACCGGTCATTCTTCTACTCACACTCGCGCTGACGGCCTTCTACTTGTTTGCTGGGCAGTTCGCCACTTTTATAGTGACCAGCGGAGCGCAGTCGGAATTGAAGATGTTGCATGCCGCCAACTCTACTATTAGCCATGCACTTGCGGCACAGCTCGAACGCGGCGCCGAATCGGCGGAGTTGCAAGGGTTGCCCCCTTCTGACACGAACTGGTCGAATCGCCAGCTAACCGCATGGGCGGGCGCAAAGGAGATAGTGAACGCAATACCTCCTGGCTCGCGGGCTGAGCCTCTACAACCGCCCAAATTCCTGAAGTTGCCATTTGAGGGCGTGGTGCGCGATGCGGGCAAGTTATACCTGCGCTGCGTGGATGTTGTCGCGTTGAAAGGGACCAAGTTAACGGTTGTATCCAGCGAACCGTTTGACCAGAGATTGCTGGAACAGCTGGCTGCCAATCTGGGCGAAATCACCTTGTATACCTCCGGTTTCCAGGTTCGTAGTCTCGAACAACCGGAAAAATCAGGGGAGGCGAACTCGGAAATTGCGCCGCCCAAGTCCGGGGGTAACTATGTTCTGGAGACGGGCGGTCAGCCAATAGTTCCCACTTATACCGCAGGTTCAGTGCCTTCGGCCCAAAGCGCTTTCGATCGTAATGTCACGATCGCTACATCCATTTCGGTTATGGACTGGCAGAACGGAGATACCAACAGTCCGGCAGCCGTTACTGTGCAAACGCGCCTCTCCATGCTCTATACCAGGCTTTTCGCCGCCCTCGGCGATTTCGCACCGGCAGTCGAATTCGCCTTGGTGGCGATGGCTATCGTTTTTGCGATCATTGAACTGGCCGCATTGCTCGTCGGCGTCGGACTTGCGCGTACCATTACGGGATCGATTGCCAGTCTTTATAGCGCGACCCAGCGCGTCAATCGTGGGGATCTTTCGCACCGCATCGCCGTGAAGACCGACGATCAATTGGCGGCGCTGGAAACTTCATTCAACTCGATGACCGCATCGCTGGAACGATTGCTGGCGGAGCAGAAGGAAAAGCAGCGGCTGGAAAACGAGCTGGTCATTGCCCAGGAAGTGCAAAACCAGCTGTTTCCTAAGGAGATCTCACAACTGGAATCGCTCGAGGTACATGGATTTTGTCGTCCGGCGCGCACGGTCAGCGGAGATTACTATGATTTTCTTACCCTCAATGCGCATAAGTTGACGCTGGCGGTGGGGGATATCAGTGGAAAGGGGATCTCGGCTGCGTTGTTGATGGCCACCATTCACTCCGCTGTGAGGGCATATAGTCTTGAGACGATTCCCGCACAGTCCGTGCCCGCTGCGGTCGGTGTTGCGTCGGAGAGCGGGATGGTCACGGCATCAGGCCATCTTGCGAACGATGTCTCGCCGGCGAGTCTGCTTTCGCTACTGAATCACCAGCTGTACGAGAGTACCCCTGCAGAGAAATATGCGACGCTGTTTGTGGGCGTTTATGATGGAAATTCGCGTAGGCTGACGTACAGCAACGGAGGGCATCTTCCACCTGTCATCCTGCGAGAGGACGGGTCCGTAGCCCGCCTGGAAACGGGCGGGATGGTCGTGGGGCTGTTCGATAACCTTGAATTCGAAGAGGGAACGGTTCAGCTAAAGCGCGGCGATATTTTTCTGGCCTATAGCGACGGGGTCACTGAGCCGGAAAACGACTTCGGGGAGTTTGGCGAGCAACGGCTTGTCGATCTGGTTCGAGAGAACCAGCACCTGCCGTTGGTTCGCATCAGTGAGATCGCAAGCACCGCCGTGTACGACTGGATTGGGGCGAACGAGCAGCCGGACGACATCACGCTGGTGTTGGCGCGCGCTCGCTAGGTGGATCGATCCGCGGAGAATGCGGAGCAGATAGATGAGCTACCCTTTGAGAGAACCTGCCCCGTCTAGCGGTCAGGCCGTTGTTCACAGTCGCTACGCCTTTGTGAGTGCGAAGTTCGCCGCAGACGAATCGATGCGGCTCCACAGCCGGTGACCTAAGATGCCGCCCTTTGCGCTGGCAAGCACGCTGCCACTCGAGCTGTCGGTCGCCGTTCAGAGAACGAGCGGTCCCTCAGCCTCAGCGCGTGAGAGCCTGATTGCAATTGGATAGGCGGCCATGCCCGACACATCTCGGAGCGATGCGGTTATAGTCTGATCGTCGCCGGAGCGTCGCAGGCTGCTGGTGCTGCGATGGGGATGAACGCGTGACCGAGGCGCGTTGCCGGCCCGATCGGGTCTATCCCCTTCGATTACTTGCTCGTGGAGTCGACGGGACCTTGGATCCGCGGCCGGGAGCGGAGCCTCGCTTGGGCCGGCGAACCGTTCTCACCTTGCCGCTCCTTCCTCCTCCGCAGAAGAACTGATCGCCGCTATCGGACTCGAGCCCCGTAACATTCACCCCAGGCGGCATGTCAAGCCTCTCGAGGACCTCTCCCGTTCTGGGATCGACTCTTCTCAAATTGCTCTCGTCGCCTTCCCAGGTACCGTGCCAGAGCTCTCCGTCGACCCAGGTAACCCCGGTAACGAAGCGGTTGGACTCGATCGTGCGAAGAATCGCCCTGTCTCGGGATCGACTTGATGGATCTTCCGGTCCCGATACTGCCCCACCACCCAGAGCGTCCCTTCGGCCCACGCGAGTCCCGAGTCACCGCCGCAGCCGGGGGCCGGGATCGTGGCGAGCACGCGGCCGGTCTTCGGATCGATCTTCTGGATGCGATCCGCGGCGAGCTGAAACAGTGTTGGCCGTCGAAGGCCGTTCCTGCATGCCGTGCCGATCGCGGTCGGTGTGATCGTCTTGATCGCCGGCTGCCTCCGGTTCACCGCCTGGAAGGCGCGTCACCTTGCCTGTTGCCGGGAGGCACCA
>Ga0126372_10000589_pt1 | contig 12959 bp, 13 predicted proteins | sample PanSoiMetaPlot_6_FD_92762 | JGI IMG/M metagenome (GOLD analysis project Ga0126372, IMG submission 92762) | Tropical forest soil microbial communities from Panama - MetaG Plot_6 | ecosystem: Environmental > Terrestrial > Soil > Tropical forest > Bulk soil | place: Panama | collected 2016-02-17
CTAGGAGTTCGGCCCACCGTCTTCTCATATCCGTTTGGTAGGGCCAATGATGCCGCGGCCGACGCCGCGGAAGCGAGCGGGTACGCTCATGCAGTCGTTGGAATTGGACGCACGAAGCCGGGAGACAATCCGTACCGGCTGCCACGCCAAGAGGTGCTCGGTCATTTCGACATGGATCAATTCATCCAATTGCTTGGTGTACCGCAGAAAGCGCCGATCCTTGAACGCGTTAAGTATCGATATCGTCGCCTGCTGCGGGACCGACGCACCTATATGAGCTTCTGAATTGTAGAATCTGGTACGCCGTTCTTGGACGGTGTCCGATGACGACGCGCACCGAGCAACATTGATGATCGCTCGTGCCGCGCTTTCGCAGTCAACCCCCCGCGCCTTCGGCGTGCCGCAATGCGGGCCCTGCACATCGCAACGAGCGCCCCGATGAGAACCAGTTGTTGATCAAGGATTTGATAGTGCGAACTGTCGGCGCTTCGGTGCTTGTAGCGTTGCGTCGAAACAGCGCCTCGATCATAAGTGACGACGCTTATCGGATGCAGCTGTCGGTGCTCGTTGTTGGAGCATGGCATGGTAGTGATTCGAAAAGGACAACGTAAGGCGCTGACATCGGGACGTGGCTTAGACCTGGCGTCAGCACGTTATTGCGAATCCAATTGTATTCACCTTTTTGATGATCGTGAGGACGTATTGTCTTGTGTTGACATCGGTCGGCGAACGAGCGCGGCAATTCCAGGAGCTGATCGCCAAATTTACGCGCCGGCTCGGCACCATCGATGATGGTCCAATTGATCAAGAGTTTCTGGGGCGCCGAAGCCGGACCCGCATCTGTCTTGCAGGGGGCCCCAAAAAACGCGAAAATTTACATGAATCGCAAAGTTGGGAGGAACTGGGATGGATGAACGGCTCGAGCAAGTATTGGCCGAATCGCACAGACGGGTCAGGGCTCTCGAGCGCGAGCTCGCGCAGTGCCATGATGAAGTCTCTGCGCTTCGTTCGTCCAGCTCATGGCGTATCACGGCGCCGTTACGCTTGGCTAGCCGCCTCCTTGGCCTGCGAACTCTTAAGAGCATTTTGCCGAAACCGTTCCACCAATGGAGCGCTACTCGCGCGATCGCTCGTTCAGGCTTGTTCGACACGAAGTGGTATCTTGCCAACAATTCGGACGTGGCCCAATCAGGGCTAGACCCGATCAAACATTATGTTCGGTATGGGGCACGAGAAGGTCGTGATCCGAGCCCTTCGTTTAGTACACAGGGATATCTCTCGAATTATCTTGACGTCGCAGCGGCCGGCGTCAATCCCCTTGAACACTTTATCCGTTGTGGCGCAAAAGAAGGACGGATAGCCGTGGGGTGCATGGAAAACAGAAAGACCAACCGCAGCAAAAATACGAGCGCGAGGGAGCCAACAATTTCCGCCTACATTCAGTGCCATTCAAACAAGACAGCCTTATATCAGACCTTGGCTTCTTTCAGAAAGGTTTACCCAACCGAACCGATCACGCTGGTTTCAGATTGCGGAGACGATTTTTCTCAGTTTGCGGAACGTTTCGCTCTTAATTACTACCGTTCCGAGAAGAGCTGCGATCCTAGAGGAAACCTGGGGAAATATGGCGCATTAGAATATCTAAAACGCATATACGAGCATTGCCTAAGAGCCACTTCGGATTATGTCGTGATACTAGAAGAAGATGTGATCACACATCGAAAAATAAAGCGGTTTCCACTAACCGATTGCGGGGGGCCAAGATTCAACAAGCTTGCTGATCCTCTGAACCGATACCTTCAGGAAATAAACAACACAACGGTCGATTACGGTTATGCGATGTGCGGTGGCTCTATTTTTGATCGAGAGATCTACATGAAGTGCTATGAGAAGCAAAATCTTGATTTAGATTTTTTGGAATCACTTGATAAACGAATTATTCAATACAGCGACGTCGTACTGACCGTTATTTTTCTCATTAACGGTTACTCTTATGGCATTTGGGAAGAAGTCTCAGAAAGCAACCACCCCATAGAAGCTCTGAGAATATTTAGAGACGCGGCATTTGATCATAACAACAAGAAATGGTACGGGGTTGAGTTTGACGAGGCCCTAATAAAATAACCAATCACGATCGACAAATCTAGTGCTCGGTGAGCGCGGTACATTCGCGACCGGGTCGTGAGTGTGGAGGGAAGATATTGAACGCCTGCTGAAGTCCGAAGCGGAAGATGCTGGAGACGGCGATCATCGAGCGCTACCGGCAGCGCGAGAGTTCGGTCCACGAAGGATTGTTCGAGATGTATTGGCTGGGGTCTGGTGCGTCGGGTCGAGGACATCAAGGCACCCGGTTCTCGCGCGGTGTCGAACCTCTGCATAAATGAAGACTACCAAATCACCTCATCAAACGGATATTTCGATATGTCGTACCCCAGTTTGCGCATTGAACATTCTGTTACCCACTCTGCATTTATAAAAGCTTGCATTAGTGCAATGGTGCGCTTGTAACTGGTGACATCAGGCTTCCAGGCACTGAAGCTTCTTGCGTTCGTATCGTAAATCGTATGCAAGAAACTGCCGACAGGCGGCCGTTCATATCGATCTATTCCCATCATACCGAGTACAGAACTCCAGAAATGTACAAAAAAAGAATTCTGACACCTCGATTTTACCCAATCGGCTTTATTCGGCAGCCAAAAAAGGAAAGCTTCAAGCCAGTGGATGGGGTAGAAGTAAGTTCTGCTGCCAAAGTGATTAGGAAATGTTCTGCCCGCCAGGTGCTTAGTGAGTAGATGAGGTCCCAGCTCACACCATACTTTTGAGTTAGAGCCGATGGCATGTGCCGTACGGCTAATGTCCAATAGCGTCAGATCATTTGGGGGGAACCTGAGTATTGCTCCATTAATTCCATCCGGATCCTCATCGGCCCAAGCATAGTCGCAGTTGGGTATATCGTCTCTCAGGCAGTAGACATCGGTGTCGGCCCACCATTCGTTGTACTTTTGAATGACCTTATATCTAAATAAATCGGAAAATGCAGCGATATTTCCGTTTACAAGAAAAAGTTCATGCTTGGGAACTATTTGGGAAGCGTCTTCTAGCAAGACACCAGCCGGAGCATTAATAACATCGTAACAAAAAAGCCGAAATCCATGCCCGCGTTCTAGAAAAGAGTTCAAACACGCCCACTCCAATGGCGACAATTCGTGCCCATACCAGAAGCTGTTAAACATCTGACGAGCCATGTGCATTCTCTACCCTATCAGCCGTTTGACTAACTAAGCTTCGCTCCCCGGAAGAATCTCGAGTTGTCTTTATAGTAGCGATTTTCTAAATTTCTGGAACGCCAGAAAGTGTAGCATCAATCTGGCACCCAAACTCTAAGCAAGCGAGGCGGGGAATGGAGAAAGCTTCTGTCGTTGGGTTGGGAAAACTCGGCGCACCGCTCCTGGCCGTGTTAGCTCGCCAGGGATTTGAGGTCTGGGGCATCGACCTAAGTTCGGACACCGTTGCGAAGATCGGTTCTGGCATCGCTCCGGTGAACGAGCCGAAGCTGCAAGAGCTATTGACGACGCACAACTCACGCATTCGCGCGACCTCCGATTGGAGTGTAGCAATCGGCAACAGCAACGCGACCTTTCTGCTTGTACCGACCCCGACCGGTTCCGACGGAAGCTTCATGAACGAATATCTGTTCGCGGCCGTCGACGAGCTCGGTCGTGTTTTAAGAACAAAGCCCGATTATCATCTGGTAATCATTAGTTCAACTGTAATGCCGGGGTCGGTCGGAGGGCCGATCCGCGATCGGCTCGAGGCGATCTCGGGGAAGCGGATCGGTCGCGATATCGGTCTGTGCTATAATCCTGAGTTTGTAGCACTTGGCAACGTTGTGGACGGGCTACTTAAGCCCGATTTCGTGCTGATCGGCGAGAGCGATCCACAGGCTGGCGCAATGCTTGAAGGGATCACCCGACGCGTGGTCGGGAAAAGGTGCCGATCGCACGGATGAACTTGATCAACGCCGAGCTGACGAAGCTCGCCGTCAACACGTATGTCACGATGAAAATCTCGTTCGCGAATATGCTCGCCGAGATCTGCGATAATCTCGACGGAGCCGATGCCGATGTCGTGACCGCTGCTATCGGGCGAGATACGCGGATCGGCACCAAGTATTTGCGTGGCGCCACGGGCTATGGAGGCCCTTGTTTCCCGCGCGATACGATCGCCTTTGCGAGGATGGCACGGCAGGCCGGGGTTGAAGCAAACCTAGCGTTGGCAACAGACGCGATCAATGAGCGCCAACTTGCCCGCCTAACCGCGATCGTGACGCAGCATACAAGCGTTCGCGAGCGCGTCGCAGTGTTGGGGCTGGCCTACAAGCCCGATACTCCGATCATTGAGGACGCACAGGGTGTAATGTTAGCAGCCGCACTCAGCCACGCGGGCCGGCAAGTTATTGTCCATGATCCCCTCGCGCGTGATGTCGCACGGGCAATGCTCGGCCCGAAAATTGAGTTCGCGAATTCAACCGCAGAAGCAGTTGCTGCGGCTGATGCGGTCGTTGTGATGGTTCCATGGAAGGATTACATTGAATTTTTCGCTGCATGGCCGGATAAAGGTCGAGTACGCCTTATCATTGATTGCTGGCATATCGTCGATCGCGCGCGCAGCCCGCAGAGTATACAAATCGTTCAGCTCGGACGCAGGCAGGGCCAGCCCGGGCGCAAGCAGGGCGCCATCGCCGGCAACAGTGGCGCTGGGAACGGGAGTCCGCGTCATTGACGGGTCCTCAACTGCCTTCACAACCTGCAGAACAGAAAATCACGCCCATTTTTTGGTATCAAACGGGTTTTGCCACGATTAAGTAGTGCCATCCGAGATGGCGTTCCAGCGCCGCAAACGCCTTCTTCGGCATTGCCGCAATCCAAGGCTGCAGTTCATATTCGTAGCGCACATATTTGTCCACGACATACGGGAAAATATGAGCCTGCTCGACAGAGACGATCGCGAAAAAGTCGCTCAGCAGATCGTCGATCATTTCGCGCGTGTACACAGTGGCGATCGGGCAATCACTCTGCGCCTCGGGCTGATCGAAGCCGGCCTCGATCATTATAGCCTTCCAGGAATTTTTAGCATAAAGCATGATTCGCAACTCGCCGTCGGGGTGGATCACCTCATGCGCGCCGGCAATGACCAAGCGTGGGTTCGGGGTGTGATGGATCACGCCGAAGGAGTAAATGAGGTCAAACCCCTTTGACGGCATGACTTCGGACAGATGCTCGGCGTTGCCGAGATAAAAAGAACCATTGAGACCAAAAACTTCGAAGCGCTTTTGTGCAAGCGCGAGACTTGTTTGCGATAACTCCAATCCGGTGTAGTCAGCACCGGCGCGTGCGAAATTGACCGCATCTGTACCAATACCGCAGCCAATCTCCAATACCCGCCGGCCGCACCAACGTTCGAATTGGGCAAATCGCGGAATATGCGGTTCGACAAAGTACTTGCGCCACTCGACCTGGTCGTAATATTGACGTGTCCCTATTTCCCGCGGGGAATGGCGGACGTTGCACGGCCGCCGGTCCCAATAAGTTTTATTGTCCTCAATTGTCGGCTGAGCAGCGGCCGTACGGCGGGGCGCAGTCATTTGTAGAGCCCAATTGCTGGTGAAGCAGACTTATAGCGCGCGCGCGGAGGTAATGCAACAAAAGACATTGGACACCCGTATTGCTCATGAATAACGGCGGAAGAGAGGATTCCCTATGAACGATAGGATCACTGTGTGCGGGGCCGGTGGCTTCATGGGGGGCCATCTAATTTCGTGTTTTAAACAAGCGGGGATCAGTCCGCTTCGAGCAATTGATATCAAACCCCTCACCCAGTGGTGCCAGTTGTTCGATGATATCGAGAATCTCCAATTGGATCTGAGAGATCATGAGGCCGCTAGAACAGCCGTTGCTCATTCTCGATATGTGTACAATTTCGCGGCCGACATGGGCGGCATGGGCTTTATCGAAAATAACAAGGCTTTGTGCATGTTGAATGTGCTGATCAATACGCACCTCCTCATGGCATCCCGCGAAGCGGGGGTCTCTCGATTTTTCTTCGCTTCTTCTGCATGTGTCTACCCGGCGAATAAACAAACCAATCCTAACGTCAGTCCGCTAAAAGAAGCCGATGCGTACCCGGCGATGCCGGAAGACGGTTATGGCTGGGAAAAACTCTTCAGCGAGCGGATGTGCCGACACTTTGAGGAGGATTTTAGACTCACAACCAGGGTGGCTCGGTATCACAACGTGTACGGGCCACTGGGTACCTGGAATGATGGACGCGAGAAGGCGCCGGCTGCAATTTGCCGTAAAGTCATAGAAGCTAAACTGTCAGGCCGAAACGAAATTGTCGTATGGGGCAGCGGTGAGCAAACGCGGAGTTTTCAATTCATAGAAGATGCCATATATGGAACGCAATTGATCATGCATGGCGGTTGCTCCGACCCGATCAATCTCGGAAGCAGCGAGCTTGTCAGTATTAATCAGCTGGTCGATATCGTCGAGGAGATCGCAGGTGTTAAGCTTCATCGCCTATACGACGTGCGCGCGCCAAAAGGGGTCAATGGCCGTAATAGCGACAATACCGTTATAAAGAAATTATTTTCCTGGGAACCAAGCATAAAATTACGAGTAGGACTGGAGAAGACCTATTCTTGGATATACGATCAGATGGTGTCCTCCGGAGACGCGAAGTCCACCAATCCTTCGCTGGCGGGTCCGAGACTGCTTCACGGCAAGATCTCGTCTGTTGCGGAGCGCGCTTGAATAATCACGTGGCAAGCGGTGGGTTGCGTCTTCACAAGAACATGAGCCCCTGGTCGTAATTCTAGCGTTCAACCGCGCGGATGTTGAGAACAGACGTAAAATTCTGTTTTCACTCAGGATAACGTAGTGAATCTCGCACAAAGAGATGGGGGCTGGCAGACCCTTATCTAGCTGAACTGGAGGTGGCTAAACGCAAGCACCTCACTGAGAAAGAGCCGTTATGATCTCAGTCCTGTTCTGCAACGCAGCCCGTGAACTGCGAGGCCTGGTAGTGTTGAAGATTTCGCGCGTGCCGTGTTTGGCCAGTGCCTCCGCCAACGTCTCGGCACAGAACGCCGCCTCCATGGTGATCGACCCGCGTCACGCCAGAACCCACGAAAAATTCTGGGACATTACCTCACTCAGCGGTTCAACTCTTACGAGTTGATCGTTGTTTCGAACCGCGCGCTGACCTTTTTTTGAGCCGAATGGCGGCCCGGCTAGCGCCATGACCTAGGAACCAGCCGGGGCGCGCGGCTCATGCTGAGCCGTCCACTTCATTTCACGACATGTCAAAGCAATCTACAAAATGTTCGTTGTTGTAATGCCTTGCCGCAAAGCTTTTCAGCATGCTGCCCCGTTTCAATGTCATCTCTCGGTTTTCATAGCACGACGCGATACTGTGCGCAATTTGAAGAGCATTCCGAGGCTCTATATACATAATACCGGAGGCTGAATCTCGGAGGAATTCATCAGTCGCCGATGTGAGAGTCGTTATGACCGGTAAACCAACTTGTGCACAAGTAATGAAAGAAGACCGCAAATTCGTAAGCCCTTCGTCGAAAGGCAGGCAAATTAGGTCGCAACACGCTAAAATTTGCACAGCTCTCGATTCGTCACAAAATCCAGCCCAAATAATTATGTCAGCTATCGCTAAATCACTTGCTCTTTGTTTCAGTGCGACCTCGTAGTTCTGGCAATGTAAGTTCCACGACTCATTGGCCGTGACCCCTCCATGGGGACCTACTACAATGAGTCTGGCAACGATCCCTTTAGTCTTTAGAATTGCCATCGCCTCTACAAGGTATTCGACCCCTTTCCCTGAATACAGCAAACCAAAATAGCCGATTAGGAAATCTTGATCAGATAGCCCCAATGACTTGCGAGCAAGGGATTTGGTCGTCGGGCTGTTAACAGGTAAAGTGTTAGGGGGAGTAGAAATTTCGGTTAACGCCTTTAGATTTAGGAGATCCTTTCCCAAAAGACAATGTCGGTTGTGGTCACAATAAAAGATCATTTTAGAGGAGGCACCGAGCGGTCCAACTGGGTATTTCAATAGAGTTCCCAGTCCAAGCAACCGCAGCGCGTTATCCTGAGTCGAGCTACGTCGCGGTTTGATTCCACTTGTGAATAGCGTCACAAAACGGACTCCAACTAATCGAGCCATAATCGGCACCCAGTTTATATCATGCCTATTCGAATAAAGTTCCGAATGATACATGAGAATTACTTGCGCAGGTTTATGTAATACGATCCAGACAAAAATTTTGATTGCTTCCGCAAGTCCCCAAAATCGCGTAGTGCGAACAACAATATCCTTCTCGAAGGATAAAGGAACGCGGGCACCATCGCCCGCCCACACGAATACATTCCATCCACGCGAGGCCAATGCAGTTGCCAAATACGTGTTCGTCTTACATTCAGGGGGGATTTCGCGCGGATAAAATGCGTCCGCTATTAGGAGAAGACTTCTTTTCATCCCTAACCCTAAGGCTCTGGGTATGTAAACCGGAATTAGCCAAATGATTCCCGAACTGGCGTGAATATTGGCGCGATTCCTACGTTTCCTGCAACACCGACGCGAGGTGCGGAGGACAACCCGCCCTACATGGTATGCGATAGGGGTCGATTTGGCTACCTTCCCGGACATTCGGGCACACTACTCCCCTTAGTGGCACGTGAACGCATGACCATCATGTGCCCGCGCCGGTTCCGGCTGCGACCCTCAGCTCGGCATCGAGCCACATCTCCCTGACCCCCCGGTCCGGGATGGAGATACTCGAAGAGGTCGGTCGGCAAATCGGATTCCCGAAAGCAATCCGGGTCGATCAAGATACAGAGTTTGTCTCACGCGATCTCGACCTCTGGGCTTATCGGCGGGGTGTCACGCTAGACTTCTCCCGATCGGGCAAGCCCACTGACAACGCCTTCATCGAGTCATTCAATGGCAAATTTCGAGCGGAATGTCTGAACGTGCATTGGTTCATGAGCCTCGACGATGCACGGCGAAAATGCGAGGCTTGGCGTAGAGACTACAACGAGGAGCGACCTCACAGCGCGATCGGCAACAAACTCCCGATCGAGCTGATCGATCGGTCAGTGGCATACGGCCGCGCTGACCGGCACTGTCTGGAAAAACGCCAGCAGCGCCGGGCGGCAACCTGACAGGAACCAATGCTTTGACCGGGGAGCTGACGGCAAAACGGCTGGAACTTCTGCGTGAACTGGTGCCCGCAGCCACGCGCGTCGCTGTGCTGCTCAATCCGTCGAATGCCGAGAACCCCGAGAGCGAAATCGAGGCGGCGGCTCGCAGCATCGGGCTGAAGGTCCGGGTGCTGAAAGCTCGCACCGTCCGCGAGATCAACGCGGCATTTGCAACTCGGCTGAGCGGCCTGACGCTCTCTTCGTCCGCCTCGATCCCTTCTTCAACAGTCGCCATGTCCAATTGGTCCACCTGGCGACGCGCTACGCGGTGCCGGCGTCGTATCCGGGGCGGAAATTTGCCAAGGCTGGCGGAGCTGATGAGTTATGGCGCCAACATCGTCGATGCATGGCGACAGGCCGGCACCTATGCCGGCCGCATCCTCAAGGGTGCCAAGCCCGCGGATCTGCCGGTCGTGCAGTCGAGCAAGTTCGAGCTGGTCTTCAACTTGCAGGCCGCCACGATGCTCGGCCTCAGCGTCCCAGACAAGCTACTAGTCGCCGCCGACGAGGTGATCGAATGAAACGACGGGCGTTCATGGCGCTGCTTGGCGGCGCGGCGGCGTGACCGCTCGCCGTCGCGAGCGATGGAGTGCAGAGGATCCCGATTTAGAGGAGGGTGTAGGCGGAAGCTCTACTGGGTGTTCTACTCACGCTTACCGTGTTCCAAACGCAACCCTTCCAGTTCTGATTTTATCTTTTCGAGCTGTTCGGCCTGCTCTGCATTCACGCGTCTGAGGCGGGCAAGCTCAGAATAGTACTCCTTGATCCCTCGCCCAAAGAAGCTCGCGGGCTCCTCGAACTCGGTACGGACGAGATCGAGCTGCTCCATGGCCGCTTTATCATCGGGATTGCGTACCAACTCAACGAAGGCTTCATAACACGGGAGGACCCAGCCTCGGTCCCCAACTTGCCCTTTTAGGTCATGGATGTTAGCGACATGGTGGCGCAAGCCTGATTCGACGAACTCATCGACTGCATTCGCCGCATTGGTTGACCGCCCCGGCAAGACAATTCCGAGCCGTTGCTCGATCCGGCCGATAATCGTGCGCCAGTCCTGCAGGAACTCGGAGAAGTAGATAAACACGCGCGGCAGGTCCCGTGAGTGAAGTTCCGCATCCAACATGTACCGCAGCCAAAGACCGAGCCCGTGCGATAGGGAAGTTCCGTCCCTTGCCCTGAGCGAATTTACAACTTCGAGCGGATTGCGGATGCAGAAGACTACTCGGGGCAACGCACCGAAGCTCTCAATCGCCGAGCGCACCAGCGGAAAGAAGCGGCAAATGCGCGGCTCCTTGAGCACGAACAATGATGCGTCATTGTAACTGGTTTGAAGGGCCTTGATGAGCTCGGCTTTGAATTGCTGCGCTGTCGACGAATCGAGACTGGCAAGGCCGATATGGCGGATATCGTGCCAGGCGGTGTGCAGTGCTGCCAGCATTCGTTCATGGATCGCAACTAGGGTATAGGGTTCAAAATGCCCCTTGGGGTTCGAAGGCCAGGGTCCAAACAGATCGGTCGGAAGCGTCACCCCCAACAGTCCAAGAGTCCCAGCTAGAGCAGAAGTGCCACTCCGATGCATGCCAAGCACGACTAAGCAGATTCGGTTATTGACCACTTCTTGAACCATATCTCTTTTGGGGCAACTACCAGTGCCCCACCTCTGCTAAAACCTCATGCGGTGTGCCCCGGGCACCGCGATACGCTAAAATACGTGAGAAAACCAGCCTTGACCTATCAGAGATTGTCCGCCAAAGCTCCACCGCAGAAATAGGCGCCGAACCGAGGGCTATCGCGATCTTTCTGGTGCGACTGTCCGCCCGAATATGGTCCTCCGACGACAATCTCTAGCCGATTTGTTCGCTGGTCACGGTGCGGCATCTCGGAAAATCTGTTACAAGGGCTTGCCGGAAATGGGTGATCCACAGACACGCAGATGATCGACTCCACGCACGTGAAAGCCCCACCGCTCACCAGCCGGCGGAAATGTATGGCCCGTTGGCTCAATTTTGTAAGTGGCTTTTTTGGGCTCATTTAAAAGCTAGCGGGCATTGGAGAAACCTAGACATGACCTCGTTGGGTTTTGTGCTTCTGACGCATACTAGGCCGAAACAGATAGCGAGATTAATCAGTACTCTAAATCGGATGTTTGTCTGTCCGCCGATAGCCTGTCATCATGACTTCGGTCAATGTAATTTGCCGACGGATATCTTTACGAGTAACGTATCGTTCGTTCAGCCCCCCATTCCGACCCGCTGGGCCAGGTTCTCTGTGATAGATGGGATGTTTCGCGCGCTCGAAACGATGTACAATTCTGAGAATTCTCCGGATTGGTTCATTTTACTTAGCGGAACGGATTACCCGATTAAACCTGCAGAGCGCATTCTGGAAGATCTAAGTGCGAGCACCTACGACGCCCACATTCATTATGAGAAGATAATTTACAAGAATTACAAAACGGACTGGCAGGAGTTATGCTACGAGCGCTATTGCACAGCGAGATTTAGCATTCCCTTTGAAAATCCTTATGTTAAGGTCGATCATCGGTTGCCTCAATTGACGAGGCGCGTTGTCACATTGAGGCACCCGATACTAACCAAGATATTTCTTCCTTTTTCGCAGCGCTTACATTGCTTCGCGGGCGAGTTTTGGTTTACCGCTAATCGCAAGACAGCAAAATATCTTATTGAGTATCACAAGACCCAGCCAGCTTTGGCAGCTCATTATAGGAAATTGGAAAAATTTAATATTATGTTTCCAGAGGAATCTTACTGTCAAACGGTACTATGTAATTCGAATCTCAAGATTTCATCTAACCACTGGCGGTACATAGATTGGTCCCAGGGCTGGGCGCCAAGGACGCTATTGCTCGAGGATTTTGATCGATTAGAAAAATGTACGGCCCATTTCGCAAGAAAGTTTGACGCTGATAAAGACTCCTCAGTTCTCGATGCACTTGATAAGCTCATCGTTAACGGTTGCTCAAATTAATGACTGTGCAGCATTGAGATTGACCCGAGCTATCACCGAATTTCGGTGACGTGAGGGATCAGGCGGCAGCGGTTTGAGCTTGCGATCTGACGACGTCCATTTTGTCGGTGAATTTTTTCGGCAGGTTGTGTCCAGAGTCTTTCGCTTTTTTCAGTGTCGGTGCTCGTCGATCGCTAGACTGCCTCTCTAGTTTCACTCATTGATGCCCGCGTGGATTTCTAAAGCCATCCCCCGGAGCCCACCATCGCTCGCTCGCAATCTGGCGAGGAACGGTGGCGGAGGTGGGGATGGCGATCATCCTCATGGTGAACCCGATCGAGCCTGTTCATGCCACAGCATGACGGTCCTCCTATTCAGATAACGCCGTGTCGACGTAAGCATCCGGTGGGTACCGCGGAGGGCCCGCGACGCTCTTCAGCCGGCCTTGCCGCAGCCAGCTCGAGGAGGAGAACGGCAAGCTGAAGAAGATCGTGGCTGACCTGTCGCTCGACAAGGAGATGCTGCAGGACGTGATCCGCCGAAAGCTTTGAAGCCTGTCCGGAGGCGGCAACTGGTGGATCATGCTCGGGCGATTTGGCAAGTAAGCATTCGACGTGCTTGCCGTGCGTTGCCGGTCAACCGATCGACCTACCACTACCGCTCACGTCGAGCCGGGCAGGCTCATCTGAGTGAACGTATCAGGGAGATCGCCACCAC
>Ga0126372_10000590_pt1 | contig 12957 bp, 20 predicted proteins | sample PanSoiMetaPlot_6_FD_92762 | JGI IMG/M metagenome (GOLD analysis project Ga0126372, IMG submission 92762) | Tropical forest soil microbial communities from Panama - MetaG Plot_6 | ecosystem: Environmental > Terrestrial > Soil > Tropical forest > Bulk soil | place: Panama | collected 2016-02-17
CCGAAAACTGCCGCAAGGCTGATGGCTCCTACTGGACGCGAGGGCGTCGGTAGGAGCATTTTGCTTCCAGCAGCGCCCGAGGAAAGGGCGCATTATGTCTGGACTTCCTAACTCCCTAAATATTGCGATTTGGTTCGTCGCTACTCCCTGCGTAGTGCGCGGTCTCACCTATTACTTTGGCTATCCCTGCCAAATGGTTTTGGTCGTGGCTTTGCTTGGCGCAGATGTCGCATGGGCCGAATGGAAATTCGCATCGAAGGATGAAAGGTGAAATCTGGGAGGTGTACATGCTTAGTGAACCTACGCGAGTCGCGAACACACGTGAGTACGTATGTTGGTCTCAAAGCGTTATTTTGGTTGGCGCTATCTTTGTTGCTGTTTGGCGGTGCCTACGCCATCGCCGAACTTGGCGACACGCCAGAAGCAATGCGCGCCCTGATGCTCATAGTGCTGGGGACCATCATCGTCACAAATGCTATCTGGCAAGCAACAGGCTTGACGCGTCTCGAAAATTTGATCCTGCCTCGCAGAAAGCCAAGTTGAGGAAGGCGGTTGCGCGATGACTGAAATTTGGACCTTGGCCGGCCTTTGGTTGGGATTGGCGCTCCTCGCCACATTGCTCTCGATCTGGCTGCGGATTGCAACTGCGTTATCCGAAATTGTTGTAGGCACGATAGCGCAGTTAGTGATCGGCGCGATCATCGGCGCCGCAGTACTCGGTACAGATCAAAGCTGGGTGAAATTTCTGTCCGGTACGGGCGCAATACTTTTGACGTTCCTTGCAGGTGCCGAACTTGATCCTGTCGTTTTTCGCGAACGCTGGAAAGAGGCTGGCGCTATTGGGTTGATTAGTTTTTTTGTCCCATTCCTCGGTTGCGCGTTAGCCGCGCGATCTCTTTTAGGATGGGACCCCATGGCTAGCTGGCTTGCGGGTGTCGCGATGTCTACGACGTCGGTGGCCGTCGTTTACGCCGTGATGCTGGAATTTGGCTTCAACGTCACGGACTATGGGAAGGTTGTGCTTGCTGCCTGCTTTGTGACGGATCTCGGCACTGTGTTAGCCCTGGGACTGATCTTTGCTCCCTTCACAATCAAAACGCTGATCTTTGTCGGTGTTTGTATTGCCGTTCTGGTCTTTCTGCCATGGATCACCGCACAGTTCTTCCGGCTGTACGGGGGCCGCCCATCCGAACTCGAAGCAAAGTACCTGCTGTTCTTGTTATTTGCGCTCGGCGGACTGGCCGGATGGGCTGATAGTGAGGCGGTGCTTCCGGCATACCTGGTAGGAATGATCCTCGCGGGTAGCGTCGGAAAAGATCACATCCTGATACGCAGATTGCGAACTTTGTGCTTCGGATTTCTTACGCCTTTTTATTTTATCCGCGCTGGCTCGTTCGTCTCGGTCCCCGACCTCATAGCCGCTCCAGCTGCTTTCATTGTTATGCTTGTCATCAAGTTAGTGACTAAGATCATTGGCGTATACCCGGTCACTCGCTCGTTTGGCTCGCCGCACAAAGAAGGCGTGTACACAACGTTGTTGATGTCTACCGGGCTGACATTCGGGACCATTTCATCTTTGTTCGGATTGTCGCACGGAATAATTGATCAAGCTCAGTATTCGGCATTGGTGGCAGCCGTAATCGGAAGCGCCGTCGTGCCAACATTAATCGCGAACGCGTTCTATCTTCCTCGCCATCTCCTTCCAAACGGAGAAGGCGTAGTAGAAGCAAAAGACGCGATTGCGCCGACAGTAATCTCGACCCGCAAAGCATAGGAGAACGCAAGATGGATGTACCTAAAGACGCAATGCTCTTGCGCATCTTCTTCGGAGAGGATGATCGTTTTGAGCATCAGCCGCTTTATGAGGCCATTGTTCAAAAAGCGCGCGAAATGCATCTGGCCGGTGCCACTGTGCTTCGGGGTCCAATGGGCTACGGGCATTCAAGCCGCCTACATACAGCCAAGGTGTTAAGGCTCTCATTTGATTTGCCGATTGTCGTCGAGATCGTAGACACCGAAACTAAAATCAACGAGTTCTTGCCCGTACTAGATAAGATGATGGCCAGCGGTCTTGTTACGTTAGAAAAGGTTCAAGTCCTCCAATACGGGAAGGAGGGTCTTAAAGAGTGGGCTGGATTGACCTGAATCAATAAAGATTCAAATCACGGGCTAATTTTCATGGACTATCTTTGGGTGGCTATAGGCAGCGCTCTTGGCGGTATGGCTCGTTATTGGTGTTCTGGGTTCGCGGCCCGCACGTTCGGAGAGTGGTTCCCCTGGGGGACATTGATTGTCAATGTCTCGGGCTCTTTCATCATCGGTTTGTTCGCGGCCTTGAGTGCCCCCGAAGGACCATTTTTTATCAAGCCTGATGTCCGCATTTTCGTGATGGTTGGTATATGCGGGGGGTACACCACCTTTTCTTCGTTTAGTTTGCAAACCTTGACCTTGTGGCGTGAGGGCGAATGGCTCTGGGCGGGAGCAAACTGTGCTCTTTCGTTGGTTCTGTGCTTATTGGCTGTGTGGGTTGGCTATGTAAGCGTGGTGGCCATGTATCGGTAACAGTCGGTATGCGGATTGTTGTGTCCGCTTTGGGTCAGAAGCGGACATATGCAGTGCAAGAGCCCGTGTCCGCTTTACCCCCGAAACCAGACAACTATGTCAAAGACGCGTTCTAAAGCCCGCCGCCAACATCACCCATCTTCGTACCTCCGTATTCTACTTGCTTATAATTTTGCTTCTCTTTCGAGTTTGCCCGCTACCTGCGTAATCTGGTGTGAGCGCTTATCCGCGCTTTAGCCTTTGCCCGCTGAAGACAAAAACTGAAAGGAGCAGGGATCGATGTCATGACGAAGACCAGTGAACACGGGACTGCACAGCTGTTTGGTCTGTCGCTGACGGCCATTTTTAGGCCTATTGATGCTGAACGCCATTTCTTTCTGAAGCCCGGGCGAAACAACCATGCCAGTTCTTCCTTTTGTTGCAGTGGTAGGTTCAGTGCTGCTTGCATTGCTGTTCGTTGCCAATGCACTTGAGAACAGTTCGCGTGCAATAGTCACGAGCCAACGCACCGGTCTGCCAGCGCCCCGGTATCACAACACGATAAAGACCCTTACCCCCTACCTCAGCACCCGCACCCGACATGACATCGCACGTTCTTGCGGCGCAGCCAAAGACGAACTCTGACGCTCCGGCAAAGAGCGAGCCTACGGCACGTGAAGCGCGGGCCGAAGCGCAATCTAAAAACATGCGGGTCGAAGCATCAGCCAAGAACACGCGGGCCGAAGCAGTACCCCAAAATCACCACGTCACGCAGCGCATCGAGTACCAACAGAACCAATTCGACAGATTTTCTATCATGGGTTATTAGCGCCCTGCGGCGCGCCCCAACTTGCCCAAGACCGATCACGTAACGCGCCGGCGGTAGGGCTTTCGTCACTTGCATCGATCTTGCCGCCACGAAACAAAATCTGTCCGATGCGCAGCGCGCTGCAGCCGGTCTGACGGGGCATACTGCGGCAATTGCTGCGGGATCGCCGTCTTGCTGGTCGTGCCGGGGGGTCGCATCCGGACCAGCAAACCCCACCGGCACATCAAAAGCCTTCCGTGCACGGGAAAAAAATTCCGCGGCTCGCATTCAACGCTTTGAGAGCATTGCGTCGACTGAGTAGCGTCCTGCCCCGGCCACAAAGGCGTACAGCATGCCGCCCATGATCGCGATGTTTTTCAGCCAGTTGTTGTACTGGCCCGTTTGTTGTGCGGCTGGATATGTCCAGTAGCGATGCGCAATCGCGGTCGCTACCAGCACCCACACGAACGATGCAAGGGTCGCATAACGGGTCGCGATGCCGAGTATCAAGGCAGCGCCAAGAACGAGTTCGGCAATGGCTGCGAACCAAGCCCACAATTCCGGTGGCGACATGCCCAAGCTCGTGAAATAGGCGGTGGTCCCGGCAATGCCGTAGAGCTTGCCCCAACCTGAGGCCAGAAAAAGCCAACCCAGAAATACGCGGCCCACAAGGAGCAGAAAATCGCTCCAAGTCGCGGCAATATTATCCGCGTGGGCAAGGCTAGGATGCGAAGTGCTTGCTGGCGTAGCCATGTGCTTCCCCCATTGTTGTCCGCCACATTAAACCATGGGGTGCCGACGGCGATCTACCTACGATGCCGTGAACAAAAATTCCAAAGGTCAGAAGCCCTGACAGAAATGTCCGCTTTCGGTCATTAGCGGACGCAAACGACGTCCGCTTTGCCCCTGAAAGCTGACATCCGACGCCACGCCTGGATTGTCCGCTAAGGGCCAATAGCGGACATCCGTGGCAGTCAGTCACGCCGAGTATTCCAGCACAAGTGTTCCACGAAATGACACATTATCGTTCGGAGGCGCATCACCGCTCTCATCGCGCGTCTTTCGCGAGGTATCGCCGCACGATCGACTCGGCAACGAGCGCCGGCCTGTCCTGCCCCTCGATCTCGACTGTGATGTTGCATGTCAACTGCAGGCCGCCGTCGATCTCATCCACCTTCGCCAGTACGAAACGACCGCGTAGTCGGCTCCCGCTGCGCACGGGCGAGGTGAAGCGAATCTTGTTGAGCCCGTAGTTCAGGCCCAGGTTGCAGAATGGTAACGCTTGCTGCAGGTAGGGTTCGTAGAAACCGCCGAGCAGCGACAGCGTCAGGAAGCCGTGCGCAATTGTGCCGCCGTACGGCGACGCCTTCGCGCGCTCGACATCGACATGAATCCACTGGAAGTCGCCGGTCGCCGCGGCAAACTTGTCGATGCGCTGCTGATCGACCGTGACCCAGTCGGTAACGCAGATCTCCTTACCGACAGCGGCGCGCACCTCGTGCGGTTTTTCGAAACGGATGGCTTTTTCCATCTATCAGATCCTTGACTGGGCAGCATTGCTGCCCGCTTACTCGGGGCAACCATGCCCGCTAAGGGCCATAAGCGGACATTCGCGCAAATCATACAATCAGCTCGGTGGGAAATTGGTAATACGGCTAGATGCCTCGCGTTTTGCCATGCACGTGTCCTCATCGAGATCAACTGCCCGGCATCGCGGTCTTCTGTTCCATGAGGGCAAACCATTAGGCTATGCCACCGATTGCGAGATGCTCACCCTGCGCGCTTTCAGGACATGCACCGCAACACGGTGCGCGTTTTCGCTTATGTCCGTCACTAGCCATGCAAAAAATATGACAATAGCGGAGTCTCGCCTCGCTCAATGTTCGCTATTCTACCAAAAGCAAACATTCGCCGCTTAAAACCGAATTGATGGGAGGATACCGATGAAACGCCGCAAATTTCTCACGGCCCTAGGCGCCGCCGCAGCCTGCGCCACCATCGCCAAGCCTGCAATCGCGCAATCCAACCCGACGATCAAATGGCGTTTGGCGGCGAGCTGGCCGAAATCGCTCGATACAATTTACGGCGCTTGTGAAACAATCCCCAAATACATTTCTGAGGCGACCGACGGCAAGTTCCAAATTCAGAGCTTTGCCGCAGGTGAAATTGTGCCAGCGTTGCAAGTGCTCGACGCGGTACAAAGCGGTACAGTCGAGATGGGCCATACCGCCATGTATTATTTTATCGGCAAGGATCCGACCTGGGCACTTTTCTGCGCTACTCCATTCGGCCTTAATGCCCGCCAGCAGAACGCCTGGTACCACGATGGCGAGGGCACGAAGTTAATCGATGACTTCGGGAAGAAATACAATGTGCACTGTCTGTCTGCGGGCAATACCGGGTGTCAAATGGGCGGCTGGTTCAACAAAGAACTCAAGGAACCTGCAGACTTGAAAGGTCTCAAAATGCGCATCGGTGGCTGGGCCGGCAAGACGCTGGGGAAGCTCGGCGTCGTCGCACAACAGATCGCCGGCGGCGACATCTATCCGGCGTTGGAGAAGGGCACCATCGACGCCGCCGAATGGGTCGGGCCCTACGATGACGAGAAGCTTGGCTTCTATAAGGTGGTGAAATTCTATTATTATCCTGGTTGGTGGGAAGGTGGCACCACACTCCACCAGCTAGTAAATTTGGCCAAATGGAATGAGCTGCCAAAAAGCTACCAGGCGATCGTCACGGCGGCTGCGGCCTACGCCAACGGTGAAGTACAGGCGCGCTACGATGCGCGCAATCCGCAGGCATTGAAGCGCCTGGTTGCCGCCGGCACACAACTACGTTCGTTCTCACAGTCGATCCTGGAAGCCTGTCTGAAAGCCTCGAACGAGGTCAACGCCGAGACGTCGGCGGTGAACGCCGATTACAAAAAGGTGTGGGACTCAATTGTCCCTTTCCGCAATGACGCGTATCTGTGGTGGCAGGTGGCAGAATACGGCTACGACAGCTTCATGATCCGCTCGCGGTCGCACGGTTGAACACGCGCAAACGGTGCCACCCGGCCCACAAAGCCGGCACCGTCGGTTTTTTGAGGATCGTAATTTCGCAATGTCCGCTTTGGGTCAGAAGCGGACCTGTGCAGCGCACAAGCTCATGTCCACCCCCGAAAGCGGAAATGCGCGGTGCATTCGAGCGGGCGTTATATCCAGTTAGGCTGCCTTGGACACCCGCGTGTCGATTTCGCTGCGCAGCATTCCGAAATCGATAGGTTTTGTAAAAAGTGCTTCAGCGCCCCTCTCCAATGCCTTGCGCTTGGTGTCCGCATCGCCATAGGCAGTGATGATAATGACCGGAACATCGGGTCGAGTTGCCTTGGCTTTGGGCAACAGCTCAAGCCCTGTCATTCCCGGCATGTTGATGTCGGACAGGATCAAGATGAGTGACACGCCGGCGGCATCACCAATACGCTGAAGAGCCGTTTCACCGGATTGGGCAAATTCCATCGTGAAACGACCGTCCGCTTTGCGTCAAAAGCGGACATATGCAGTGCAAACGCCGATGTCCGCTAAGGGCCAATAGCGGACATTGCCAAATAACAGCCTGACCTTCGGCAGCGCACCAGCCCGAGTGGTCTTTCAAAATGGCGATAAGCCTTTGCAGCCCGGGATAGTCTGCGGATACCAACGTATACTGGCGTGACTGACTGACGCCTTTTAGCCTTCCTCCTAATGGGAGGAAGGCCGATGCGAGGCATTGCTGTTCTGCTTGCCTATCTGGTCGGCCTTTCGGCCTTAGTCAGCGTCGGCGTAGTCGGTGTGATGGCGCTACATTCATCGACTAAATCGATGCAGTCCGCGCAGCCGGTTGCCGCTGCGTCACAAAAAGCGCGTCTGGCTAAACCGGCCAAGCAAGCGGCAACAGTCCCTCAAAAAGAAACGCAAACTCAGAAGCGCAAAGTGGCCCACGTAACTCGTAAACGCAAAGAAGAAGCGCCGATGTTCTCATCAGGCTTCGACGCCTATGGATTCGCACCCCAACCACGCCGTTTCTACCAGTATCCAACTCAATTTTTCGGCCGTTAGCGATTGCTAATCCCGAAAAAGATGCGGGGTCGGAGCTAACTCGGCGTAGCTTGGCTGGAGCTCAAACTCCACCGAGTCTTCACCCTGCCTGGAGACTCACAATTGGGCAACTAGGATTTTGCCTTACAAATTTCTGCCGTTTTCGCAATCCAATAACGGACATTTAAAACGCAAACAGGCATGTCCGCTTTACCCAGAAAGCGAACATTCGTAGGTAAAATGTCCGCACCGCTGCCGCCAGTTCATTGCCGGGCGTCCGCGTGCATAATCCTGATCACCTCATACCCAAAAGTCGTATCTCCTTCAATTACGTTGCACCAGACAGCTCGCGCCGGCTGCGCGCAGGTTCGCGCACAGTTTTTCGGCACTCGTGCGGCTCTCCGCTCCAACGTGAACCCGCGCCCAGCCCATGCTGCCGCGCGCAAGCCCGTGGTGAACGATGTGTGGCTCCCGGTCTGACAAGATGGACGCGTACTTTTCCTGCAATTGCCGATAGGCGCTGAGCGCGGTTGCATCGGACGAGCTCCCGACCAATTGCACGCCCCAGGGATCGGCAGGTTTGGGTACGGAAGCCGGCGGACGACCGAAAAGGCCAGCGATCTGTCGGCACGGCACGGCGTTTGCAACGTGCATCTCGGCATGGCCAGCCTGAACTCCGTTCCATTGCTCGACGGATTGGCCAGTCACGATGGATACATAGGCGCGCGTTTCGCGTGGCAGGCCGCGCCGACCGGCAAGCCAGTCGCGCACCCGCCCTGGCCCGGCATTATAGGCGGCCGCAGCGAGGCCGAGATTTCCGAACTCGCGTCGCAGGTCGTGCAGGAGCTTCGCGGATTTAGTGATCGCTTCGACGGGGTCGAAGGGGTTGGAAAGGCCGCGCCAACTCGCGGTCGCTGGCATGAACTGCGCCACGCCTTGCGCGCCGGCACGACTCACTGCCGCCGGGTCGAAGCGGCTCTCCTGCCAGATCAGACGTGTGAAGAAATCGATCGGCAAATCATTTTCCGCCGCCGCCGCCGCAAGGGTATTACAAATGTTGTCTACAGTGGCCGGAGACTCGGCGGGTTCAGCCGGATGGATCTCGTCCGGTTCACCCGCGCTCGTTTGCGCGAGGCAGATCCCCTGGAGCATGCACGCGGCCTTCACCGCTTGCGCATGCGACCGCCCGGACATGGGCTCGCGCGCGAGAACGGGCGTCGCGCCAATGGGTGGCCCCGTGGCGAGAAAACCGGGAAGTAACAGGACGAGGGGGAACACAGATGCAAGGTTGCGCATGTTCGTTCGTCCGCATACCGGCGCGCAGCCGAGTAATTCCGAAGGCCAGCCCGCGGTTCCACTGAACACGTAGGGCAGAATAGTAGGTCAAACCTCGCACATTGGAAGGGGCTGAGTTTTGATCTGACGAAAAAGGTTGCTGAGCGAAGAGTCCTATGGTGCTTTGGTCATAACAGACATGTGCAGTGCACAGAAATGTCCGCTATGGGGGCCAAGAGCAGACATTGCGTAAGCGCGAACACAAAGTTCTACGGCTTCGCCGCTTCCTTATTTGGTACGGCATCCATCCAGGCGGGGCGCAGCAGTGTCATCGCCGTCTTTTGCTGCGCGTTGGGCCAGCACGCAGCCGTTCGCTTTATCGGCAAATTGCACGTGACGCGATAACTTGAGCGCGATCAGCGCGTCCATCGCACCGGGCTCGCCCAGCTCGGCATCCTCGATCGCCCGGTAAATAAAATGGTCCGGGTACGCCATTTGAACATCAGGATTTTCCGCTAGCAGCCGAACGATTTGCAGGCGCGTATCATAATCCCACTGCGACCAGGGGCCGAGCAGCTTCACCGCAGCTGCGACATCGCGAGGTACCAGACGGCCCTCGAGCGTAAGCTGGCCGAGCGCCCACTTGGCATGCTGCGCGTCATACGCCGAACCTTTCAGCAACGAGAGCGCGCGCCGCTCGTTCTTCGGCCCGCCCTCGCCCTTGATCAGCATGTCGGACAGCGGCGCCAGCGCAGCCCCCGGATAGGTACCACGCGCACTTTCAAGAAGCTGACGCGCACGGACCGGGTCGGCGTTGCGGATTGCGACGGCAAGATAGGCCTGCGCATTGCCGCGTCCTGCTTTGGCCAGGGGCTCCAGCAGATCAATGCCGCGCTGGCGCTCTTCGACATGGTCAGATTCGGACAGCAATTGGCCGACCGCCACCTGGACGTCAACGGGCCGCACGCCCTTGGGTGGATTGGCCAGTGCCTGCTTGGCCCAGTATCGAGCGTTGGCGAGATCATGCTTGATCGGACCGCCGCGCGTAAGGATCGCCATGAGGCGCCATATCGCTTCGGGATTGCCAAGCTCGGCGGCACGACGCAGAGCCTGCTCGGCCTCGGCGCGGGGGATAAGGTCCGGCTCGTTAAGGTGGCGGTCGAAGGAATTGAAGTCGTTGAATAGGTCAAGCATCGCCTCGGTATCATTCTGCGCTATCGCCGCACGCAGCAGCGCAATGGACCCCGGCCTGTCGCCCATTCCGCGCAGTGCACCCGCCAGCGCAACCTTGATGCGCGAGTCATCGCCGCTTTCCATGTAGGCCTGCCGGCAAGTGTCCAGCCGGAGCTTGCGGTGCTTTTCGGCGACGTTGTGATCGGACCAATCGACCTTGGCCGCGCCGAGTGCCAGGCATTCCTGAGCATTGGCAGCGGCAAGGGCCTGCGTCTGGGCCGTGCCCGGCGTGATGGTCTGGCCCGCAAGCAATAAAAGGCAAGCAAGAAACGGTCGCGATTCGAGCCGGCCCATTAGCCCCAACTCCCTAAGGCTCAGATATCGTATCCTTGGAAATTACTCATCTGAAGGGGGTGGTTGTGATCCGCTCGGAAAAAAATTTGGACCTTGGCCCAACACAAAATTTAATTTGACACAACGGAACTAAAGCCCACCTCTAGCAAAAAATTTTCAGCCCAGGCGGTGCGTGGTTGCCTTTCTGAATGTCTGTTCATGCAACAACGACCGTCGTGTCCCGTTGTGTGCTTGGGGAGGCAATGGAGACTCCACATGAAGTTCACTCTTCCTGGAATGCTAATTACGGCTTTGATCGTAGCTTCGCCCGCAGCTTTAGCCCAGAGTAACATGGGTTATTCGGGCACCAGCTCGAACCCAGCCACAAGCGTGTCAAAAGACGAAACCACGGGCATGACCACCAATCGCCCAAAGAAGCACATGACCAGCCACAAGCAAAAGAAACACACAGCGAGCTACAAGCAACGGCACCATGCCAAAGCGATGAGCTCCAAAGCAAGCACGACTGGCTCAGGCAGCAACTCGGCAAAGCCCGAGAAGAATGACACGACGCCAAAGTCGCGTTGAGTTCTGTATTAACGAAAGGAAGGAGCCGCTGAGATCGCGGCTCTTTCTTCTCTGGACGCAGAAAAATGCGAACAGTTTGAGGCGGATCGAGTATCAACTGACCCAGCGTTTACCAATTGCGACAATCATCATAAATAGCACCGCAATGACAAGCACCATAACTTCAAATGAACCATCGCCAAGTATCGGACGAAAAAGCTAAATATCATTCGATAAAGTCCATTGCGGCTATCTTGCTCAGACCAAAGACGATTGCGATCGCTACTTCCGCCAAATGGCCGCCCGCAAGAAATGCGAGCGGCCCAATTGTTACGTCGTTGCGGCTTGAGGCTCGTATCAGCGATAGCTGGAATAATCGCTGTTCCACCAGCCGCCGCCGGAATCCATTCTCGTGTTAGGCGCCCACGACGAGCTTTGGGTCTGCGCGAAGCCGTAACCGTAGCCATACCGAAGTGCGATATACCCAGTTGACGGCGAAGCCGCGTAAACCGGTACGCCACTCGAAATGAAGCGCCGGCTCACGTATCCGTTGGTATTGGCGTTCGGTTTTCAAAAAATCGTACAAAAATCAGTGCGGCTAACTTCGAAACACGCCCGTGTTCATGTTGCACATGTTGCAACTTGTTCTCCTTTAATTCCAATGATTTCCAATCAGTCCCGGCAACTCCATGCGACATGAACGCGACATGGAGCATCGGATTTACCGCTCGCGCTTGGCGGCTTTCGGTGCGTGCCCCAATGGCATTGATGCTTAGGTCGCAATCCCCGGCACGTACGCTATTAGGTTCAATTGCTCCGGCGGTCGTTTGGTTTTGTTTTTCTTCGCCACTCGCTTGTTTTTGATCTTTGTCTTTTCGGCGTTTCGCTTCTTGGCCATGTGGTCCTCTGCATAAATTGTCGCATGCGCTATAGACGTCGGTGCTCCCAGGTGTCAGTTATATATCGGTATAGTTGCCACACCGTTTTGGCTTAGCAGGGCCATCACATTTCGTCAGTGAAGCTACGCAAGAATGCAGCCCGGGCGATCCCATCGACAAGCCCGGGCTGCTTCAACGCAAAACGATCTTCAGGCTAACGTTTAGGCACCAAATCAACGTAACGAACCATGCAGGCGTCGTGCATTTTGTCCACGCCGCTCGCACTGTGCAATCTCCTGCCGCAAATCCGGCAAGCGCATATGGGCGCCGTAGCGTTCAATTAATTTCTGCTTTCGATATTGGCCCGAACGATAGCCGCAGGTGAGTCGCTTCGATACGATGCCCTCAAGCCCAAGATTGCAAACGGCCTTAAACATTTCGCCGCCGTCGCCTTCGGTATGCTCAATGTACTGAATGCCGCGAACGGTCCGTGCCGAACAGTAATTCCAAGGGTATTTGCCGGATTATCACAAAGGTTCGACGGCGCATACCAAAGTCTTATGCCCCATCAGACGTTTTGTGACTACGAACACAGCGACCCGTGCGTGCGCAGCCTATATCGCGTCCGCTCACCGCTTAGGAGACTACGATGAAAAAGGGCATGCGCGAATTCAGGCAATATCGACGCAAGCAGATCGCAGAGCTTCGCCCTTATCAACCTGGCGAGGATATAGGTGGCGTGAGCATTTCGGAGGCAGATAAAGAGGCTGGATCACCGAAGGCGGGTGACATGATCGCCCGCAATCCGAAGAATCGTGCCGATAAGTGGCTGGTCGCGGCACAATATTTTGCGGACAATTTTGAGCGGGTGTGACGGGGGTCGCCGCCTCACCACCGCTTCAACAGTGGCTCCTTTCTCCCCAGCCATGGCGCTACTCGAACTCATTGAGCGATTTGAGTCCAATATCAATCAGGCGCCGCAGTGCTTCGGAGAAATTCGGTTTGTCATGCTGCGATGCTGCCCATTTAGTCACCGCTGCCCGCGTCTCATTGGACACGCGAACACCAACCATAGGTCGAACGCCGGTCCGTGGTCGTCCACGCCTTTTTCGTTTTCGCGGTGTTGACCTCACCATGTTTTTTGTTAACATTAACTCGCTTGCACCGCAAGCGGGCCGACTGGCCGTTTTCCGCCCATTTGCAATAGCCAGGAACGTCAAGGCGTGAGCTTTGTTGACTCAGCGGTTGCCGGATCCGTCCCCCCGAAGAACGGTCGGTGGCTGAGGTCGCCGCTTTGGACTCCTTGCGGTGGCCTCTTTGATGGCGG
>Ga0126372_10000591_pt1 | contig 12955 bp, 13 predicted proteins | sample PanSoiMetaPlot_6_FD_92762 | JGI IMG/M metagenome (GOLD analysis project Ga0126372, IMG submission 92762) | Tropical forest soil microbial communities from Panama - MetaG Plot_6 | ecosystem: Environmental > Terrestrial > Soil > Tropical forest > Bulk soil | place: Panama | collected 2016-02-17
ATCAACGAAGGATCGACCTAGCCAAATATCCAGCTCCGGATTAGAAGTTGCCACACGGCAACTATCTTCTTTGGCGATGCTCAGATCTCGAGAAACGGCAGTCAACGCACGGTCGAAAGTTTCCACAGAATCGAATCTAGCCTCTTCACATTGAACGGTGAATTGAAACTTGACTGTCTCTCGCGGGCGCAGATCAGCCCTGATCACGAAGTGTGAAGCTGAAATCTCGTTAGGGACAGGAGAGCAACAGACAATGGTGCAGCGAGTTACGTCGTCCAGACCTCGATAGCGAATTCTTACTCGATCTTGCTCAACGATGTCCGGAAGGCGCTCGCCGCGCAGGGCACGCTTCACTCCGCGAACCTCGAACACATCTGCAAAATCCGCTCCGAACTCGAATTTGATGGGCAGATGGACGGCGGCCGATCCATAGTTCGTAAGACGAAGCTGTTCGTAACAGACTCCTTCCCAGAGCAGCCTCGATCGCACCAGATGCACAGTTCCGCGCTTCAACACCACCTGGTCCTCGTTGAAGATATCGAGGTTCGTCAGATCTGCAGAAAAAAGGGCGTTGTCCGCTCGGACTCCGGAGCTGAGGAAGAGCGGTGGGATATCGCCAATCGACAACATCAGACGTGAGAGGTATCGCGTCCCCTTGTAGTAGATCCCATGTTCGCCAAGGCCCGAGGCCCGGATATTTCCATAGCGGTCAAATATGGCGAACATCTGACCGTACTTCAAAACGCGAATGCGTTCTTCGACCGGCGGCCAGCCCGTTGCAACGTAAAAGTCTGTTTTTATGCTGACATCAAGCAATGGGAACTCCACTCGTCTCGGCGACCGTTTCTCCTTCCTGTCGCAGAAGAGCCTGGTACATTTTCAGGTATTGCGCGCACATTTCGTCAGACGTAAAGCGTTCTTCGAAACGATGCCTGCAGATAGTGCGATCGACTTTCGACACTTCCAAGACTGCACGGCTAGCCGACTCCACGTCAGAGGCCACTAAACCGGAAATTCCGTCTTCTAGAACTTCAGGGACGGATCCTTGTGGATAGGCGATTATGGGAGTGCCGCAGGCCATTGCCTCGATCATCACAATACCGAAGGGCTCTGGCCATCGAATCGGGAACAGAAGGGCATCTGCTCCGCCGAGTAATTGATTTTTCTCGGGAAATCCAATTTCCCCCAAAAATTCGATATCCGAGTCTTGAATGAGCGGCTTGACGTGCTGTTCAAAATACTCGAGATCCGCGTTGTCTACTTTTGCACCGATCTTCAGGGGCATGCCCACTCGTCTGGCAATCGCAACTGCCTCGTCTAATCCCTTCTCTGGCGATGTGCGGCCAAGGAAAGCAAGGTACCCTTCTGCTCTGGGGCTGAATTCGTATTGATTCTTCGGAAGGCCATGATAGGCCGTTCCCTGCCAGTTCAACCAGGATAGCGGCTCGCGCTGCGCATTCGATATGGATGAAACCGGCATTTCCTTGAACTCTCGAAATAGAGGAGCGAGATCAGGAATGTCGAGTCGTCCGTGCAGCGTCGTTAGGGTTGTCCAGCCCATCATGCGGGTGAGCGGGAAATGAAGGTAGTCAATATGAAAGTGGATCAGATCGAACTCATTTTGATGGGCCACGACCTCTTCGAGCATTCGCACGTGATGTGCCAGGGAATCGATGCATTGGCTATCCAGCCTCAGAGCTTTCGGGCTGATCGGTATGAGCCTGGCGTTTGTCAGTGAATCACCGCTAGCGAACAGCGTGACTTCATGACCGTGTCGGACCAATTCTTCGGTAAGGTAAGAGACAATTCTCTCCGTCCCGCCGTACAGCTTCGGCGGGACACACTCGTACAGCGGCGCAACCTGCGCAATTCGCATATAAAGACAACTCCCTGGATTTAAGCACCTTCGATCGAGGGTGCGGCTACTTCACCAACAGCGTCTACAAGCAAGGTAGCCTTCCGCTCCGATCTCTTGCATCCGGTTCATGCTGTAAGGCACAAGTGCGAAGAACCGATCCTTGGCCAACTGAATGAATCGCCAGCCGACTCCGCAGAAAACTCCTAAGAAAAGGGTTCGCCTCGTCGCGGAACGTATAGGCAAATCGAAAATTAAGTGTGGGCCGACACGAGAGTGATCAGGCAAATCCTGTACTTCGTAGCATCCGGTGAAAAGCAGGCTAGCTGTGCTCTAAAGACTTAACGCCCTTTTCGTACCTGATGCTGCTTATGGAGTGCAAACCCGAGAAGTCTTATAAGGGGCGCTATAGGCAAATTGGAGGCACTATGAGTATTTGGACGTTGCTGTTTGTCGTGTTACTGATCGCGTGGGTAGGTGGGTTCACTGTATTTCATGTGGCCGGTGGACTAATCCACCTGTTGCTGGTCTTCGCGGTCATCTCGCTCATTCTGCACTTTGTCATGGGCGCGAGAACTGCCTGAGTCGGAAGAGTCTTCGAGTTTGGCGGTCCGTCAGTTTTTGGTGACGTTCGCGAAAGACTGGCTGACCGCGGCTCTTTAGGCAACCTTCAAATCCAGCGACCGCGCGAGCGAAGACATATGTTCGACCCAGGTTTTCGCATCTGCATCGCCTCCGTCCGCTTCTTTTTTGATGGCGCTGAAGGTTCCGTCCAGTTTTTCGGCGCATAGGTTTTGAACCTGCCACAGATTCACGGGAAATGGCAGGCTGCGAGCCACCTGAACACTTTGCTCGAGTTCCCGCAGAGCAGTGAGTTCAGGGTTTTCCCAGAAGGCGCGCGCCCGCTCTTCCGCCTGGCGGCGCATCACAAACTCCAGAGTTGAAGTGTCCAGGGGGACCTGCATCTCTCGCGCTTCCTGAAGCAAAGTTTCTACGCGATCGATCGTGACATCGGGGCTACCGAGAAGATTTCGCAATCGCCGGTTCAGGGAGAACTCCGCCAAAGTACGGAAGAGCTTTGGTTGCTCGACGCGCAAGTCTGCCAGAAAACGCATCAGCGGGACTTCCTGCTCGTACTGATGCATCAAGCTCGCTTCAGCTTCACTAAGATCCGCGCCAAGGATGATGTCCAGAATTTTCCGTTGGTCATCACGGAACAGTGATTTCAATGAGTAGATGTTTGTATCAAAGCTGTGCTGAAGCAGACTCAGAACCTCTGGAGCGTCCGCGCGACTGAATGCGGAGTGTAGCTTTTCGGTGACTGCCTCAAATTCCTCCTCATTGGAGCTCTCACGCACGCCGCCGCGCACGTTGTGGTCTCCCAGATGAAGAACTCCGAATGCCAAGACCGCTGACTCCAGTGTGATGCGCGATGTAAACCGGGCGCGTCCCGTCACAAGCTTCATCTTGCCGGCTTCAGCACGCTGATACCTGCTTCTCTCGGCTCGGTAGCTGTAAATATCTGCCGTATCGCCGTATTCCTCAAACACCGATCGGATGGCATAGTGCGCTGCGAGTCGACGAATATCCAGGACGGCTGGCTTCACAAACTTCTCATAAATGTGTGCCCCATCGCGGTGTTCCGGCAGATTGCTCTTTGCTTCTGCAAGCTTGCCAAGGAATCCAGTTTCTAGACTGGACTCACCTAGGACTTCGTTGGCCAGTTGGAGGGCCCGACCAGCGTAGTGGATCACCTGAACGGTTTCTATGCCCGATAGTTCATCAAAGAACCACCCGCAACTGGTGTACATCAACATCGCGTGCCGCTGGAGTTCCAGCAACTTCATCGCTGCGACCTTCTCAGCACTTGAGAGATCACGAACCTGATGTGCGGCGAGGTAGCGATCCACATTCTCGGGATCGCGGTTCAGGACAACGTCGATGTAAGCATCCCGTGCAGCCCACGGATCTCTTAGCAGTAGTCGACCCTTTTCCTCAAACACAGGAGCCAACTGATCCCGCAACCAATCAAGCGCAGCTCGCAGAGGTTGTCTCCACGCCTGGTTCCAGTCTGCGTGGCCGCCGGAGTTACATCCACAGTTCGAGCGCCATCTCTCCACTCCGTGAACACAGCTCCAGGAACTGTTCTGGAAGATCTCTACTTCATGCGTGGGGTTATGCTTGTCGAGGAATTCTGAATAGTTTGAAAGTTGGGCAAGATTCGCAGTCTGCAGATGGTCAAGGGCGTACGAAAGCGCCATTTCTCCGAAATGATGGTGATGCCCGTAACTTTCGCCGTCGGTTGCAATGTTTACAAGCTGTGGCCACTCCCTCGAATCGGAGAATCCGCTAGCCAGCCGCTCCGCGAAGTGCTGCCCATTGTCGAGGAGATGCTCGAAGGCCACGGCCTTCGAGATGGGGCCATCGTAGAAATACGCTGCCAAAGTGCGCCGAGACGGCAGTTTCACCTGGTAGGCCCGGGTTGGATCAATCCGCTCACCATGCACATCCTTCCAAGAGCGTGCACCCAGTTTGCGAACTCGGCTCGCCTGGCGTGGCGCCAGAATCGTGAATTTAATTCCAAATTCTGCTAGCAAGTCCAACGTTTCGAGATCCACGGCGGTTTCCGGCAACCACATCCCGGCCGGTGTCCGTTCGAACCGATGTTCGAAATCGCGAATTCCCCAGATGATTTGGGTGCGTTTGTCTCGCCGGTTCGCGAGCGGCATGATCATGTGGTTGTAGCCTTGGGCGATAGCCGAGCCGTGTCCCGAGAATGTTTCGCGACTAGCGCGATCGGCTTCGAGGATCGCCCGATAGACTTCTGGTGACTTTTCCTGCAGCCAGGAAAGCAGCGTCGGGCCAAAATTGAAACTAATCTTGGAATAGTTGTTCACAATGCTCGCGATGCGCCCTTGGTCATCCATGATTCTCGATGCCGCGTTCGGGGCGTAACACTCCGCCGTAATGCGCTCGTTCCAGTCGTGATAGGGGTATGCCGACTCCTGCAATTCGACATACTCCAGCGAGGGGTTTTCCCGCGGCGGCTGATAAAAATGGCCGTGGATACACACGTATCTCGTGGGCGAGGAGGACATTTGGAAGCTCGCTTTAAGTCAAAGACTCGATGGACCGGAATGCAATTTGCGCGGGTACTTTGACAGGAATCGAACCACTTTAGACATCCGGTGAACGTGGGACGAGACACATGACCCAGGATGTAGTTTTCGCGGATTTCTGAGGCACCATGGCGCCCCAGCTACAGTGAACACCCTATTGTTGCATGACGCAATAAACGAGACCATGCAATTTCCTGGGGCAGGCGAGGAAACCTAGCTCGAAATACCATGCCAAGCAAGTTTCGAAACAATAAGCCGTTGGTGATCTTTGCCGGCAGGCTTGTTTCAAAACATGCCAGTCTGAGCCAGAGGGGAAAGGATTCATGAGAGCCTCAAAAGTTTTGATTGCAGACGATCACGAGGTTGTACGTCACGGTATTCGAGTAATGGTGCAGGGCTGCGCGAATCTCGAGGTGTGCGGCGAGGCGAGCGATGGTCGGCAGGCAGTCCAATTGGCTGCAAAACTCCGCCCGGATATCGTCATCATCGATATCGGCATGCCACAGCTTAATGGGCTGGACGCCACTCGGCAAATCGTCCACAACGATCCCAACGTCAAAGTCTTGATTCTGACGATGCACGAATCGGAACAAATCGTACGCGAGGTGTTGGCCGCCGGGGCGCGAGGCTACCTGTTGAAGTCCGACGCCGGCCGCGACCTGATTACGGCGATTGAAGCACTCGTCAGCCGCAAGACCTTCTTTACTTCCAAAGTTGCCGAGATTGTCCTCGAGACATATTTGAAAGGCGGACCGGAGCAGCCGGCGACTAAGGATGTGCTGACGTCGCGCGAACGAGAAGTCGTTCAACTTCTCGCGGAAGGTAAGAGCACGAAGGAAGTGGCTGTTGCGCTCGGCTTGAGTGTTAAGACGGCTGAAACCCACCGATCGAATCTGATGCGTAAGCTCGATGTCCACTCTGTCAGCCAACTGGTTCTCTATGCGGTAAGGAATAACATCGTGCAGGTCGTAGCTCCTCCGTCCGAACACCTGTAGGGATTTGTCCTATAGGAATCTCCTGACCCTCTCAGTCTTCGAAACTCTCCACGCTATTAGCGTGGAGAGTCCAGCCTATCCGAGTGCAACCTTCTTTCCTTCCAAGCGAATCTGATCCGCGGACGCAACTTGGCTCAGAAAGGAAGGAATCCATGGACCAACGTACCGAGGTCGTCTTCATCACGATTGCGATCGCCCTTCTTGTCGGAATAATGACATGGCTCTACTTTCGGTACCGCCGAAGCAAGGAACTGCAGGAGCGTTTCGGCCCCGAATACGACCGCGTGGTACGAAAAGAGGGCAACGTTAAGAGAGGCGAGGGTGTGCTCGAATTTCGCGAGAAGAAGCGCGAAGCTCTGACCATCCATCCTTTGCCGTCGGCAAGCCGCCTGGAGTTTTCAGATCGTTGGAACTCTGTGCAGGCCGAGTTTGTCGACGACCCTGGGGGATCCGTTGCCAAAGCCGACAGCCTGGTAAATCAGCTGATGGAAGCTCGTGGATATCCGATGGCGGAATTTGAGGAGCGGGCCGACATCATTTCTGTGGACCATCCGCATGTTGTCGAGAATTATCGCGCCGCTCACACGATTGCCTTGGGTCGCACACGCGGTCAAACCACCACTGAGGCGTTGCGAAAGGCCATGGTTCACTATCGCTCGCTGTTCGACGAATTACTCCACGATACCTACGTAGAAAGGAAGGAAGCCCACGCATGACCTTACCGTTGAGGAAAGTCGATGACACCGAAGAACTAACGACCGCCGACTTAGCACATTCGGCCAATCGGGAAGAGCAAAGCGACGAGATCGTCGAAGAACAAGTTGAGACCGGGAACCCGCCAGCCAGAATGCCGGTTCGTTCGGAGCGTACTGTTGCGGATATTTCGGACAGACAGACGAAGTCTGCAGAGCTTGCTGAGGCGACTCCACTGTTTCCCGAAGGACAACTGCGCGATTTGAAGTCGCAGTGGAACGACATCCAAACAGGATTCGTCGATGAACCTCGTAGTGCGGTCCAGCGGGCGGACACGCTGGTCGCATCTACGATGCAACAACTTGCAGAAGCTTTCGCCCGGGAACGTTCACAGCTCGAGCAGCAGTGGAGTCGAGGCGACAGCGTATCAACCGAAGACTTGCGAGTGGCGTTTCAGCGTTACCGCTCTTTCTTCCGGCGAATCCTATCGATGTAGGGTTCGGACATAAGCATTCAACAAGAGGGAGAGGTGAGCCCTCTCCCTCTATTAAAGCCAATATCTGAGCTGTCCCCGCTTTCTCTGAGCTGGGACTTTGACGAACGTTACGGATGCTTAATTACAGGCTTGGCTTTCGACCCCGCCTTGGTGCGCAGGCTGACGTTCTTCACAACGCTGGCGTTTCTCGTTCTGATGGGTCTTATGCATTCCGCGAAGCGGTCGTTCTCGAACTCTTTGCCCTGCGGCCACCACACCGAGTATCCTGAAGGACACTTGATATCCGGGTAGGGTTGGAATGTTCGTATCGGCGGGATCGATACGTAGCCGTGCAATACGGCTAGAAGAATCACAGTGTGCATTGAATCCTCTCGAAATCCTGTCTCTTTCACGCTACGGGGCCACGGCAGTCAGCGAAATACGGGAATTCCTGTACCGAGCCCACAGGATCGCGGGAGACTCACCTTAGGGAAGTCCAGAGTTCTTTGGCTGCTGAAATCGAAGGTTGTCGCCAAACTCCGTTCCTCCGGTCGCATCAGACCTCAAGATCTTTGCTGTTCGACGCTTCTAACTCAGGAGGAAAGGTATGGCCGAAAAATTCAAGAAATGTGAGCACTTGCCGTGCTTGTGTATGGCTCCGGCCGGGGAGAAATATTGTAGCCAGTTCTGCAAGGAAGCAGGCGCCGCTGAAACAGAGATCACTTGTAACTGCGGCCACCCAGCGTGCGAGAAGTAGACGTGCTATGGCTCACGGAGAGGCTTTCCAGAAACGAGCAAAGCGTTTTTGCCAACGATATACGACATCCACCTGAGATGCTCTGCTTGTGTTTTCGCATAGTTTGTCGGTTACGACGGCGCCCGAAGCCGCAAGGAGGTTGTTCATGTCGACCATTCTTTTAGTGCTGTTGATCCTTCTGTTGATCGGCGCGCTGCCTACATGGCCCTATAGCAGGAGCTGGGGATACTATCCCAGCGGTGGTCTAGGTCTCATCGTGCTGATTCTCCTGGTGCTCGCCCTTACCGGGAGGTTTTGAAGGATCGCGTGATCGGGGCCACAACGGCGTGGTCCCCATACCTACGGGGCTTTCCGTATCTTATTTTTTCTTGGTTTCTCCCAATTTTCTACCACTCTCCGGCGCCGGTCGCCATCCAGATTCAACAAAAAAGAAGACTTTCAACGACGGCACGATTCTTGCTGATGTATGTGCAGCTCGGAGGACGCCATGTTCAACATTCATGTCGAGGTCGTCGGTGATGTTGCTGTCGTTCAGTGCGAGGGAAGAATTGTGCAGAGTGAAGCTGCTTACCATCTCCGCGATGTGATCCTGTCGCAGCGCAATGCCAGAGTTGTTGTCGTTGAACTCTCCGAAGTTGACTCGATCGAAGGTGGTGGTCTGGGTATGCTCGCCTTTCTTCAACGATGGGCACACGACCACAACATCAAGCTTAAGTTGTTCAATCCGTCGAGCAACGTGCAGGACCGACTTGAGCATACATGGATGCCATCGCTCGACGTCGCCAGTGCGGACGAACTTATTGCTCTTCTGGATCGAGCAGACCAAAGCTCTTTGCCAAGCTAATGGAAGATTGCGCGATCAAGCGTTACCGGGTAGGTCCTCCCCTTATCGAGGCTGAACCCGATTTGCAGAGAAGGTTAATCAAAATACTGTCAACTTCAGTTGCAACCATAAGGGGAGATTGTCATGAGAAAGGCGAAATTGATTTCTGGGATGTTCTTGAACTGCGCCCTAGGTGTTACCACTTGGGCGATTGCGCAAAGCTCGCCGCCCAGCTCAAGTAGTCCGTCGAGTCCGTCAACGTCGACACCTGAATCGCAGAATTCTCCGAGTCAGACAAGCCCATCGCAGACAACGACTCCTGCGAGTCCAGCGACTCCCTCGCAAACAGCCCCTTCGAGCCAACCGGGCACGACCGGATCCTCTTCGGGGACCTCGACTCAAACCAGCCCTGGTGCTGGTACTCAAAATCCCAGTGGCCTGCCGCCTTGCTCCGCGGTGAACAATGGCGCGGGTTCTGTGCCCGGCATGACCCCGAATCCTTCGAACTCCCAGGGCACACCGGGAACTCCTAGCAAGCCGCCAAGTACGCTTCCTGGCACGACGGCTCCCGGAAGCAACACGCCGTGCATGGGTGCAGACGGCACTGTCCAGACACAAGGCTCGCCTTCACGGACTCAATCCCCGGCAGGAAGTTCCTCGAATCCAGGTGCAGCCACGCCAAACCCAGGAACGGCCACGCCGGCGCCGGGCACCGCGATGCCTAATCCGGGCACAGCGACCCCACCGAACCCAGGGGCCGCGACTCCAAATCCGGGAACAGCAACGCCGAACACAGCTCCGCCGAGCCCTGGCACTCAGTCAACTCCAGGCACAGGTACCACTGCTCCCACAACCCCGAATTCGCCGAACAACGGCATGCCTTCCACGTCGGGTTCCACACCGAATCCCGGCACTGCAAGACCGCCTAGCCCGCCTCAGGCGCCTCGGACTTAATAACGGAATCGAGCTCTCCTACAGCTCTCACGTCGAGCCGTCTTGGAATCAAGTTGGCGCGGCGTGGGAGCCCTGCCACTCTTGGCTTCGTTTCTCTACCCGCAATTCATCGAAGGACTACGATGAGTTCCCGATTTCGACCTCATACAGTCTCGCCATAGTGTGATCTTGAAGGTGCCCTGATATGCCAGAAAAGGAAACGTTGGAACGCGCTCACGAAGATGCCCGAGAAGGCAAGTCCCCAAGCACACAGGCGGGCGAATTTGTCCGCGAAGAAATGCACCATGTTCGCGAAGGCAAACACGGTGCGCAGTCTACAAAGCAAGCGATTGCGATCGGACTCTCAAAGGCGAGACGTGCTGGTGTGAAGCTGCAACCGCCGCGCGAAGGCACGACTTCAGAAAAGACAAGGCGGCAAGCCGTTCGCGAAAGTAGAAGTGCCAAAAGCAGCCATAAGCCTTCACGCAAGCGGTCAGCGGCAACTTCAACTGCCCTGAAGCGGGAAGGGCGCGCCGCCGCATCAAAGAAGGCACTCTCGGCACAAGCCCGGAAAGCTGCCAGTCGTCGCAGTGCTTCGTCACGCCACCAGTCCGCGATGAAGGCCGTGCGCACAAAGAGAAAAGAAGCGCGGATGTCGTCGCAAAGGGAACGGTCGCGACGCGCCGCTTAGGTGTGGCGACCTTGTTCTCGATCAATCCGCCTCAGGGCCGGCCCAACGGGCCGGCCTTTTGCATTTCCGGTAGATCGTGAGCCAAGGAAAACGCGGCTGTTCCATGGAACCACAAGGAGTCTCTCACTCCCAAAACGGCCCTTCTCGTCGAACCGCTTCGCGTATATCTCCTGCAGAATCAAGCGTGTAAAAGTTTGTAAAGCTGGGCAATTTCTCGATCCCTACTTTAGACTAGGAGCGTCTTATTGATAGGGACTGCGCGCATGCGCCACGGTTCTTCGCCTTCCGTGCCCGCCAGATGTATCGTTTCCGGGAGCAAAATTGGGGCGTGCCATTCTGCCAAGGCCTCGTCCTCAGAAAGAAATTATGAAATTACCTTTCCATTATCCGCTCACGTCCAGTGTCTTCTTACTACTTGCGATCATTTCGTCTTTGACGTTTTCATCTTGTAGCAACTCAGGGAGCAAATCGGCACAGGCGAGCGTCACTCCACCGTCCATTCCGGTCTCGGTTGCTCCCGCGGAGCAGCGAGATTTTCCTGTCTATTTGTCGGGGTTGGGAAGCGTACAAGCTTCCAACACAGTCAGTCTGAAAAGCCGTGTCGATGGACAGATTGTTCAAATCGCTTTCAAGGAAGGCCAGTTTGTAAAGCAAGGGGATCTGTTGATAGTGATCGATCCCCGTCCGTATCAGGTTGCGCTTGAACAGGCGGAAGCTGCGCTTGCACGTGACCAGGCGCAGTTAAAGAACGCCCAACTCGACTACCAGCGATATCAGGGCTTGTTCAAGGAAGGCGTCATTTCGCAACAACAATACGACGCCCAGCGAGCTCTGGTGGGCCAGTTGGATGGCACCATCAAGGCAGACCAAGCAGCGATAGACAACGCCAAACTGCAACTTGTTTATACGCGCGTTACCGCTCCCGTTAGCGGCCGCATCGGCCTACGCTTGGTGGACATCGGCAACATGGTACACGCGAATGATACCAACCCTTTACTCGTGATCACACAACTGCAGCCAATCGCAGTAGTCTTCACACTTCCGGAAGACGCGTTGCCCAATGTCACCAAACATATGAAGAGCGGCACGCTTGAAGTCGATGCATACAGCCGTGACGACACGACAAAAATTGCCGCCGGAAAACTTCTCACCATCGACAATCAGATTGATCAAACAACGGGCACGGGCAAGTTAAAAGCGATGTTCGATAACGTGGACAACGCTTTGTTTCCGAACCAATTCGTGAATGCCCGACTGCTCCTGGAAACCAGGAAAGGAGTAACGGTCATTCCCGCTGCGGCCGTTCAGCGTGGCCCACAAGGAAGCAACTTCGTCTATGTCGTGAAGCCTGACAAAACAGTTGAAGTGCGCAATCTGAAAGTTGCACTTACCCAGGGCAATTTGAGTGTCATCACGTCTGGCCTTGCCCCTGGCGAGCAAGTGGTTACCGACGGTCAGGACAAACTGCAGGGCGGCAGCCGCGTCGAACCACACGCCCCGAATTCTGGTTCAGCGGGCACGTCCTCTTTAGGAACCGCAGGGCAATGAATCCGTCTCGCCTCTTCATCCTCCGGCCGGTTGCCACAACGCTACTGATGATTGCCATCATGCTTGTGGGCATCGTTGCCTACATGCAGCTTCCAGTTTCCGCTCTGCCTGAAGTCGACTATCCCACCATTCAGGTTGTGACTTTCTATCCTGGTGCGGATCCCGAGGTCATGGCGTCTTCTGTAACGGCGCCGCTGGAGCGCCAGTTCGGCCAGGTTCCTGGCTTGAGCCAGATGACGTCGACCAGTTCATTTGGGAGTTCACTGGTCATTCTTCAGTTCAATCTCGACCAGAACATCGATGTTGCCGAGCAGCAGGTGCAAGCCGCGATCAACGCAGCCACGACCTATCTGCCGAGAGACTTGCCGAACCCTCCCATCTACAGCAAGGTTAATCCTGCGGACGCACCCATTCTGACGCTTGCGCTCACCTCCGACACATTGCCGCTGACCAAAGTCGAGGATTTAGCTGATACCACGCTCGCGCAAAAAATATCCCAACTCCCGGGCGTCGGACTCGTTTCCATCAGCGGCGGACAGAAGCCTGCCGTTCGGATCCAGGCGAATCCCACAGCCCTCGCTTCTTATGGATTGAGTCTGGAAGATCTCCGCACTGTGTTGGGACAAGCGAATGTCGACCAAGCGAAGGGTGTGCTTGACGGTCCCCGCCAAGCCTACACAATCAATGCCAACGATCAGCTTTTCAGCAGTGACGAATACCGCAACGTCATCATCGCGGCGAAAAACGGCGCCCCCGTTCGCTTGTCGGACGTTGCCAATGTCATCGATGGAGCCGAAAACGCCCGTCAAGCCGCATGGATGAACCTGACGCCGGCGGTCATCGTTAACATCCAGCGGCAGCCCGGCGCCAACATCATCAGCGTCGCGGATCGCATTAAGAAACTGCTTCCACGCCTGCAGTCATCGCTGCCTTCGTCGGTCAAGCTGACCATCCTGACTGACCGTACACAGACTATCCGAGCATCGGTCGATGACGTTCAGTTTGAAATGATGCTCACCATCGCGCTCGTCGTCATGGTGATCTTTCTTTTCCTGCGGAATCTTTC
>Ga0126372_10000593_pt1 | contig 12949 bp, 12 predicted proteins | sample PanSoiMetaPlot_6_FD_92762 | JGI IMG/M metagenome (GOLD analysis project Ga0126372, IMG submission 92762) | Tropical forest soil microbial communities from Panama - MetaG Plot_6 | ecosystem: Environmental > Terrestrial > Soil > Tropical forest > Bulk soil | place: Panama | collected 2016-02-17
CTCAGTGACGACATCTGGGTTGCTGTGAACACAGTCATCGAAGAGCCCACAGCTTGGGAAGTGATCCCCAAGCTGAAGGCGGCGCGCGCCGAAGGAATCGTGGAATACCCACTTAATAAGGTGGTGGCTTGATGCGAGTTCTCTGGGCGGAAGCGGCGGAAGAAGCCGTGAGAAGGCTGGGGTCACGCGCACGGCCAACGAGGCGCAGCGAAAATAAAGTGATGAGGATCATTGGCAATGTACGCCGCCGAGGCGACCCTGCGCTGCGCGAATATGCGCGCCGTTGGGATGATCTGGGTATGAAAGGTCTGCGGGTTACACGTGCCGAAATGCGCAAGGCATCGCGATCGGTTTCGCGCACACTGATGTCTTCGGTCCATCTGGCACAGAAAAACATTCGCGCCTTTGCCGAACGGCAAAGGCCAGTCGAATGGATAAGCACGAGGAACGGCCTCACCGTTGGGCAATTAGTTCGCCCCTTGGAGTCGGTGGGTTGCTATGTGCCGGGTGGCCGATATCCGCTTGTCTCCACATTGTTGATGACTGCAATTCCCGCAATCGTGGTGGGAGTCGCTCGCGTTTGCGTGGTCTCACCGAATCCGAGGTCCGAGCTGCTGGCGGTCGCACACGAGTTAGGAATTAAGGAGTTTTATCGGGTAGGCGGCGCTCAGGTGATCGCCGCACTCGCTTACGGAACCGAGTCTATTCCCCGCGTCGACAAGATCGTCGGTCCGGGAAACAACTACGTAACCACTGCTAAGAGACTGGTTGCTTCAGACTGCCCGATCGACATGCTCGCCGGCCCAACTGAGCTTGTGGTTGTCAGTCATAAGGGCGTCCCTTGCTGGATTGCTTCTGATTTAGTGGCTCAGGCCGAGCACGATCCTGATGCCTTGGCGATTCTAATTACCTGCTCCCAAGAATTGGCCAGAGCTGTTTGTGAAAGCGTTCGAGAGCTATCGCGAGACAACACCGTCGCCCGTGAGTGTCTGAAGAAAAGCGGATACGTCCTCATGGCCCGTGATCGGTCTCAGGCAATGGCCTGGGCCAACCGGATTGCGCCTGAGCACATAAGCGTTCCTAACGAACACCTGGATCAGGTTCGCAATGCAGGCTCCATCTTTGTGGGGGACTATTCTCCGCAAGCCGCCGGTGACTACGTTAGCGGTCCAAATCATGTTCTCCCGACGGGTGGCATTGCTCGCTTCCGGGGAGGACTCACGGTGTTCGATTTCGTCAAGCTAATAACCGTGCAGCGACTTTCATCCGAAGCATTGCGGCGAGCAGCACCCGCCATTACAGCCTTGGCCGAAACTGAAGGTTTGGCAGCGCATGCCCAGTCGGTCCGCATGAGGTGTTCGCATGCTTGAGGCTCGCCGCGCGGTGCAGAATCTAAAGCAATACCATCCCCCCTTAAGCGGCCGTATCGGTCTGCGTCTGGATTTCAACGAAAGCACGCGAGGGGCTTCTCCTCGTGTTGTGGAGCGATTGCGGAAGCTGAGCTCAGACCAATTAGCTCGTTATCCGGAGCGGGCGCCGATCGAGCGAATGACCGCCGACTTCCTGGGATTAAACTCCCGAGAAGTTCTTCTCACGAATGGTGTAGATGAGGCGATTCACCTGCTATGCCAGACCTATCTGGAAGCTGGAGACGAGGCTCTCGTGGTTGTCCCAACGTTCGCGATGTACGAACTGATGGCGGCAAGCACTGCAGCTCAAGTTATTTCCGTCCCCACGCTCGCTGACTTTCAATTTCCTTCCCAGCGATTACTGGGTCGGATCAATTCGGCAACACGATTCATTGCCATCGCTAATCCCAATAATCCGACGGGCGCAGTTGCAGATCCTACTGAGATCTTGCGAGTGGCGCGTGCTGCTACTCATGCAGCCGTCTTGGTGGACGAGGCTTACTTCGAATTTTATGGGCAAACCCTTCTGAGCAGAATTCGCACTTTGCCGAACCTGTTTGTGGCGCGCACTTTTTCAAAAGCCTATGGAATGGCAGGTCTCCGGATTGGCGTCTTAGTTGGCCCAGAGGAGCAATTAAACATGGTCCGGAAGTGTGCCTCCCCGTATAACGTCAACTCAGTGGCCTTGGCTTGCCTTCCTGCGGCATTGGCAGATCAGGAGTATGTCGAATGTTACACATCGGAGGTTAGTCGCGGGCGTGAGCGTTTAGGAGCCAAGTTCCGGTCGCTTGGAATTCGCTACTGGCCGAGCCAGGCGAACTTCATTCTCGCCGACTTCGGTCCATGCGCACAATCCTTTGTAGCTGCCATGTCGCGCCGCGGCATCTTGGTACGCGATCGTTCCAGCGATCCGGGGTGTGCAGGGTGTGTTCGCATCACGATCCCTGCCGATCAACAGATGGATCGTTTGCTAGCAACTCTGGACGAAACAATTCGTGCGATGCCCACTGCGGAAAGGTCTTTTGCATGAGAAGGGCGCAGATCAGGAGAGTGACATCGGAGACAAGCATCGTCGTCAAGCTTCTCGTCGACGGTTGCGGGCGTTACCGCGTGTCGACTGGCATTCGCTTCTTCGATCACATGCTGGAGTTATTTGCGCGCCACGGTGGATTTGACCTGGAACTTCAGGCCAGCGGTGATCTCGATGTCGATCAACACCACACTGTTGAAGATGTCGGTATCGCCCTCGGTGAAGCATTTCATTACGCTCTCGGCAGCAGGCGGGGCATGCTGCGCGCAGGATATTTCTTGATGCCTATGGATGAGACCCTGGGGCTAGCCGCCGTCGATTTTGGTGGGAGGGCTGCGGCTGTGGTCCAGACCAAGGTGAAAGTGGCATGTGTGGGTGATCTTCAGACCGAACTTGTACATGATTTCTTTGAAGGCTTCGCTCGCGGTTCCCGTTCCAATGTGCACGCGCGAGTTTTGTATGGGCGTTCGAGTCATCACAAAATTGAATCGCTGTTCAAAGCCTTCGCGCGCGCTTTGCGCGCGGCCTGCTGGCAGGATCCGCGTTTGCGGCGCATGCTGCCCAGCACCAAGGGACTGTTGTGATCGCCATCGTCAACTACGGGGCCGGTAACATCGCCTCGGTAAAACGTGCCTTTGAGTATCTCGGGTACACTTGCACGGTCACGTCTGATCCAGACTTAATCGAACGCTCGGATCGATTCGTTGTGCCGGGCGTGGGAAATTTTCAAACCACAACACTTCTCTCTACCAACGCCCTTGCGCCCGCGCTCGCACGCCAGGTTTCACTAGGTAAACCTCTGCTAGGCATATGTCTCGGCATGCAGTGGTTATTTCAATTCTCCGACGAGGCTCCAGGAGTTCTCGGCTTAGGTGCGTTTACGGGAAGATGCCAATCGTTACCTGCAGCGGTGAAGTCTCCCCATGTCGGATGGGATCAGTTGGAAATTTGCTGGCAAAGTCGTCTGTTGCGAGGAATCGGCTCTGGCGGGTTCGTATATTTCACGCACCGTTATTGCGCGCCCGTGATAGAAGCTACAGTCGCGACGTGTGACTACGGCGCTTCTTTCTCCGCTGCGGTCGAGGATGGCAATATTTTCGGGGTGCAATTCCATCCAGAGAAGTCCGGAGAAACGGGATTAGTAGTGCTGGAGAACTTCTGCACATGCTGACGAAACGCATCATCGCATGTTTGGATGTCAGTGGGGGACGCGTGGTTAAGGGGGTGCGCTTTTCTCAGCTGTGCGATGCCGGAGACCCTGCCGAGCTCGCCCGGCGTCATGCTGATGGCGGTGCAGACGAAATTGTCCTTCTCGACATTTCCGCAACTCGCGAAGGCCGAGCCACTTTGCTGGATGTGGTTCGTCGGTCCGCTCGAGAGCTATTCATTCCTTATACAGTTGGTGGTGGAATCCATTCCTTGCACGAGGCCGCCGCGGTGGTCGAGGCGGGCGCCGACAAAGTGGTTATCAATTCAGCTGCCGTCACCAGGCCCGAGCTGATCACCGAGATTGCTTACCGCTTTGGCTCTCAGGCAGTTATCGTTGCGCTCGATGCCAAGCGCGGTTCGGTCACCGGCCGTTCCGAGGTGTGGGTCGCCGGGGGCACAGAGTCTACTGAGATGGATGTCCTTGCTTGGGTCAAGGAGGCTGAGAATCGGGGCGCCGGTGAAATTCTGCTCACCTCCATAGAGCATGATGGCACGCGGACCGGCTTCGATTGCGAGCTTACCGCTCGCGTCTTTGCTGCAGTTAACATTCCCGTGATCGCCTCTGGTGGCGCCGGCACTACCGAACACTTTATTGAGGTATTCCGTAACGGCTGTGCCGATGCTGCTCTGGCGGCCTCTATTTTTCACTATGGATTGCATTCCATTCGCGAGCTGAAAAAAAACCTCGCAGCTGAGGGATTGCCGATGAGGCTGCCATGCTGATTCCTTCCATTGATCTAATGGGCGACAAGATTGTTCAGCTCGTTCAAGGAGAGAGAAAAGCGCTAGAGTTCGATAATTTCGATTTCTGGATTGAACGCTTTCGCAAATACTCCCTGATTCAGCTTATCGATCTCGATGCAGCCATGGGCGGGGGCAACAATCGATCACTGATCTCGTATTTTGTTTCACAATTGCCCTGCCAGGTAGGCGGCGGAGTCCGCACAGTTGGCGCGGCAGAGTCCCTCCTGAACCTCGGTGCAAAGAAGGTCATCGTCGGGTCTTCCCTTGTTTGTGGAGGAAAAATCGACACCGGCTTCGCTGCCGCCCTGGCATCCGACGTGGGGAGCCACAGGTTGATCTTCGCGGTCGACTCGAAAAACGGGAAGGTTGCCACCCAGGGCTGGCGATGCCGAACGGAAATCTGTCCGGTTCAGATGATCCAGGAACTGGAACCCTGGTGCACTACTTTCCTCTATACGCATATCGACAGCGAAGGCCTCATGCAAGGTTTTCCCATCGAAGTAATTTGGCAACTTCGTGCAGTTACTGATCGCCGGTTGATTGCAGCGGGAGGAATTACCAGTTACGAGGAGATCACCCGGCTCGATGCAATGAACACCGACGCGGTCGTGGGAATGGCGATCTACAGGTCGAAACTGAATACAAACCTGCTGTGGTAATTGTCTGACGAATGCGACCCTGCTTTGCTACAATTCAATCACGGAGCAAGGAAAGGTGTTCTGGAACGCAGTTATCCTGTTGAGAAATATTGCGAGCGGCTTTGTGTCGTTCCCATAGACTGCAGAATTCGGTTAAATGCCGTGGGACGGCGATTGCCGGTCGAGAATCGGTCGACGTCCAGGAAACCCTGTAAATACATGCGTTTAGCTTATGGGGCAGTCTTGGAATCGAGGGCGCAGGAGGGCATGCGCTAGTAAGAGTAGGGAATTCGGTTTGCATGCGGGGGCGTAGTTCAGCTGGTTAGAACGCCTGCCTGTCACGCAGGAGGCCGCGGGTTCGAGTCCCGTCGCTCCCGCCATTAAGACTTTTCAACTTATGAAAATTTAAGAAGGGCGTGCATTGAACCCGCCCGGCCTCGGGTCGCAGGCGAATGAAAAATGGAAGTCACAGTTCAGCCTTTTACGAGCGTGTGACACAGTCGCGTTTACCAATCCAGAAAGAGGCCAACGACATCCGATAAATTATCATTTTTCCATCCGGCGACAAGCTGTACGCGGACATCGTCGGGCAGCAAACAATCGAAGCGAACACGTTCTGATCTGACATTTCTGACGCACGTGAGCACAATCGCAACTCCCTAATCAGTGTCGACCAGCGACGGCACTATCTGCGTCATCTTCGGCTCATTCTCAACTCGCGGGAAAAGCTGCTTTATTACACTTGCCAGTGATATGTCGAAGAGAAAGCGATGAAAAAGTCCTGTTCTGTTCAGCATCCGGGTAAATCCGATTTCGATCAGCCCTTTGTCCAATGCGGCGTCCTGGTGAATCGTAGTGAGCTCTTGGAGTATTAGTTCAAACCTGGGCGTCAACGGCCAATTCAGCCTGCGCGAGCGTGCGCAACGCTTCCGCGCAAAAGACTCTCCCTCCGGAGTGAGCTGAGCGACACGTTTAGCGCGTAAAAACAGCTTCAGTCCGCGTTCCTCTTCCAGATCGGCGACGGTCTGGTTGATCGCCATGTCGCAGCTCCATGTTTGATCGCGGATCTCTCTGGCTCTCGCGATGGTGCAAGGGTCCAAACTGGCGTTCCAGGGACTGCACAAAATCATCGAACTCGGATGTCGCCGAGCCGGATACGCCTTGTCGGAAAACACCACGGGAAAAACCACGAAGAACTTGCTGGCGGAGTTTGACGGTTTGGTGGGCGGTCTAGAAGATAACAATCGTAGTCCGATTAGAACTCATCAAGAGCGACTTCCCGATGGACATGTGTTGCATTTTTTCAGCCGGCCAGCCCGCACTATGTTAATCGCAGAAAGATAAAGATGCCCGGTTTGGACTTCACTGCGCTGTGAAGGGGGGATGTACAATGCGCCCATGTTCATCGGCCACTTTGCAGTCGGCTTCGCCTCGAAACGATTCGCGCCCCGCACGTCCTTTGCCCTGCTGCTCGCCGCACCCCTACTCAGTGACATTCTCTGGCCGGTCTTGCTTCTCCTAGGTTGGGAGCACGCTCGCATCGATCCAGGCAACACCAAGTACAGTCCGCTCAACCTGTATGATTTCCCCTGGTCGCACAGCCTGGTGATGTGCTGTATTTGGGCCACTCTGTTTGCGGGCGTCTACTACGCAGTGTCGCGCTACCGGCCCGGTGCAGTCGCCATCTGGATCGGCGTAGTCAGCCATTGGGTTCTCGACTGGATATCCCATGGCCGGGACATGCCGCTCTACCCCGGCGGCGCGAAATACGGCCTCGGCCTGTGGAACTCCATCCGGGGAACAATGGCGGTCGAAATCGCGATGTTCGCGATCGGTGTCGGCCTGTATTTAAGCGCCACGCGCCCTCGTGACCGTATAGGCCGTTGGGCGTTCATCGCCTTCGTCGCGCTGAACTTCGGCCTCTACATCGCCGACCGCTACAGCCCTCCGCCGGCAAACATCTCCCAAGTCGCATGGTCCGGAGTAATCGCGTCTGTCATCATGCTCCCCTGGGCTTGGTGGTTCGACCACCACCGCGATATTTCCTCCCTGTCCCCGCAAGCACTCCACGCCCCCACTTAACCTAGCGCGGCAGAGCACATAGTCGTTCCTACGTTGAGAACAACATAGAAGCTGTAGGGCGTCAAATCAGAAGTCAGCGCTCTCGGAGCACTCATTGTGGCGTTCACTGCCACCTCGCAAGGTACACGCGGGCATCGTACAAGAAGATGAACTTAATCTTTGACATCATGACGGATCTCCACTTGAAAACGGTAGAGCAGTTTCCGGTTGTGTTCACAACTGCCTGATTACTTACGCGCGAGCTCTACAAGCCGTTTGGGGGTACTCTGATTCCGCGATAAGCCGGAATAGCGCTTGATGCCCAGGCGCTACGTGATCCACAAGCGAGGCATCATAGGTCTAGCCGATGCGAACGCGGACCGTAAGATCCGTCCTGAGCCTTCCAAGACTCTCAAGTCAGTTCCGGCAATAATCGGCCGATTGGGGGCGCACTCGTGAAAGGAGATCCGTTATGAAGCGCACGCAGAACGCTTCGCCTGCCCGGTTACATAGTAATACGCAGCCGGAAGAGTTCGATTTGGTGATTCTTGGTGGCGGCACGGGATCAACAATTGCAGCGTGGACATTTGCCGCAGAAGGGAAACGTGTCGCAGTCATCGAACGCAAATATATTGGCGGGTCTTGCCCGAACATCGCGTGCCTGCCGAGTAAGAACATCATTCACAGTGCGAAGATCGCGTCCTACTTTCGCCGAAGTAAGGAATTTGGCATGGCGCACGGCGGCTTGAAGATCGATATGTCCGGTGTGCGTGACCGCAAGCGCAAGATGGTATTCGGCTTGAACGAGATGTACCTGGCGAATTACCACAAGACGGGAGCGGATTTCATATTGGGAACCGGGAGATTCATAGCTCCGACAACTCTGGAGGCCGCTCTCCCTGACGGGACAATCCGACAATTGCATGGCACGAACGTGGTCGTCAGTACCGGTACGCGAGCCGCATTGGGAGCAATTCCAGGTCTCGCTGAAGCGAAACCGCTCACGCATATCGAGGCGCTCGAACTTGACCAAGTTCCCGAACATCTACTGGTCATGGGCGGTGGCTACGTGGGAGTAGAGCTGTCTCAGGCAATGCGTCGGTTCGGCAGCAAAGTGACGGTAATCGATCGCAACGGACGGTTGATGTCTCGAGAAGACGAAGACGTGTGTGAATCGCTGCGCCGCCTGCTTGAGGACGAGGGCATCAACATTCTTCTGAATGCGAGGATTAAAAGAGTGTCGGGAAAATCGGGGGACTCGGTGAGCATCGCCATCGAGCAGAATGGAGCTGAGAAGATTCTGACGGGCAGTCACTTGCTGGTGGCAGCTGGCCGCACTCCGAATACTGAGGGACTCGGGTTGGAAGTAGCCGGAGTTGAACTGACCGATGGCGGATATATCAAGGTCAACGAGCGACTGCAGACAACAGCGCCCGGTGTTTGGGCTATCGGCGAGGTTGCGGGCAGCCCGCAGTTCACACATATCAGCGTCGACGATTTTCGCGTAGTCCATGCCAATCTAACCGGCGATAGTCGTGTGACCACGGGCAGGCAAGTTCCATATTGTCTGTTTACCGATCCCGAACTCGCTCGTATTGGCATGAGTGAAACAGAAGCAAAAGCACAAGGCATTCCATATCGCCTGTTCAAAGTGCCGATGGAAACCAACCTGCGAGCGCGCACGCTTTCGGAAACGCGAGGCTTCCTGAAGGCCCTGGTGGAGATCAACAGCGATCGCATTCTCGGCTTTACGGCTTTTGGTGTTGGTGCGGGGGAGATCATGGCCGCCGTTCAGATTGCGATGATCGCAGGGTTGCCCTACACCGCGCTGCGCGATGCCGTTTTGACTCACCCCACATTGGTGGAGGGTCTGATACCGTTGTTCTCATCCCTGGCGGCAGCGCACAATTTGGAAGGGACGACGGTAAGCCCAGCCGCATGATGCTGCGACTGCTGCCTGCGGCGACAAGCGCTTCTCAGCGCACCAATTCCGACCGAACTCAGCGTCGATTCCCAGGATTTCGGCGGGCCGCCGACAATTTTTAAAAGAGTTCTGAATGAGGATTCGTGATCAGCCGACCTGCGAACGGCGTTCCAGCCGGCGCCTCTATCAACGTTCCGACCGCGAACGCCGCCGCTTCTGCATGTTGGATATGTTTGCGCCGCATCAAACCCGATCACCTCTTAAGTCGTAGTGCCCATCTGGTTCGCGAGCAGGCCTTGCTCCAGTATTGTGGTGTAGAGCCCATCCCTTGCTGTGATGATGCGCGCGGCATTCGCCGGCGAGATGCAAATCGGAATGAAAATCCAAAGCGGCCTGTCTTTCTCCCCTGTCCGTTCTGACAGTTCACAACGTATCCAGCTCTCGATAGTTTCATTGTGAACATTTTGGAAGGGCGGGCTGAGCCGCCCCTTCCCACGGAAGTTGGCTCGGCCTGTTTTCTCCAGTCATTAAAGTGCGCTCGGTCCGGGACGTGCCGTACTCGAGATGCAAATTCACAAAGGAGGTCTCCATGCCAACTGAAAAAACTAAAAGCGCATCTGTGACACCAATAACCGACCAGATTTTTAATCTGGATGAAGAGATTCGCCGTCGGGCGTATGAACTATATGAAAAGCGTGGTCGCGACGACGGCCACGAGCTCGACGATTGGCTGCGCGCCGAAGCCGAGCTCAGCGGCACTGCCGTGAAAGCCAAGGTATTGGCCGCCCGCACCATTTCTCACTTCTGAATCACTTATTCCGCCGCCCGAGTGACCTGATGTTAAAGCGATTCCGGATTCATTGTAGTGGGCCCGAAATAGCTTTTCGGCTGGTCGCGAGTATCTGGTCGAACGGCTCACGTCATCTTGGCACCAGGTCTTGATAGCGTGAGCCGACTTCTCTCGCGCAATTTCAGGATTTAGCTTTCTCGCTGGTCGGCAGCCACGTTCTCGATCTTCTCGACGGGTCTGCATCACTCCTCTTCGCCACTACATCAACCGAGGTGGAGGTTTGCCGAAGCCGGTCTGTCGGGCCTTTCGATTGCACGAGCCTACGAACGATCTGATATGGGTATCCGATTTCTATTGGAAAAAATCCGGCTCACGACATCCTCTAGGATTCTAGGCAATGGCGTGAGCCGATTAGTTTCAACGGATGCTGGGTCAGTCTTGGTCGTCGTTGTTGTCGGTAACGGGCATTGTGACATTGGTGGCGTATGAGGGGATTACGCAGGACGTGGAGTCGCAGCGCACCTCCGGATAGGCGAACAACGATTCGTGTCCCTGACTGTCGACGGTGCTGACGGATACGAAGAAGCTGTCGCCGGGATTCAGGCCGAGCGTCTGAGGTGAGATCAACTGACCGTCGCCCTCCGAAACGGTAATGCGGTTGCGGTAAAAGTTCTCATTTACGGATCGGGCAGCTACGACGAAGTGGTCTACATCCCCATCCTGGGGACCATTGAAATTCAGTGTCACACCTTGCACCGCATTACCGTTGGCAGTGAAGTTTTGGGGAGCATCAGGTGCGCGTGCCAAGCTGGCCGCAACGGACCCAATGACCTTGGCAATGCTCGCGGCATAGGTGGGAGTAATGAATTGTACCTGGTCGTTGGGCGAATGCTGGTGCGTGGTGATGAAGGACGTGTCCTTGCAGAAGGCCGGTATTTGGGCAGGCGGGGGACACGGGAGCGGTCCGCCGCAGCTGTTGTCGACAGGAGAGGGCGAACACTCGAAAGTTTCCATAAAACGGACAGCGGGGAAACCGTTATTGATGAAGGAGACGTGGTCGCTGGCGCGGCCCGGCCGATCCTCACGCAGTTTTGGGGCCATGGTAAGGGCTGGAACATACGCCCCGCCCCAGGTACCGACGTAGCGCATCAGACCCCGTCTAGGCGAGGTGTTGTCAGTGGTGCCGTCCGGGTCCGTACTGAACCGCTCGCGCGGGATGCCGGATGAATACAGGCGGAAATTCAGGAGATCGGCCGGGGTGTTTGCAGCTTTGTCGCCGCCAGGAATGTCCGTGTTCAACATCGCGATTACTTGTGGTGACTTGAAGTAACGGTTCAGGTTGGCTGCAATTGAGGCCGAGCCGAATAGTCCTTGCTCTTCGCCCGAGAACGACATAAACACAATTGTGGCATCGAAGCGATGGCCTGCAAGCACCCGTGCCACTTCCAGAACCACGCCAGTTTGTGCACCGGCGTCATTGCCGCCAGGCGCGGGAGATGTGTTGTCAAGGACGTTAGTCGTGCGGGAATCGTAATGACCTCCGATAATCACCAAGCGGTTGGGAGTTTTTCCGGGCAGCCATGCGATCACGTTGAAGGTTGGCGAGTTCATACAATTTGCATGCACAAAAGGGTCAAGCCTGACCTGGAGGCCGGGGATCGTGCTGTACTGGTTAAACAGGAAGTCGCGGGCGGCCGTCACGCCTTGTCCGCTTGCCAGTTGAGTAGAGCAAGATTGACGAGTCCCGAAGTTCTGAAGTGTGGTTGCTGTGTTTAGAATACGGTTGGAGTCTACATTACTAATGATCGCGCTAATTTCCGGGTCTGTGGTCACACCAGTGCTGGGAGCAAGGCCTAACAGCACGAGGGCCACTGCGATCACGAACAGAAAGGAGCCGTTGATCAGTGTTCGGTTCATTTTTAGTCTCCTTCACGGATGATAGTTAGTGTTGCCCGCTAGAACATGGCCGGCGCGACAAATCATGCTTGCACCCCGCAAGCAACACATTAACGGTTAAGAGGTGGCTGAACTTCTTTTCTACTTCAGGGATACCTGGTGGAAAACAGTCTGAGGATAATCGTAGGCGTTGTTATGTGAGGCAATCGGGTAGTTACCGTATAACTTCCTAGTTAACGTTGAATAACTCGGCGTTGTCTCGATCGTAAGGAGGTCTGGGGTGACATAGAGCACGGCTAGCGACATAATTAGCCTAGTGTGTTCGTGTCATATAGAGCAGCAGACGTCGGTCCAGGAACTTCGCCGCGCTCCAGCTCGCCTGTCTTGTAGCTACCCGCGTAAACCTTCGGACGGCCTAAGCGTCTCCCTGGTCACACATCAGCATGGCCGGATCGCACACGTTCACGGACTATTCACATTTCAATTCGCGATGCCAATGAAGCTGCGGAAGATGAGCCGACCGGAGTTGAGGTACCTACGCCTTCATTCAGGAAATACATGGAGTTCATCAAATGCTTTAATCGTCACCGGGAGAGCGGGCATAGCGCTCGTAGCGATACACCACACTCCCATCGCAACCGGCGTCTGCCCGCATTCGGTTAGAAGCTGACGGTCGAGTCGCCACGAGCCCCGCAATTCGCATTGACAACCGCATCCCTTTGGCTCAGACTTGGGTTTCTCTCCCCAATCAGGAGTCTTGGAACTGTTGCCATCGGTTTAATACCTGCAGCCTTTTTCAGGAGCGCCCGATGCCGCACCAACCGTGGCGAGTCTTGTCGTTTTCTCGCGACGACATGGAAGCCGTCCCGGGATTGCGAGCGAGTCCGCCGGAATGCGCGAGGATCACTTGCAGCTAGCCGTGTCACCATCGTTTGATGCATTGGTGGGTAAGGTCTGGTCTAAAGAGTTGGGCGTCAACGAATTCATGGTCGAGTTGACGGAGGAGGCCTGCAGGACCAGCGGTGCGACAGGCGCCGCTCTTGCGATCCGCGGCTACGACGACGCAGTAATCTGCCGAGCCCGGTTTGGAGAAACAGCTCCCAGCCTGGGATCTCGCTTAAATACCAAGTTCGGTATATCAGGCGAATGTTTGCGCACCGGAAAATTGTTGTGTTGCGATGATACAGAACTTGACCCCCGGGTGGACGCTCAGGCGTGTCGCGCATTGGGTGTGCGGTCGATTGTTGC
>Ga0126372_10000594_pt1 | contig 12949 bp, 12 predicted proteins | sample PanSoiMetaPlot_6_FD_92762 | JGI IMG/M metagenome (GOLD analysis project Ga0126372, IMG submission 92762) | Tropical forest soil microbial communities from Panama - MetaG Plot_6 | ecosystem: Environmental > Terrestrial > Soil > Tropical forest > Bulk soil | place: Panama | collected 2016-02-17
ATTGGTCGGGGAGAGAGGATTTGAACCTCCGACCCCCTGGTCCCGAACCAGGTGCTCTACCAGGCTGAGCCACTCCCCGACTAAGGTGAGGACGGGCTGCAGATCATTCAGCGCGGGGCTGTCAATCGCAGCACATCAGATGGATTATACATCGTGGGGTTATGCCCCAGTGGGCCGATGCCGCGTCCAGAAGACTATTGGCTGAAGCAGCGAAACCTAGCGATCAACGGATCTTCCGAGAACGATGATACGAAAAACGATCCCTCAGAAAGCGCAGAAAGCATTTCTTTTTCTCGCTTGGGTAGATTTCGCGACATTTCGCTAATCTGTGCGGCCGGATCGCAAGGGAACACAACTCAAGATTACGTTTGCTTCTTCATTACTACCGCACGACAACGCCGTCAACAGCACGCCACTGTTCAGGCAGGCCTCGGATGCAGTTCCCCCCAATTGTTACTTAGTTATTGAATTGAAGGCTTCGCACTATAAAATCGAAGTTCCGCACACCATTGATTGCCCTGACTGCTCGCGCGCTGCTCACGCCACTCGAACGAATCGAGCAGGCCTTACTGTTGATTGAGGACGGCCTAATCGCAGAGGTAAGCTCGCGGTCCACACGCGAACTTCCCGCCAACTGCCATCACATAGACCTTGGCGATGCCTTGATGATTCCGGGATTTATCGACATTCACATTCATGGAGGCAACGGGCACGACGTGATGGAAGCGTCTCCGGATGCCCTGCCCTCCATCGAGACTTTGATCGCGCGTCATGGTGTTACAAGCTACTGTCCGACGACAATAACTTCGGGCGAAGACAAATTGCTCGCTGCCGTCGAGCGACTTGCCGATGCGATTGAGGCATCCGACACGGAAGGCGGCAAACAAAAAACCAGCCCGCGCGCGCAGCCCATCGGTGTTCATTTGGAAGGGCCCTTCATTAGCCATGCGCGTCGTGGAGTGCATCCGCCCCAAAACATCCTGCGACCCACCCTCGCTCTCTTTGACCGGTTCTGGCAGGCTGCTCGTGGCCACATCCGTGTCCTCACGATTGCCCCAGAGGTTGAAGGAGCACAAGAAGTCATCGCCGAAGCGGTGCGCCGGGACGTCTGTGTCAGCCTGGGACACTCCGATGCGGATTTGACCGCGGCGCGATCGGGGCTTGCCGCAGGTGCGCGCCACGCCACCCACACCTTCAATGCGATGCGTCCCCTGAATCATCGAGATCCGGGAATTCTGGGACTGGTATTGACAGACCCGCGCGTAACCGCCGACATCATTGCTGATGGAATCCACCTCGATCCGATTATGGTCGAGATGTTCATGCGCCTCAAGGGAATCGATCTCGCCGTTCTGATTACTGACGCTATATCTGCGACTGGCATGCCTGATGGCCGCTACAAGCTCGGATCCCTGGAGGTAGAGGTGCGGGCCGGCAGATGCACGACTGACGGCAGGCTGGCAGGAAGCGTCCTGACGATAGACCGCGCAGTTCGAAACCTTATGCAGTTTGCCAAGGTTGATTTGGTTCCTGCCGTACGCGCGGCAACGGCTAATCCTGCCAAGGTGCTTCGCATGGAAAAGAAGAGAGGAACTCTACAGCCAGGAGCCGTGGCGGACATCACCGTACTGAATTCCGATAATGAGGTGATCAGGACAATCGTCAACGGTTTCTGCTAGGCTTTTTGATGAACTGAGTTGTAACAGGAGGATTTGCAAATGCGGGGACGTCTCGAGCTGTTGCGTCGTTGTGGAGCTAGTTCGGTTTGCGAATCTTGCCGTCGGTTAGATAGCGCATCATCGCGGCGTCGGCGGCGGAGTTGATCTTTTCGAACACGGAGGGATTTCTGGCGCCAAGAACGTCGCCGGAAGGCCGCTGTCTCAAGGTCTGCCGCAGTTTCTCGCCCATCTCGGATTCGTTTGTCACAAGCTGCATGTAGAACCAAAGAAAGTGTCGCATCTGATCCAGCGTCGACTTCAGCATCTGAATTGATTCCATTTCGCCGAGCTCGCTGAGCGACTCCATCAGCTCAGGATCAGCCGGAGCCTGCATTGCGGCGCAGTTGAGTTCACGCTGGATCGCCCGCAAATCTTCTGCGACTCGGAGTATGCGAAGGTCGATGTCGTCCATGTAATCGTCGGCAGTCATTAGATGTCGCTGAAGCCATTTCAACATCTCATCCAGGCTGAACTGCGAACAGATGTCCGCTGTGCATGAGCTTTGGTAATTGACAGTTACCTATGTGCCAGATCCGGCTTTGGACGCGGGTTTTCAGGGGTTCACGACGGAAGAAGGAGGAGCGCCGTTTGGCCCTCCGGATCGTATCTGAGGTACACCCCAGATGTGCATACCTTGAGGACTGGTTTCGACCGCATTGACCAGCGTAGTAACCATCTGTTCGAGGGTTACGAGGCCCAGACGCTGCGCTTTTTCCCTGGTAGGCGGGAACTGCTCCAGCAACCAGTAAGCTGGTTTCAGTGTGTAAGGCCAGTAGTGACCCGGCCCCAGAACGTACCAGGGGCGCAGGACAGTTGCGTTGAGATGGTTATGAGCGATGAAGTCTTCGCATTCCGCTCGCACTGCAATGTAAGCCTTCATAACGGGTGCCGGTTGAGCGACGCTAACATAAATGAAGTGTGAGATGCCCGTGGCCACGGCGGCCGAGACTGCTTCGCGCCCGGCAGTCAGGTCGACAGTTCGGAACTCGGCTGCTTTAGCGGGGCTGGGATGAGAAACGCCTACCAGTTGCACAAAGGTGTCAGCCGGGCGGACGTTTTTCACGTAGGAATTCATTTCCAGCGCATTTCCAACTACCGGTGTGCATCCGCGGGGAAGCTTAGCCGCCGATCCGGGGCGCACCAGTGCCCTGACCGTATGATTTCGTTCGAGGAGGCGGGGGATCAGATGTCGTCCCATATAGCCCGTGCCGCCAGTAATGAATACGTTGCGCGAGAGATTCGTCATGGTGTCAGCCAACCAACCTAGGTACACCCCGTGATAATTACGTAAGAACTGGCTTCGTGGATTTCGCGGTTGTTTGCAACGGACGATCACTGGACCTGTGCGGCCTTTCCTCTTTCTGCCAGATACGCCTGCAGGGCATCCTGCCAGGAGGGCATAATGATGTCGTATCTTCGTAAGCTCACTCCCGACAATACTGAATACGCGGGCCGGGCCGCAGGACGGGGAAACCGGTCACTCGTGGTCGGTTGGATCAAGGTCTCCAAGCCTGCTTCCCGCACAATTTCTTTTGCGAATTCGAACCAGCTGCAATTTCCTGAGTTAGTAACGTGCACGATCCCTTGTGCATTTTTCGCGCAAAGTTGGGCTAGGGCGTGAGCAAGGTCGCGAGCATAGGTCGGAGAGCCTTGCTGGTCCTGGACGACTTCAATGCAGGGGCGCTCCGCCGTGAGCCTCAAGATTGTATCGGGAAAGCATTTGCCGCCGACTCCAAAGAGCCACGATGTGCGAACAATGCAGACGGTCGGGAGAATCTCTCTGACCTCTTTCTCTGCTTCGGCCTTGGAATGACCATACACATTGAGTGGATGTACCGCATCCGACGGTTCGTAGGGGGCGGACTTTGCTCCATCAAAAACGTAATCAGTGCTGAGAAAGACCATCCGTGAGCCGAGGTCGCGTGCGGCGCCAGCCACAAGCGCAGCGCCGGTGCAGTTTGTCAGAAAGGCCCGGTCCGGATTGGACTCGCAACCATCGACATCGGTGTAGGCAGCTGCATGGATCGTCCATTCGGGGCGAAGGCGAGCGATGGCTTGGTGCAGGCGGTCCTTGTCGCTAATGTCAACCTCCTTTGAGGTGAGACCCACCACTTCATTGCTCTTCCATTCCCGCAACAGGTATTTGCCCAGTAAGCCTGATGATCCGATCACTGCCACGCGCATTGATGATCCTCACGATCAGTCGAACTTCTCGGCCTGTGCGATAGAAAGCCCTTTGCGGTCTTTGGCGGAAACGATTGGTTCGCCGTCGAGTTGCCAGTCGATAGCGAGGTCGGGATCGTTCCACGCGATCGTTCGCTCGAGCTCCGGCGCATAAAAGTCGGTGGTCTTGTACAAGACTTGTGCAGACTCGGAAACAACGCGGAATCCATGAGCGAATCCGGCCGGTACCCAGAGCATGCGCTTGTTTTCTACCGACAGACGAGTGCTATGCCACCGCGCGAACGTCGGTGAAGTCCTCCGCAGGTCGACGACAACATCGAGAATTTCACCGGTCACCACGCGAACCAGTTTGCCCTGGGGACGTTGTACCTGGTAATGCAGGCCTCGCAATACATTGCGTGCCGATAAGGAATGGTTGTCCTGTACGAAGCGCTGCCGAATACCGATCTCAGCCATGGTTTTTTCGTTGTAGCTTTCCAGAAAAAAACCTCGTTCGTCTCCAAGCACTTTGGGTTCGATGACGATCACGTCGGCCAATGGCGTTTTGAGAACGTTCATTTGCGAAATGAAATCAGAACACTCGCTCGCGCAGTATCTGCAGGAGGTATTTACCGTAGCTGTTCTTCATGGATTGCGCGGCAACCTCCAGTTGCTCGGCTTTGATGTATCCGTATCGAAAAGCAATTTCTTCCGGGCAGGCAATCATCAGACCTTGACGGTTTTCGAGTGTTTGAATGAAGAGGGAAGCCTCCATCAGCGCCTCGGGTGTGCCAGTGTCGAGCCACGCGGTTCCCCGGCCCATCACCACGACGTTCAACTTCTTGAGTTTGAGATACGCCTTGTTGACGTCAGTAATTTCCAGCTCTCCCCGCGCTGAGGGCTTGAGCGACGACGCAATATCGACCACTCGCTCATCGTAGAAATACAAGCCGGTCACTGCGTACTTGGACTTGGGCTGCTTCGGCTTCTCTTCCAGGCTGAGCGCCTTTCCTGCATCGTCGAATTCAACCACCCCATAGCGCTCAGGATCATTGACCGGATAGGCAAAAACAGTTGCTCCAGCTGAATTTCTAGTCGCCGCCCGCAGAGTCTTGGTCAGATCGTGACCGTAGAAAATGTTGTCTCCGAGAACGAGGGCGCAGCAGCTGTTCCCGATGAAATCGCGTCCGACGAGGAACGCCTGGGCGATGCCGTCCGGTTTTTCCTGGATGGCGTATTGCAAAGAGATTCCGTATTGTTGACCGTCGCCAAGCAACTCTCGAAATCGGGGAGTGTCCTGCGGGGTTGAAATGACCAAGATTTCCCGAATGCCCGCGATCATCAAAGTTGATAGCGGGTAGTAGATCATTGGCTTGTTGTAGACCGGCAACAGACTCTTAGCCGTTGCGTGGGTCACCGGGTAAAGCCGCGTTCCTGATCCACCTGCGAGGATGATGCCCTTGTAGCCGGCTCGGGCACGGTTTCTTGCCATTCTTTATCCTTAACCTAGCTCGTTCTGACCAGCTGAAAATCGGGACTACACCGAATAGTGGGTTGCGATCCACTGGCGGTAGGCTCCGCTCGTAACCTCCCGTACCCAGGACGTGTTCTCGCGATACCACTCGACCGTCCGGCGCAGACCGCTCTGAAAAGTTTCGCGCGGCTTCCAACCCAATTCAGTTTCAACTTTTGCAGCATCGATCGCGTAACGGCGATCGTGGCCTGGCCGGTCGGGCACAAACGAAATCAGCTTCTCATGCGGCAACACAGGATCGTTTGGACAGAGTTCGTCCAGGATTGAACAGATGGCCTTAACTACCTCGATGTTGGTTTTCTCGCAGCGGCCTCCAATGTTATAGGTTTCGCCGCATCGACCACGGGAAAGGACCACAGTGACGGCCGCGCAATGATCCTCAACGTAGAGCCAGTCGCGAATGTTCTTTCCGTCTCCGTACACGGGCAAGGGCTTGCCTGCGGTCGCGTTCAATATCGTCAGCGGGATCAACTTTTCCGGAAACTGGTATGGGCCATAGTTGTTCGAGCAGTTGGTCGTGATGACCGGCAGTCCATACGTGTGAAAGTAGGCCCGAACCAGATGATCGGAAGCGGCCTTCGAGGCTGAATACGGACTGTTTGGCGCGTAGGCGGTGGCCTCACAGAATGCAGGATCGTTCAGGCCCAGCGAACCATAGACTTCATCTGTTGAAACATGCAGGAAACGGAACCGGTCCTTATCAACCACCCGTAGTTCGGACCAATATGCGCGGGCCTCTTCAAGCAGGTTGAAAGTGCCGTTGATATTGGTGCGGATAAAGTCGTCGGGGCCGCGAATGGATCGATCAACATGGCTTTCGGCGGCGAAGTTTACAAGAGCGCACGGGCGCTGCTCACGGAATAGTTGCTGCAGTGTCTCGCGGTCGGCAATATCTCCCTGGATGAATTTGTAGCGCGAATCGGCGGATAGCGACTCCAGGTTGGAAAGGTTGCCCGCGTAGGTCAGCTTGTCGAGATTAATGACCGGAGTGTCCTGCGCAGCCAGCCAATACAGGATGAAATTCGAACCGATGAACCCCGCACCGCCGGTGACAACGATAGCGTTCTCCATCCCGCGAAGAACCTCCTTGGGCCAGCCCTGATTGTAAACAATAAGAGCCAGAAGTCTTAGTATCCCCCGGCCCGCGCGGGCCCAGGCAGTGCCGAAATGGAAGTCGTTAAGAAGAGAACGCCGAAACAAAGCTTCTACGGTCCTGCAGGATGTGGTCTCTCACGCCGGCCTGGTTAGCCGGGATATACAGACTCGATCCTCAACCCTGCGAAGAGGCAGCAGGAACATCGACGACATTGCCGTAGACGCGTGTTCCTTGCGAATTTTCGAGAACGATGGGCGCCGATCTCTGCTCGAGAGCATTGTGCATATAGAGTATTGGAAGAGATGTCGTTATCCGAATCGAGTGCTGCGTCGTGGACCAGGATTCCTTCGCCGTATGCTGGGCCTGCAGACTACTCAGTTGTGACCGACTCGTTAAACTCCGGCGCAAAGGTGAAAGTGATGTCCACTACATCGCTCTTGCGGAGACGATAAAGCCGACGGCGCTCTCCCGTGAGTCCCAAGCTCAACACGCCGTCCGCTATCAAAAAATCTCCAGTCGAGTTGAGTTGGTACTGTATGCAGTGAGTCACGGCGAATCGCTTATGCGGAGTGGTTGGCAGCCGGCTCGTAACGCCTCTTTGCCGACCGGAAATCAGGATTTTTCGCCCGCTCCTTCCCTTGTCTTCCCTTGCTGGCTTTGGTATCTTGGGCCGCCTCAGAAATCGTCCCGCCTTTTCTCTAGGTTGTTGGGGGTATTCGTATGCGCAAGAATGTCACAATCACCGTCAATGGAGTGGAGCATCGGCACGCTGTGGAGCCTCGCCTGCTTCTGGTGCATTTTCTCCGTGAAAACGCCGGCCTGACTGGCACCCATATCGGCTGTGAAACATCTCTTTGTGGCGCATGCACGGTGCTGCTCGATGGACGTGCCGTCAAATCGTGCACCGTGCTGGCGGTCCAAGCCGATGGACGCTCGGTCACCACCGTCGAAGGCCTCGCCCAGGGCGACCAGTTGCACGCCATCCAGGAAGGTTTTTGGGAGGAGCATGGCTTGCAGTGCGGCTTCTGCACGCCCGGCATGATCATGTGCTCCCACGACCTGCTCGCGAACAATGCGACTCCATCTGACACGGAGATTCGCGAAGCCATCAATGGCAATATTTGCCGCTGCACCGGCTACCAGAACATTGTGGGCGCGGTGAAATCAGCGTCCCGCAAGATGTCCAAGCGCGTCTCCGCGCGCGCCGGAGCGAGGTGAGCCATGGCACGAAACGGCAAAGCGAACGGCAAAAACAACGGTAAGTCCTCCGTGTGGGTGGGGAAAAAGCTCAAGCGCAAGGAGGACCCACGGCTTATCAAAGGGATCAGCCATTACACCGACGACCTCAAACTGGCGGGTATGCTCTACTGCGCGTTCGTCCGCTCTCCCCACGCGCACGCCAAGATCAATGCCATCCGCACCGATGCCGCGCGCGCAGTACCGGGTGTAGTCAAAGTTGTGACCTATGACGATCTGACCGGCGTCGGAGTGGTTCCCTGCGCCATGCAGATGCCCGACCTCAAGATCCCGCATCATCCTCTGCTCGCGCACGGCCGCGTGCGTTACGTAGGAGAGTCCGTCGCCGCTGTCGTCGCTGATGACATTTACACGGCCCGTGACGCCGCTGAGCTGATTGAAGTCGACTACGATCCGCTTCCTGTCGTGGTCAACATGGAGAAGGCGATCGCCAAGGACTCCGCGATCATTCATGAAGACTTCAAGACCAATGTGGCCTTCACACATGTCATGAAGAATGGCGATGTCGAAAAGGTCTTCGCCAAGGCCGACCGGGTTGTGAAGCAACGCATGCTGAATCAGCGCCTCGCTCCCGTTGCCATGGAACCGCGCGCCGTGATTGCCGAATACCTTCCTGGCGAGAACCGCCTCACGGTCTGGTCGTCCACGCAGATTCCTCACCTGCTCCGCACCCAGATTTCAGTGATGGTGGGCTTGCCTGAAACCGCCGTTCGAGTCGTGACTCCCGAGGTCGGCGGAGGTTTCGGCAGCAAATTGAACGTATACAGGGAAGAAGGCATTGTTCCCTGGCTGGCGATGAAGCTAGGCAAGCCGGTCAAATGGGCTGAGCTCCGCCGCGAGAACTTCCTCGCCACCATTCACGGCCGCGACACCATTAACGATGTTGAGCTGGCGGTAAAAAAAGACGGCACCATCCTCGGCCTGCGCGTGAATGTCCTCGCCGACATGGGGGCCTATCACCAGTTGCTGACGCCGCTTATCCCGCAACTTACCGCGCTCATGATTGCCGGCTGCTACAAGTTGCCCGCGCTTGAGATCAACATCAAGGGCATCTTCACCAACAAGATGTCCACCGATGCCTACCGTGGTGCCGGACGCCCTGAGGCTACCTACCTCATCGAGCGCATCATGGACATCGCGGCGCGCGAGCTGGGCATGGACTCGCTTCAGTTCCGTCTAAAGAACTTCCCCCAGCCCAAAGAATTTCCCTTCACCACGATCACCGGGCTGCGGTATGACTCCGCAAAGTATCAGGAGGCGGCCAAGCGCGCCTTGCAACTTTCCGGATACGATGCCCTCCGCCGTCGTCAAAAAACCGGCTGGAAAAACGGCAAGTACTATGGCGTAGGCGTCTCGACTTACGTTGAGATCTGCGCTATCGGACCTTCGGCGGCGACTCCTGCTGGTGGCTGGGAGAGCGGCACCGTGCGCATCGAGCCCACGGGCAAAGTCACGGTGCTCACCGGCGCGTCACCTCACGGTCAGGGTGAGGAAACCACCTTCGCTCAACTGATCGCCGATGAGCTCGGCATCGATCCCGACGATGTCAACGTTATCCATGGCGACACCCTCGCCGTTCCCTACGGCATTGGAACATTCGGCAGCCGCGGTACGGCGGTCGGTGGCACGGCAGCGTTCATGGCGACTCAGAAGCTCAAGGCCAAGCTTAAAACTCTGGCCGGGCACCTGCTGGGTGTCAAGCCGCAGGATGTCACCATCGGGCGCGGCAAGATTCTCGCCAAGGGCGGCAAGAAGTCGATGTCGTTTGGGGAACTGGTTGGTGCAGCATACGTGGCCCGCAATATTCCACCCGGATTCGAGCCTGGACTTGAAGCGACGCACTTCTTCGAGCCTTCGAACTTTACCTTCCCCTTTGGAACGCATGTTTGCTCGGTTGAAGTGGACGGTGAAACCGGCGAAATCAAACTGGAAAGGTATGTCGCTGTCGACGATTGCGGCAATGTAATCAATCCCATGATCGTCGAGGGCCAGATCCACGGTGGTATTGCCCAGGGCATGGGCCAGGCCATGTGGGAAGAGTTCGTCTACAACGATGACGGCCAGGCGGTTACCGGCACTCTGATGGATTACGCCATGCCGAAAGCGCACCTGTTGCCCGAGTTCATTCTCGATCGCACGGTAACGCCGTCGCCATCGAATCCGATGGGCGTGAAAGGCGTGGGCGAAGCAGGGACAATCGGATCGACACCGTGCATCGTGAACGCGGTTTGCGATGCGCTATCCCCGCTTGGCGTGCGGCACATCGATATGCCGCTGAAGCCGGAACGAGTCTGGAACGCAATTCGCCAAGCACAGTCCCAGGAAAAGATCCCGGCAGCGGTTGCCGCCGGTAAGAAGCCTGCCCACAAGGCGGTCAGGAGGGGCGCATGATTCCGGCAAATTTTGATTACGAATCCCCGCGAAATCTAAGCGAAGCTCTCAGCCTGCTCGACGCGCACGAAGACGCGAAGATTCTTGCCGGTGGCCATAGCCTGTTGCCGGCCATGAAGCTTCGTCTGGCTGCTCCGCCGCTGCTCATTGACATCGGGCGTATCGGCCTCCTCAACTATATCCGCGAATCCGGCGACAACATTGCTGTCGGCGCGCTTACCACGCATGCGGAAGTGGCTTCTTCGAAGTTGCTGCATAGCCAATCGCCGCTCCTGGCGCTCGCTGCCGCCCAGATCGGCGATACCCAGGTGCGCAATCGTGGCACTATCGGAGGCTCTCTCGCTGGGGCCCATCCGGCCGCGGACTACCCTGCCGCCGTGCTGGCTCTCGACGCGCAGATCGTGGCCACCAGTCGTACCGGCGAGCGCGTGATTCCCGCAACCAAATTTTTCTCTGGAATGTTTTCGACTGCGCTTCGCCGGGAGGAAATCATCACCGAAGTACGCGTGCCCAGGACCTCCGCAGAGGGTGTTGCCTACAAGAAGCACCACCATCCTGCCTCGGGTTACGCCGTGGTTGGCGTGGCGGTGCGGCTGAAGTCCTCAGGCGGAAAAGTTGACAGCGTGGCCGTCGGAGTCACCGGCGTGTCCGACATTGCTTATCGAGCCATGACCACCGAAAATGTGCTGCGCGGCAAGTCGACGTCGGCAATGCCAGATGCCGCCTCTCATGCGGTCGACGGTGTCGATGGGCTCGGCGATAACTACGCCTCTGCCGAATTCCGCCTTCATCTCGCGAAGGTGTATGTCCGGCGTGCGCTGGAGGAGGCGGCGAGCACGAAATAAGAGTGGCTGAGCGGTAGGCGCATATTGAAAGCATCATTTTGTTTCATGCTCCAATGCTGCCCTGTTGCGGGCTTTGCCTGTCCGCAATTCTCCATCGGTGTATCGCAGCCGCAGTCCATTGAACTGTGCCTGATACCGCATACGCGGCCAGCACAAACATGACCAGCTCTATCGGATGTCGGTATTTCGGGTAAACGTAGCTGACGTAATAGGGGAGCGGATAGAGAGCCAGAACGACGACCAGTGAAAGCCCCTCGCTCCTTTCTCACTCAGTGCCAGCCCGACGCCCAAAATGGAGCAATCCAGAACGACAAGGATCGCTGCAAGCTGCGCTCGGTGAACTCGTGCGGATGGCTTCCGATGTATTCAAAAACTTCTTGCTGCTTTTGCTCAATGAAGCGCCGCTCGCCCATTTGTTGATATTGGAGCGTCTGGCCCAGCGGGTGAGATTCGAACCCCAGGTTGCCAAAATAGACTTCCGCCCAGAAATTACCGCGCACAAACCTGGGTGTATGAAACACGCGATAGTCGCGGATGAGCCAGGGCGAGATCGTCAGCCCAAGTACAACAACGAACAAAGTCGCCTGTCGCTACAAGTGAAAGCCACTCCTGTGTGCACGGAACCAAGACACAATTCAAAGGAAGGGAACTGGCGAAACCAAGGCAGGATTTACCAGGCAGTTTGCCGCCGCAACAGAGAGCGACACCCGCCCAGCGAAGGTAACTCCTCGAATCTTCCAGTGACAGGAAAAGAAAAAATTCTGCTGACAACAGTAGTGCTGAAAGACACGCGTCCCAGATCAGCAGCAGCATGGCGGAGTTTGGCAGGCACAGGGCCCAAAGCCACGCCGCCGTCGCCACGGTAACCCCGAACATTCTGTTTCCGATCAGGTAAACAAAAATCGATGTCAAGCCCGCGAAGAAAATGTTCAACCCGATTAGGAAGCTGATCGCAGTGGGCGAGCTCGTCCCTAACACGCGAAACACGAGTGCGACCATGTACGGATACGCCGGGGCTATCCAGGCCGTGAGTTGTGTCGCGTCGTACGGGGAAGTGAAGCCGCGACCCTGGACGATCGACTTCGCGACCGTCTCTTCCTCTGATCCGTACAGAAAGCCTGTCTGTGACATATGGTGAACCACCTGCCACGAAATAATTGATCTCAGCAGGATCGCCACCACGAAAATAGGTACTGGAGACCGGAACCGTATGCGTGTGTCCACCAGGTCTCGCGGTTTACGTGATAAGAAATCCGCCAACTGTTCTCCCTAAGCGCTTACACGTTGAACATTGTTCGACGCGAGTTCAACCCGAGTTTCCCACCGGGAAGGTCAACCATAACGTTGCGTGAATGGCTGGGGAATTACCAAAACAATTGCCAGTTTCATCCAGATTGTTGAAGTCGAACTTGCGCTGTATCCGGATTGCGACGGATTGCATCCAAAGGGCGCGAGTGAGGTCTCGACATGCAAGAAAATCAGTTGTCGATAACGTACGTTGGTGGTCCCACGGCCTTGTTGGAAATCAATGGGTTCCGGTTTCTGACCGACCCGACTTTTGATCTCCCTGGTGAGGACTACACCACGGGACCCATAACCCTTCACAAGCTCATCGGTCCTGCGATTAGTCCAGAGTCTCTCGCCGGCATTGATGCGGTCTTGCTCAGTCACGATCAGCACTTTGACAATCTTGACCACAAAGGCCGTGCCTTTCTGGCAAACGTATCCAAAGTCTTGACAACAGAAGTGGCCGCCGCTCGACTGGGAATGAATGCCCTCGGGTTGCCCAATTGGCAGAACGTAGATTTGCAGGCACCGGATGGGCAGATTATGCGTGTCACTGGAACGCCCGCGCAACATGGTCCGCGCGGTCGCGATCGCGGTCCAGTCACAGGCTTTGTCTTGTCCCCATTGAACCCGCCTTCGGAAGCATTCTATGTTTCCG
>Ga0126372_10000595_pt1 | contig 12940 bp, 10 predicted proteins | sample PanSoiMetaPlot_6_FD_92762 | JGI IMG/M metagenome (GOLD analysis project Ga0126372, IMG submission 92762) | Tropical forest soil microbial communities from Panama - MetaG Plot_6 | ecosystem: Environmental > Terrestrial > Soil > Tropical forest > Bulk soil | place: Panama | collected 2016-02-17
CAAGAGAATGCCTGGCTCGTGCTTGCAGCCCGCGCACTCGGCAAGCAGAACGTGAGCCTGACGGTGAATGGCGGCGGCCAACAAGGTCCGCTCTACCGCACGCTGTCGGAGGAGCAGCTTCAGACCAATCCCCTGACGGTGACCAACACCAGCGACGGCTCGCTTGATGCGGTCGTTTCGGTGAGCGGTGCGACAACTTCGCCGGAACCCGCCGCGGAGCATGGCTTCAAAATCGAGCGCAGTTTCCACACGCTCGACGGCGCCGACGCCGATCCGACCAAAGCGAAGCAGAACGATCGTTTCGTCGTGCTGCTCACCGTGACCGAGCCGCAGCCGCAATTCGCCCGCGTCGCGCTCACCGATTACGTGCCAGCGGGGTTCGAGATCGACAATCCGCATCTCGTGTCGTCGGGTGACACCGGCACACTCAGTTGGATCGAGAATGCGGGCTCGCCGGTCTACACCGAGTTCCGCGACGACCGCTTCACCGCGGCCTTCGAGCGGCGGAGCGGCGATCCCACCACCTACACGGTCGCCTATGTCGTGCGCGCCGTATCGCCCGGGCAGTACGTGCTGCCCCAAGCGGTGGTGGAGGACATGTACCAGCCTGACCGCTTCGGCCGCACCGGGACTGGGGAGGTCACGGTCGCACCGGCAAAATGAGGAACGATCCAAATGGCTCCTCTCCCCTTGGGGGAGAGGTTGGCGCGCAAAACCCCCTCCCCACAGCGGAGAGGGCGAGATGGCAACGCAGGGCGATTTACGCGGCACTCGGCGTGGTATGGATCGCCGCGGCGATTGCCGGAGCGGTGGCGGGGCTCTTACAGGCCTTTGGGCCTGCGCCACTCGGGCGCGATCTCGAAGTCTCGACGCTCGCGCTCGACCGGAACGGCAAGCTGCTGCGCGCCTATCTGACGAGCGAAGGCCGCTGGCGGCTTCCGGCGACGATGGACCAGGTCGATCCACGTTATCTCGACGCGCTCCTCACTTATGAGGACAAGCGCTTCTATCACCACCGCGGTGTCGATCCGCTGGCGATGACACGCGCAGCCTTTCAGCTCGTCACCCATGGGCGCATCGTCTCGGGCGGCTCGACGCTCACCATGCAGGTCGCGCGCCTCCTCGAGCCGCGCCAGGAGCGCTCGCTCGACGCGAAGCTCCGGCAGGCAGTCCGCGCGCTTCAGCTCGAACAGGCGCTGAGCAAAGACGAGATCCTAGGCCTTTATCTCACGCTCGCCCCTTACGGCGGCAACCTCGAAGGGATCAGGGCGGCCTCGCTCGCTTATTTCGGCAAGGAGGCGCGCCGGCTCACGCTCGGCGAAGCTGCTCTCCTCATCGCGCTGCCGCAGTCGCCCGAGTTCCGCCGCCCCGACCGCTTCCCCGCCGCGGCAAAGCGCGCCCGCGACCGTGTGCTCGATCGCATCGCGAGCCACGGGCTGTTCAGCAACGCCGAGATCGAGCGCGCAAAGAAGGAGCCAGTACCCGGCGCGCGTAAGCCGATGCCGCTGCTCGCGCCGCATGCTGCGGACCAGGCTGCGTCAGCCTCGCCCACCGAACGCGTCCTGCAATTGACCATCGACGGCGGTCTGCAGCGCACGCTCGAGACCCTCGCACACGATCGTGCCGTAGCGCTCGGCCCCTCCATGTCGGTGGCCATCGTGGTGGTCGCCAATGCAACCGGCGAGGTCTTGGCGCGTGTCGCCTCCCCCGATTATTTCGACGAGCGACGGGCAGGCCAAGTGGATTTGACCGAAGCGGTGCGGTCCCCCGGCTCCGCGCTCAAGCCTTTTATCTATGGCCTCGGCTTCGAGGACGGGCTGATCCATCCAGAGACGCTGATCGAGGATAGGCCAATCCGCTACGGCGGCTATCACCCTGAGAATTTCGACCTGACCTTCCAGGGCACGGTCACGGTGCGCCGCGCGCTGCAACAGTCGCTCAACGTTCCGGCGGTGGCGGTGTTGCAAGAGGTCGGCCCAAGCCGGCTCATCGCGCGGTTGGCTCAAGCTGGCGCGCCCCTCGTGCTGCCCAAGCGTGAGGTGGCGCCAGGGCTTGCGCTCGGTCTTGGCGGCGTGGGCGTGAGACTCACCGATCTCACCATGCTTTATGCAGGACTTGCGCGGCAAGGGACGGTTGCCCCGCTCGTCGAGCGTTTTGGCGCGCCCCCGTCGCCGCCGAAACGTCTGATCGAGCCGGTTGCCGCCTGGTATGTAGCGAGCGTGCTGATCGGAACGCCGCCGCCTGAAAACGCCGCAGGCGGCCGCATCGCCTTCAAGACCGGGACGAGCTACGGCTATCGCGACGCCTGGGCTGTGGGCTTCGACGGCAAGCGTACCATCGGAGTGTGGGCCGGGCGCCCCGATGGCGCACCGGTCCCCGGGCTTGCCGGACGCGTCACCGCCGCGCCTATCCTGTTCGATGCATTTGCGCGCCTCGGTCAGCAATTTGAGCAGCTCCCGCCGGCGCCCAAGGGTGTGCTGATCGCGAGTACCGCCAAGCTTCCGCCGCCGCTGCAGCGCTTTGCCCCGCGCGAGGCGGCGGGAGAGGCGATGCCACCAAAAGTGCACATCGTGTTTCCGCCGGACGGTGCGAGCCTCGAATTGTCGGCCGCCAAAGGCGCTGCTCCCGATCCTATCGCCATCAAGATCACCGGCGGTACGCCCCCGCTCAATGTGTTGCTCAATGGTATGCCCATCCCCGCGAAGAGATCGGCGCGGACATTGTTCTTCGAGCCGGATGGTCCTGGCTTTGTGCGTTTGACGGTGACTGACGCGACCGGCGCGGTGGACAGCGTCGTGGTGCGCCTACAATAGCGGGATGGCGCCGTCCGCACTGAAGTCTCTTGCCGTGCCGCTTAGCATCGAGCCGATGGAGGCAAAGCTCGTTGCAGTGCTGCCCGAAGATCCTGGCTGGCAGTTCGAACCGAAATGGGATGGCTTCCGCTGTCTCGCGTTCCGGGCACGTGCTCAGGTCGATCTCAGGGCGAAGTCGGGTAAGCCGCTCGCGCGCTATTTCCCTGAAGTGGTGGCGATGCTGAAAGGTCTTCGCCAGCCGCAATTCGTCGTCGACGGCGAGCTCGCCATCCCGATCGACGGCACGCTGTCCTTCGACGCCCTACAGATGCGCATCCACCCGGCCGAAAGTCGTATTAAGAAGCTCGCGGTCGAGACGCCGGCCGCGCTCATCCTGTTCGACATGCTGCTTGATGCCAAAGACAAGAGCCTGATCGATTTGCCGCTTACCAAGCGACGTGCCGCACTCGAAACCTTCTACAAGGCTGCCGGCAAGGTCGAAGGACTGAAGCTCTCGCCCTGTACGCTGGACCGCGAGAAGGCGCAGGCCTGGCTCGAAGAGCGCCAAGCCTCCCTCGACGGCGTCGTCGCCAAGCGCGTCGATGGCCCATACCTACCCGGCGAGCGCGCCATGCTCAAAGTCAAGCGCCTACGCACCGCCGATTGCGTGGTCGGCGGCTTCCGCTACGCCTCTGGCAGCCGCAAGGTCGGCTCCCTCCTGCTCGGTCTCTACAACGACGAGGGCAAGCTCGACCATGTCGGCTTCACCTCGACCATTTCGAACGCAGAGCGCCCGGCGCTGACCAAGAAACTCGAGGCGCTCGTGGAACCTCCTGGTTTCACCGGCAAGGCGCCGGGAGGCCCGAGCCGCTGGAGCACCGAGCGCAGCGGCGAGTGGGAACCGGTCAAACCAAAGGTCGTCGTCGAAGTACGCTACGACCATGTGACCGGCGATCGCTTTCGCCACGGCACCAAGCTCATCCGCTTCCGCCCCGACAAGGCGCCGCGGCAATGCACCTTCGAGCAGCTCACACCCGAGACGCTCCCCACAAATTTCGATGTTTTGCTCAAGTAAGAGCACGGTATCGCCAAGCCTAGGCCCGATTGCGCACTTTCGTTTTCGCGCTCGCCACACCTGCGCTTGCCGCTGGCCAATTCTATGTGGCACAAGACCCGGCAACCAAGCAGTGCCAGGTGATGAATCAGAAGCACCACAATGAGGCAGGTCGGCAGCGGAGCCTACAAGAGCCAAGCCGAGGCCGAGCAGGCTATCCAAAGCCTCAACGAGTGTAACGGCTAGGTCTTCATGCAAATTGGACGTATGATTACGAAGAATTAGTCCGGCTCGGCCGCTAACCAACTTTCCAGCTTCATCAGGACGTTATCATAGGACCGCCAATCGCAAGCGTGGGCCCTTTGCGACGGGAAACGCGCCGCATCAACCGCAGCCGCGACACTCTTGCCACCCAGCTCGGCACGGAGTCCTTCAAGACGAAGTCCGCCGCCGAGACCGCCCCCAAAGGTATGTCGTCCTCAAGCACTTTGGGGCGGTCTTTTCATTGCAGCTCAGAAATGTTCGAGTAGCCGCAAGCGATCGCCGACGCTGCCGATCAATTTGCCGACGCTTCGTTGGCCGTTGGGAACAGGCGATAGCGGCGCGGACGAAAAGCGATCTCTCGCGCAAGCTCCAGCCTTAGATCCGCTGGAAGTTCGATTTCGACGCGGCTGCCGTTTTGCCCAACCGACAACTCGACGCGCCGGGCCCCCGCGTGCCTCCGATGTGTCAAAATCGTCCCCCACAGCGCGCGCGCCGGATCGGCCACGATCTCCACATCGTGGGGACGCAGGAAGAGCTGGGCGGGGCCGTTGGGAAGGTTGCCTTGAGGCAGGCCAATTGGCCTCGAATCGAGCCAGACCTTGCCCTTTTCCAGGCGAACAGGAAGCGAGCTCGACTCGCCGATGAAGGAAAATACAAAGGGCGAGTTCGGCTGGTCGTAGATTTCATCAGGCGTCCCGATCTGCTCGATTTTGCCGTCGCGCATCACTACGATGCGGTCGGCGAGCTCGAGCGCCTCCTCCTGGTCGTGGGTGACAAACACCGTGGTGTGGCCGGTCTTATTGTGAATCTCGAGGAGCCAGCGGCGAAGCTCACGGCGTACTTTTGCGTCGAGCGCGCCGAAGGGCTCGTCGAGCAGGAGCAGGCGCGGCTCGATGGCTAGCGCCCGTGCAAACGCCACGCGCTGACGCTGGCCGCCGGAAAGTTGCGAGGGGAAGCGCTTCTCAAGCCCCGACAGTTGCACGAAATCGAGGAGCTCGAGCGCGCGGCGTTTGATCTCCTTCCGGCTTGGGCGCCGGTCGTGCGGCCGCACGCGCAAGCCGAAGCCGATATTCTCGAGCACCGTCATGTGGCGGAACAGCGCGTAGTTCTGGAACACGAGCCCGACATTGCGCTCCTGCACGGTGAGCTGGAGCGCATCCTCGCCGTCGAACAGCACGCGGCCTGAGGTGGGAAGATCGAGCCCGGCGAGAATGCGGAGCAGAGTAGTCTTGCCGGAGCCTGATGGCCCGAGCAACGCCACCAGCTCTCCTGCGGCAATATCGAGAGAGACCCCGTGCAGGGCCGGGGTCATGCCGAAAAGCCTGACGACGTTTTCGACCGATACGTCCACGATCTTGTCCCGTGACGCTGCCGCTTGCACGCGATCCAACGCTGCGGCCGGGTAATTCACCTCATTTGTGACCCGAGCGTCCATGGTTTTCTCTTTTAGCGGGGCGGAGGCTTAGTGGCGGCGGGAGGCGGCGATCTGGTCGGCGTAGCGCCATTCCAGCCCGACTTTGATGACCAGCGTCACAAGGGCGAGCAGCGCCAGCAAGGACGCGACGGCGAAGGCCGCGGCGAAATTGTATTCGTTATAAAGAATCTCGACGTGCAGAGGCATGGTGTTGGTCTTGCCCCTGATGTGGCCTGACACCACCGACACGGCGCCGAACTCGCCCATGGCGCGGGCGTTGCACAGCACGACACCATAAAGCAGCGCCCAGCGGATATTCGGCAACGTTACCTTGAAGAAGGTCTTCCAGCCGCTCGCCCCGAGCGACAACGCGGCCTCTTCGTCCTGGGTTCCTTGCTCCTGCATGAGCGGCACGAGCTCGCGGGCGACGAAGGGAAAGGTCACAAAAATGGTGGCGAGCACGATGCCTGGAACGGCGAAAATGATCTGTATGCCCTCGCTCTTGAGAAATGAGCCGAAATAGCCTTGGGCCCCGAACAAGAGCACATAGATCAAACCTGAAATCACCGGCGAGACCGAGAAGGGAAGGTCGATCAGCGTGTTGAGGATGCTCTTGCCTGGGAACTCGAACTTGGCGATCGCCCAGGAGGCCGCCAGACCGAAGACGACATTGGCCGGAACTGCGATCGCCGCCACGAGCAGGGTGAGCTTGATGGCGGCGAGCGCGTCTGGCTCGACGAGAGCGGTGAAATAGATCCCCACGCCTTTGCGCAGCGCCTCGTAGAACACCGCCGCTAGCGGCAATAGCAGGAACAGAACGAGGAAGGCCACCGAAACGAGAATTAGCGCGATACGAACCGCGGGCTTCTCGGTCGTGACGCTTGGTCCTCGCATCGAGAGGACGAATTTCGGGGTGAATGCGACATCGGTCATTGGCCAAACCTTCGCCGGCTATAGGCTTGCACGAGGTGGACAAAGAATAAGATGCCGAAGGAAATGATCAGCATGGCGGCGCCGATGGCTGCGGCCTGGGCGTAGCCGAACTCTTCCAGCCTGATGATGATGAGAAGGGGCGCGATCTCAGAGTAGAATGGCATGTTGCCAGCGATGAAGATCACCGAGCCGTACTCGCCGACTGCGCGGGCTAGCGCGAGCGCGAAACCGGTGAGGATCGCGGGCATCAGGGTTGGCAGCATTACGCGGAACACAGTCTGCCTGCGATTAGCTCCAAGCGTCGCCGAAGCCTCTTCGAGCTCGCGGTCGAATTCCTCGAGCACCGGCTGCACCGTGCGCACCACGAAGGGCAGCCCGATAAAGATCAGTGCAATGGCGATGCCAAGCCGTGTGTAGGCGATCTTGATGCCGAACGGTTCGAACAGGCTGCCGATCCAGCCATTGGGCGCGTAAATCGCCGTGAGCGCAATGCCGGCGACGGCGGTCGGGAGCGCGAAAGGCAAATCGACGAAGGCGTCCAGCAGGCGGCGTCCAGGGAATCTGTAGCGGACCAGGACCCAGGCGATGATCACGCCAAAGACGGCGTTGACGGTCGCCGCGAACAAGGAGATGAAGAAGCTGAGGTCGAGCGCGGCGAGCGTGCGGGGGCCGGTTACGACCTCCCAGAACCCCTCAAATCCGAGCGTCGCCGACTTGAGCACAAGCGCGGCGAGCGGGATGAGAACGATGAGGCTGAGATAGGTTAAGGTGAAGCCGAGCGCCAACCCGAAACCCGGGATGGCGCTCGGCCGCTTCAACGCTAGGCCGCGGGCGCCGGCCATTGGCGTCGACTCAGTTCGTCGATTTGGGCTGATAGACCTGGTCGAAGATGCCGCCCTCGTCGAAATGCTTGGGTTGCGCTTTCGCCCAGCCGCCGAATAGCGGATCGTCGATCGACACGAGCTTCACGTTGGGGAAGCGCGCGAGGTCCTTCGGATCTGCTGATTTGGGATCGGACGGGCGGTAGTAATTATGAGCGATGATCTTCTGCGCTTCCGGCGAATAGATGAAGTTCAGATAAGCCTCGGCCACCTTCCGCGTACCCTTGGCATCGACCACCTCGTCGACCACGGCGACGGGAGGCTCTGCCTTGATCGAGAGAGAGGGCACGACGATCTCGAACTTGTCGGCGCCAAGCTCGTCAAGCGCGAGGAAGGCCTCGTTCTCCCAGGCGAGCAGCACATCGCCGATGCCGCGCTGGGCGAAAGTCGTGGTTGAGCCGCGTGCGCCGGTGTCGAGCACAGGCACGTTGGCATAGAGCTTCTTGATGAACTCCTTGTCCTTGTCCTCGCTGTGGCCGTATTTGTTGTCGGCGTAAGCCCAGGCCGCGAGATAGTTCCAGCGGGCGCCGCCGGAGGTCTTAGGATTCGGCGTGATCACCTGGATTCCATCCTTCGCTAGGTCGTCCCAATCCTTGATGTTCTTGGGATTGCCCTTGCGGACCAGGAAAACGATGGTCGAGGTATAGGGCGCCGAATTGTCTGGGAGGCGCTTCTGCCAGTCAGCCGTGATCTTCCCGGTCTTAACTATCGCGTCGATATCCCCCTGAAGGGCGAGCGTCACGACATCGGCCTGAAGTCCGTCGATCACGGCCCGGGCCTGCTTGCCTGAGCCGCCGTGGGATTGCTCGATGGTTACGTTGTCCCCGCTCTTGGCCTTCCAATCCTTGATGAAGGCCTCGTTCACCGCCTTGTAGAGCTCGCGGGTGGGATCGTAGGAGGCGTTGAGAAGGGTCGTATCAGCGAGCACGGCGCTCGCCGTCAGCGTACCCAGAATAAGTGCCGCGCCGGCGGCAAGGGTGCTTCGAACTCTCATAGAAGGGATCTCCTCTGTGATAACACCCGAAACTCTATCTGTTTGATCGTGTTTATCAAGGGGGGAGCGTACCATATTTTTCCCCCTCAGCAACCGGCCTCGCTACAGAACCTTTGCGCGGCGAAAATTGTTTCCCGGGTCGATCGTTCGGGCCGAATTTTGGGTGAGAAAAAGCCCTAGGAAACGGGCTCCATGGCTGCAGACTCAACGCCGCCCGAGCCCGCAATAGCGTCGGCGATGGTAGTGCGGTCGAGCACCGCCCGGGCGGAATTCGCAACACCCGCAAAGACATGCCTGATTTCGCAGTCCTCCTCGGTGCGGCAGTCGGCGCAGCGCCGGTAGGCGATGCGGCTTAAGCAGGGAAGTGGGGCGAGCGGACCGTCGAGGATGCGCAACACCTGCCCGAAAGTGATCTGGTCGGCCGGCATGAGGAGAGCGTAGCCGCCGAGCTTGCCCCTGCGGCTCATCACGATGCCGTGGCGCTTCAGCTCAAGGAGGATCTGCTCGAGGAATTTGCGCGGGATTCTCTCTTTGCCCGCGATCTCGCCGATCATCATGGAGTCGCCCGCACGGGCGAGGGCCACGAGGGCGCGGAGAGCATATTTTGCCTTTTGCGAAATCACCTCGGAAGGCCAAAACCCTATCTGCTATGTCGGGTAGATAGCTGCTTCGCCCCGGCAAATCAATGTGGCACGGGTGCCTTGCTCCAAGTCCGAGCCCTTGACGAAAGCGCCCGCGTTGCCCAACAAACGGATACGGCAGGACGCGCAGGACGCCGCGTGAGAAAAAATTGCCCAAAAAGCTGTATATCAAGACCTTCGGCTGCCAGATGAATGCCTACGACTCCGAGCGCATGGCCGAGGCGCTCGAGCCGCAAGGCTACGCGCTGACGCAAGACCTGGCCGAGGCCGATCTTGTCATCCTCAACACGTGCCACATCAGGGAAAAGGCCGCCGAGAAGGTTTATTCCGAGCTCGGCCGGGTGCGGATTCAGAAGGAGCAGCGCAAAGGCAAGGGCCTCGAAACCCTGATCGCGGTCGCGGGCTGCGTCGCCCAAGCGGAAGGCTATGAGATCATTGCCCGGGCCCCGGTAGTCGATATCGTCATCGGCCCGCAGAGCTATCATCGCCTGGCCGAACTTGTTACAGAGGCATCGGGCACCGGTATCGACATCGTCGCGACAGAGTTTCCTGCCGAGGACAAGTTCGCCCATCTGCCTGAGCGATCCAAGGCAAGCGGGAGGGTCTCCGCCTTCCTCACCGTGCAGGAGGGTTGCGATAAGTTCTGCACCTTCTGCGTGGTGCCTTACACGCGCGGCGCAGAGCTCTCGCGGACGCCCACCGAGATCATCGCAGAGGCGGAAAGCCTCGCCGCGACTGGCGTCCGCGAGATCACGCTGCTCGGGCAGAATGTAAACGCCTATCACGGCGAAGGGCCGGACGGCCGCACCTGGTCTCTTGCGAAACTGCTGAGGCAGCTCGGGGAGATTCCCTCCATCGACAGGCTGCGCTACACGACGAGCCACCCGCTTGACATGGACGACGAGCTCATCGCGCTGTTCGGCGAGGAGCCGAAACTGATGCCCTACCTCCACCTGCCCTTCCAGGCAGGTTCGGACCGCATCCTCAAGGCCATGAACCGCAAGCATAGCGCTGCCGAATACGAGGATCTGATTAGCAAAGTGCGGCAGGTCCGCCCCGACATTGCCCTTTCGACTGACATCATCGTGGGCTTCCCCGGCGAGACCGACGCGGACTTCGAGGAGACGCTCGCGCTGGCCACTCGCGCCCGCTTCGCCCAGGCCTTCGCTTTTAAATATAGCGCGCGGCCCGGAACGCCTGCGGCGAGCCTCGAAGGCCAGGTCTCGGAGGAGACGAAACGGGAGCGGCTGCATGTTTTGCAGGCTCTGCTCGACAAGGACCGGCATGAATTCGACCGGAAAACCGTCGGCGGGAGCCTTGAAATCCTGTTCGAAGGACGGGGTAGGAAACCAGGTCAGATCGCCGGGCGTTCTCCTTACCTACAGGCGGTTTACGTGGAGGGACCCGACGAGCTGATCGGCCAGATTGCCGCGGTTGACATCCTGGCTGCGAGCCCGAACAGTCTTACCGGTGTCATGAAATCGGGGTTTGAATGGCGCGAGCCAGTTCAGGCGGCCGTGTGACCAGCAAGGCCAGTATCAGAAAATCATCCTTGGCACGCGGGCGGGGAGCGGCGCTGAAGCGCTCCGCTCCCGCGCAAGTCAATGGCGGCGGCGAGCCTACCGTCGTGTTCTTCGACGACATCAGGCTCGTGCGCGACCTCCTTGGCGATTACGACGCCAATCTCGCCGTGCTCGAAGACCGCCTCGGCGTGGAGGCCGTGGTAAACGGCAATGCCGTCAGCCTGCGCGGACCCGAAGCATCTACCGCTACGGCGAAGTCGGTGCTTGAGCAGCTTTACAGCCGCCTGGCGCAAGGCGAGATGATCGGCGTCGGCGAGGTGGTCGGTGCCATCCGCCATGCTCGCTCTTACGAGCCAGCCGATGGTCTCGAACCAGGCGCCGATCTGCCCGAGGCGCAGCAGATCCGCACGCGGAAGCGTCTCATCACGGCGCGCACGCCAGCGCAAAGCGCTTATCTTGCATCGCTACAGCGTAACGACCTCGTCTTCTCCACAGGTCCAGCGGGTACCGGCAAAACTTATCTGGCAGTCGCCTTTGCCGCGGCCTGTCTTGAGAGCGGCCGGTGCGATCGGCTCATCCTCTCGCGCCCCGCGGTCGAGGCCGGCGAGCGACTCGGCTTCCTTCCCGGCGACATGCGCGAGAAGGTCGATCCTTACCTGCGCCCGCTCTACGACGCACTTTACGACGTGCTTCCGCCCGAACGGGTGGAGCGCGGCATCGCCACCGGAGTCATCGAAATCGCGCCGCTTGCCTTCATGCGCGGCCGCACGCTGTCGCACGCCATCATCATTCTCGACGAGGCGCAGAACTGCACGCCGATGCAGATCAAGATGTTCCTCACGCGACTCGGCGAGGAAAGCAAGATGATCGTCACTGGCGATCCGACCCAGGTCGACCTTCCGCCCGGCAAGGACTCAGGGCTGCTTGAGGCAATTGAGCTCCTGCAGGGCATCGACGAAATCGACCACATCGCCTTCACCAGGGCCGACGTGGTCCGCCGCGAGCTCGTGGGCAAGATCGTCGATGCCTACGAGCAGGCTCCGCTCCGTGGTGAGCGCGATGGCTGAGGGGGGCCCTAGACGCAAGGGCGCGGCGCGGGCCTCAAGCTTGAAGCTTGAGGTCGATGTGGTTCGCTATGCCGAGGTTTGGCGTGGCGCGATTGGCGACGCGATTGTTAAGCGAGCAGCGCGGGCGGCCTTTCTGACTGCTCCACCCCCGGCGCAAGGAAGCTACGAGATCACGATCCTTCTCACCAACGATGCTGAGATGCGGGACCTGAACCGCGAGTGGCGCGGCAAGGATGCGCCGACCAACGTTCTTGCGTTCCCCGCGGGCGATCACACCGGGCCTGGTCCGCTCGGCGACGTCGTGCTCGCCTATGAGACGGTCAGCGACGAAGCGCGCAACGTCGGCATCGCCTTTGCTGATCATGCTTCCCACCTCGTCATCCATGGCCTGCTCCACCTGCTCGGCTTCGATCACATAAACGACGATGAGGCCGAGTGGATGGAATCCCTGGAAAGGACTGCCCTCGCCAGGCTGGGCATTGCCGATCCTTACGCCGAGCAAGAGGCCACGCCTGCGGAGGTCTCACTATGAGCAATGCCCCGAGCCTCGAGAACGATCTTCCTCCGGAGGAGGCGCGGCCGGACGAAGAGGCCTCGTGGTTCGAGCGCCTGCTTCAGACCTTCGGCCTCGGCGAGGAGCCTGACCTCCGCGAGCTGATCGAGGACGCGCTCGCCCGTAGCAAGAGCGACACCTTGAGCACGCAGGAGCGGAGCATGCTCCGCCGCATCCTCCAATTCGGCACACTCACCGTCGAGGACGTGATGGTACCGCGCGCCGACATCATCGCAGTGGACGACGCGGTTAGCGTTGCCGAGTTGATGGACGTGTTCCGTCAGGCCGAGCATTCGCGGGTGCCCGTTTATCATGAGACGCTCGACGATCCGCGGGGCATGGTGCACATCCGTGATCTCATGTCGTGGATCACGTCGGAAGCGAAAGCGGACCAAGAAGGGACTCTCAATCTCGCCAAGGTCGATCTTGCCCGCAGCATCGCCTCGATCAACATCCTGCGGGAAATTCTATACGTACCCGGATCGATGTCGGTGCTCGACCTCCTGCTCAAAATGCAGACCACGCGACTCCATCTCGCCTTGGTGGTCGATGAATATGGCGGCACTGACGGGCTCGTCTCGATCGAGGATCTGGTCGAGGAGGTGGTCGGCGATATTGCCGACGAGCACGACGTCGAGGATGAGCCCCTTATAAAGTCGGACCCGCGGCTCGGGCTTGTCGCCGACGCGCGCACGCCGATCTCCGATCTCGAGAAGTATCTCGCACTCGAGCTTGCTTCCGAAGAGCAGGAGGAGGAGGTCGACACGCTTGGCGGTCTCGTCTTCGCGATCGCCGGACGCATTCCGGCGCGCGGCGAGCTCGTG
>Ga0126372_10000596_pt1 | contig 12935 bp, 12 predicted proteins | sample PanSoiMetaPlot_6_FD_92762 | JGI IMG/M metagenome (GOLD analysis project Ga0126372, IMG submission 92762) | Tropical forest soil microbial communities from Panama - MetaG Plot_6 | ecosystem: Environmental > Terrestrial > Soil > Tropical forest > Bulk soil | place: Panama | collected 2016-02-17
AGGCGGCGCAAGGCAACGCGATGGCAAATCGCTGCACGACCGCGCCTGCCGGGATCCGGTCAGCCATGCCCTGCTCCGGAGCCGCGGCGGCGCAGCCCACACCGCGCCTAAGGCATGGGTTGAAGCAAACTCGTGATGATGTCGACGATCAGTTCCAGAGACAAAAGGATACAGCCGGCCAGCGCGACTCGCATGATCATGTTGAGGCGATCAAGCGCTTTTTCGGTCGCATCGCGCTCGAGCTGCTGCTCGCGTCGCAGCGCGCGGATGTCTTGCGTGAGCGCCAACAGCGGATCCCTTCTGCCCGCCGGCTCGATCTTGCGGATATCACTCATGTGCGTTGCGCGCCAGCCGCCGCCACTCGACAGGCGGACCCCGCCATCAGATCGCGAGGTGGCCCCCATGCTGCAATCGAAAGCTTATTCCCAATCGCATCGCATACCAAATCACGACTTTCTGCCTCAGACCGTGACCGCAGCCATGAGCGTGGGTCAAGCTGTGATCGAGCCGCGTGTCAGCAAAAACCAAGTGCGCTGCGCAGCCTCGGCGACAACCCGCACCGGCATCGATCCACACCCTTGTGGGCGCGACCCGCCGCCGCTGCGCGTCGTCGAGCGCGGGAAGCACGCCGGCGCGGCGGAGCCGTGACACCCTGCCACCCGCCATCGTCAACTGCCATGCGCGAAAGCTTCCTGACAGCGTGCCGTGCCATGCCTTGGGGGACGAAGGAGACGGCGTCCGCCCGCAGTAGCGGGCATGCGTTGAAGGCCTTCGGGGAGGAAGCGGATGCGTAGTGAGCCAGGGTCGGTTCAAGACCTGCGCCGCGCCGGCAATTTGCCGATCGGTGTTGGCCTGATCGCACTGGCCGTTTGGCTCGCGATCAGCATGCTGTTGGTGGCCTTTCCCGGGATCGACATCGAGGTCAGTCGGCTGTTTTGTTCCGGCAAGCGCCTTTTCTCCGGCCAAGCCGTGGGCTGGGTGAAAGTCGTGCGCGGCGTCTTTGCCGCCATCTTCTTTGCATCGGTTGCCGCCACCTTGGCAGGGTTGGTGCTGACGCGGGGAGGGACGCGTCGGTGGTTGCGCCTGCGCTCTCTTCAATGGTGGTATTTGGCGATCTGCCTGGCCGTTGGCCCCGGCCTGGTTGCCAATGTCGGCTTCAAGAACCACTGGGGGCGGGCACGACCGAACGACATCGTCGAGTTTGGCGGCAAAAAGGCGTTTACACCGGCGTTGCTGCCGACCGACCAGTGCGACAGCAACTGCTCGTTTATCAGCGGCGAAGCAGCTGCCGCGTTCGTGCCTTTTTACGCCCTGGGGGTTGTATGTCCGCAATGGGCTGGCCTGTTGTTCGCCGCCGGAACGGTGTCGGGGCTGACGGCGGGCCTGGTCCGCGTATCGCAGGGCGGGCACTTTTTGAGCGATGTCGTCTTTGCCGGCCTGTTCATGCCTCTGACCGTGTTTGTCATTCACCTGGCAGGTTTTCGACCGCGGCCGGCCAGCGAGCGCGCAGGCGCCGAGCCGAGATGTGTTCCGGATGGCGCTGCGGAACCGTTGAGTGGCCCGAGCAAAGCAATCGCGCCGTCGCGGCGCCTGGCTGCCGTGCGGCACCTGCGTCGCGCCCGGCTCGGGGAGAGGAGCTGACAGGCGTCGATGGCGCAGGATGACCCAAAAGCGTCCAACGGTTGGGCACACCCGTGGGGACGGCAAGCCGCAGAGACGCGCGTACCGCAGCTGTCCGTAATCGTGCCGACCTTTAACGAGCGCGACAACGTTGCGCTGTTGGTGGCCCGCCTGGCCGCGGCCTTGCCGCACGCCGCGTGGGAGGTGATCTTCGTCGATGACAACAGCCCGGACGGCACGGCGGCGGCGGCCCGCCGACTTGCGCAGACGGATCCGCGCGTGCGCTGCTTGCGACGCATCGGACGGCGCGGTCTCGCCGGCGCCTGCATCGAGGGGTTACTGGCATCATCGGCGCTCGCCGTGGCCATCATGGACGGCGACTTGCAGCATGACGAGACGCAGCTCCCAACCATGCTGACGGCCATCGAACGGGGCGCGGATTTGGTGGTCGGCACGCGCTTTGCGTGTGGCAGTGATGCGGTGGGAGGCTTGTCGCGCGTGCGGCAGTTGGGCACTCGGCTTGCCACCATGACCGCCAGGCGCCTGCTTGGCGTGCAACTGAGTGATCCCCTGAGCGGATTTTTCATGATCCGACGCGACGTGTTTGAGGCGGTCGCACCCCGCCTGTCAACGCAGGGCTTCAAGCTGCTGCTCGATATTGTCGTCTCTTGCCGCGAGCCGCTCGAGATCGTGGAACTGCCGTGCGAGTTCCGGGCCCGCCGCCATGGCCACTCAAAGCTCGACACGCTGGTGGTGTTCGAGTTCCTGGGGTTGCTGGTGGCCAAGCTGTCGGGCGATTGGCTCTCGATCCGGTTTGTTGGCTTTGCCTTGGTCGGTGCCACCGGCCTCGTTGTTCACCTGTGGGCATTGCAGCAGGCACTCTATTTCGGCCTGGCCTTCGATTGGGCTCAAACCACCGCCGCCTACCTTGCGATGACCTCGAATTTTGTGCTGAACAACCAACTAACCTACCGCGACCGAAGGCTGAAGGGGTGGGCAGCGGTCGGAGGGCTGTTGACGTTCTACCTGGTGTGCAGTGTCGGTACCGTGGCCAACGTCGGGGTTGCCAACTGGATCTACGGCAGCCGCCCGAGTTGGTGGCTCGCCGGCACGGCCGGAGCGGTAATGGGCCTCGTCTTTAATTATGCGGCGAGCTCCGTGCTCACGTGGCAGCGAGGCTGAGCCGGCCCTTACGACCGGACCAATTGCGCCGCCGCCCCGGTGCCACTCACTCCACGCTTGCGGGTGGCGGCGTCACCGGACCCGCTTCATGCGGGCGTCGACACCCCAGCGCAGCCGGATCCGCGAACCAGACGGCGTCGTTGCCGCTGCGGGTCATCAGCTGCAAACCCGCAAGGCGATCGGACTCCTTGGCGTTGCCAAACACCCACGTCCTCCCCGCGCACAGAGCCGCTTCGAGCTGCGATGGGCGCAGCAACAGCCGGCGCCCACGGTCAAGGTCGAATTTGGCAGCTTCGTAGAGTTCCTTGCGCCAGTTGTCCTGGCGCTCGATGGATGCGGCATCCCAGCCATCGACCACCAGGATTGGTTGATCGGAGCGCAAATAGAACCCCAAGCTGAACGGGTAGCGCGAAATTGCTAGCAGTTGGTCGTCGGCGCGAACCTGCGACCGAACCTCAGGCGGCAGCCGTTCGATGCTTTTGTGCTGAAACAGGGCATAACCCACCATGCCAAACAAGCAAACAACGGCGGCAAGGCTTGCATTTGCCAGGGCGTTAATGCGGCTTCCAATCCAGGTGCCCGCATGGCTCGCTATCCCTAGCGCAACCAGGGCGGCAAGCGCTGGGGTTGCCGGTAGCACGTAGCCCGCGAGTTTGGATCTCGGAATCGAAAAAAAGATCAGCGTCGCTGCGAGCCAGATCCAAAACAACAGCCGTATATCCGAGGTCACCTTGTTTTCGTGCTTGCGGCGAAACGTCCATGGCAGAAACAGGCACCATGGCAGCGTGATGACGATGAATAGCGGCGCATAAAACCAGAACGGCTGCTTGCCGTTGAATTTCGCGGTCAGATAGCGCTCGAAATGATGATGGATAAAGAAATACTGCAGAAAGCCTGGGTATCTGAGCTCGGTCAATAGGAACCACGGCACGGCAATCAATGCGAACAGCACCACCCCAGGCCACCAAACGAGGCGCAAGATGAGGCGCAGCTCACCCACCGCTGCCAACCAGATGCCGATCACCAGCACCGGGATGGCGATGGCGATCAGCCCTTTGGCGAGCACGCCCAGCGCCGCCAAGGCGTAGGCCGCAGCAAGCGTCGGCCGCCGCAAGCTTTGCTGATGTCTGAACGCGAGTACCACGTGAGCAGAGCAAAGCAGGGTGCCCGTTATGGTGGCCGCCACCAGCATATCGAGATTGGCGAATTGTGCCCCGGCAAAGAAAAACGGCGTGGTGGCGAGGACCAGCAGGGCTGTCCGCGCCGTGGTCCGGTCAGCCCATCGCTCAAGGAACACGAACAGCCCAACGGCCGCACCGGTGGCCGCCAGCAGGCTTGGCAAACGGGCCGACCATTCGTTGTGACCCAACGTCGAGATGGCACCGGCCGCAAGCCAATAGAACAGCGGCGGCTTGTGAAAGAAGGGCAGCGTATCGAGCGTTGGAATAAGCCAGTTGCCCGACCGCACCATTTCCCAGGCCACGCCGACGTAGCGGCCTTCGTCCGGCAGGGTCAGGGGACGCATCCAGGCGGTCGCTGCCAGCCAGGCATAAACCAGGAATGCAACGGCAGCGACCGTCTGCCACGGCAATAGGTCGAGAGCGCCGCGTTTGGCGCTCATTCCCCATGTCACTGCCTGTTTACTCGCTACCATTGACGCTTCGCTGCAAGGCGAGCGTCCGCGGACCGCACTTCGCCCTTGCTAGCCATGGCAGCAGTTGCTTACAGGAAGCTGTCTTCGCTCGGGCATTGTCTGCGCCCGAGCCAGCGCGGCTGTCTAAGTTGCCGCACTTGACAAACATAGGTTTTACTCATGCGCCTGCTCCTTCTCGAGGACAATGCACGCCTACAGGCTGTCGTCAGCGATAGTCTGCGTACAAATGAATATCTTGTAGATGCGGTAGGTACCATAGCGTCTTTCCGAAGCGCGATTGCCTTGGTCCGCTATGACCTGTTTATCATCGACCTTGGCCTTCCTGATGGCGACGGTCTTGCGCTCATTCGTGAGCTGCGCGCCGGTGGCTGCGAGGCACCGATCCTGGTCATCACCGCGCAAGCCGCGATTGACGCCCGGGTCAGTGGACTGGAGGGCGGTGCCGACGACTATCTGGTCAAACCATTCCATCAGGCCGAATTGCTGGCGCGCATTCGCGCGCTGTTGCGCCGGCCTCAGTCGCTGCGCACGCCAATGATAGAGGTCGGATCTCTCAAGGTCGACTCCGAAACGGGGGAAGCGCGGGTCAAGGAGCACGTGCTGGATTTACGCTTGCGCGAGCGGCGACTGTTGATCCTGCTGGCGCGCCGGGCCGGAAGCGTGGTCGCCAAATCGGTGATCGAAGCGGCCCTGACGGATTTCGAGCACACCTTATCCGGCAATGCCATCGAAGTGATCGTCTATCGGCTGCGCAAGGCCCTGGACGACAAGGCAAGCGGCGTCACCATTGTGACCGTGCGGGGTGTTGGCTACGTTTTGAGGGAAACGCAGGCATGAGCGATGCAACCAGCGCCAACCGCCCCAGCCTTGCCAGACGCATATCCCTGCAGGTGGGTTTGATCGCTCTTGTCACCAGCGTCATCCAGCTGACGGTGGTCATTGGCCACAACTACTTCGACTATGAAGACCTGTCCCTGGCCCATGTCCGGCGCGAAGCCCAATCGCTGAGCAAGGGCCTGTCGGCGGCGGCCAGCGGACTTTCCTTCACCCTGCCCGCCGGCGCCGCGCACTATCGCAATCAATACCGGTCACGCTATGCCTTTCGCGTGCTCGATAGCACGGGACACGTGATCGCCGCCGAGCAACCGTCGCTATTGGAAAAGGTATCGCCGTACCGCCCCGACAACGGCGCGGCGATGCCCGGCATCTGGTTTCGGAAGCTCGACGACAAGCATCGCTTCTATTTCGCTGGTGGGCATCGATTTGGGGTCGGCGGCGACGATGTGATGATCGAGATCGCGACCTTGGGCGACCCGGCGGGGATCCACTGGTGGTTCTTGGCCTACGAGTCGCTGGAAGATTTCTGGTTGCCAATCCTGCCGTTTGCGCTGTTGATCCCGATCATGACTTTATTTGTCGTGCGTCGCGCGCTCGACTTTTTGACGCGTGCGGCACGTCAGGCGGAAGCCATCGATCCGGCTTACCCGAGACAGCAATTGGAGCTCGACGATGTTCCGAGCGAAGCCGGGGCATTTGCCGTCGCCATCAATCGTCTGTTGGAACGCGTCAGCGAGCTCGTTCGCTCCAAGCAAATTCTCATGGCCAGCGCCGCCCATCAGCTGCGAACACCGCTTGCCGCAATGTTGCTCGAACTTGAAAAGGTCAAGGATGGACGGGCGAGAGAGATCGAGAAGGACGTCACCAATTTGTCGCAGACCGTTGACCGGCTTTTGACCCTGGTACGTCTGGAGGCCAGCGAGTCGCCCGACTTTGTCGATTTCAACATCGGCGCAGTTGCGGAGGATGCGGTGCGCGGGCTACGCGGATGGGCCGAGGCGCAGCATCACCCAATTCAGATTTTGACACGCGAGCCCGGTAACCTGTTCGGCGATCCTGTTGCGGTGCGCGAGGCCCTGGTCAATCTGGTCGAGAACGCCGTAAAGCACACACCGGCAGGTACCGCCATCCGGATTACTGCGGGGCCCGGTCGCAGTGCCACGGTGGAGGATGGCGGGCCTGGCATTTTGCCCGGACGGTCAGAAGATCTATTTCGTCCGTTCCGTAAAGGCAACGGCTCGACGCGAGGGGTTGGGCTGGGCCTCGCCATTGTTCGGCAAGCCGTTGAGCTGCACGGCGGTTCTGTCGAGATCAAAACGTCGCCGCTGGGCGGGGCAATGTTTTGCGTCGAATTCGGCTAGCTCGCGGCGAACCGCCGCCGGCCCCCGCCGACGTCGGCGGTGAAGTGGGCACCCCTCTACCATCGACGCCCGGTGCCGGGTGCACCAGCCAAAAGGCCTCCGCTCGGAAAGGAGCGGAGGCCTCAAGGTGGAGATCGGCTCGGCCATCTACGTCGTACGTACCGAGCTCTTATTGTCAGAACCCTTCGGCTCTGTGTTTGCCATTGTAGCTGATTCGCGAGCTTCAACTTGCCGATACGACGCAAGGCGGATCATGCGATGCCGGAGCGGCAAGACACATGATGCTGGTGCCACCAAAAGCGCCAATTGCCGGCCACGCTGGTGCCGGCCGCATCGATCACGACGGCCCATTCGTGAGCGTCTCACCGCGCTCAACTGGTGTGCTCGCCCAGATGCTGCGGCTCACGTTTCCACGACTGGAAACGCGCCGGTGGCCACGATCCCAGCCGCACCGATTTCGAAGACCTCCGTGGTGAGCGGATAGGGCGAGTTCGTAAACTCCCTGACCACCACTCCGCCGATACGGTGAACGAAGTCACGGTGCTGCGCCCCCCACAAATAAAGGAAATCGCGATCGGGGATGACGGCAAAGAGCGGCCAGCCTAGAGTGGGCGACACGACCTCCCGCAGGTTCGGTGCCAGGATCAGGGCCGCCTTGCACGCCAGATCGGTCTCGATGATGCCGAGCCGCACTCCGCCAATATCCGTGTGCGCCACCTTTGCCGCGGCCAGCGCAGCCGCGAGATTGGCCGACGCCGTTGTCTCAAGCTGGGCGAGCGATATGTTCCAGCCGTCGAGCATCGATTGGGTGATCCAGGTGATTGTCTCCGGCGAGGCATCCAAGGTGTAGACCACCGGCACCCGGTCGACCTGCTTGGAGAGCGGAGTGCGCAGATCGGACGGCTCGACATGGTCAGATGGCTCCAAGGCGAACAGGATGGAGGGCTGCGCCTCAGGCCAGGGCCGGCTCTCGAACCGACTGCCGAGCACGGCGTCGACGAAAGAGGCGATCCGGGACTGATTGCGGTCACGGTTGTAAGCCCGCGCAAGGTTGTCGAGCGACACCCAAAGCTTCCCTCCCTGGTGCTCAATGCGGTACCGAGCGGACTCATGATCGAAGCTGAACGACACGCCCCGCCGCGTCAGCTCCCGCTCAAAGAGCACCGATACGAGCTGGGACATAGATGAGCCTCTACCAGTTGGGGGCACAGCATGACGTTGCAGAGCACGTTGCAAGCACGGGTGCCCACCGCGCTGCTTACTTCGCCTGCACGATCTGATTTGATACCGCCCGATCGCGCTAGCCTGGCGTGTGGCATAGCATATGATTGCAGCGCGCATTGGTCAGCCTTCCCTAAAGTAGCCACCGAGCGCCGTAGTTACCGTCGGCGTGTGACCCAATGCTGCAATCGCGACTTCGGTCGCCACACGTTAGGACAGGCAATGACGGAACCAGAATTGCGCGAGCTGTTGTTGCAGGAAACTCTCGGTTGGGCGGAAAGGCCGCCAGCCGAGATCGTTGCTGAGCTTGCAAAGCCGCAGACCCATCAACGGGGTACCGGCGACGCCTGGCACGAAATTGAAGTGACGCTACTCGAAGCCACCGACGACTACATCCACGTCAAGACCAGCATACACGATGGCAGCCTGGTGTGGGCTCTCAAGCCAATAACGTCGAGCTTCCTCATTTATCGCGACGGGCGCATCGAGCTTTGATTGTCGCTCAAAGACGCGAGGCACGCACCGCCCGCACGCGTCCGCCCAGTGGACATGCTCAACCGCAGCGCCATCTACGCAAATAATGTGGGCGGCGGGCTGCCTCTCGCTTCATTGCCAAGCGGAGGCGACAGCGGCGATGCTCTATAGATCTTTGCCATGGGTCGTGTCAGCCTCGACGCCAGGAGTACCCAGATTTTGACGAGCGTAGGTGTGTGCAGTGACTGAACCCAGGCCCCAGGTCAGCGTTGCCGTCGCCACGCCTTGGAGTCCCCTGCTCGTGCCGGCGTTTCGCGCGGTCTGGATCGCCGTTCTCATCACCAACATCGGCGGCTGGGTCGCGAGTGTCGCCACAGCCTGGCTGATGACCAGCCTCGATCCGTCGCCATTGACGGTTTCCTTGGTCAGCGTGGCCAGCAATTTTCCATTGTTCCTGTTCGCCTTACCAGCGGGTGCCCTTGCCGACATCGTCGACCGCCGCGCCCTCCTGATCCTCGCCCAGGTTTTCATGCTGGCGCTGACGGTCCTACTGCTGGTTCTAACCGTGAGCGGAATGATTGCGCCGCTGACGCTCTTAATGTTGATTTTCCTGATCGAGGCCGGCACCGCCTTTGAGACACCAGCCTATCTCGCCCTGCTGCCCGGTCTCGTCCCGCGCCAGCAACTGCAACCGGCCCTCGCCCTCAACGGCGTCGGCATCAACATCTCCCGCATTGTCGGTCCCGCGCTCGGTGGCCTGGTGATCGGCACGCTCGGGGTGGCGGCGGCCTTGCTGATCAACGCCTTGAGTTTCACCGCAGTCATCTTCACCTACGCGCGATTGGCACCAACGCCACCGGAGAGCTGCTTGCCGGCGGAGCGGTTCGTTTCCGCCATGCGCACCGGGCTCCGCTTCGCCCGCGAGTCAACCGAACTCAAGGCGAGCTTGGTGCGTGCCACCGCCTATTTCCTGTTTGCAAGTGCCTATCTGGCGCTCCTGCCTTTGATTGCCCGCCAACAGCTCGATGCGGGCGCCTGGGGCTTCGGCGTGCTGTTCGGCTGCCACGGTGCCGGGGCGGTGGTCGGCGCGTTTCTGCTTCCCTACGTGCGTTCGCGCCTCGGCGCCAACGAGCTGATGGTAGGCGGCGGCGTTGTGGTCGGCATCATGACGGCGCTGCTTGCGGTCACCACGCACATCATCGTCGCGCTACCGATCGTGCTGTTCATGGGCATCGGGTCGCTGCTGATCATGTCGAGCTTGATGCTGTCTGCACAACTGGCGCTCCCCGCATGGGTCAAGGCACGCGGCCTCGCCGTTGCCCAGATGGTCTTTAGCGGCGCACTCAGCTTCGGTAGCCTTGTGTGGGGCATCGTCGGGGACCGACTTGGGATTGCATCGACGCTCGTACTTGCCGCGGCTGGGTTGGCGTGCGCCAGTCTGCTGGTGCGGCCATGGCGACTGGGTCAGGAAAACGTCGATCGCACGCCGTCACAACACTGGCCCGATCCGATCGTTGCCGGCAATATTCCCGGCGATAGCGGTCCGGTCATGGTGTTGGTGGAGTACCGCGTCGATATCGCGCAAAGCGCGGCCTTCACCCAAAGCTTGGAACGATTGGGTCGTGCCCGTCGCCGCGATGGGGCGTTGTTTTGGGGGCATTTCACCGACACGGCCGATCCCAGGCGGCACATTGAGACATTTGTGGCCGAGACCTGGACCGAGCACCTTCGCCAGCATGAGCGCGTTACACTTGCCGATCGCGCGCTGGAAGACGAAGTGCGCGCCTTTCAGGTTGAGGGTAAGCGCCCGGTCGTGACGCACCTTGTGAGCGCCAGGGCCGGCGTCTGAGGGCATCAGCTCACCGGCTGCCGCATCGTCCAGGCAGAATGACGCTTCGCGTGCGAAAGGCACCGCCAGCCTCGGCGCCGCTGGCCGGCATTCCCAATCGTCTGGCGCGTCGGCAGGCCGAATAGGTTCAGCGTGGACAGCTGCCGGTGCGGTCTCGCGAGGGCAGTAGGCGCTCGACCAACCACGCTCCGGCAATCGAGTAGGGCAAGATCAGGATGAGGTTGTAACGATACTGATTAATGGCAACACTGGCATGAAAGAGCAGCATGAACCAGCACGGCAACGTCACGACGAGTATGCCCTTATCGCCGTCGCGCAGGGCCCGCCAGGTCAGCACCACGCACACGATGCCAAGCAAAAGCCCCCAATAGTGATGCACCCAAGCCCCGGCAAGCGCGAATGGAATGGTCACCAATAGATGCGTCAGCGGCGACGCCAAAATGTAATTGCGAACAAGATAGCTCAAGTGTTGGTGCCAGCCACCCGCGGCGGCTACGGTTTCCTCCATTAGCCGACCATTGCCGATGTTATAGAACGCGTTGGCTGCCGCCGGATCCCGCCTGAATCGCTCACAGGCTTCCGAGCCAAAAACGGCTTGGCTGAACCCGATGCCGTCCGGCAAGCCACAGGTATAGAATAGTCCGTATTCTTTCCAAGTCATCTGATTGTAGGCAATCCGCTGAACCAGCGTGTGGGAATCGTAGCCATAGGTCAAAGCCAGTCGACCGAGCACGGCTTCATTGCGTACCATCCAGGGCAGTACCGCCGTTGCCAACCCACCCACGAATGCGAGCAAGACGGGGAGCTTGCGCATGCGCGGTTGCCCCCAAAGCACCAGGCCAAGGCCCACTACTGCACAGGCATAACCGAGATAGAGATAGGCGGGACGGGTAAGAGCAGTCAGGCCGAGACATAGACCTGCAACGAAGAGCCAACCAACGGATCGCTTGCGCTGGGCCGCAACTGCCGCTGCGATCGCCAATGCCAGCAACAGCAACGCCAGCATTTCGGTCATCACATAATTTACGAACCGCAACAGCACCGGCGCGGTCATCGCTGCAATCACCACCGCGATCAATCCGGCGCGTGCGCTACCCAGAACCTCACGAGCGACCCACCAAACGATCACCAAGAACAACGCAAGCATGAGGAATTGCAGGACACGAACGGACCTGGCTGTCGTTGGGCAAGCGGCCGACTTGGCGTTTGATTTTACGACACACTCGACAGCGTGCGCAAAACTGGAGTCGACCGCCATGGCGATAGCAACCAGCGTCGGATAAAGAGGCGAAAAGCGCATCCCCGACGGTCGCATTTGCCCGGCATCTGCCGGAGCAAAAAGGAAGCCATCGGTGAAGCGACCGGTGCTCCGCAAGTCGTAGGCAATGCCGATGTAGAAGGGTTGATCGTATTCGGTCAGTGGTCGCACCTCGGTCCGGGACCAAAGGCCCGCGCAGACCACCAAAATGCTGACCAGAGTGAGAGCCGGTGCGAAACGCCAATTCGTGAAATTGACCATCAGCGTGCACGCACGTTATTGCTTACGGCTTATTGCCTCGTCGGTCGCCGGCGTTGAGGTAGAGTAGCCGGCGAATCTCAAGCTGCGTATGCTTGACAGCATCAAGTACCAGCCCACAAGCCAGTAGGATTATGGCGATTACTAAGATGCCGAGCGATACGATCAGGGTCGGAAACCGTGGCACCAACCCCGTTTCCAAGTAAACCACCAGGATGGGGTAGAACAAGATCGCAGCCGCCGCGATTAACAGCCCAGCAATGCTGGAGAAGAAAATGAGAGGCCGGTGCAGCCGGAATAGGCGCACAACAGTTGCGAGTACGCGCAAACCATCGCGCAGTGTACTCAGTTTGCTGCTCGTGCCTGGAATTCGACTTCCATACTGAGTTGCGACCTCCGCCGTCGGCATCCGCAGCAAAATCGCATGCACGGCCATCTCGGTCTCGATCTCGAACCCCTGCGATAGGGCCGGGAAAGAGCGGACGTAACGTCGCGACAGTACGCGGTAGCCGGAGAAAACGTCCTCAAACGTACTTGCGAAAGTGCGCTTCAAAATCAAATTGAACAGGCGATTTCCGTATTTGTGACCCCAGCGGAAGGCGTCATCACTTGCGCTCGATCGCGCGCCGACAACCATGTCAAGACGCTGCGCCAGCAAGGTGTCGATCAACTCTGGCGCCCGCGCGGCGTCATAGGTCCCATCACCGTCGGCCAACAGATAAACATCTGCTTCGACGGCAGCGAAAGCCCGTCTGACCGCATTGCCCTTGCCGGCCTGGGGTTCGTGGATCACCTCGGCCCCCGCGAGGCGAGCCACTTCAGCCGTCGCGTCCCGCGATCCATTGTCGATCACATAAATGTCGGCCTGGGGAAGCGCTTGGCGGAATTCCGCTATAACGCCGCCAATCGCCGGTGCTTCGTTTAAGCATGGCAGCAACACGGCCACCCGCACGGGCGCACTCATGGTCGCCAACGCGGTCTGTTGGGGGTCTCCCCACTGGGCTGCAGGATGCGCTGACATTGGGGGAGCACCCACTAGGCGGTGAACCGAGCCGCACTTAATGTGACGACAGTCCGCATCATTAACGTCTCCAGCCGTTTGTGTCCCCGCCCCGGCACCGCTACCTGTTGGCGCCCAGATCAGTTTAGTCGAGTCTCGTCACCCAAGTGACGCAACGCGGGCCAAATGAAAGCCATGTGCTTTTCTCGCAACGCTCAGCC
>Ga0126372_10000597_pt1 | contig 12929 bp, 8 predicted proteins | sample PanSoiMetaPlot_6_FD_92762 | JGI IMG/M metagenome (GOLD analysis project Ga0126372, IMG submission 92762) | Tropical forest soil microbial communities from Panama - MetaG Plot_6 | ecosystem: Environmental > Terrestrial > Soil > Tropical forest > Bulk soil | place: Panama | collected 2016-02-17
CACGGCGCTGAAGGCAAGGAATTCCGCTCGCGTCCCGAAATCCCAGGCTCTTGTTTCCGTTTGTACACGTTCGACGCGAAACCCACTTTTCTGGGCACGCGAACAATACTCCTCTTGCGTGAGCCGAAGGTAAGGATCGCGAAACTCACAAAAATATTCGCTCCATCTTGGCGAACTCCGTGTCTCGTCGAGAACTGTCTCGATGCTTTTGCGCACTCCCATAGGTACAAGCCGCAAATGCGCCATGCCGGACTTAAGGGATTTGTGTATAGAAGAGAGCGCCAGGTCCTGTTCGTGAATCCAGTGCAGAGCATTGAACGACACAACCAGATCGAACTCATGGTCAAAAGGGAGTGACCGCGCATCAGCAATTTCGAAGCGAAGATTGGGCCCACTCTTCTGAGAAGCCAATGCAATCATGTTGCTGGACGCATCGACACCCACGACGCGACCCTTGGGCACGCGGCGTGCGATCTCGCGCGTGATTCTGCCGTCCCCACATCCAACGTCCAGCACCCGCTCCGAACCGGTCAGGTCGAGAGCTTGCAAGACCTCCGCTGCCATGGCCTGCTGCAAGCTCGAAGACTCGGAATACGACTCTGCATTCCATTCCGTCATGGGCTAACGATTTCACTTCTCACTTCGGTCTCATCGTTGGAAAGCGAAACTTACGCCAATTATGCTCAGGACAATTTCCCAAATCTTATTTGACTTCTGCGACTCGCGCCAGATTACTTACCTGCGTGCAAGTGCCGAGTCGCCGACAACAAGACACGATTCGTAAACGCTGTTCCGGCAGGGGAGCATTATTTGGCGACAACAGTTTTCACAATCGCATTTGCCAGGCGCCCGTGCCCTTCGGGCGGCTAGTGCCAGGTCGAGCCGCGAGCAGCGCAATGCCGGAATGAGTGTCGCGCGTCAGGCTGCCCCGCTCCGCGGCAGAAAGGCGCTGGTAATTTCGACCGGGTTCGTGCGGGATCGTGCAACATCGACTCAAACAAAAGTCGTTTCGGCCCGCGTCGGTCGTGTGGCACCTCATTACTGCGAGCCGCTACCTTCCAATTGCGCGATGATCGCGTACGCCTGCCTTTTCAACATCTGTTCGTCGCGGCGGTCCATCTCGGCCGCTTGCGTGTCTATGCGTTCGATAAACCGCTCCATCAGGTGCGTCGGTGAGGTCGCAGAAACGCCGTGCGCCCACCGCGGCTGTCCCAGGCCCCGTTCGAGTAGTTCCTCCGCTTTGTTCAAAGCTGCGATCAAAAAGCGCTGTGTAGCCTGATCGGGACTGGTGAACCGGACATCTTTACGGAGCTTTTCGATTGACTCGACGATTCCGCGGATCTCTCTCGGCGTGACGTGCCGCGTATTGTGCTGGACAACCGTCAGTCGCTGGCCAACGGTTTGCGCCTGATCGAGACGGCCCGTTGTTGAACCGGCCCCTTCGCACCCCTGAGACGGCTGATTGAAACCCCATGCGATTCTGTCATACGACAAGAGAGGATCGAGTCCTGGCGAGTGAGTTGGCGGCCAAGGGACGTTCTCGTGCCAGTCCTGCCCCTGAAAATCCCATCCGAGATCTCCGCCTAGCATAAAGGGGTACCAGACCGCGTTGAGCTCCGATGCTGGGTCAACGCCCGTCAACTTGTCCATGAGATGCCAATTCAGAGGCGGCCCGCCATACCCAGTGGTGATGTAGGCATTTTGCATATAGGAGTTGGAGTCCGGACCGATGACGCAGTTGTAATTGTTCGGCGTATTAACCGGTCCGCAGATGCCAAAGTCTTGCCCAGCGCACCAACCTACGAGCCATGGAACCGGCGTCAAAATCTTATAGAAGTGAATCAGCATCCCTTGCGCCGCGCCGTTTACAGCACTAGTCAAGTCCTGCTGCGAGCTGGACCAGTCAAACTGAGAGTTGTCTGGAGTGGTTCCAATCTGCTCCAGTTTTGAATAGTCGGTCAGATAGGCTGCTTGGGTGTTTGCGTTGTTCGTCGTGGCTGCTGCGATCTGATTATTTAAATCGGTGGCGATCTGCGAAACCTGCTCGTTGATGTTGCCGTTGCCCGCCCCGGCTGCATAGCTATCTTTCAGGAGGGTGGTGATTAGCACCACAGGAGGCCCGGCGCCCGGAATAAACCTGGCAATACCGGCGACAATATCGCCTGCAAATTCCAGCCACTGGGTTGCAACGCTCTGCGAATCGGCGACGTTGACGTCCGCTTGAGCCTCGGTGAGTTCGCCAAAAGACCTGCTATAGCTTTGGTTGAGGACCGAAAGATTATTGTCAAACCAGCCGACGACCTTTGCTACGTAGCCAAGCTCCAGAACGATCTGCTTCTTCACTGTCAGCCAGGTGGGGTCGTTGTTCGGGCCGCTCATGTCGTTGACTGTCGCCTGTTTGTTGAGCCAGGATCCCTGGTCGAAGTCGGCCAGCGTGTACATCGAGCGTATGTTGGTCACACCCACAAACGCATAAGAGCTGATTGACTTGAAAGCAACGCAAGCGGGACTGTTATCCGTGTTGAAATTTGTGCAGAATTCCGGAAAGTTTACTTCGGCCGCCACGGTCCACGTGCCGGTGAACTGATAGGCTTCCAGTCCCTTTGTTCCCCGGCCTAGCAGAACTGTGCGGGTTCCTGGAGACTTGTTTCCTCCTAAGTTGACCCGGGCTGTGTGAAGGGTTGCATACTGCTCCTCGAGATTCCAGCCTGCCTCGTCGCCGAACGAGAGATTAGCTGTTGGCAAGGGTCGTCCATGAATGTCGAAGGCAAGCACCCCGCCAGGGCCGCGAATCAAGAACTCCGGTGTCGCGTCACCGCGTAGGTCTGCCGCCATCAACGTTGCAAACTGGCTCTCGCGATCCCAACTCGAACCTTCCAGAAAAATATTTTGCACCTTCTGCCACTTACCCTTTCGCCACTGATAGATCTGAATCACTCCGGATCCCGATGCGCCGTGACCGGGTGCAACTCCATACAGCCACGCACGGCCCCTGGCATCCCGCATGGCGGAGATCGACTTGTATCGCGTTCCGAGGCCGAATCCCTGTCTGTCCCCGAACGGTCCGTTCCCTACCGCCAGGCTCCAGGCGTTATTCGACCACTTGTACGTCTGCATGCCGCTTGGCGTTCGAATGAGGATTTCTGGCACGCCGTCGCCATCGACATCGATCACTTGCAGTGTTCGATAGGAGGATTCTCTGCTAAAGCCCGCTTTGTCGGACAGGACGGTGACCTTTCCCATCTGGATCCAGCTTGTGGTGGCCTCGTCCCAACGGTACGTTTGCACTCCAGTTCGCCCCCGTCCTATAAGCTCAGCGCCGCCATCGCCCGTCAGGTCTGCTAGGCGAATGGTTTCGTAATACTGCGGCTGCGTCCAGTCAGTCCCTTCCGGCGAACCGGAATCGGGGAAAGGCCGTGAACTAGTGTTTTCTCCGAGTTCAACCCACTGGCCCTCGTTCTTCCGGTACCGGAAGACGTGGATCCCATCGGCCTCGCGCGCCACAATATCTGCCTGGCCCAGCTGAGGCACGAGAACTGCTGCATGAATCGTCCGATACCGGGAGGGATTCAAGAAGCCCGCGTTGTCGCTCAGGGCGGGAAGGAAGGAAGGGCACAGAAGCGTTCCACTTTGAAAGCGATAGATGTGAAGCCCGTCAATCCATCGTGCCAGAAGCTCGTCCTGCCCGTCGCCGTCTAGATCGGCCAGTTGTATCGTTTTGTAATATTGGGGATTTTTCCAGCCCAAGGTGTCGTTCAGCTCAGGCAAAGCGGTCGCCACCACGGTGTTGCTCGGGGTGGCGATCACCGAGCCGGTGTTGCCATTCTCATTCAGCACAGAGGCGAAGTTTTGGGCTGATAGAACCCACGGGAAGAGCATCAACAGCAGACTTGCGAACAAGATACGTCTCGTCATGGAATATCCTCCTTTGGACCTTTGACGGAATCTCGAAAATAAGATTCCCGCTCTGATTAGGGTCGCAGCGCGGCTTTTGGCCGCAACCAATTGGGCTGTTAGGCAGGGTGTAAACATGGGCCTTGGCCCCACCAAATAAACGTGAAAGCCCTAACAGAGTCCAAGGATGGGGCTCTGCTCTTGCAGGAAGCGGACTAGTTCCAGCAGGTTCTGCTTCACCACGTAGGCGCAAGCACCGGCTTGCCGGGCGGCTTCCCGCAACTCGGCTTGATCGTAATCGCTCACGATGATGATTCGGGCCGCCGGATCGGCGGCCTTGATCTGTCGGGTGGCCGTGATGCCGTCCATTAGCTTCATCTGGATATCCATCAGCACGAAATCCGGCCGATGCCAGGTGTAGGCGGCGAGTGCTTCGGCGCCGCCTGTGCACTCGTGAATTTCGCCCGCCAGCCCCACCACCACGCTCTTGATCAGCCGACGCACGGAGTCGCTACGTGCTTTCAGGCGCTCTTCCAGCGCTGTAAGCTCAGAAAGATCGACAACGCGAATATCATCGGCAGAGACGACCTGAGGCAATTCCTCCGCAGTGGCTTGCGCAGCCGCATGCGGTGCCAAACCGGCGGCCAAGGCCACAATTAAACACAACAGCAATGCGGGGCCCCTCGCGGCCGCGGGTCTGGCCCTGAATTTCAAACTGGTTTGCGTTTTCATCGTCGTCGGTTCTTCCTTAGAACGGTGATTTTCTGGCCCTCATCTAGATAGGCGCAAACGGAAGGCCGAAACTATCATGCAGGGATCATTCTTCTTGAAAGCGCTGCATTGCCGAACTATGATTCCGTAATCACGATCTAGGGCAGGGCGGAAGTTACCGACGGCGCAAGACGATGAGGCCAAAAGACGACGCGCCTGGGAACGTAAGCAGGCTACTCCAAGCCTGGAGTTACGGAGATCAAGACGCGCTCAACAGACTGACGCCTATCGTCCATGTAGAGCTGCGCCGCCTGGCGCGGCGTTACCTAAAAGGCGAGCGACCCGGCCACAGCCTGCAGACCACTGCTCTGGTTAATGAGGCCTACCTGCGACTGATCGATTACAAGCGCATGCGCTGGCAGAATCGCGCCCATTTCTTCGCCGTTTCAGCACAATTGATGCGGCGTATTCTCGTTGACCATGCCCGCAGACGCAATCTGAAGCGCGGCGGCGGGGTGGAGCATGTCTCTCTGGAAAACGCCGCCATGATTGGGGACGATCGGACCGCGGACCTGGTTGCGCTCGATGACGCGCTGGAGGCTTTGACGCGGATCGACCCGCGCAAGACGCGAGTGGTGGAACTGCGCTTCTTTGGCGGACTCAGCTTGGAAGAGACGGCAGAGGTTCTCAAAGTATCATCGGCCACCGTAATGCGCGATTGGAACACGGCCAAGGCGTGGCTGTATCGCGAGATGAGTGGTGGGACTGCTGATGGATCTCGAGCGATGGCAACAAGTCGATAGCTTGCTACAGTCCGCGCTCCAGCGGCAGCCCGGCGAGCGCGAGGCCTTTCTGCGGCAGGCGTGTGGGGGCGACCGGGCACTGGAGCGGGAAGTTCGCTCCCTGCTCGTCTCGCACAAAGAGGCTGGAGACTTTCTGGAAAGCCCGGCGATGGAGGTAGAGGCACGAGCACTGGCTCTCGAGGAGAGCCAGGGTACCCAGGAAAGCAGCGGTTCCCTGATCGGTCAGACCATCTCGCATTACCAAGTCATTGGGAAACTGGGCGGGGGCGGGATGGGTGTGGTCTATAAGGGCAAGGACAGCAAACTCGACCGGTACGTCGCCCTGAAATTCCTGCCCGAAGGCGTTGTCCCGGACGCGCAGGCCCTGGAGCGCTTCCGGCACGAAGCGCGCGCTGCGTCAGCCCTCAATCATCCCAATATCTGCACGATTTACGACATTGACGAGTTCGAGGGCCGGCCCTTCATTGCCATGGAGTACCTCGAAGGGCAGACCCTGAAGCACAGGATTGAGGTAGGGGCGGACCCCCATGCCCGCCCATCCCTGGGCGCCTACGGGGGAGCGCCCCTACCAATCGACACGTTACTCGACCTCGCGATCCAGATTGCCGATGCCCTCGATGCCGCGCACGCCGAAGGGATCATACATCGCGACATCACGCCAGCAAATATTTTTGTTACCTCGCGCCGCCAAGCGAAGATTCTTGATTTCGGCTTAGCGAAAACAGCGAAGGCAAAGGCCGCCTCCCTCGTCACCGCGGGCGCGACGATGGATGAAGAGCAGTTGACCAGTCCCGGCACGATGATGGGTACGGTGGCATACATGTCCCCCGAGCAGGCGCGAGGTGAGCTAGTGGATGCTCGCACGGACCTGTTCAGCTTCGGGGCTGTACTCTATGAGATGGCGACGAGTCAAAAGGCGTTCAGCGGCGCTACCACGGTCGTCATTTGCGACAATATCCTGCACCAAACGCCTCCTTCGCCGTTGCAATTCAACCCGGCTCTGCCGGCCGAACTGAAAAAGATCATCAGCAAGGCGCTGGAGAAAGACCGTAACCTGCGCTATCAGCATGCTTCCAAGATGCGTACCGACCTGAAGCGGCTGAAGCGCGATACCGACTCGGGACGGACGTTAACTGCAGCAAATTCCGCCGCGAATGCGAGTTCGAGCCCCGCCAGCACGCGAGCGCCTTCTGTTAGCGCTGGCGCAGCAGCCCGACCCATGCCGGCGACCTCATGGAGTCGAACGTCGAAGATAGCCGTCGGCATCGTCATTGTGATCGTGGCCGTGATTTTTGCTTTCGTGCTCAGACCCACACTGCCTCCGCCCAGAGTCATCGCCTCCACGCAAGTGACTAATGACGGCCGTCCGAAGGCCAGGGTAGTCACAGACGGCTCGAGAATTTATTTCTCAAGCTTCAGCCTCGGTAACGTTCTCTACGAAGTATCTGAAGCGGGCGGCGAAACAGTCTCGGTTCAGACCTCCATTCTCGGCCCTGTCGTATCTGACATTTCGCCTGACCGGTCCCAACTTCTCGTCGCGAGCTGCATTGCCGCGCTGTTCCAAGGAGAATGTCCCCTCTGGCTCTTGCCCGTCCTGGGCGGCGCGCCGCGCCGCATAGGTAACATCGAGGTCTCAGACGCAGCTTGGTCTCGCGACGGGAGGGACATCGTGTACGCGCGGGAGAACGCTCTGTACCGAAGCAACCTGGACGGGAGGGAATCCCGAAAGATTGTCAGCGTGGCCGCGGGTGGTTCTCCCTATTGGCCCCGCTGGTCGCCCGACGGAACTCGGCTACGATTCAGCGTGCGCGCTCAAAACACTGAAACCTCGCTTTGGGAGGTCTCCGCAGACGGAAAAGACCTTCACCAGTTGCTTTCCGGATGGAATAATCTGCCGTCCGAGTGTTGTGGCAGTTGGACGCCTGACGGCAGGTACTTTGTTTTTCAGTCGTCGCGCGGTGGAATGACGAACGTCTGGGCGATCCGCGAGGGAAGCAGTCTGCTGCGGAAGGTCAGCCCTGAGCCGGTACAGTTAACGACGGGGCCGGCGTCTACTTACGGCGCGCAACCCAGCACTGACGGCAAGAAGCTATTGGTGGTGGCTGCCCAGATCCGGGGTGAGCTGGTCCGCTACGACTCGCGGTCCCACGACTTTGCACCCTACCTTTTGGGAATCTCGGCGATGGCCGTGAACTTCTCCCGCGATGGGCAATGGGTGACCTATGTCAGGTATCCCGACTTCACCCTCTGGCGAAGCAAGGTGGACGGCAGCGAACGCCTCCAGCTAACTTTTCCGCCGCTCTTTCCCATGCAGCCGCGTTGGTCTCCTGACGGGACGCGAATTGCTTTTATGGGGCAAGAACCGGGGAAGGTGTGGAGTATTTATGTGATCTCAGCCGAGGGCGGCAGCCCCGAGCAGCCGATGCCGGCAGACCATCACGCGGCGGATCCAAACTGGTCACCGGACGGAAAATCGCTGTTGTTCGGCCGTTTTCCCGCTGATGAAGCGCCAGGGACTGCTGGCTTTGACCTCGAAACCGTGGAGTTGGAGACGCACGTCATCTCGACGCTTCCAGGCTCAGAAGGGTTTTGGTCTCCTCGCTGGTCGCAGGACGGGAGTCACATCCTTGCTTTCACCAGGGCCAGGGACTGCCTTCTCTTGTTCGATTCGAGAACGCAAAAGTGGACCGAGCTCGCGAAAATCGGCATAAATTGGCCAGAATGGTCTCGCCAAGGAGACTACATTTATTTTCTTGGTTCTCCAAGGGGAGGCCAGCCGGGGGGCATCTTCCGCATTCGTATTAGTGATCGTAAACTAGAGGAAGTAGTCATTCTAAAGGATTTTCGTCAGGCCCCCGGCTGGGGAAACTGGATGGGCCTGGCATCCGACGATTCCCCGCTCCTTCTTCGCGACGCTGGCACTCAGGATATTTACGCCCTCGATTGGAAAGCCCCGTGATCAGTAAGATCCTTGAAGAAGATCGTTGTTACCCGCAGAAGTTCATGTTCAGGCTGCTGCTCGTGACCCCGACGGATCTGCGGCGATCGCAGACGACTGTCGTTATTCCTTAATGAGTACACTATTCCTTAATCAGTACAATGCGGCGGGCTAGAAGCTGAGTAGGGTGGCGTGCCTCTGGGTTGGTTAGATTGCGCTTTGCATGCGCTGCCGGAACAGAGTGGGCCATCGGTCGTGGTTTCGAAATCGCGGCTGCTCAATGAGGTCGACTTTCGCGTCCGAGATTGAAGTTCCTGGTCGAAACGCAATGTCGTGATTGCGGCACAATTATACAGATTAAGGAATAATTGTAGTGATTAAGGAAGAGCACAAACCGTGTGGAATCAGTCCACGCATTGTACTCATTAAGGAATAACGACAGTCGGGCACAAGCACGAGCTTGTCTGAATCCGCCTCGGGGGCAAAACTCACCATCAGCACACCTACAAACGTAACGAGTTCTGGCACGGTCTCGGAATCGTCAACGTCTTTCACCTTGACGACGGAATGTTCCGGAAGCTGACGGCCTGATGAAAATTGTCTGATTCACGGCTACAGTTGGCCGTGCTCGACGGCCAACCGTAGAAAAGATTTAATCGCTCAGCGTCGGCAGGGCAGAATCTAGATAGCCAGTTGGCAGAGCGACGCCTCGTTGGTCGGTACTCGACCGACGGGTGGGCCAAGCGCTAAATAAGCGCACTAGCCTCGATTTCAACCGCTTGATAATCGTCAACTCAAGATGTACGGAATCGCCGCGTTTCATGAGTTGTAGTGGGCCGCTACTGTGCCACGACCTTCGAATGCCCGTCCACTAACTGCCACATTTTCAATACCATTCACAAGTGCTTCCGTGCGGGCCTTGGTTATGCAAGTCGTTGATTGCAGTCTTATTCGAGCTCAAAAGTGCCTTAGGACGGCTATTCGGCCGTCATCCGTGTATCAATTGCCTCGATGCTCAGCCGCATGGCTGCTCGTGACATTTGCCACCCAATGTCTGGTGGTTCAAATCCCATCCTGGAGCTGACTTTTTTGACTAATGGTAATGTGTTGTAGATTCTCTAGACACTGTCTGGAGAATCTTTGGCTCGGACAGGGCGCGGGCCCCGACTCATTCTGTTCCAGCTTTCTTTTCAGCTGGCAGCGCGGAATAATGAACATGAACCAAACACCAGCCGCCGTGGTTCTTGCGGTACATCTGACTTTCCATGCCATGGAATGAAACTGATGATCCTTCGTTTCTTGGCGTAGCTGAGAAGTCCCAGTTGAATTCTGCCCAAGCCGCATCCGAGTACACCTGAACGGAAATGTCGGTGATCTTCAGGTTCCGCGAAGAATACCTATCACCCATCTCACGCCGATAAAAGTCCCTGATTTGTTCCACACCGTGCCAGCGACCTATAGGGTTTGATAAGCGATTCTTCCGATGAGTTGCACCAAATGTGTGACGCCAAAGTAGGATCGGCTTCATTTGCTGCCTTCGCGTACATGGAGATCAATTGATTTATCTCCTGCTCCTCCTTCCCGCCATTGGCTCCTTCTCGCTTCCCTTGCGAGACAGACCAAACCGACACAGCGAGCAACAGGGCAAGAGTCACCCATCGAGAAAGTTCCGTAAAACAGCGGATAGGGGAGGTAATCGGGTCCACGCCTTCTCCTATTCCCGAATTCATGAACGGGTATACCAATCCGAATGTGCCGACCAGCGGCTACATGACAGGCACTGGGTCTCAGTCCACTGGTGCAGGCACGCTGGGCAACGCCTCCGGTGTCGAACGTATTCCACTCATTCCCGCAGGTGCAGAACCACTTGTCTTCCTTGCGAGGCGACCAGCCGCAGAGTGGGCATCGGATACGTGCACCGGAGGAATCGTGGCTCTTCTCTTCCTCAAGCTCGCGATCCAAGACCGTTGACGAGTTGAATATATCGTTCACGAGATGTTCCTCAGGCGAAAAGCGGGTTTTGGTCCTCCGTGATCTCAACCGGACGAGAGCACTCCTCGTCGTCGTTCGCCGTACTGTTGATTCGCGTACTCACCGGATAGCACCGCATGAGCGAAGGATCGCATGGCTTCATCAGTTCCGAGATGAGCTGCGCGTCGGTAATACGCGGATCGAGCCACACGTCGTAATTGTCCGGCCTGAGAACAACTGGCATTCTGTTGTGGATGGTTGAGGTCAGTGCGTTGGGCATTGTAGTCAGGATCGTACAGGTCTTTACCCATCGTCCTGTGGAATCCTTCCATCCGTCCCACAGTCCCGCGAACGCAACTAGGTTCCCATTGTTCACTTCAAAGCAATATGGCTGCTTGGTTGTACCCATCCTCTTCCATTCGTAAAAGCCATCGGCGGGAATCAAACATCGACGGAACCGTAGAGGGTCTCGGAACGCGGGCTTCGTGGCAGCCGTCTCCGACTTCGCGTTTATGGTGCTCGCAGAAATGGAAGGGTCTTTTGCCCAATGCGGAATCAAGCCCCAACGCATGAGCGAAAGTTGACGAACAGGTTCCTTCGGATGCTGACGGATGACCGGGACGGGGTTGGTCGGGGCGATATTGTAACGAGGATTCCAGTCCTCGTTCCACGGATCACAGTCGAAATATTCCTCGACAATCTGCTTCCGCCGCGACAATCGGTAGCGCCCACACATGTGCGGCAACATTATTGCAGATAGGGAATCAGTCTGGAGTACTGCTAGCTCGCGCGGTGAGCGCTTGGGACTGATCGGCCAGATGATTCCAGCGGCGTGCTCGGGGCGAAAGGCCGTGAACTGATCCGGTGCCACGCACGCCAGGTGTACCATTCTTGAGCTCCCACGCTCCAGCCTGCCGGTTCTCCGCTCATATCGGCAGTCCGCACAAGTCGCAGCACGGATTGCGATCGGCGGCTTCCGGATGTTTGTTCATCGTACTCTCCTAAGTCTGCCGCGCTTTTGCCCCGCCCCCGGGCGATCCATCACTTAATCGCGTATCACATCAACTTGCGGCGCACAGCTCTTCCAGTTCTCCGGGTCGCTGAAGTATTCCGCGACCAAGTCTGCATCGAGCGACTCAATCGCTCGAGGATCGTAGATGCTTGATGCGCAATAATCGGCTATGTCGGACACGCACGTATCGACCGGCTCCCAATCGCGGCCAATCCGCTCGCTGATCTTGAGCAGCACGTCCCAGCACTGGGAGATACCGACCGCGGCCTTGTGATGGCCTCTGCGAGCGCACGCTCCTCCTAGGGCGTGAATTCGATCTGGCGATGTGCTGGGCAAAGCCAGCCTTGTGTATCCGGCATCGTCGTTCGGGCTGCCGGGCTGGGTGCAAAGGTCATAATAGACTGGCATGTTCGTTTCCTCCTGCGCGTTCTGCTTTCGCGCGGCTAGAATGACGCCTGTAGTCAAGGCTCGGTCCTCCCGGTCAGAAAGGCAGCTCCGCTTCTTGCGCCTTGCCTTCGTCAAACTGCCTGATGTCGATGTCGAGCTTGGGCAGCACCTCGAGCTCGCCTTTGTCGAGGATCGACTTGTCGGAGCGGACCCGCTTCTCGAACGCCTGCAGGATCTTCAGCCCGCGCTCCAGCTTGTCGAGCGAGAGCGCGGCGACAGATTCCCTCGACTTGATGCCGAAGATGCGCTCGGTCACCAGCAGCCGCATCCGCTTCTCGGCGGCGCTCGATCCGCCCCAGAGCAGGTCGAGCGTGGCCTTGATCTCTTCGGCGCAGAGGTCGCGGCGCTCCCGCCGCTCGTAAAACTCCGACTTCCTGTCATCGGAGATGCGGTCGGCGCTCGATGTCCCGGTCTTCAGCGTGACGATCGCCATCGTCTGCTGCACCCGCTCGAAGTGCGGCTTGAGCGAGTTCCAGACCTGCGCGTAGCCGCCTAGTTGATAAGTCGCTTTGTCGGACCACCGGATGACCTTCCCGTTTAGCGCCCAGGTCCTGTCTTTGAGCACGTCGGCGCGGTGGATCATGCGGCCTTCGCCTTCGTGCTCGACTCCGGCCTTCCGCTTCGCTTTGCGTTCGAGCGAGTGCTCGAGGAGCAGGTGTGGCTCGTAGCCAAACGATTCGGACCCTCCGGCCTTGAACGCCGTCCCGGTCTTGACCAGCTTCGAATCGCCCGGCTTGTCGCCCTCGACCTCTTCCATGACGTTGCCCAGGCGGCCGAGCGCGAAGCAGTGCATGGGCGAATTCAGGAAGCGCGTGGTGTATTCGCCCCACATCGCCTTGATGTCGCCCCAAACGTTGATCGGAATGCGCCCGCCGTTCTTGGCTTTGAACGACTGCATGAGCTCGTTCCAGATGATCGTCAGCGAATCGATTGCACAGACGCAGGCTCCGGCGCGTTCGGCTTCGCGGATGTCGGCCAGCATGGCTTTGAAGGTCGGGACAGTGCGCTGCTCGAGCTTCACGCCTTCGGCGGCGAACATCGGACGCAGGAACTGCCAGCCGGGCTCGGTGTCGGTCACCCAGACCGGAGCACCGTTATGCAGTTCTTTCGATAGAGCAAGCGCGAGCATGGCGGCGGACGTGGTCTTGCCCGC